>WNFL01402648.1_pt1 | contig 18160 bp, 12 predicted proteins | sample 5400361 | NCBI WGS metagenome assembly WNFL01 (sample SAMN13153351, study PRJNA577476) | soil metagenome | isolation source: 40 cm soil on Douglas fir-dominated hillslope | place: USA:California | collected 2013-09-17
GCCGTCCCCTTAATTGAAGTGTAGTTTCCACGGTTTCCTGGCGAAGCTAACAGCGCAGATAGATGGTTTCGTAGTGGCTATGAAATTGATAGCCGGCTTTTTCATAAAAATTAATCGCGGTCTTGTTTTTCTCGTTGACCGTCAGACAGATCGATTCAGTGAGTTCGAGCAGCATTGCCGACAGGCTGCGCAGACATCGCAGTCCGTAACCTTGCCGTCGCTCTTCCGCGTGGATGTGCACGCCTTCCAGATAAGTAACCTGTGGGGTCTGGGCCACTACATCGGCCTTGAAAATCAGCCTGTCGTCCTGTGTCCAAACCCAAACCCGGCCCTGCTCGATACGCCTCGCGGTGCGCGAACGAAAACCTCCCGGATCTTTCTGCAGTGGGTTGGTACCAGCTTCTTTTAGCGCCATTGAAGCGTTAACTGCCATAACCTTGTCCAGATCGTTGAAGGTGGCCGGCCGCAGGTCGCCTGCGCCTTCAGCTGTCGCGGCCGCTTTCTGCTCGAACAGCAACTCGCGACGGGTCAAACGGGGTTTTTGTCCGCTGTTGGCGTATTGTTTCCAAAAGATGTTTATGGTTTCCTGCTCGCCTCTGATCAAGTGAGCGTTCCGGCAATTGCGAGCCAGACGCGCAAACGAGGCCAGCGAATTTTCAGAGCGTGCTTCGATCATCGTGGCGTGGCCGAGGAGGGCCACTCCCTCCAACCGGCCGTAACGATCGCGACAAGAGTAAAACGATCCGCGGTTGTGTGGGCTCACCAACCCGTTATCGCGGATCAGGCTGGCCATGAAGACGGTGTGAAGCGGGCGCGTCGAAAGGAATTCGAATACCTCGGGTTCATCGGTCTCACCCAGCTCACCAATTATGCAAGGTTCGTCATGAGCGAATACGTCAAGCGATCTCGCTTCGGATTCAATCCCCATGAGTGCTGCGGCCATCGCTTGTTCCTCGAGGTAAGGGTTCCAGTTCGCACCAGTCTAACGAGGCGCGGGCATTACCGGACCGGGGTCGCCATAAATCATCGCGCGCAGCGCCATCGCCTGAACGTCGCCGAGAACTACGCCGTCACCGAAAATCGTGCTATCGCCTAACACGACCCCGTCACCCAGCACAACGCCGTCACCGAGTACGACACCGTCGCCGAGCACAACGCCGCTACAAAAGATCGACCCATCACCCAACACGACTCCGGCGCTGGTGAAAATGCTATCGCCCAGGACGACGCCATCGCCGAGCACGACCCCGTCGCCTAACACAACTCCGTCACCAAGGACGACACCATTGCGCAAAACGACGCCATCGCCGAGGACCACGCCCTGGGCATAGTAGGTTTGGTATTTCGTTATCAGGCTGGTGCCCTTGGCGTACTGATGCCGAAAGAAGATGCCCTGGGACCAGGTAAATGTTTGTCCGGCGATCGTCGTGTGCGGATCAGGCGCCGATTTGGTCGTCAGCATCGCAGTATCCTGTGGCGTACTCGATGACAGATCGGTACGGACCAGCTTGGCCAGTCGCATGGCGCCTTCGACGTTCAATTCGCCCGTGCCCTGCTCCAGCATGTTGAAGCCTTTGATTGGTCCCGCTGTATACATCAGTATCATCTTGACCATGTTAGGTGTCAGTTTTGGATTAGCCTGGAGCAAGAGAGCCGCCGCGCCGGAGACGACAGGCGTGGCCATTGAGGTGCCACTGAGGTACATCAAACGCTTGTTGTTGTCGGTAGTAACACCCGAATCGAGTTGCGGATACTGTGAGATCAGCAGATTGTTGGCGGCGCTCACAGCACCGATACCAAGCAGACCATTGCTTCCGCCTGAATCCGATTCTGCAAAGATCAGTTTGTTGCCCGGCGCTACCAGATCAGGTTTAAGCAAGTTGTCATAGTGCTTGACGCCCTTCGTGTCCGTTGTATAGCTGCGCGTTGGTCCACGCGAACTGTAAGTCGCCACCCCATCGTCATTGCGGGCGTCGGTGCCGAAGGTGTTGGCCGCGCCAACGGTGATCACCGAAGGTTCGTTGCCGGGCGCATGAATCTGGCCGTAGATCTTATTTCCGTTACTGTCCTTGCCATTGTTACCGGCCGCGACCACGACAACTATTCCAGCATCAACCAGGGCGCGCCCGGCGCGACAAATCGGATCGTTCTTGTAAGAGCTAATCGCGGCCGCTCCCAAACTCATATTGGCAATGCGGATGTTGTATTTATTCTTATTCAGCGGATTGGTTGAGCTGACCGCTTTGGTCGGATCGGCCGGACTGAGTATCCAGTTCATCGCGCTCAACAACCCTGCTATTGTTCCGCTTCCCTGCGAGTTCAGTACGCGCAGACTAATGATGTTGGCGTTATATGCGATGCCTTGATAGGCATTGCCGGCCGCAGTGCTCACTCCGCCCGCCGAAGCAGCGACGTGGGTTCCATGACCGTACGGGTCAGTCGTGTTATTGGCTTCGGTTGTGAAGTCTTTGCTGAACGTTACCCGAGCGCCGGCCAGCAGACCGGTGCCTCCAAATGCTGCGTGGGCCGTGTCTACCCCTGAATCAAGCACCGCGATCCCGATGCCCGAACCATCGAAAGATGTACCACCCAGCCCCAAAAGAGAACTCGTCTGAACTCTGATCTGATCTGTGCCGGTGGTTGCGGTCACGTGACCGAAAGATTCCAGCTTAACATCTGGTGAAATGTAGTTGGCGGCGCGGCTCTTCGCCAGCTCTTCGATTGCGTTGACCGGTAGTTCGACTTTCATCGCGCCCAACTGAGCCATGCGCGAATCCACGTTCACGCCATAGCGTTTGAGCAACGAGCTGACCTCAGCGCTGTGAACGTTATCAACCTGCAGGATTGCCGAGACGCGGCCATTCGGACCGGCGCTCTCCATCAGTTCGCGCATATCCGAAGAGATTTTGTCGCCTTCAAACTCTTCATTAATCGGACTCTTGCGCTTGTCCCTGGCCACCGTCGAGTCTGAGACGCTGTCACTCGTGCCGTCGATCGAGATCGAATCGAAGAGTTTGGCTACGCTTTCATCGGTCGCCATATAGTTCGCATAAGCTTCGGGGGTAACGCCGCCGATAACTTTGAAGTGATTTGCTTCAATGGCGGTCTTAATCGTCGCCGAGGCCACATTCGTCGCGCGGGCGCCGGCATACTGATGCATCTGATCGACGAACAGAATTACCTGGCCCCGCGCCTGTTCGGCTTCGGCGAATACAGCCTGGAATCGGTTCTCGAATTCGGCGCTTGTCTGGGCGCCTCTGGCCAGTGCTTCCAGACTCAGTCTGAAGACTCGCTTGTTCCGAAGCATCTCCGGCACATTGCCGAAAGCGATTCTGACCGCTACACCGCGAGCGATCGTGTCGCGGTCAAGATCTGATTCGCCCAGGACGAGCGGCGCTTTGGTCGTCGTCGAGAGGCTGCTGATAACGCGCGCAATGTTCGCCTCGTAACCGCGTGCGGCTTCCGGCTTTTCGGTGAGCGCCAGAAGCGTAAGGTCGGTCGCGTATTTGGCGAGGATCGGGTATCTGTTATCAGCAGCGACTCGCGCTGAATTCTGGGGGGCAGTTCTCTTTTTGTCCGACTGGGCCGTGGTGCGCTGGCTAAAAGTCAGGCTGGCGCACATCGATACCAGCATGGCGGCAATTGTGATCCAAGTTACGACGGGGGTTCGTTTCATTTTTTCCATTTCAATCGTTCCTGTAAGTTCGACCGGTCTTTGTTAGCCGGTTTGTTATTTGGGGACAGCACTTACAGCACTCGCTCCGTCGGGTTAGAACGAAATCTGAGAAGTCCTTGCTGACCAAATCGTCGGCCAGCAAACCATTCAGCTTTCACGGTGCGAAGAGCCTTTTGAAAAGATCTTGCTCGCAGAGAGACTCCACGGGCGGTTCCCCTAGAGCGAGACTTGTGCCAGCTATCCGGCCGTCAGAGAACTGCTGGGCATAAAGGGGATTAGTTCGACTAGCGCGAGTTTGGTCTGGCGACGGGAGTAATCAGGTTGACAGAGGTTCTCAGTCAGATTAACGGGTGTGCAATCGTTGTGACGCGTTCCGGGAATGGGTTTACTCGTTAGTCTGCGGCCGACCAGGTCAAAGCGATTTGCCGGATGAAGCCGGAGGTTTCGGAGAATCGATCGCCGCAAAGTTCCTCGACTTGTTCAGAATTTCCCGATGACACGTATCCAACTGATTTCGTTTCGATCGGACCGAAGAATCTCGTCGTCAGCGGCCCGGGCACGCGTTGTATTTGAAAAAATGATTTAGAGGCACGTAATCTCGGCCTTAAGGTCCGGCGGTTTTGGCCGGAATTAGCCGGTTGAGTTACGCAAAACTGGGCCGCTCCTAAAAACTAGGCTTCTTGCCTTTTGTGCATTGCGCTATAATGCCGGCGTTAAGGGTTTTGGGTTAGCAGCCTCGGTAATTATAGACCGCCTGAAAAGGAAATGTTCGAACGCTATACTGAAAAAGCGCGACGGGTGATCTTCTTTGCGCGTTACGAGGCGTCGCAGTTCGGCGCGCCCGCAATTGAGCCTGAGCATCTCCTGCTCGGCCTGATGCGCGAAGACAAGACCCTCACGGGCCGCTTTTTCCCGCGCGCGCAAATCACCATTGAATCCATCAGAAGAGAGATCGAAGGCCGAACCCTGCTGCGCGAACGGATTCCAACTTCCGTCGAGCTGCCCCTGGCTCCCGAAACCAAGCGAGTACTTCATTACTCGCACGAAGAATCTGACCGCCTGCAACACCGGCACATCGGGACTGAACATTTGTTGCTGGGTCTTTTGCGCGAAGAGCGCTCAATGGCCGCGCAAATTTTGTTCGAGCGCGGACTGCGCCTGGCCGCGGTGCGGGACGAGATTGCTCGGCAGACCGGAGCCGACGCGCGTCATCGCAAGGACATTCCGCACCTGCTCGAGTTTTCCCGCGACCTGACCGAAGACGCTTCAAATGATCGGCTCGATCCTTTGATCGGACGCGACGCAGAGATCGAGCGGCTGGTGCAGATTCTTTGTCGCCGGACAAAAAACAATCCAGTGCTTATCGGTGAGCCTGGCGTCGGCAAGACCGCCATAGTCGAAGGTCTGGCTCAGCGCATAGTGCGCGACGAAGTGCCGTCGTTTTTGGCGAACAAACGGATTCTCTCGCTCGATATCAGCCTGATTGTCGCGGGCACAAAATATCGCGGCCAGTTCGAAGAGCGTCTGAAACAGATCATGCGCGAGTTGATCGAGAACCCGCAGTACATTGTTTTCATCGATGAGTTGCACACGCTGGTCGGCGCGGGGTCGGCGGAAGGATCTCTGGATGCGGCAAACATTCTGAAGCCCGCGCTGTCGCGCGGCGAGATTCAATGCATCGGCGCCACCACGCCCGCCGAATTCCGCAAGTCGATCGAAAAGGACCGATCCCTTGAGCGCCGCTTCCAGTCCATCAAGGTGCCGCCGCCTTCGGAAGCGGAAGCGATCAAGATCCTCGAGGGCGTGCGTGAACGCTACGAGAGTTTTCATCAGGTGCGTTACACGCAGGAAGCGCTGGAAGCCGCCGTCATTCAATCCACCCGCTACATTCCGGACCGCTTCCTCCCTGACAAAGCAATCGATGTAATTGACGAGGCGGGTGCCCGGGTCAAGCTGCGTGTGCGAGCTGAGCAGGGGAATCTCGACGCGCTCACCGCATCGCTGACGGAATGGGAGCGTGCCACTTATGGCCGGGCCCAGGCTCCGATCGAAGATGACGAAGACGCGATCATCATGGCCGAGGTGAGCCGCGCCGACGTCGAAGAGGTCATTGCCCGCTGGACCGGGATTCCGATCACCTCCTTAAAAGAAGGCGAATCGCAAAAGCTTCTGCGTATCGAAGCTGAATTGCACAAGCGCGTAATCTCGCAACGGCCGGCTATCTCAGCTCTGGCCCGGGCCATTCGACGCTCACGCGCTGGTCTGAAGAATCCGCACCGGCCGGTCGGTTCGTTTCTTTTTCTGGGGCCAACGGGCGTCGGAAAGACCGAGGTCGCACGGTGTTTGGCGCAATTCCTGTTCGGTACTGAGCGATCGATGATTCGTTTTGATATGTCCGAGTTCATGGAGAAGCATTCGGTTTCGAAGCTGATTGGATCACCGCCAGGGTATGTGGGCCACGAAGAGGGCGGGCAGTTGACTGAACGGGTGAAGCGTTCTCCTTATGCGGTACTGCTGTTTGATGAAATCGAAAAGGCGCATCCGGACATCTTCAATGTCCTGCTTCAGGTTTTCGAAGATGGAATTCTTACCGACGCGCTGGGAAACACGATTGACTTCAAGAACGCCATCATCATCATGACTTCGAATATCGGCGCGCGCTTCATTATGAAAAAGGGGGCCATGGGATTCCAGGGCTCCGCCGATATTTCGCATACCAAGTTGGAAGAAATGGTAATGACCGCCGTTCGCCAGACTTTCAATCCGGAATTCATTAACCGGCTGGACGAGATCATTATCTTTGATGAATTAGGCGATGAAGAATTGCTGGACGTTCTCCAGTTGCAGGTCGATCAAATCAACGGGACGATGTCCAATCACGGCTTTATTGTGCGCCTGGCTAATGACGCTAAACGCTGGATCCTTCACAAGACCTGCGCGGATCGTTCCTATGGCGCGCGTCCATTGCGCCGGGCCCTGCAGAAATACGTGGAAGATCCTCTTTCAGAAGCATTGATCCAGGGTCATTTGGGCGAAGCCTCCCTGGTCGAGATGTTCGTTGATGGTGAGGAGTTGAACTTCCGCTCGATCACGATTGACGAAACCGGCCTGGAGCAGTCGAGCGATTTACTGCTTACCCCCTGAACCTGCGCTTTCCGCTCTCTCCAACCAAATCTAAAGAATTCCAGCCGGACACACTGCGTTTTGGACTTTCGCTTTATTTTCCCGGTATAATGCGCCACTTTGCTAAATTGGAAACTGGCAACGGGCGGAGGCTGCCGTGAATCAAAGTGCTCCCCAGACAGCGCAACCGCGGCGAGTTTATGTTACGGTTTTCCTGAAGTAAGCGCTTAACTTTTCATACGTTGAGTATATTTCCCGGAGAAACCTCTAAGGGAACCGTCACTTATGCACTCTTATCGCGCCGTTTGGCTCGTCGTTCTGAGCATCGCCCTTGGCACTGCCTCTCTTCTTGTCGTTGGCCGCGTACTGGCCCAACAACCGCAACCGCGGTTGGTTGAGGAAGTCGATGTCCAGGGCAACCGGCGTCTGCGCAAAGACGACATTATCTACTACATTCAAACCCGCCCCGGTGACCCGTACAATCAAGATCAGGTCGCGCGCGACCTACAGACCATCAATGCTTTGGGGTTTTTTGAAAAAACCGAAACGCGAGTAACGATCGAAGACGCTCCTCGCGGTGGTATCAGGGTAACCTTCTACGTTAAAGAACTCCCGATCATACGCGACATTCAATTTGAAGGACTAAAAAGCGTCTCAGAATCAGACGTCCTTAAGACTTTTCGCGAGCGGCGCGTCGGAGTCTCCAAAGAAGCCATCTATGATCCGGTTAAGGTTCGCAACGCAGTTCGGGTGCTGAAAGAATTACTGGCCGCCAAAGGTCATCCCAACGCCACCATCGCTGAGGGCAGAGAGAACGTGTCGGCCACTTCAGTGGCCATCACTTTCCAGGTCACCGAAGGCGCTCGCGTGCGTGTGGCCGTGATTGAGTTTGAAGGCAGTAAGGTCTTTAAGAGCAGCAAACTTCGCGATCAGATGAAGTATGTAAAAGAAGCCGGACTGATCTCGCGCTTCAAGGACCTGGACATACTCGATCGCCAAAAACTGGATTACGATCTCCACAAAGTAGACAACTACATGCGCTCGAAGGGCTATTTGCAAGCCCGTCATGGTGAGCCTCGCATTGAGGGCCTGGGTCCTCGTCGCACCGGTTTTCCAATCTTGCCGTTGCCTTTTTTATCGTCGACCGATGACACGCTGAAGATCACGGTCCCAATCATAGACGGAAAGCTCTATCGTCTTGGAGACCTGAAAGTCGAAGGTAATTCGATCTTCTCGGAAGCGGCAATTAAGGCAATCATTGGCTTGCAAAAAGGCGAGGTCGCGAACGGCGAAGCACTCACCAAGGCGCTGTATGAAAACCTCAAGAAGTATTACGGCCAGCAGGGGTTCATCCAGTACACGGCAGAGGTCACTCCGACATTCAAAGACAATCCGCAGAATCCCAACGAAGGCGTCGCTGATTTTCTGGTTACGATTGACGAGGGTAAGCAGTTTACGCTGCGTCGGCTGGAGTTCACCGGCAATACCTTCACGCGCGATAACGTTCTCCGCCGCGAAGTGCTGATAAATGAAGGTGACATCTATAATCAGGGCATGTTTGAGTTTTCCATCACGAGATTAAACCAACTCGGCTACTTCAATCCGATTGATAAGGAGAAGGACGCCGATTATCGCACCAACGAAGAAGAAGGATTGGTGGATGTGACCGTGAAGGTCTCAGAGAAGGGGCGCCAGCAGATTTCTTTCAACGGTGGTGTTTCGGGTATTGGCGGATCTTTTTTCGGCCTCGAGTATTCGACCAACAACCTGTTCGGACGCGGCGAGGTTCTTTCGCTCAATCTGGCCGCCGGTAACCGCCAGCGTTCATTCCAGTTTTCCTTTACCGAACCCTACATAAGAAATCGGCCGGTCACGGCGGGCTTTACGGTATTTGCCTACTCTCAGAAGTTTTTCGGCGAAGGAACATTCCTTTCACAGAACACCGCGGCGCAGCAGGGGTTCTTCGACTCAACACTTGGAATCTCGACCGCCAACGAAGCAAATCTCTTCACCCGAAATTCCATCGGTGCTTCGATTTTTGCCAGCGCGCCGCTGTCCGAGTTTTATCGCAAGCGACCGTTCACGCAGTTTTCGCGCGTCGGTCTCTCGTATCAACTCGCCCGGTCGAGCGTCAAGGATCCGGCAGTCAACACGACTGGCGCCACCGACCAATTCATCCCGGTCATCTATCGTCAGCCAAACATTCTTACCAGCCGCGTGACCGGCAGCTTCACGTACGACACTCGCAACGCGAGTATCGATCCTACGGCGGGACGCTCGTTATCACTGGCGGCAAATCTGGCGGGACTCGGCGGTGATGTGCGGACGTACGAACCAACGGTCGAGTTTACCCAGTTTTATAAAGTCAGAAACAAGAGGTCGGACAACCCACATGTTTTTGGCTTCCGCATCCTGGCTGGTTCGACGGGTAGTTTTGCTACGTCGGCCAAGGTAAGAAATGCCAACTCGCTGGCCTTCGTTGACGGGGTGCCCATTTACGAGCGCTTCTTCCTCGGTGATGAGTTCACGATTCGCGGGTACAACGTCCGATCAATCAGTCCGGTCACACCGCTGGATACCTATATAACTTCTCGGAACGTTATCGTCTCGACAAATCCCGCGGGTACGCCAACTCCGGTTCCGGGCCTATCGCAGTCGTTGGCCACGATTGGCACGTTCACCGGCTCGACCGGCAGCAATGTCGCGCAATTACCACGGGCTTATACCGCCACCGGTGGCGACACTCAAGTGCTCGGCAACTTCGAGTATCGGTTTCCCATATTTGGCAGAACCGTTGGGGGCGCATTTTTCGTCGACGTTGGCTCAGCTTTTAATCTGCGATCAAAGCGCGAACAGAGTTACTCGAGCGAGTTCCTCGCCGACCAGCCCTTTCTCAGTACCATCGGCGCCATCCGTTGTCCCCGTCTTGATCTGTCTGCGGGCGCGGGTAACGGAATCGCGCGAGTCAGTCTCAATTCGCTGGCCGCCTGTGGCAACTTCTCGAACCTGGCCTACAGCGTGGTCTTCGATGCTCTGATCGCGCGGGATAACCGTATTGTCACTCAGGCCGAACTCGACCAGGCTCTGGGTCACGGCCCATCCAGCAGTACAGGTCTACCGATTGGCTTCTTCCCGGTGTTTATGCGTGGCGATGCGCAAACAAATACCGTGGTCCGCCTTAATCAAAGCCTGTTCGCGAGCTTCGCCGACATTCGCAGCAGTATGGGGGCTGAGGTTCGCTTCCAGATACCCATTCTCAACGTGCCTTTTCGCCTTATTTATGCTTATAATCCCAACGCGCGGAAAGACCAGGTCATCGATGGTTTTCCGTTCTTCTTTAACGAGAAAAAGAGTGTCTTTCGCTTCAGCGTAGGCCGCACTTTTTAGACGATTGATTGACCCTGAGAGCGGGTCGCCAATCAAGCAAACCAAACGGGCGGCTTGAACAACTAACAGGTTGGGTCGCCTCTCAAAAATTTAAGGAGTATTACGAATAAAGTTATGAAGATATTTCGTGCGATAGCCGCAGTCGCTTTCTTAGCGGTGATCAGCGCCGGGTCCGTCCTGGCCCAGCCGCGCACTACCACACCCGCTTCCCCCGCGCCGACTCAGACCGGAGCCCTGCCCGAAACTAAAATCGCTCTGGTCAATACCGACGACTTCGCGGACGAAAAGACCGGTATAACTCGTTTGGTTAGCGCAATGAAACGCGTCGACGGCGAGTTTCAGCCGCGGCGGTCTGAGTTGCAGACCCTCCAACAGCAGATTGAGAAGGCGACCGCCGATCTCACTAAAGCTCAGCCGCTTCAGGACGCGAGAGTGTCCCAGCAGCAAGCGGACAAAATTGAAGGAATGAAGACTGAGTTCAAGCGCAAGGGCGAAGACGCGCAGGCGGCATACCAGAAAAAGCTGCAGGAGGTTCTGGGACCTGTCTATGATGATATCGGCAAGGCCCTCGATGCTTATGCCAAGGCCCACGGTATTACCCTGATATTGGACGTGACCAAAATTCAGGGGATTCTGAGCGCGTCAGAGTCCCTGGATATCACCAGGCCTTTCATCACTGAGTTCAATAGCAAGAATCCTGCGACCGCGTCGTTGACGCCCAAGGAATAACCGCTGGTTTTTGACGAAGCTATGACGATGCGGAGGTGCGACCAGGAGCGCGTCTCCGCATCTTCGGCTTGAGGGCTGGTGGAGTATGGGATATGAATAGAACTACCCTGACGATTGCGTTCGCGTTCGTCGCGTGCGTTTCCGTTACCCGGGTTTTCGCGCAGGGGACGCCAACACAGCCACGGCCGCAAGCTCCGGCTGCGGCCTCAACCGTCGTCAACGTGCCCGTAAGTAAGATGGCTGTGGTCTACTCTGAACAGTTTCAGGATCCCAAGACCGGCATCGCGCGCTTCTCCGTTACCTTGAATAAATTGAACGGTGAGTTTCAGAAGGTCCAGGACGATCTCAACCAGACAGCACAGCGGCTCACGGCGCTGCAGAGTGAAATCACCAGGCTACAGCAGGCCGGCGGCGCAACTCCGGCCCAAATCCAGACCAGGATCGACACGTTGGATCAGCAAAAGAAGGATTACCAGCGCAAGGGCGAAGATGCCAAGGCGCAATATCAAAAGCGCTATCAGGATTTGTTCGGACCGCTGCAGGACGATATCAGCAAGGCCCTGGATGTTTATGCCAGAACTCGTGGTATCACGCTGATCATTGATGGTAGTCAGGTACCGGTTCTCTATGTTGCCGAGGGCATGAATGTTACCAGCTCGTTCATTAGCGAATACAACCTGAAGAATCCGGCTACGGCCCAGGCGACGCCACCAAAATAAACAGCACGCGCGAACGTTTTTAGCTGCAGGTAACCATTTATCCACGTCGATAATTCTGAAAAGCTCATGGAAACGGTCCTCGATTCCGAAGGCATCAAGAAACTTCTGCCGCATCGTTATCCCTTCCTACTGGTTGATCGGATCATCGAGTTAGCTCCGCTTCAGCGCATTGTCGGGATCAAGCAAGTCAGTATTAACGAGTCTTTTTTTCAGGGTCATTTTCCCGGCGCGCCCGTGATGCCAGGCGTTCTGGTGATCGAGGCGCTGGCCCAGTGCGGCGCCATCCTGGCGCTGCGCGAAATCGCCGATCGCGATCAGAAGTTGGTCCTTTTCACTGGGATTAGAGAAGCGCGTTTTCGCAGGCCCGTCACCCCGGGCGATACTCTGGTCCTGGAGGTCACGGCCCTGAGATTCGGACCCCGCATTCAGCGTATGCGCGGTGAAGCAAAAGTCGACGGCCAAGTGTGTGCCGATGCGGAGCTTATGAGCGTAATCGCGGACCGTCCCACTTCTTAGCTATGAGTGCTCCGTCCATTCAAAGCCAGACGCTCCGGGACTCCTCAATGCAGATCCATTCCACCGCTGTCGTTAGCCCAAACGCTCGAATTGGAGCAAACTGCCGCATCGGTCCGTTTGCCGTGATTGGTGATGAAGTCGTTCTAGGGGAGGGCGTGCACATCCACGGCCACTCTGTCATCGACGGCCGCACCCGAGTTGGCGACGAAACCGAGATCTTCCCGTTTGTCTCGATTGGTTTGCCGCCGCAGGATCTGAAGTTTGCCGGCGAGTCTTCGGAAACTGAAATTGGCCGGCGCAATCGGATTCGCGAGTTCGTGACTATTCATCGCGGCACCTCCGGCGGCGGAGGGATCACGAAAACCGGCGATGACTGCTTCATCATGGCGCAGGCGCACATCGCCCATGATTGCCTTATTGGCAACCGGGTAATCATGGCGAATGCGGCGACACTTGCCGGCCATGTTATGGTCGCTGACGGGGCCAACATTGGCGCCTATTCGGGCGTGCATCAATTCTGTCGGGTTGGCCGCGAGGCTTACGTCGGCGGTTACTCGGTTGTGGTGAAAGACGCTCTGCCGTTTGCGCTCACCGTGGGCAATCATGCGAAATGCTACGGACTAAACAAAGTTGGCGTTCGTCGTCGTGGCTATTCGCGCGAGACGATCGCCGCCCTGCACCATGCCTTTCATCTGCTGCTGTCGGCAAAGCTCAACACGACCCAGGCGCTCGGTCGGATTCGCGAAGAAATTAAGAACTCAACTGAAGTGAACGAGTTGGTGCGTTTTGTCGAGACTTCACAGCGCGGCGTTGTAAAGTAAAATTCTAACGCCGAGGACGCCGAGGAAGTGTAGCCCGTTTTACTCTGCGTCCCTTGCGAAACCCTCTTCGTCCTCTGCGGTAAATCATTTTTGAATCACCCAGGAGCTAATCGGCAGACATGAAGCTTGGCCTAATAGCCGGCAACGGCAGGTTTCCATTTCTCGTGCTTGAAGGCGCGAAACGCGCGGGCGCGTCGGTGGCCGTCGCCGCCATTCGTGAGGAAACTGATCCGGAAATTGAAGGAATCGCCGATAGTCTGATCTGGGTCGGCATCGGCCAACTCGGCAAGCTGCTTCGTTTTTTCAAGGCCGAAGGCGTCGACCGGGCGATCATGGCCGGCCAGGTCAAGCACGTGCAGATTTTCAGCCGGGCGATCCCCGACGTGCGAATGTTGAAAATGCTGCTGCGGCTCCCGCGTCGCAATACCGTCGCGCTGATCGGGGCAGTGGCACATGAGCTGGCCAGCGAAGGAATCGAGTTGATCGACTCAACCTACTTTCTCAAGGATCAGTTGCCTCAACCAGGCAATCTCAGCAAGCGCAAACCAGACGAGCGTGAGCGCGCCGATATCGAATATGGTCTCGAGATAGCAAACGAAATCGCGCGGCTGGATCTGGGCCAGACGATCGTGGTCCGCGATCGCGCTTGCGTCGCCATTGAAGCCATGGAAGGGACCGATGCGGTGATTCGCCGGGCGGGCCAACTCGTTCGTGGCCGGCTCACCGTGGTGAAGATCGCCAAGCCTGATCAGGACATGCGTTTCGATGTGCCCGTGGTGGGCCTGCCTACCGTGGCGGCGATGAGTGAAGCGGGAGCGACCTGTCTTTGTCTGACCGCAGGGAAGACTCTGATATTTGACCGCGCAGAAATGCTGGCTCTGGCGAATAAGAGCAAGATTGCCGTAGTGGCGGTCTAGCCTGAGTTAACGTTACCTTGACTTGCCCGCAGTTTAGCGATAAAAATCGCTCAGTCAGCACAAACAATTTAGTTAGTTCGCAGTGACCTCCCGGGGTCTAACTGACTTCCAAAAAAGAAGGAGTATCAATTATGGCATTACGTTTAGGCGATGTGGCGCCAGACTTTAACGCTGAAACCACCGAAGGGCCGATCAGCTTTCATGAATGGATTGGCAATAGCTGGGCGGTGTTGTTTTCTCATCCCAAAGATTTCACTCCGGTCTGCACGACTGAGCTGGGTGAGGCCTCGCGGCTGAAACCGGAGTTCGATAAGCGCAACGTCAAAGTGATCGGTCTGAGCGTGGACCAGACTGATTCGCACAAGCGCTGGGCCGAGGACATTCGCGAGACACAGGGAACGGCGCTGAACTTTCCGGTCATAGCCGATCCGGATCATAAGGTCGCTGAACTCTACGACATGATTCACCCCGAGATTAGCGATGTATTCACGGTGCGCTCGGTGTTCGTCATAGGGCCCGACAAAAAGGTCAAGCTGATGATTACGTATCCGGCCAGCACCGGCCGCAACTTTGACGAGATCCTGCGCGTGATCGATTCGTTGCAGTTGACCGCCGGCTACAGCGTGGCTACACCCGTGAATTGGAAAGACGGCGACGATGTGATCATCGTGCCTTCGCTCAGCGATGAGGCGGCCAGGGAGAAGTTTCCCGGCGGTTGGAAAACGCTGAAACCATATCTGCGCGTCGTCCCGCAGCCGAACAAGCAGCAGACGAAGACGGCAGAGCAGGGCTAAGCTAAAAGTAGCATAGACTTTGAAGTCTGTGATTGCGGCAAAGGCCTGGTTGTTTGCCGGTATTGAAGAGGCGCAGAGAATCAACCTCCGCGCCTTAACTTTTTTGCGCAAGACGTGGTCGGACTGATGTTCGTGCGTTGACATAGTTCATTTGCCAGGGCGACCGGCGTAAAGCAATCACAGACTAAAGTCTATGCTACTCTGATCGCATGCGTGCAATCGTAACTACCCGCAACGGCGAGGTCGATGTCTTGAAGGTGGAAACGCGTCCTGATCCTGTGCCGGGCAAAGGCGAGGTTCTGATTCGCGTGAGGGCCGCCGGGTTGAACTTTGCGGACATTCTCGCGCGCCAGGGTCTATATCCTGATGGACCGCCGAAGCCGTGCGTGATGGGTTATGAGGTTTCCGGCGTGATCGAAGCCGCCGGCGAGGGAGTAGACCAGGGCCGGGCTGGCAAACCGGTGATCGGTTTGACCCGTTTCGGCGGGCAAGCTGAACTTGTGGCCGTTCCGGTAACGCAAGTATTTGAAAAGCCTGAACAGCTCAGCTTTGAAGTGGGCGCTGCGATTCCGGTGAATTATCTGACGGCCTGGGCACTCCTGGTTACCATGGGCGGATTGAAGAAAGACGAAGCCGTGTTGATTCATAACGCCGGTGGCGGCGTGGGTCTCGCCGCGCTGGACATCGCGAAGCACATTGGCGCGACGACTTACGGAACGGCGAGCGCGGGGAAGCATGAGTTTCTGAAAGAACGCGGCCTGCATCAGGCGATCGATTATCGCCATCAGGATTGGTTGCCGGTGCTGATGAATCTCACCAACAATCGTGGGGTCGAATTGGTGATCGATCCGCTCGGCGGGTCAAGCTGGAAAAAGAGTTATCGCGCGCTGCGTGCGACTGGACGCATGGGAGTCTTTGGCCTGTCCACAGCTTCGGCTTCCGGAATTCGCGGAAAGCTGCGCGCCTTGAAAGCGGTAATGCAGACTCCTCGATTCAATCCGCTTGGTTTGATGAGCCGAAATAAAGGTGTGTTCGGATTGAATCTCGGACACTTGTGGGGTGAAGGCGACAAGGTCGCGAACTGGATGAGCGAGATACTGCGCGGGATAAATGAAGCCTGGATTCGGCCTCATGTCGATCACGTTTTCCCATTCGATCAGATCGGTGAAGCCCACCGCTATATCGAGGCGCGAAAGAACATTGGCAAAGTTGTCCTCGTCCCGTAACGCTGCGCATTCTCTCCGTGCTGTCCGTGTCTCAGTGGTGAACGTCTCTCTTCATAAAATCGACCACGGAGACCCGGAGGACACTGAGGAAATCTTAAAAACAGAGTTGCGCTGTGAGATGTCAATGCTAGAATACCCCTGAACCTAAGGAGCTTCAGTCCCGCCGAGTCCATGGCTCAATCGCGAAGCACATTGGCACGCAGCGGTTTTGGCAGTACGGCACGCCGCGATGCGTGGTGGGTCGAGCTGATCCCGGTGGTGCTGGTCCTGGGCGCCTTCAGTGTTTACGCAACCTGGCGAACGTTCGAAAACGACTTTTACGAGTTCGGCCCCTACCTTTCGCCGTTCTACTCGCCCTTAATCAAGCCGAAATGGTGGCCGTTGTCACCGGCAATTCTGATTCTCTGGGCGCCGCTCGGTTTTCGCGCCACGTGTTACTACTACCGTAAAGCTTACTATCGCGCGTTCTTTCTTGATCCGCCGGGATGCGCCGTTGGCGAGTCGCATGCGCATCGTTACAGCGGCGAAACCCGGTTTCCGTTCATCCTGCAGAACCTGCATCGCTACTTTCTGTATGTGGCCATCTTGTTCTTAGTGATTCTCTGGTACGACGCGATTACTGCTTTTTGGTTTGATTCACCGACGGGTAAACACTTCGGCGTCGGCGTCGGATCGCTGGTGCTGCTTGCAAACATCATTCTGCTTTCGGGTTACACTTTGTCGTGTCATTCTCTCAGACACATCGTCGGCGGCAACATTGATTGCTTCTCATGCGTCGTTGCCGGCGGATCACGACACAGCGTCTGGCGCAGAATCTCTTTTCTTAACGAGCGGCACATGCTATTTGCGTGGTTGAGCCTGTTTTCAGTTGGGCTGGCTGACTTGTATGTGCGGCTGGTGGCATCGGGTACGATCACCGACTTGAGATTGCTGTGACTGAAAAATTCGAAACCCACGAACACGACGTCTTGGTCATCGGCGCGGGCGGCGCTGGGTTGCGCGCGGCCATTGAAGCGCTGGCCCAGGGGGCGAGCGTGGGCGTCGTGTGCAAGTCGCTACTGGGCAAAGCTCATACGGTGATGGCCGAAGGTGGCATCGCGGCAGCTATGGCGAATGTCGACCAGGCTGATGACTGGCGGACGCACTTTCGCGACACGATGAGCGGTGGAAAGTTTCTTAATAACTGGCGCATGGCCCAGATTCATGCGCAGGAAGCACCGGAACGGGTCCGCGAGTTGGAACAGTGGGGCGCGCTTTTCGACAGGACTACCGATGGAGACATTTTGCAGCGTGCTTTTGGTGGCCACACTTTCAAAAGGCTCTGTCACGTCGGCGATCGCACCGGACTTGAAATGATTCGGACGTTGCAGGACCGCGGCGTGCACCAGGGCATCGATGTTTACATGGAATGCGCTATCACACGCCTGCTGAAAGACGGTGATCGGGTGACTGGCGCCTTCGGATACTGGCGAGAGACTGGGCGGTTCGTGGTTTTCAAAGCAAAGTCAGTCGTGATTGCCACTGGTGGCATCGGTAAAGCCTGGCGCATAACTTCCAATTCGTGGGAGTACACCGGCGACGGCATGGCTTTGGCTTACGAAGCGGGCGCCGAATTGATGGACATGGAATTCGTACAGTTTCATCCCACGGGAATGGTTTGGCCGCCTGGCGTGCAGGGCATTCTGGTCACCGAAGCGGTGCGCGGCGAAGGCGGCATCCTGCGCAATAAAGACGGCGAGCGGTTTATGGAACGTTATGACCCCGAGCGTTTGGATCTTTCGACGCGTGACGTGGTGGCTCGCGCGATCTACACCGAAGCGAAGGAAGGCCGCGGCACGGAACACGGCGGCGCGTATCTCGACATCTCGCATAAGCCGGCTGAATATGTGAAGAAGAAACTCCCGAGTATGTACCATCAGTTTCGCGAACTCGCTGACGTGGACATCACCAAAGGGCCGATGGAGGTTGGCCCTACCTGTCATTACATGATGGGTGGCATTCGCGTGGATGCAGAGACCGCGCAATCGAATGTCCCCGGCTTATTCGCTGCGGGCGAAGCCGCCGCCGGCCTGCATGGCGCAAATCGGCTGGGCGGAAACTCGCTTTCGGATCTGCTCGTTTTCGGTCGTCGCGCGGGTCTGGCCGCAGCTGAACAGGCAAAACAAGTCGGGACGCCTAACGTTGACGAGGCTCAGGTAGACGCAGCGACGCGGGAAATGCTCGAGCCGTTTGAGCGCGGCCACGGCGACAAC
>WNFL01367619.1_pt2 | contig 18157 bp, 17 predicted proteins | sample 5400361 | NCBI WGS metagenome assembly WNFL01 (sample SAMN13153351, study PRJNA577476) | soil metagenome | isolation source: 40 cm soil on Douglas fir-dominated hillslope | place: USA:California | collected 2013-09-17
TCAAGAACCTCGACGTCCTCCGCGGACGCGAGCTCGACTTCAAGGTCGTCAGCCTCGACAAGAAGCGTGGGAACATCGTCCTCTCGAGGAAGGCCGTCCTCGAGGAGATGGCCGACGCGAAGAAGAAGGAAGCCGCACAGGCGCTGGCCACGGGGACGCCGCTCCACGGCGTCGTGAAGAACCTGACGGAGTACGGCGCGTTCATCGACCTGGGCGGCATCGACGGCCTCCTCCACGTGACCGACATGAGCTGGGGGCGCCTCGCGCATCCCTCCGAGGCGGTCCACGTCGGGCAGGAGGTCGAGGTCAAGGTCCTGAAGTTCGACGACGTGTCTGGGCGCATCTCGCTCGGAATGAAGCAGCTCAAGCCCGACCCGTGGCACGACCTGCCGGCGCACTATCCGGTGGGGGCGCGCGTGCGCGGAAAGGTCGTCGCCCTGACGGATTACGGCGCGTTCGTCGAGCTCGAGGAAGGGGTCGAAGGCCTGATCCACGTCAGCGAGATGTCGTGGACGAAGAAGGTGAAGAACCCCTCGAAGATCCTGAACGTCGGGGACATCGTCGAGGCGGTGATCGCCGACGTGAACCCCGAGACGCGCCGCCTCTCGCTGTCCCTCCGCGCGACGGAGCCGAACCCGTGGGAGCAGCTCGCCGAGAAGTACCGCATCGGCGACCGCATCGTCGGCACGGTCCGGAACCTGACCGACTTCGGCGCGTTCGTGGAGATCGAGGACGGGATCGACGGCCTCGTCCACGTCTCCGACATGTCGTGGGGCCGCCGCGTGCGCCACCCGTCCGAGGTGCTGAAGAAGGGCGACCAGGTGCAGGCCGTGCTGACCGCGATCGACGTCGACAACCGGAGGATCAGCCTCTCGATCAAGGAATTCCGCCCGAACGAGTGGGAGGAGTTCGCGCGCGTGCACCACCCGAGCCAGGTCGTGGAGGGAACCGTCGCGAAGGTCGCGGAGTTCGGCGTCTTCGTGCGCCTCCCGGGCGGGCTCGAGGGGCTCATGCACGTCTCCGAGACCGACGTCCCGCGCGGGCAGAAGCTCTCGGACGTCTACCACGAGGGCGCGCCGATCCGCGTCCGCATCCTCCGGATCGAGCCCGAGGAGCAGAGGATCGGACTCTCGTCGCGCGACGTGCCGCCGATCGAGGAGCCCCACGAACCGGCCGCCGAGGCGCCCGCGGGCCTTCCCGAAGAGACGCCGGAAGCGGGCGCCGACGTCGTCAAGACCGCTTCGCTCGGTCACGAGCCGGAGGAGTAGACGAAGGAAAGGGAGGCGAACGCGATGAAGCGTTCGAGCGCCGCGTGGGTCCTCCTCGGACTCGGCTGCTTCCTCGTCCTCGTCCTCTTCGGGGGCGTCTTCCTCTTCGTCGGGCTGACGTCGTCGGACGGGTCGTCGGCGCCGTTCGCGCTCGGGGGCCGCGTCGGCATCGCGGACCTCGAGGGCGTCATCCTCTCGGCCGAGAGGATGCGAGAGACGCTCGAGAAGTTCCGCAAGGCGCCGAACGTGAAAGCGGTCGTGGTGCGCATCAACTCGCCGGGCGGCGGCGTCGCCGCCTCGCAGGAGATCGCCCGCGAGATCGCGCGGTTCCGCAAGGACACGAAGAAGCCCGTCGTCGCGTCGATGGAGGCCGTGGCCGCGTCGGGCGGCTACTACGCGGCCTCCTCCGCGGACCGGATCGTCGCGAACGCGGGGACGATCACGGGCTCGATCGGCGTCATCATCCAGTGGGTGAACTACGGCGACCTGATGGAATGGGCGAAGCTGCGGCCCGTCACGTTCACGACCGGCGCGCTGAAGGACTCCGGCAACCCGATGCGCCCGATGCGCGAGGACGAGAAGGCCTATTTCCAGGGCCTGATCGAGCGCCTGCGCGGCCAGTTCCGCGCGGCCGTGGCCGAAGGCCGGAAGGGGAAGCTGAAGCCGGGCGCCCTCGACACGCTCTCGGACGGGCGCGTCGTGACCGGCGACGAGGCGCTCGAGATGGGCCTCGTCGACCAGCTCGGCGACTATCGCGACGCCGTCGACCTGGCGGCGCGGATGGGCGGGCTGAAGACGCCCGCGGAGACGTGGCACCCGCGCCCGCCGCGGCCCGGTCTCCTCACGATCCTCTTCGGCGGCTCCTCGGACGACTCGTCGAAATCTTCGTTGGCGGAGCGCCTCATGTCCGGCGTTCCGGTGGGGGGAGGATGGAACGTGTACTTCCTATGGTAGGGCGCTCGGAAGGAACGACGACGAAGGCGGACCTCGTCGAGGAGGTCGCGCGCGCCACGGACCTGACGAAGAAGCAGGCCGAGGTGATCGTCGACGCCGTCTTCGAGGGGATCATCCGGTCGCTCCGCGCGGGACAGAAGATCGAGCTGCGCGGCTTCGGGAGCTTCAAGCTCCGCCAGCGCGGCGCACGCGTGGCGCGGAACCCGAAGAAGAGCGGCGTGAAGGTGATGGTGCCGCCGAAGCGCGTCCCGTACTTCAAGCCCGGGAAGAAGCTGCGCGAGCTGATCAACCAGAACCCGCCTCCGGCCGAGGCGCCCGCGGCCCCCGCGCCCGAGACCGGCGCCGAGTGACGGAGGTCCTCTTCACGCCGTGGCGGCTCGCCTACCTGGCGGGCGAGACGCTGCCGGCCGGCGGCTGCCTCTTCTGCGACCTCGCGCGGCGCGGGGACGAGGAGGCGCTCGTCGTGCACCGCGCGCGGACCGCGTTCGTGGTGCTGAATCGCTACCCGTACACGAACGGGCACGTGATGGTCGCACCCTACGCGCATCACGCGACGCTCGCGAGCCTGCCACCGGACGAGCGGGCCGAGCTGATCGAGATCGCCGCGCTCTGCGAGGCGGTGCTCGGCGAGGCGTACCGCCCGCACGGCTTCAACCTCGGCATCAACCTCGGCAAGAGCGCGGGCGCAGGCGTCCCCGGCCACCTGCACCTCCACGTCGTCCCGCGGTGGGACGGTGATACCAACTTCCTCTCGGTCCTCGCCGGCACGAGGACGGTGCCGGAGGAGCTCCCTTCCACGCGCGCCCGGCTGGCGCCGCTCTTCGCGAAAGCCGCCGCACGCGGCGGCGGCCCCGCCGGCGGGGAGCGCGGAGCGGGCGCCTGAACCGGAGCGCTCGTTTCCGCGCGGCGATCGCCGCGCTCCTCGCGCTCGCGCTCCCCGGCCTCGGGCACGCGGTCCTCGGGCGCGCCCGGCGCGGGCTCGCGTTCTTCCTGATCGTCGCGACGGCGTTCGCCGTCGGGCTCGCGCTCGGCGGGGAGCTCGTTGCGCCCGACACGGAGCATCCGCTGCGGCTCCTCGGCGCGCTCGCGGTGTCGGCGACGGGCTTGCTCGACGTCGCGGCGCGCGCTCTGGGCCTCGGCGCGGGAGACGTGCGCCCTCCGACGTACGAGTACGGGACGACGTACCTCCTGACGGCCGGCCTGATGAACGCGCTCCTCGTCCTCGACGCGATCGACGTCGCGCTCGGGCGGAAACCGTGACGCTCCTGACCGATCACTTCCCGCTCCTCGTCCTCCACGCGACTCTCGTCTCGGCGTTCCTCGCGCTCCTGTGGCGCGACGCCGCACGCGAGAGGGCGCGCTTCTTCGCGCGCACGCTCCTCCTCCTCGTCGGCGGTGCCTTCGCGGCGGGTTGGCTGATGGCGCTGATCCCGCGAAATTGAAGCTCCTCGTCTCGGCCGGAGAGGTCTCGGGCGACCAGCACGCGGCGGCGCTCCTCGACGCGCTCCGCGTGCGCGTCCCCGGGCTCGAGACGCTCGGCGTCGCGGGCGACCGGTGCGCGGCGCGCGGCATGCGGCTCCTCGCTCACCAGAAGGACCTGGCGGTCGTCGGCCTCGTCGAGGCGATCGGGAAGCTCCGCTTCGCCGCGCGGCTCGTGAAGCGTCTCGTATCCGAGGCGGTCCGCGAGCGCGTCGACGGGGCGGTCCTGGTCGACTCGCCCGATTTCAACATCCCCCTCGCGAGGCGCCTCGTGGCAGCGGGAGTCCCCGTCGTCTTCTTCGTCTCGCCACAGGTGTGGGCGTGGCGCGCGTCGCGGGCGAAGGAGATCGCGCGCCTCGGCCGGGCGATCCTCGTCCTCTTCGGCTTCGAGAAGCGCTGGTACGAAGCGCGCGGGCTCGGGAGGAACCTGGTCTGGGTCGGGCATCCGCTCGTCGACGAGGCGGCGGAGGAATTGGCGTCGGTGCCGCCGGCTCCCGCCGGGAAGAGACGAGTCGTCCTGATGCCGGGCTCGCGCTCGGGCGAGATCCGGCGCAACCTCCCGCCGATGAGGGACGCGGTCGAGACCCTCCGGGCGGCGCGCCCGGAGCTGGACGTCGTCCTGGTGCGAGCCGACTCCGTGCCGGAGACGCTCCTCGCCGAGGTCGCCGGCTCGGCCCTCGAGCGCTGGACCGTCGTCTCGGGCCCGCACCTCGCTCTCCTCGCGGCGTCGGACGCTCTCCTCGTCGCCTCCGGGACCGCGACGGTCGAGGGGCTCCTGGCGCGCGTGCCGATGGTCGTCGTGTACCGCGTCCATCCGCTCACGTTCTTCCTCGCGCGCCGCCTCGTGAAGGTGCCCCACGTCGCGATGGCGAACATCGTCTCCGACGACGGCGGCGGGCGCGCGGTGCCGGAGCTGATCCAGAAGGAGGCGACGCCGGAGCGCATCGCCGCCGAGCTCGCGGCGTTCCTCGACGATCCGGCGCTCGCGGCGCGGACGCGGGAGCGCCTGGCGAAGGGGGCCGCGGATCTCGGTCCGCCCGGCGCGGCGGCGCGGGCGGCGGAGGCGGTGCTCGAGGCGTTCCGCGGAGCGGCGGGGGCCGCGCCGTGAACGACCTCTCGCGCCTCCTCGTCCTCTTCCGCCCGCACCGGAGGGCGGCGGCCGTCGCCGTTCTCGCGATGCTCGGCGTCGCGCTCTTCACGTCCCTCGTGGCGTATCTGTTCGGGCCCCTCTTCGACGAGGTGTTGACGCCCGAGACGCGAGCCGGCGTCTCGCGGGAGCTCGGGTCGGGCGAGGCCGCGACGAAGGGCGTCGCGACGCTGCTCGAGGCCAGGAAGACGCCGCTCATCCGTACGCTCGACGCGGGCCTCGCGAGGCTCGAGGCGGCGACCGGCGTGACGCCCGCGAGGCGGCGCGTCGTGCTGCCGCTCGTTCTCTTCGCGGCGTTCCTCCTGAAGAACCTCTGCGCGTTCGCCGCCGAGTACCGGTTCAACGCCGTCGGGCTCGCGTTCGTGCGCGACCTGAGATCCACGGTCTACGCGCGGCTCCTCGCGCAATCCGAGGCGTTCCACGCGACCCGGCCGTCCGGCGACCTGATCGCGCGGGTGACGGGGGACGTCGACCGGATCCAGACGCTCTTCGGCACCGACCTCGCGGACCTCGTCCAGTCCGTCGCCACCCTCGCCGCGCTCGCGCTCCTCGTCGTCTCGCGCTCGCCGGAGCTGACGCTCGTCGCGCTGATCGTGGCGCCGGCGATCCTCGCGCCCGTGGTCCTGATCGCGAAGCGCCTCCGCGCCTTCTCGCGCGCCGGACGCGAGCGGATGGGCGACCTGACGGGCGTCCTCTCCGAGACGATCCGGGGCCGCCGCGTCGTGCAGGCGTATGGGGCGGAGGGCTACGAGGCCGCGCGCTTCGGGGACGTGAACGCGCGGACCTTCCGAATCGCGCGGAGCGCGGCGCGAGTGATGGCGCTCTCCTCGCCGCTCGTGGAGACGGCTTCCGTCGTCGCGTTTCTCGTGCTCCTCGTCTACGCGGGCTCGCGCATCCAGGCGGGGCGGATGACGCTCGGCACGTTCATCTCGTTCGGCGTCGGGCTCGTGATGATGTACCAGCCGTTCAAGCGCGCGACGCGCACCAACCTCGCGCTCCAGCAGGCGCTCGCCTCCGCGCGCCGGCTCTTCGAGGTCCTCGACGCGCCCGTGGACGTCGTCGACCGCCCCGGGGCGCGCCGGCTCGCCTTCTTTTCGAAGGAGATCCGGTTCGAGGACGTCTCGTTCGCGTACCCGGGCGGGGAGAGGGTCCTCGCCGGCGTCGACCTTGCCATCCCGAAGGGCTCGATCACCGCCATCGTCGGACCCTCGGGTGCCGGGAAGACGACGCTCGTCAATCTCATCCCGCGCTTCGCGGACGTCGCCTCCGGGCGCGTGACGGTGGACGGGCTCGACGTCCGCGAGGCGACGCTCGCGTCCCTGCGCGGCGCGATCGGGCTCGTGACGCAGGACGTGATCCTCTTCGACGACACGGTGCGGCGGAACGTGGCGTACGGGCGGACCGGCGTCCCGGACGAGGCCGTCCTCCGCGCGCTCGGGGCAGCGAACGCGCCTCTCGGGCGGGCAGCGGCAGCGGCTCGCGATCGCGCGCGCCCTCCTGAAGGATCCGCCGATCCTGATCCTCGACGAGGCCACGTCCGCGCTCGACACCGAGAGCGAGCGCGCCGTGCAGCAGGCGATCGAGAGGCTGATGACGGGGCGCACGGTCGTCGTCATCGCGCATCGCCTCTCCACGATCCGGCGCGCGGACCAGCTCGTCGTGCTCGAGAAGGGCCGCATCGTCGAGCGCGGCCGCCACGGCGAGCTCCTCGCGGCGGGAGGGTTGTATCGTCGCCTCCACGACCTCCAGACGTTCGAGGCGTGACGAAGAGAGCGAAGAGATGAAGTCGATGACGGGGTACGGCCGCGCGGTGGGGACCCTCCCCGACGGCACCGAGGCCACGGTGGTCGTCCGCGGCGTCAACCACCGGTTCCTGGACGTCTCGCTGAAGCTGCGCGACGAGTACGCGGCGCTCGAGCCGCAGATCCGGCGAGCGGTCGCGGCCGCGGCCGCGCGCGGGCACGTCGACGTGGCGGTGCGGACGTCGCGCCCGCCCGGGCGCACAGCGTCGTTCGACCAGGAGGCCGCCGCGCGTTATGTCGGGCTCTGGAAGTCGGGGGCGGAAGGCCTCGGCCTCCCCGCCGAGCTGACGGCGCGCGATCTCCTCGCGCTCCCCGGCGTCGTGCGCGGCGAGGACTCGGGCGAGCCGGACGAGGCCGCGCTCCGAGCTCTCCTCGACCTCGTCGGGACGGCCGTCGACGACTTCGACCGGGGGCGCAGGCGCGAGGGCGAAGCGCTCGCAGACGCCCTCGGCGTCGTGCTCGAGAAGCTCGACGGCGACCTCGCGCGCCTCGACGAGGAGCGGACGGGCCTCGCGGAGCGCCTGATGGCCGTCGTCGGCGAGCGCGTCCGGCGCATCGCGGAGGAGCATCGGCTGGACGAAGGGCGCCTCGCGCAGGAGGTGGCGATGCTCGCGGACCGCGCCGACATCTCGGAGGAGATCGACCGGCTGAGGACGCACGTCACGGAGTTCCGGCGCCTGATGCGGGCGGACGGGGCCGTCGGGAAGCGCCTCGACTTCCTCGCGCAGGAGCTCCACCGGGAAGTCAACACGTCCGGGCAAAAGGTGAGGGAGATCGGCGCGACCCGCGCCGTTCTCGACCTGAAATCGCACGTCGAAGCTCTCAAAGAGCAGCTCCAGAACGTCGAGTGATGAGAGGAGACCTCTTCATCGTCTCCTCGCCGTCTGGGGCGGGGAAGACGACGCTCATCAGGCACGTGATCGAGGACCCGCGGATCGGGGCGGGCACGATCCACTTCTCCGTCTCGCACACGACGCGGGCGCCGCGGCCGGGGGAGGTGGACGGGCGCGAGTACTACTTCGTGACGCCGTCGGAGTTCCAGAGGCTGGTCGACGCGGACGGGTTCCTGGAGCACGCGATCGTGCACGGGCAGATGTACGGGACGTCGCGCGGTGAGGTGGAGCCGCGCCTCGCTGATGGGGTGGACGTGATCCTCGACATCGACGTCCAGGGGGCGCGGCAGGTCCGCTCGAAGGTGCCGGAGGTGGTGAAGGTCTTCGTGTTCCCGCCGTCCCGGGCCGTCCTGGAGGAGCGCCTGAAGGCGCGGGGGTCGGAAGGGGCGGATTCCGTCGCGCTGAGGCTGTCGGCGGCCGTGAAGGAGATGAAGGAGTTCGGCGAGTACGACTATGCGATAATCAACGAGGACCTTTCGGTCGCGGTCGACGAGCTCCGCTCGGTGATCGTGGCACGCCGGACCGGGAGGCACCGTCAGCGCGAGCGGCTCGAGGCGATCCTCCGAAGCTTCTCGCCCTGAAGCTTCGCAATTCTTTATTGGAGAAACCATCCGATGCAGCTCCCGCCGAACGTCGAGTCGAAGTTCCGTCTCGTCCACATCGCGGCGCGCCGCGCCGAGCAGCTCGTGCAGGGCGCGCGCCCGAAGGTCGAGAGCCGCCACACGAAGATGACGCGCATCGCCCTCGAGGAGGTCGGCAACGACCTCGTGAAGTGGGAGCTCGCGTCGGCCGAGCCGTCCGTCGAGCTCGAGGGCGTCGGCACCGACCCGCTTCCGACGGAAGCCGCCTGACGACTCCGGAGGCCCCGCCGCGCGTCCTTCTCGGGGTGAGCGGCGGGATCGCCGCGTACAAGTCCGCCGAGATCGTGCGAGGCCTCGTGGAGGCCGGCGCGTCGGTGCGGGTGATGATGACGCCGGCGGCGACGCGGTTCCTCGCGCCGCTCACGCTCGCCGTGCTCTCGAAGAGCCCTGTCGTCGCGGACCTCTGGGACGCGTCCTCGGGCGCCGTCGACCACGTGGAGCTCGCGCGCTGGGCGGACGTCCTCGCGGTTGCGCCCGCGACCGCCGACGTCCTCGCGAAGATGGCCCACGGCATCGGGGACGACGTCGTCTCGACGTACGCGCTCGCGCACCGCGGCGCGCTCCTCGTCGCACCGGCGATGAACACCTGGATGTGGGCGCACGAGGCGACCGTGGAGAACCTGCGCGTCCTCCGGGCGCGCGGCGCGGCCGTCGTGGAGCCGGACGCGGGCGACCTGGCGTGCGGCGACGTCGGGCCGGGCCGGCTCGCGTCGCCGAAACGGATCGTGGCCGCGATCCTGGCGGCGGCCCGCGTCTCGCGCGAGCTCGCCGGGCGCCGGGTCCTCGTGACCGCGGGACCGACGCGCGAACCGGTCGACCCGGTCCGCTACCTCTCGAACCGCAGCTCGGGGCGGATGGGCTACGCGCTCGCGCGCGAGGCGCGGCGCCGGGGGGCGGACGTCGTCCTGGTGACGGGGCCGGTCGCGCTGGAGCCGCCGCCCGACGTGCGGACGATCCGCGTGGAGAGGACCACCGAGATGCGGGACGCCGTCCTCGCCGAGCTGGCGTCCGCGGACGCGCTCGTCATGGCGGCGGCCCCCGCGGACTTCACCATCGCGGACGAGGCGCCGCGCAAGCTGAAGCGCGAGCTCGGCCCGCCGGAGATCCGGCTCGTCGCGGCGCCCGACATCCTCGCAGCGGCCCGCGCGGCTCGCCGCGAGGGGCAGCTCCTCGTCGCGTTCGCGGCCGAGACCGACGACCTCCTCGCGAACGCGCGAGCGAAGGTGGCGAAGAAGAGCGTCGACCTCGTCGTCGCGAACGACGTCTCGCGCGCGGGTGTCGGCTTCGACGCCGACGAGAACGAGGTCGTCCTCGTCTTCGCCGACGGTCGCGAGGAGGCGCTGCCGCGCGCCTCGAAGACCGTGGTGGCGGGGCAGATCCTGAACCGCGTCGCCGCGCTGCTCGAAGAGAAGTGGCCGAAGAGAGTCGCCGGCTCGACGGCCCGCTGAGGGACGCGCTCCTCTACTTCCGTGACCTCGGGGTGGTTCCGCCTCTCCGCCGAGGTGGCGGGCTGTCGCGCGTGCGGCCTCTGCGAGACGCGCACGCAGACCGTCTTCGCGGACGGCACACCGAGGGCGCGCATCATGTTCGTCGGCGAGGCGCCGGGCGCGGACGAGGACGCGCAGGGGGTGCCGTTCGTTGGACGCGCCGGCCAGCTCCTGACGAAGATGATCGAGGGGGGAATGGGGCTCTCCCGCGCGGATGTCTACATCGCGAACGTGCTGAAGTGCCGGCCGCCGGGGAACCGGAACCCTCTTCCCGAGGAGATCGCCTCGTGCCGCCGCTTCCTCGAGGCGCAGATCGAGCTCGTGTCGCCGGCGGTGCTCGTGGCGCTCGGCAAGTTCGCGGCGCAGTTCCTCCTCGGCACCGAGGAGGGAATGATGCGGATGCGCGGGCGATGGGGGAGCTGGCGCGGGATTCCCGTCATGCCGACCTACCATCCATCCTTCCTGCTGAGACAGCCGGAGCGAAAGAAGGAAGCCTGGGAGGACCTCCTGAAGGTCCTCGCGAAGGCGGGGCTGCCGGCGCCGAAGAAGCGGGGCGAGCCGTGAAGTCGCTGAAGGCGCTCCTCGTCGTCCTCGTCGTCGCGGCATGCGCGCTCCTGGCGGCGCGCTTCGCGGCGCAGGAGCGGCGCGCTTCGCGCTCGCGGGCGGCGGTCGCGCGGCACGACGAGGTCGGAGACCGCTCGGGCCGCACGGCCGCCGAGCGAAAGGCGATCGCGCGCGTGCACCGAGCCGGCTTCCGCCCCGCCGAGGACGTCGATGCGCTCGAATCCGACTCGCGCGACGAGCTCGAGGACGTCTACGTCACGTACCACCCGTACTTCGTGCGCGGAGACCTGGATGGGGACGGGCGCCTCGACTTCGCGCAGGCGTACGTCTACAAGGTCGGCGGCGAGACGCGCTTCGACGTCGCGGTCTTCTTCGGCAACGAGGAGGGCACGTTCACGGGGCCGATCGTCGTGGAGCGCGGGCTCGACCTCGCGGGAGGCGACCTCGCGATCGAGCGGACGGTCCTGATCGTCACGCCCGACCTCTCGGAGGACGACGTGCACCGCTGGCGCTACGACCCACGCGACCAGCGCTTCCACGACACGGACGAGGGAAAGCCGTCGGACGGAGACGTGCCGGACGAAGGACCCGACGAGCGCCCCCGCGCGCGCGTCTGACGTGAGCTCGGGACGCGTCGGCGTCGTGGTGCCGGGGGGCTTCCCCGGCGTTCCCAGCTATCGGATCCCGGAGGGCGGCGAGGTCCCCGCGATCGGCGCCCGGGTCGCCGTCCCGTTCGGGCCGAAGCTCCTGACGGGAATCGCCGCCGACCTCGCGCCGGAGGCGCTCGCCGAGGGCACCGTCGAGCGCGAGCTCGTCGCGGTCCTCGACGACGCGCCGTTCCTGCCGCCGGCGCTCGTCGGCGTCCTCCTCCGCGCCTCCACGTACTACTTCGTCGCGCCCGGGGAGATGCTCCGCGCGGCTGTGCCGGCGCGTCTCCTCGCGGCGGCGGAGGCCGTCTACGTGGCGACGCCGGGCGCGGTCGGCGCCGGACGGCGCGACGCGCGCCAGGAGGAGATCCTGACCGAGGTGCTCGCCCGCGGCCGGGCTCGCGTCTCGGAGCTCGCCGGCGCGATCGGCGCGCGCGGGCTCGGCCCCGCCCTCCGCGCGCTGGTGGCGGACGGCCTGCTGCGCATCCCCGCGGAATCGGCGCGCGCGGCGACGGCGCCGTCCGACAAGGCGTGGGTCGCGAGGCCCGCGCCGCCCGACAACCCCGCCTTCGCGCGCGCGCCGAAGCGGAGGGCGCTCCACGCCCACCTCGCCGCGCTCGGACGGCCCGCGCGCCTCGGCGAGCTCCGGGCGGCGGGCGGGAGCCCGGCCGTGCTGGCGGCGCTCGTCAAGGCGGGCCTCGCGTCGGTCGTGGAGGAGGAGCGGCGCGTCGACCTGTCGCGGCACGTCGGGCCGCCGCGGGAAGACGTATCGCACCGGCTGACGGAGCCGCAGGAGCGCGCCGTGGAGGCCATCGCCTCGGCGCTGCTCGCGAAGGAAGCGTCGACGTTCCTGCTCGACGGCGTCACGGGCAGCGGCAAGACCGAGGTCTACCTCGCCGCGTTGGAGAGGACCCGTGCGGCGGGACGCCAGGGGATCCTGCTCGTCCCCGAGATCGCGCTCGCGCCCGCGCTCGTGCGCCGCGTGGTGGCACGCTTCGGGGACCGCGTGTCACTCCTCCACAGTGGCCTCTCGGACGGCGAGCGCGCGGCCGAGTGGGAGCGGGCGCGCCGCGGCGACGTCGACGCCGTGGTCGGCCCGCGCTCCGCCGTCTTCGCGCCGGTGCCGCGGCTCGGCCTGATCGTCGTCGACGAGGCGCACGAGACCTCGTACAAGCAGTCGGAGGCGCCTCGCTACGACGCGCGCGACGTGGCGCGCGTGCGCGCGAGCGAGCAGCGAGCCGTCCTCGTGCTCGGCTCCGCGACGCCGTCGATGGAGCAGGAGCGCGCCGCGCGCGAGGGGCGCGTTCCGCGGCTCGCGCTGCCGGAGCGGCCGGGGGCGCGGGCGAGAGCCGAAGTCGAGGTCGTCGACCTTCGTCAGGAGAAGCCACGCGAGGGAGACCACGGCCGCGTCCTCTTCGCCGAGAGGACGCGGCGGATCCTCGCCGAGACGTTCGGGCGCGGCGAGCAGGCGATCCTCCTCCTGAACCGGCGCGGCTTCTCGCCGACGCTCCTCTGCCGCGCGTGCGGCGAGGACTTCCGCTGCAAGAATTGCTCGGTCGCGCGTACCTACCATCAGCGCGCAGCGAGGCTGCTCTGCCACTACTGTAACGACGCGATCCCGCGGCCGAACGCGTGCCCGAAATGCGCGTCGCGCGTTCTCCAGCCGATTGGCTTCGGCACCGAGCGGCTCGCGGAGCGCTTCGAAGAGGCGTTCCCCGGCGTGACGTACGCGGTCCTCGACCGCGACGCGGCCGCGCGCAGAGGCGGCGCGGCCGGCGTCCTCGCGGACTTCGAGGAGGGGAGGGCGCGCGCGCTCCTCGGGACCCAGATGGTGGCGAAGGGGCACGACTTCCCGAACGCGACCGCGCTCGCCGTCCTCGACGCGGACGCCCTCCTCTCCTTCCCCGACTTCCGTTCGGCGGAGCGGACGTTCCAGCTCGTGACGCAGGCCGCGGGACGCGTCGGGCGCGGAGACAAGCCGGGCCTCGTCGCCGTCCAGACCTGCCGGCCGGAGCACGAGGCGATCCGCGCGGCCGTCGCGCAGGACCATGCGGCGTTCGCCGACGCGGAGCTCCGGTTTCGGCGCGCGTTCCGCTATCCACCCTACGCGCACCTCCTCCTGGCTCTCTGGACCGCGGCGGAGGCCCGAGATGCCGAGGCGGCCGCGAGGGTGGGAGCCGCAACGCTCCTCGACTCGTCCGTGGCGCCGCGGCTGCGCGTCCTCGGTCCTGCGCCGGCTCCGCTCGAGCGCCTCCATGGAGCGTGGCGCTTCCACGTCCTGGTGAAGGCCGAAGCGCGCGAGGCGATCGCGGAGGCCGGCCGCGTCCTGGCGGCGCTCCAGGACGCGCCGCGCCTCGACGTCGACCCTCAGAATTTGCTCTAGGCTAGAGTGATCCCGTGAGCTCCGATTCCAACTTCGAAGAGCCCCTCGAACGCGTGCGCGCGCGGCTCCTGGAGCTGCGCGGCTTCCCGGACAGCCCGGCCAAGGCGCGCGAGATCCAGAAGCTGGAGGGGAAGCTCCGGAAGCTGACGCAGGAGATCTACGAGAACCTCTCCCCGTGGCAGAAGACGCTCGTCGCGCGGCATCCGGGGCGCCCCTTCACGCTCGACTACGTGCGGCTCCTGATCCGGGACTTCGTCGAGTGGCACGGGGACCGTGCGTTCGCGGACGACCCGGCGATCGTGGCCGGCTTCGGGTGGCTCGGGGAGCAGCCGGTCGCCGTCCTCGGGCACCAGAAGGGCCGCGACACGAAGGAGAAGATCTGGCGGAACTTCGGAATGCCCCGCCCGGAGGGCTACAGGAAGGCGCTCCGGGTGATGAAGCTGGCCGAGAAATTCCAAAGGCCCGTCCTCTCCTTCATCGACACGATGGGCGCCTATCCCGGGATGGACAGCGAGGAACGCGGCGTCTCGGAGGCGATCGCGCGGAACCTCTTCGAGATGTCCCTCCTGAAAACTCCGATCATCGCAACGGTGATCGGCGAGGGCGGCTCGGGCGGGGCGCTCGGCATCGGCATCGCGGACACGGTCCTGATGCTCGAGCACTCCGTCTATTCCGTCATCTCGCCCGAGGGGTGCGCGGCGATCCTCTGGAAGGACCAGGCGCGCGCCCGCGAGGCCGCGGAGGCGATGCGCGTGACGGCCGCGGACTGCAAGGCCCTCGGAGTCGCCGACGAGGTGATCCCGGAACCGATGGGCGGCGCGCACGCCGACGCGATCGGGGCCATCGACGCCGTGGGGCGCGCCCTCCACGCGCACGTCGCTCGGCTCCGCGAGGTGCCCCTCGACGAGCTCCTCGCGGCGCGCTACGCGAAATTCCGCGCGATGGGAGCGTTCGAGGGGCCGGCGGCCGCGCGGTGACGGAGCCCCGCGGAGACGGCGTCCCGAGGCCCGCGCCGCGGGTCCGCCCGCAGGACCCCGAGGCCGCGGACCTCCTGGCGCGCCATCTCGCCGTTCCGCCGGCCGCGGCGCGCGTCCTCGCGGCGCGCGGCTTCCGCGAGCCGGAGGCCGCCCGGCTCTACATGAGCCCGGCGCCCGAGGCCCTCCATGATCCCTTCGGGATGTCGGGAGTGCCGGAGGCGGTCGCGCGCCTCGGCGCCGTCGCCGCGCGCGGCGGGCGCGTCGTCGTCTTCGGCGACTACGACTGCGACGGCATCGCGGCCCTCGCGATCCTGACGACCGTCCTGAAGCGGCTCGGCGCCGACGCGGTGCCGTTCCTTCCGCACCGCCTGCACGACGGCTACGGGCTGAAGCGCGCGACGCTCCTCCGCGTCATCGACGAGCACGCGCCCGAGGCGATCGTCACGGTCGACTGCGGCATCACCGCCGTGGAGCCGATCGCGGAGGCGGTCGGCCGCGGGGTCGCGATGGTGATCACCGACCACCACCTGCCGCCGGCGTCCCTGCCCGAGGGAGCCGTCCTCGTGGATCCGAAGATCCCCGGCTGTCCCTATCCGTTCAAGGAGCTGTGCGGGGCCGGCATCGCCTGGAAGCTCGCCGAGGCGCTGCTCGCGAGGTTCGGCGCGGCCGCAGGGCTGGCCGAGCCGGCGCGCCGCCGCTGGCTGTCGTCCCTCGCGAAGATCGCCGCGCTCGCCACGATCGCGGACGTGGTGCCGCTCGTCGGCGAGAACCGCGTGTTGGCCTCGTGGGGGCTCGCCGGTCTCGCCGACCCGCGCGCGCCTGGCCTCGCCGCGCTCCTCCGGCGCGCGGGGATCGCGCCCGGCGCCGCGCCGACGGCGCGCGAGGTAGCGTTCCGGATCGCCCCGCGGCTCAACGCGGCGGGCCGGATCGACCATGCCGCACGCGCCCTCGAGCTCCTGACGACCGACGATCCGGCGCGCGCGGAGGAGCTCGCTGAGCGGATCGAGCGCGACAACGAGGAGCGGCGCGGCATCCAAGAGCGTGTCGTCCTGGCCGTCCTGGCGCGCCTCGAGAAGACGTTCGACGGCGCGCGCGACGCGATCGTGATCGAGTGCGGCGCCGCCGAGGACGGCTGGCACCGCGGCGTTCTCGGCATCGCCGCCTCGCGCGTCGCCGAGCGCGTGCGTCGGCCCGTGCTCCTCCTGGCGCGGGAGGGAGACACGGTCGCCGGCAGCGGACGCACGTGCGGTCGGACGCCTCTCCACGCGCGGCTCGCTCCGATCGCCCGCCGCTTCGCGCGCGAGTTCGGAGGCCACGAGGCCGCGCTCGGCATCACGCTTCCCGCGGCGGCCTACGAAGCATTCCGCGAGGAGGCGCGCCGCGCCTTCGCCGACTCGCGCGACGACGCCGAGTGGGCGGAGGACCTCGTCGTCGACACCTCGCTCGACGGCGCGGAGGCGACGGCGGAGCTCGCGGGGGCGATGGCGCGCTTCGAGCCCCACGGTCGGGAGAACGAACGGCCGCTCTTCGTGCTGCCGGGGCTCGGGTGGGACGGCGGGTCGCAGCCCGTGGGCGAGCGGGGGCTGCGCCTGTCATTCACGGCCGGCGGCCGCCGCCACGCTCGCGGGACGCCTCGCGCCCGGCGTGCGCGGGCTCTATGACGTCGTCGCGAGCCTCGCGATCGACTCGTATACCGGGCGGCCGGCGCTGACGGTCCTCGACGCGGTCGTCAACGTGAGCCCTTGAATTCCACCCGGCGCCTCCTCCGTCTCGCGATCCGCGTGCTCGCCGGCGCGTTCCTGGTCGTCGTCGCGCTCTCCTACAAGAAGCCCGGCACGCGGACCTTCGCTCCGCGCGACGAGATCGCCGCGACACTCGCGGCCGAGGCGGGCGGGATCAAGGACCGCGTCCGGTTCCGCGGCTTCGACTACGTCGAGACGCGCGCCACCGAAGGGCTCTACCGGCTGCGCGCCGCGGAGGCGCTCGGATACGAGGAGCAGGGCGAGCAGAGGTTTCGCCTGAAGGACGTCGTGTTCGAATCGCGCGAGGAAGCGCCCGGACGCGCGATCGCGATCAGCGCGCCGCGCGCCGAGTTCGCGCGCACGTCGCGCGCCGTGCGCGTCTTCGACGGAGTGCGCGTGGAAGGAGAGGCGACGGTCCTCTTCGGCGAGTCGTTCCGCTACGACCCGAAGGACCGCACGTTCCTCTCCGAAGGGAAGGTCACCGCGATGCGCGGCACCCTCGTCGCCCGCGCCCTCGGCGGGCGTCTCGACACGGTGAGCGGCGTCTTGAATCTTTCGGGCGACGTGCGCCTGCGGGGCCGCGACGAGGCCGGACGCGGTCTCGACCTCGCGGCGCCGGCCGTCAGGTGGAGCCGGCAGGGCGCGATCGCGGCGGAGGGCGGGGTGGTGATTCGCACCGAGGAGTCGGTCCTGCGCAGCGGGCGTTTCCTGCGCGAGGAGCAGCCGCCCGGCGACCGCCTGCGCGCCGAGGAGGACGTTTTCTTCCTCGTCCTCGGAAGCGGCGACGCCCGGCGTTCGACGATGCTGGCGGCGGGGAAGACGCTCGAGCTCGTACGCGACTCGGAGGGCCAGCCCGCCCACCTCGAGCTCACCAACGGCGATCGCGAGTCGCGCATCGACACCGCGCCGTCGGCCGCGGCGGGGGCGCGCGTCGCGTTCGCGAGGAAGGTGCAGGCCAGCTTCACGGCCGGCCGGCTCAAGGAGATCACGACTCCCGACGCCGTGCGCGCGTACGAGTCGGCGTCGGCGGGCGGGCCGCCGCGCTCCGGCCTCAAGAGCGTCGCCGCGCGGTTCGCGCGCTTCACGTTCCAGCCGGACGGTAGGAGCCTCGACGTGGGCGTCCTGGAGCGCGACGTCGTCTTCACGGACGGCACGCGCGTCTCGCTGACTGCGCCGCACGGGACGCTCCGCGGGGCGGACAGGACCGCGGTCTTCTCCGGCGAACGGGAAGAGCTCGTCTCCTATCGGGACCCGCAGGGCGCGCTCACCGCGGAGAACGTGGCGTACGACCAGGCCGCGGACCGCGTCGACGCCTCGGGCCGGGTCCGGGCGACATACGCCGGCGAAAGGAAGATGGAGCTCCTCGGCGGCGCCACGAACGAGCCGCTCTACTCGGAGTCGGCGACGCTCCGGCTCGACAACCGCGAGCAGCACCTGACGCTGACGGGAAGGGTGCGCGCCTGGCAGGGGGAGAACGTCCTGAGGAGCGCGACACTCCAGCTGGACGACGTCTCGCGCCTCCTCCGGGCGGAGGGCGACGTCCACGCGTTCTTCCGGCGGAAGATGGCCGCCCCGGGGAGCCCGGCGCCGAAGGGGGGCACGGACACCGTCAACGCGTCGGGCGATCTCCTGACCTACCGCGAGGCGGACCGCTTCGTGCGTATCGACGGAAAGGCGAACGTCGTCTCCGGCGTCTGGACGATCTTCTCCGACGCGACGGACATGTACGCCGAGGCCCGCGGCGCCGTGCGGCTCGAGGACCGCGAGCTCCACCGGCGCGGCGAGGGGACCAAGGCGACTTGGCGCCCCGCCACCGACGCCGTCACCCTCGACGGCGCGCCGGCGGTCGCCGTCGACGGGAAGGGAAACCGGCTCACCGGCGCGGTGCTGACGTTCCGACAGGGGCGGTCGCGCGTCGACGTGGAGTCGAGCGAGGCCGTGGGGAGCGAGGCCGTGCTGAAGCCGGAGGGATCGTGAGCGCCGAGAGGAGCGTCCTTCTCGCGGAGGGGCTCGCGAAGAGCTACCGGAAGAGACGCGTCGTGGATGGCGTCTCGATCGACGTGGGCAGCGGCGAAGTGGTCGGCCTCCTCGGCCCGAACGGCGCGGGGAAGACGACGACGTTCTCGATGCTCGTCGGGCTCATCGCGCCCGACGAAGGGCACGTCCGCCTCGA
>WNFL01318117.1_pt3 | contig 18150 bp, 18 predicted proteins | sample 5400361 | NCBI WGS metagenome assembly WNFL01 (sample SAMN13153351, study PRJNA577476) | soil metagenome | isolation source: 40 cm soil on Douglas fir-dominated hillslope | place: USA:California | collected 2013-09-17
TGGCGCAGTTCTTCTTCCTCGACAAGCGCGTGCACTATCAATGAGACGCATCGAAACCGTGGCGGCGTGGATTCTCGGATTCCTGTGGATCCTGCCGCTCCTCTATGCGTTCTGGACGGCGTTCCACCCGCCCGAGTTCTCGACGCGGCTTGCGCTCGCCGCGCCGCTCACGCTGGACAACTTCCGGCGCGCGTGGGACGCGGCGCCGTTCGCGCGCTATTTCCTGAATAGCTTCATGCTGGTGACCCTGGTGCTCGCCGCGCAATTGGTCCTGTGCACGCTTGCCGCCTACGCCTTCGCGCGCTTCGAGTTTCCCGGCAAGAACGTGGCCTTCGTTCTCGTGCTGGTGCAGCTCATGATCATGCCCGACGTGCTGATCGTCGAGAACTACCGCACGCTCGGCCGCCTCGGCATCCTCGATTCGATCCCCGCCATCGGGCTGCCGTACATGGCCTCCGCGTTCGGGATCTTCCTGCTGCGCCAGACCTTCAAGACCATCCCGCGCGAGCTGGACGAGGCGGCGCGCGTCGAGGGCGCGGGCGCGCTCGAGGTGCTATGGAAGGTCTACGTGCCGCTCGCGCGGCCGACGTACCTCGCCTTTGGTCTCGTCTCGGTGAGCTACCACTGGAACAACTTCCTCTGGCCGCTCATCGTCACGAGCTCGGTCACCTCGCGTCCCGTGACGGTCGGCCTGCAGGTGTTCTCCTCGGGCGACCAGGGCATCGACTGGTCGGTGATCACCGCGGCCACGCTCATGACCTCGGCGCCGCTCCTCGTCGCGTTCCTCCTCTTTCAGAGACAGTTCGTGCAGTCGTTCATGAGGGCCGGGATCCGCTAGCAAGCGCTCCCGCCTCCTCGAGGATCGCGCGCGAGATCTCGAAGCGGTCCTCGTAGCGGGTCACCTTGCCGGGTGTGAGGTTCATCGCGAAGTATGCGACCGGCCGCCCCTGCCTCTCGATCCAGCCGACCCACCACGACACGGGATTCTTCACCGAGCCCGCGGTTCCCGTCTTGGCGTAGAGGGTGTAGGCGCGCGATTTCTCGACGACGAGGGCCTGCCGCACGAGGCGCTGCGAGCGCTGGCTCATGGGAAGCTCGCCCTCGGCGAGCTTCCTCAGGAAACCGACCTGCTCCATGGCGCTCACGCGAAGGCCTCCCTGCAGCCAGAAGAGGTCGATGCCGCCGGTCATGTCCTGGTTGCCGTAGTCCAGGCGCTCGAGCCATTCCTTCATGCGCGCCTTGCCGGTGCGCCGCGCGATCTCCTGGAACATCCACACCGTGCTCTCGCGCATGCCGGAGGCGAGCGTTTGGTCGCGCTCCCACGCGGCGCGCAGCTTGGGCTTGCCGTCCCATGGGAACACCTCCTTCTCGTCGGTGATGGAGCCCACCTCGAGGCCGATCAGCGCGTTGGCGATCTTGAACGTCGACGCGGGGAGGTAGCGGCTGCGCGCGCGCGACTCGTTGAAGACGAGGTAGCGCTCCTGCTGCGGCTCGAAGAGGACGAAGGTGCCGCGCACGCCGCGAGCGTCGAAGTGCCGCTGCCATTGCGGCCGCGCGATGGTATCGCCCGCCGCCGCGGAAAGGCTCGCGAAAAGCGCCAACAGGGGAGAAACGAAGTGTTGCATGGCACGCCCTCGAGGGATCATTGGGCCGAGCGTGACAGGCGATTCTGGCAATATTCGGGCAGGCGCAAGGTCAATTCGGGCATGAAGCTCATCACGTGGAATATCCAGTGGGGCCGCGGCATCGACGGGCGCGTGGACCTCGAACGCATCGTGCGCCACGCGCGCGCGATGGCGGATTTCGACGTGCTCTGCATGCAGGAGGTGGCGGACAACTTCCCGGGGCTCGAAGGCAACGACGAGCGCGACCAGTTCGCCCAGCTCGCGAAGCTCTTGCCGGGATACCGGATGGCCGAGGGCTTCGGGGTGGACGTCGCCGGCGAGGCGGGGGCGAGGCGCCGCTTCGGCAACGTGATCTTCACGCGCTACGGGATCGTCTCGATTCGCCGTCATGCCCTGCCGTGGCCCGCCGATGCCGGCAAGGAAACGATGCCGCGCGTGGCCATCGAAGCCACGCTGCGCTCGCCGATGGGGGCGCTGCGCGTGACGACCACGCACCTCGAGTACTACTCCGACGCGCAACGCCGCGCGCAGGTGCAGCGGCTGCGCAACCTGCACGACGAGGCATGCCAGCGCGCCGCGCAACCCGGCGCCGCGACCGCCGACGGCGGCCCGTTCGATGCCACGCCGCAGGCGGCGAGCGCGATCCTCGCCGGCGATTTCAACTTCCCGCCGGAGAACCCCTCCTGCGGCGAGATCCAGCACGCGCTCGCCGCGGGCGGCCCCGCCTACCGCGATGCATGGCCCCTCGCGCACGGCCACGCGCCGCACACGCCGACTTTCTGCGTGCACGCGAAGGGCTACAGCAAGACGGCCTACTGCTGCGACTTCGTCTTCGTGAGCGCCGACATCGCGCCGCGCGTGCGCGCCGTGCAGGTCGATTCGGATACGCTCTATTCGGACCATCAACCGGTGCTTCTCGACTTCGACGATCGCTAGGACGCCATGACGACCCTCGCCTGTCCCCATTGCATGAAGCCGGTGGCCGCGAACCCGATCGGGCGCTGGTTCGCGCCCTTCCAGTGCCCCCATTGCGGCAAGCCGTTGCGGTTCGACGCACGCACCAACATCCTCGGCGTGGTGGGCTCGGCGTGCTTCTTCATCATGGCGTGGGCCGTGTTGATGGGCGGCACCGAAGACGCACACGCCGTCGCGTGGGGCGCGGGCGCGCTCTGGGTCGCGGCGATGGCGGGGAGTTACGCGGCGCGCCGCATCGTGAAAGGCTAGCCATGTCCGTGCGCACCATCAACCTGGACGAACGCCTCTACCGCTATCTCCTCGAGCACTCCCTGCGCGAGCACCCGGTGCAGCGCGAGTTGCGCGAAGCCACGCGCGACATGCCACACGCCGGCATGCAGATCGGGCCGGAGCAGGGGCAGCTCATGGCGCTCCTGGTGAGGCTCCTCGGCGCGCGGCGCACGATCGAGGTGGGCGTCTTCACGGGCTACAGCGCGCTCAGCGTCGCGCTCGCGCTGCCGGCCGACGGGCGCCTGGTCGCGTGCGACGTGAACGAGGAATGGACCGCGATGGCGCGCAAGTACTGGGCGAAGGCGAATGTCGCCGAGCGCATCGATCTGCATCTCGCGCCGGCCCTGCAGACGCTCGACGAGCTCATCGCCGCCGGCGAAGCGGGCCGCTACGACTTCGCGTTCATCGACGCGGACAAGCCCAACTACCCGGGCTACTACGAGCGCTGCCTCCTGCTCCTGCGCGCGGGCGGTCTCATCGCCGTGGACAACACGCTCTGGTCGGGCGCGGTCGCCGATCCGGCGAACAACGACCGCGACACGGTCGCGATCCGCGCCTTCAACGATGCGCTGCACCGCGACGCGCGCGTGGAGATCTCGCTCCTGCCCATCGGCGACGGCCTCACGCTCGCGCTGAAGAAATAGAACAGCCGCCCGAGAGGGGCGGCTGTTCGTGGAGCGGGTGGCGATTACTTGTCGGTGCCCGGCGTGCGGCCCGTCACCTTGTCCTTCGCTTCCTTGGACTCTTCCACGACCTTGTCCTTGGCGCTCACCATCTTCTGCTTGGCCTTGCCGGCGACTTCGCCGACGACGCTCTCGTGGTCCACCTTGAGGACCGCGCCGGTGCCCGCGTCGACGAGCACTTCGTCGATGCCCTTCTTGCCGGGCGTCTTCACGTCGTACGTGTAGAGGAGGCAGCCGTCCTCGCTCTCGAGGCCGCCCTTGGTTATGGTGGCGCCGGAGGCACCGATCTTGTCGAGCGCCACCTTGCGCGCGTCGGCATCGCTCACCTTCGCCATCGCGATGAGCTCGGACTTCGAGGTGATCTTCTTCGCCTTGATGCTGCAATTGAGGTCGTCGGAGATGGCGGCGGCGGCGACGAAGGGGACAGCCAGGGCGACAGCCAGGATGATCTGTTTCATGTTTTCTCCATGCGAAATTTAGGGGTACGGACTTTGGAGTGCGAGTGTGGGCGGCCCGTTGCATGAAGTGTTCGTGAAGAACCGGGGCGCCATGTAGTCCACATGGCGCCCCCGTCGCATACCCCGCGTTTCCCGGCTAGCGCAGGACCACGGCGGCCGCGAGGACCGCCAGCGCCGCGGCGATCGCCCACATCACGCGGGTCTGGCGCCGCTGGGCGCGCTCCAGGTCGCGGATCGCGGCTTCCACGCGCCGCGGCGCATCGTCGGTGAGCACGCGGTGCACGAGGCGCGGAATGCGCGGCAGCGTGCGCGCCCAGAGCGGCGCCTCGTCGCGCAGCGCGCGCAGCATGCCGCGCCAGCCGAGCTCGTCGGCCATGAAGCGCTCCAGGATCGGCTGCGCGATCGGGCGCAGGTCGAGGTCCGGATCGAGCTGGCGGCCGAGGCCCTCGACCTGCAGCAGCGTCTTCTCGAGGAGCACCAGCTGCGGCTGCACGCGGATGCCGAAGCGCCCGGCAACCTCGAAGAGGCGCAACAGCACCTTGCCGAAGGAGATGTCCTTGAGCGGCTTGTCGAATACCGGCTCGCATATCGAGCGCACCGCGCCCTCGAACTCGGCGATGCGCGTGTCCGCGGGCACCCAGCCGGCCTCGATGTAGGCGCGCGCCACGCGCCGATAATCGCGGCGGAAGAAAGCCATGAAGCAGTCGGCGAGAAGGTGCCGGTCCGCCTCTTCGAGCGTCCCCATGATGCCGAAATCCACGCCGCAGTAGCGCCCGTCCCTGGCGACGAAGATGTTGCCCGGGTGCATGTCGGCGTGGAAGAAGCCGTCGCGGAACACCTGGGTGAAGAAGATCTCCACGCCCTCGCGGGCGAGCTTGGCGATGTCGATGCCGTGCCGCTTCAGGCTCTCAACGTCGTTCACGGGGATGGCGTCGATCCTTTGCATCACCATCGCGTCGCGGTTGCACCAGTCCCAGTAGACCTCGGGGACCACGAGGAGCCGCCCGTCGGCGAAGTTGCGCCGCAGCAGGCTCGCGTTGGCGGCCTCGCGCACCAGGTCGAGCTCGTCGGCGATGGTGTTCTCGAATTCGCGCACCACCTCGCGTAGCCTCAAGAGCGGGCCCTGGGCGAGGCTGCGCTCGAGCAACCCGGCAAATGTGTAGAGCAACGCCACGTCCTTGGCGATCACCTCGCGGATGCGCGGCCGCAGGATCTTCACCGCGACCTCGCGCCCGTCGTGGAGGGTGGCGAAGTGCACCTGCGCGACCGAGGCGCTCGCGACGGGTGTCGGGTCGATCGCGCGGAAGACCTCCAAGTGAGGGCGCCCGTAGGCGCGATCGAGTGTCGCGGCGGCCTCGTCCCACGAGAAGGGCGGCACGCTGTCCTGGAGCTTGGCGAGCTCGACGGCGACGTCCTCCGGGATCAGGTCCGGACGAACCGAGAGGAGCTGGCCGAACTTCACGAACACGGGGCCGAGCGATTCGAGTGCCACGCGCAACCGCACGCCCCGTGGCGGTGCGCTATCACGCCAGAAGTAGAGCGCACCGAAAAACGCGCGCGCGAGCCATCCGCGCCCCGGCACGAACTCGTCGAGGCCATGGCGGCCGATCGTGTCGACGATGCGAAGGAAGCGCAGTGCCCGCATGGAAGCGCGATTCTACCGGGAGCGGCCGCGGCGCCACGGGCGGGGGGCGGGGGAGTTACCGCTGTAGCCTCGCCCGGCCGAGGCGGCTACCGCTGTAGCGCCCTACCCCTTCAAGTGGACTATGCCGAATGCTATTCTCGGCTCGCCCGCGGGGGGTTTGGAGGAGCCCGACCTCGCGTCTCACCGGACAAACACAACGATGTCGTACCAGGCCGATCGCCCCTTCACGCTCTACTTCGTGCGCCACGGCATCACGGAGCCGAACTTCCGCGGCTTTCGCTGCGGCGGGGATTCCGACCTTCCGATGATGGACATCGGCTGCGACCAGGCCTACCTCCTCGCCAAGCAGATCGAGCGCATGCACCTGCGCATCGGCGTGATCCTCGCGGGCTCGCTCATCCGCACGCGCCAGACCGCGTCGATCATCAGCGGCGTGCTCGGCACCGTCCCGATCGAGATCGAGCCGCTCCTGAACGAGCGCAAGCTCGGCCAGTGGAACAACCGGCCCATCGCCGAGACCGAGGACATGCTGAAGCGCGGCGTGACTCCCCCGGGGGGCGAAGCGGAACAGCAATTCGAAGCGCGCGTGGCGCTCGCCCTCGAGCACCTGCGCCCGCACCTGGACCGCCGGCCGCTCCTGGTGAGCTGCAAGGGCGTGGGCCGCATCCTGAACAACCTTCTCGGCGGCACCGAACGCATGGCCATCGGCAACGGCGAGATCGTGGAGTTCGCCGTGGCGCCGAACGCGGGCCAGCCCTCGCTGCGGGTCACGCGCTCGCACCAGGCCTGATGGCCGCGCGCCCTTCCAAGGTCGCGCCCGTGACGCGCAAGCGCCGCCACGAGCCCGACTGGGAGCCGCAGATCCTCGGCCGGCGCCGCGTCCTCACGTCGTGGGACGAATACATGGCCATGGCCAAGCGCATCATCGAGCGCTTCGACCACCAGTTCGACCTGCGCCACTTCGACTACCACCATCCGGTGCGCCTGCAGAAATGCCTGCCGCGCTTCCGCAGGTCCTATCCCGTGAAGGTCGCCTATACCGACTGGGGCGATCCCGCCAAACCGCTCGTGGTTTGCGTGGGCGGCGTGGCGAATACGGCGATGCGCTTCAGCTATCTCGCCGCGGACCTGGAGAGTCATTTCCGCGTGGTATGCATGGACTGGGTCGGCCGCGGCCGCTCGGGATGGATGGTCGACCAGGGCGACTACTCGCTCGCCACCTATGTGGAGCAGCTGCGCCAGCTGATCGAGCACCTGGGCGCCGGTCCGGTGATCCTGCTCGGCTCCTCGATGGGTGGCAGCACCGCCATCGAGCTCGCGGCGCATCATCCGGGCATGGTGAGCCGCTTGATCCTGAACGACATCGGGCCCTTCATTCCGGGGCCGCGCCGCAAGCGCCGCGCGGCGACTCTCGCGCGCCACTACGTGTTCCGCGATCCCGCGGACCTGCTGCGCAAGATCGGCGCCTCGCAGAAGAACGATGGCCCCGTCTCCGACGACGTGCGCTTCAACGTGACCTTCCACCAGACCAAGTGGTCCGACGAGGAAGGCGGGCGCGTCTATCGCCACGACGTGCGCGCGCTGCAGGCGTTCCGCGCCAACGCGCAGGCGAGCCTGGACCAGTGGCGCCTCTGGGACAAGATCCGCTGCCCGACCCTGGTGATCCACGGCATGATCTCGGATGCGCTCCTCGCAGGCACGCTGAAGCGCATGCGCGTGAAGCACGACGTCGCCGTGATGCACGTGCCCGACACCGGCCACACGCCGGTGCTCTCGGACCGCAACCAGAACTGGTTCATCCACGAGTGGCTGATGGACCACACCGCCTCGAAGGAGTGGAGCGTGCTGCACGCGCCGCCGCGTGACGAGCCCGAGGCGAAATCCCCGGTTCGGCTGGTTGCGCTCGCGCGCGGCTAGATTGCGAAAGGATTCCACCGTGGCAACGCTCACAGTGCCGGGGACTCAGGGGGAGGGCCTGCGGACGGCGGCGCCCGCGTTCCCGCTGGTGCGCTACGTGCCGAGCTTGCCGAGCCGGGCCAGTACGTCGGAAGGCGTCTGGCGCTTCCGCGCGTCGCTTCCCGACCTTCCCGAAATCACGCTGGGCGAAGGCTCGACGCCGCTCGTAGCCCTGCCGCAGGTCGCCGCCGACGCGCAGGGCAGCCTCGACCAGTGGCGCCTCTGGGAAAAGATCCGCTGCCCGGTGATGGTGATCCACGGGATGATGTCGGACGCGCTCCTGCCCGGCGCATCGCAAGCCGCCTATGCCGCGCGTGCCGGCCTCAAGCTCACGGTCGCGGTCCCCAGGTCGACGGATCCCGGCAAGCTCTGGCAGATGCGCGCCCACGGCGCCGAGATCATGATGGTCGACGGCGATTTCTCGGCGTGCGACGCGGCCTACAAGGCGCTCGTGGCCTCGGGATTCTTCGCCGCCGGAACGGACAATCCGTATCGCCAGGAAGGCGCCAAGACCCTCGCCTACGAGCTCTTCGAGCAGCACGGCGCGGGCATCGACCGCGTCATCGCTCCCTGCGGAACCGGCGGGCTCATCGTCGCGCTCGGCAAGGGCTTCGCGGAGATCGCGGCGTCGGTGCCGGGCTTCAGGGCGCCCGCGATCGACGTGGTGCAGCTCGGCGCGTTGATGCCGCTCGCCGGACCCGACCCGTCGCGCAAGGCGGTGGCCACCGCCGCGACCGGAATCAACATCGCCAACCCTTCGATGAGGGAAAGCGTCCTCGCCATCGTCCGCGAGTCGGGTGGAATGATCCACTCGGTTTCCGAAGAGGAGCTCCTGGCGGCACAAACCTCGCTCGCGAAGAAGGAAGGTGTCGGCGCCGAGCCCACCGCCAGCGTGACGGTCGCGGCCTACGCCAAGGCGCGCCGCGACGCGCTCATCGGCCCCGGCGAGGTGGTCGTCGCCATCGTCACCGGGCACATCCTCAAGGCCCCGGTGCAGGTCATCGAGCGGCGAACGGGGCCGCGAGCGTGATGCCCGATCGCGGCATCGCCGGCATGGACGTCGAACGCAAGGCCCTCAAGGTCGCCGTCGCAGGCGGCGAGCTGTTCGCGTGGTCGGTCCGACCCGCGAATCATCCCGGCGGGCCGAGCGTCGTCTTCGTGCACGGCAAGACTTTCCCATCGGTGCCGGACTTCGACCTGCAGGTGCCCGGGGCGGCACTGACGCACAGCTACATGGAGTACCTCGCGCGGCGCGGCGTGCATTGCTGGACGTTCGACCATCGCGGCTTCGGCGCCTCGTTCAAGCCCGCGGAAGGATCGCTATTCACGAGCCGCGTGCGTGCACGCGACCTGCTGGCTGTGATGGCGATGGTGCGGCGGATTTCCGCATTGCCGGTGACGATCGCGGGCCTGTCCATGGGTTGCGGGACCGTGGCGGCGGCGCTCGAGCGCGACCCGAAGATCGCCGAACGCGTGATCCTGCTCGGACCCTCCGGCTGGCGCCGCCTCGGCAGCGGCGAGGCGAAGTCCGATTGGCGCGCGTCCCTCGTGAAAGCGGGACTCAAGCGATCGCACTACACGGCCACCGATTTTCCTTCCCTGGAAAAGCGCCTGTGGACCGGAGAGGAGGCGCGGGTGAGCCGCGCGGCGTTCGAGAATTTCGTCGCCCAGGCGATCGCCGCGAATCCGTCGGGCCCGCCGGATCGCGTGACCTCGCTCATCTCCGACATCGTTGCCTTCGTGGGGAAGCCCGCGATCCGGGTGCCGGTGCTGGCCGTGCGCGGCGGCGACGATTCGCTGGCGACCGACGAGGACCTCGACGCGGTTCGCCGGTTCGTCGATCCCGCGCTCCTCACCACCCGTGTCTTCGCCGACCGGGTGCACGACCTGCATCTCTACAACCAGCGCGAAGACGTCTTCGAATCGATCCACGACTTCGTCAAGTCGTAGGCGCCCGCCGCTCGTTCACCGGCGCGCGTGGGGATCGTCCGCGCCGCCTTCCGCGCCCGGCGCGTTCGGCGCCTCGTCCTTCTCGTAGCCGATCGAGACGGTTCGCCGCCCATCGCGCTCGCGCTCGCGCTGGCGCAGCACGTCGATCATCACGTTGAAGGTGCGCGCGAGCTTGCCCATCTCGTCGCTGGAGCGCACCGCGATGTTGGCATTGGCGTAGTCGCCGCTCTTCAGCGCGTGGATCGCCGCGGTGAGGTTCTCGATGGGGCGCACGATGGAGCGCGCGAAGATGAGCGCGAGCGCGACGAAGATCGCGCCCGCCAGCAGCACCGAGACGATGACCTTCTCGAAGAGCCGGTCGAGCGGGGCGGCGAAATAATCGCGCGACTCGGTGACGCCCACCACCCAGTCGATGCCGGGCACGGGCGCCACGCCCGCGATTTCCTCGCGCCCGGTGACGGTCGACTTGTAGGCGACGTGCCCGCGCTCCCGCGCTCCCACCATCAGGTTCGCGAGCTCGGGCTGGCGGATCGACTCCACGGTCGCGCGCCGGAAGCGCTGGTCGGCGACGATCTCGGCGATCTTGCCCTTGTCGAGCGGCATGAGGCTCTTGTACATGAGACCCGGGTCGGGGTGCCAGACGATCACGCCGTCGCCGTCGACCAGGAACGCCTTGCGCTCATCGTCGTCGATGCCGGCACCGGAGAGGATGCGCGCGATCGGCTCGGCCTTGATGCGCAGCACCACCGCGCCCAGGACGCGCTTGCCGTCGAGGCTGTACACCGGGCGCGAGTAGTAGACGCCTGCGGCCCCGGCCACCGAGCCCACGATGATGCCGGTCATGTAGGCGTTGCCTTCCATGGCGCTCTTGAAATACTCGCGAAACCTGAAGTTCTTTCCCATCACTTGCGGATCGGTCGCGACGAGCGCGGTGCCCGCCGCGTCCATCACCATCGCGAACTGGATGTCCCGGCTCGCCTTGGCGAGTCCCTCGAGCTTGGCGAGCGTCGCCTTGGTGCCCGCCGGCGTGGGTGCGCGCAGGTACTCGACGAAGTCGTCGTCGCTGCCCACGTAGTTGGCGAGGGTCTGCGTATCGGTGATGAGCTGCGAGATCCTGCCCGCGGTGCTCAACGCGAGGCGCTCGAGGTTGCGCAGCTCCACCGCGGTCACGTGCGCGCTGGTCGCGCCCAGGTTGTAGTACGCGGTGATCATCATCGGCGCGAGCGCCGTGGCGACCATCGCGAGCGTCATCTTCACCGCCATCGGCCACGACGTGGGATGCCAGACGACGCGCGCGAATCGATGCAGGCGCTGACGCAGGAGCCGCGGCGAGCTGAACGACACCGCCCAGGTCTCGGCCGCCTCGAGGTGGGCGCCTTCCTCGTCGCCCTTGCGCAGCGCCTCCTGCAGGCCGAGCGCTCCGGCGTGCGAGGCGAACAGCGCCGAGCGCAACTCGGCGATGTTCTGCGGTCGGTCGTCCGGGTGGCGGCGCAGCATCCAGTCGATCGCGCGCAGGAATTCCACGCTGTAGCGGTCCTTGCCCAGGGATTCGGCGCTGGGCAGCGGATCGGGCTCGGCGAGACGCGTCGGCGCATCGAGGGGCTTCCTGCCGCTGATCAGCCAGAAGAGCGTGGCGCCGAGCGAGTAGATGTCGGTCCACGGGCCCTGGCGCCCGCCGCCGGCGTACTGCTCGAGGGGCCCATAGCCCGGCGTCACCACCATGCCGATCTCGCTTTTCTCGATCGCGGTCTGGCGCGCCGCGCCGAAATCGAGGAGCACGAGGCTGCCGTCCTCGTCGCGCACGTAGATGTTGTCGGGCTTGATGTCGCGGTGCAGGTAGCCCGAGCCGTGCACCACCTCGAGCCCGTCGAGGAGCGGGGCCAGCAGCGAGACGACGCTCGCCTCGGGGATGTGCTCGTGCTTCTTGCGGTAGGACTTGAGCGACTGGCCGCGCTCGTACTCGAGGACCATGTAGGCGGTCTTGTTGGCCTCGAAGAAGCGCGCCACGCGCACGATGTTCGGGTGGCGGAAGGTGGCGAGGGTGCGCGCCTCGACGAGGAAGCTGTCGAGGCCGTTCTGGTAGAACTCCTGGTCGGTGTCGTCGCGCGCCTGCACGCTGTTGTCGAGCGTGCGGTAGGCGAACTCCTCGGGAAGGTATTCCTTGATGACCACCTTGGCGGCGAGGTTCACGTCGGTGGCGGCATAGGCGATGCCGAAGCCGCCCTGGCCGAGGATGCCGTCGATGCGGTACTCGAAAAGGCGGAAGCCCGCGGGCAGCGCGAGGCTCGCCGCGGCGGGCTTGGGCTCGAGGATGCGGCGCGGGTCGTTGGCCGCCCGGCCGGCGGCGGACCGGGAGGGGATCGCCGTGGGATCGAGGACCGTGTTTTCCTGCCCCTCGGGATGCAGGTCGAACACGGTCGTCGACCGGCTTTGCCGGTTCGTCGTATCGAGCTCGTCGCGGGGGATCGCCCCCGCCTCCGGAATGTCGTTCATTCCCCGTCCCCCAAACGGCCGGACCCCCTCGCCCGGACGCCAATAACCTACCACGAATGGAGCGCCCGTGGACCCGTGAAAAGTCCGCAACGACAAACACTTAACGTAAATACTTGAGGCATTTACGCAAGCCCCGTGCTAACATGCGCCGAAAGGTGCACTCAGGGGGAACGGGGTCTCGGGATGGGGACGATACGCGTCCGTTTCATCATTGTCGCGCTGGTGGTGAGCTTCTTCGCCGTGGGCATGGCGGCGTTCCTCAACTACTTCAAATACAAGAGCACCATTTCGGGCATCGTGAAGTCGCGCGTGCTCGTCATCGGCCGCAACATCGAGAATAGCGTGCAGGCTTCGCTCTCCGTGGGCATGCAGTTCATGGAGCTCGGCACGATGAACGCCCTGCTGCAGCGCGAAAAGGCGAGCGATCGCCTGATCCGCGGCATCGACGTCTTCGACCAGACCGGCCAGATCCTCTACAGCACGGAGCGCCCGCGCGTCGGCGAGAAGGTCGCCAACTCGTGGACCGAGGCCGCCGCGCGCTCCAAGACCACGGAGTGGGGCACCGAGGCCGCCGACGAGTATGTCGCCGGCATCTCGCTCAAGAACAACTTCGACCTCACCGTGGGCTTCCTCGCCATGCGCTATTCGGCCGAGGAGGTCGAGCGCGCCGCCAAGGTGGCCGGACGCGAGATCCTGCTCGCGTCGATCTTCTCCTTCCTCGGCATCGCGCTCATCGCCCCGCTCGCGTTGATCGTGGTGATTCGCCGGTTCGAGCGCGACCTGCGCGCGCTCGAGGCCGCCGCGAGCCACCTCGAGGACAGGAGCGAACCGGCGCTGCCCACGGGCTCCGCGTTCGACTCGGCCATCGGCAACCTGCGCTCCTCGCTGCGCGACGCCAACGTCGCGTTGGACGACCTGCGCGCGAAGCTGGATTCGGTGTCGTAGCCGCGGCCGTGCTCGAAAAGAATTATCTCTGGCGAATCTACTGGCGCCTCGCGGGCGTGATCATGGTCTGCGTGGTGGTGGCGCTCGCCGTGGTGTCGTACTTCTCGCATCGCGTGTTCGACCGCGAGCTGGTCCCCGAGACCGAGCAGAAGGCGGCCACCGTGGGCGCGTCGGTACGGGCGCTGGTCCTGAAGGCGACCGGCTACGGCATCGACTTCGCGCAGCTCTACGGCGTCGAGCAGACGTTCGCCGAGGTGTTCGAGGAGAACCCCGAGTTCGCCTACATGGCGATCACCAACACCGACGGCAACGTGCTGTTCGCGCGCGGCACCGAGCCGATCGGCGCGCGCACCCATTTCCGCAACCCCGTCGTGCTGCAGATCGCCCACGAGACCACCGACCTGTCGAAGGCGGCGCGCGTGGGCCAGCAGTACATCGTCTCGATGCCGATCAACGACGCCGGCAAGCCCCTGGGCGTGCTGCATGTGGGCATCGACGCGGCCTTCGTGGACCACGTGCTGCTCGAGGTGCTGCTCGACGTGGTGGTGGTGCTCGTGGTGTCGCTCTTCTTCACGCTCGAGCTCTTGAACTTCATGGCCGGCGCGCGCCTCGCCTCGGGCCTGGGCGAATTCGCGCGCCAGGCCGACCGCATGCGCTCGGGCGACTTCACCGCGACCGCGAGGATCCGCGCCAACGACGAGATCGGGCGGCTGCTGCGCCGCATCGATTCGGCGATCGACCACCTGAACGTGCGCTACGAGTTCCTGGTGGGCGAGCTGCAGGACAAGCTGCGCACCGCCAGCGCGCAGCGCCGCGAGGACCTCAAGCCCGCGCAAGCGGCGCTCGAGCAGATCTCCAAGCGCTTGCGCTTCGGCTCCGCGCCCGAGGCGGCCGACGGCGACGAGATGAACCTGAACCGCATCCGCGCGCCGCTCTTCGCGTTCATCCTCGCCGAGGAGCTCACGCGCTCGTACCTGCCGACCTACGTGAACCAGCTGATCGTCGCCATTCCCGGCATCTCGCCGCAGGTGGTGATCGGGCTGCCGATCATGCTCTTCATGCTGATCGTGGCGCTCGGCCAGCCGTACCTGGGCAGCTGGAGCGAGCGTGTGGGGCGCAGGAAGGCGATGCTGGTGGGCGCGGTGATCGCCACCTTCGGCTTCACCGGCACCGCGCTCGCCTACAACCTCTACGACTTGATCCTGTGGCGCTCGCTATGCGCGCTCGGCTACGCGATGGTGTTCGTCGCCGCGCAGGGCTACGTTCTCGACCGCACCGGGCAACAGAACCGCGCGCAGGGCTTCGCTCTCTTCATCGGCGCGATCATGGTGGCCACGGTGTGCGGCCCGTCGATCGGCGGCATCCTCGCCGACAACATCGGCTTCCGCGCCTCCTTCGGCGTGTCGGCGCTGATGGCGCTCGCCTCGATCCTCGCGATCGTGCGCCTGCCCACCACCGAGGTGAAGCTCGCGGTGGCCAAGCCCGTGCGCGGCCCGCGCATGCGCGAGATCATGGCGCTCATCGTGAACCGCCGTTTCATGACGCTCACGGGCCTCGCGGCGATGCCCGCCAAGATCATCCTCACCGGCGTGTGCTTCTACCTCGTGCCCCTCTACATCGTCTCGATCGGCAACACCTCGAGCATGGCCGGACGCATGCTGATGGTCTACGCGGTGATGATGGTGCTCATCGTGCCGCTCTCGGCGAGCCTGTCGGACGCCACCATGCGCCGCGACCGCTACGTGTCCGTCGGCCTCATCATCTCGGGGCTCTCGGGGCTGCTGCTGCTCCTGTCCGACAGCTTCCTCGTGCTCTTCGGCGTGGTGTTCCTGCTGGGTCTGGGCCAGGCGCTCTCGATCGCCGCGCAAAGCGCGCTCGTCGCCGAGCACTGCCAGGACGAGATCCGCATCTACGGCCACGACGCGGTGTACGGCGTGTATCGCCTGCTCGAGCGGCTCGGCAACGCGATGGGCCCGCTCATCGCGAGCCTCCTGGTGATCCTGTGGGGGTACCAGGGGTCCTTCGTGGCGCTCTCCGCGCTCGTGCTCTTCTGCGGCATCGCCTTCACGATCGCCACGCACGGCCCCGAATGGCAGCCGGCCGAGCCCGCTCCCTCATGATCCGCGCCGCCCTCGCGCTCGTGATCGTCGCCTTCGCGCTCGCCGCCGACGGCGACGCGCAGGCGCAGGTCCAGACGCGCCCGTACCGCATCTACGCGATCACGTTCCGCGGCATGACCGACGTGGAGAAGGGTTTCCAGGATTATTTCTCGGCGCGCCGCATCCCGGTCCAGATCACCTTCCGCGACCTGAACCGCGACAACACGCGCATGCCCGGCTTCCTCGAGGAGATCCGGCGCACCAAGCCCGACCTCGTCTACACGTGGGGCACCGGCGTCACGCTGGGCGTGGCGGGCACCTACGACCAGGTCGATCCTCAGGTGCACATCACCGACATCCCGATCGTGTTCACGCTGGTGGCGGCACCCGTGCTCGCGAAAGTCGTGCGCGACCTGAAGAACCCCGGGCGCAACGTGACCGGCGTCTTCCACGTGGCACCCACCGAGGCGCAGATCCGCGCGATGGCCTCCTACCGGCCGTTCAAGTCGCTCGGCATCCTCTACACGCCGACCGAGCAGAATTCCGTGGTGGTGGTCGAGGAAGTGCGCGAGGTCTCCCGGCGGCTCGGCTTCTCGGTGATCGCCAAGCCCCTGAAGCTCGACGCGAACAAGAAGGTCACCTCGGAAGGCGCGGCGGACATGGTGCGCGAGCTGAAGCAGCAGAACGTCGAATGGCTCTACCTTCCGCCCGACACCTATCTCGGCACCATCGCGCAGAAGACGGTGATCCCCGCGGCGATGGCGGTGGGCCTCCCGGCGTTCGCCTCGACCGAGCAGCTGATGGAGACCGGGGCCGTCGCCGGGTTGGTGAGCCGCTATCACTCGATCGGGCAGTTCACCGCGTACAAGGCCGAGCAGATCCTGGTGAACAAGGTGTCGCCGGCGAAGATCCCGGTCGAGACGCTCACGCGCTTCGCGCTCCAGGTGCGCATGGACATCGCCGAGCAGCTGAAGCTGCCCCCGCCGCTGCCGATGTTCAACTATGCCGAGCTGATCGTCCCCAAGGTCGAGGAAGCCGCCGCGCCCAAGCAGTAGCGGCTAGGCCTCGCGCTTGGCGAGGGCCGACATGAGCTCGCCCACGATCTCGATGGTCTCGTCGGAGCGCGATTTGAAGCGCAGCAGCGTGTTGCCCACGGTTCGCTCCAGGCGCAGGCCGTCGGAGTACAGGTAGATCTGCGCCTGGGGGCCGAGGCGCACCGCGGCGATCTTGCCGCCCTCGGTCTTGATCACCACGCGCTTGTTGGTGATGATCAGGTTGGCCTCGCCCTGCGGCTTGGCGCCGTTCTCGGGCAGCACGTGGGGGCTCGCCGAATACGCTTCGTAGGGCTTGCTCCACTCGAAGCGCACGCCCTGGTCCTGGCGCGTGGAAGGCTGGTCGAAAAGCGCGACCTGCATGTTGTAGTGGGCGATCTCGCCGGGCTCGAGCTGGACGCCGCGCACCGCGGAGTTGTTCGCCGCGACCTCGGGGAGGTTGCCGTGGCGGATCTCGGTGAGGGTGCGCAGCCGCGCGAGGTCCCAGCGCGTCTTCTCGACCTGGTCGTCGCGCAGCGCCAGGAATTTCTGGATCTTGGCGAGCTCATGCGCGTCGGTCGCGGTGACCTCGCCGTCCTTGCGCACGGCGGCCACCGCCTCGTTGTAGACCTCGCGCCGCAGCACCGTCTTGTCGTCGCCCGCGCCGCTCACCTCGAGCTCCTGGCGGGCCTTCTCGATGTCCTTCATGTCCTGCGTGTCGAGCCTGCCGTCGGCCACCGCTTCCTTGATCTTGTCGCGGAACGCGGCCTTCTTCTTATCACCGCCAAACCAGTCCTTGATTCCCATGCGCCTCCCCGGGCGTTGTCACTCGCAGAAAAATTCGACGAACTCGGTCGCGGTCGAGCGCGATTGCCCGAGCGTGATGAAGCCGTGGCCGCGCAGGACCGCCTCCTCGGCGCGCAGCACCACCTCGCGCTCGCCGTCGATGCTAAGGAAGGTGCCGTTCTGGCTGCGGTCGGCGAGCACGAACTCGCCCTGGCGCTCGCCGATCTCGCAATGCGCGCGCGACGCCATGCGGTCGGCCACCACCAGGTCCGCGGTGGTGTCGCGGCCCAGGACCACGGCATCCTTTCCCGCCTCGAGCGTGACGACGCGCGTGCGGTAGACCAGGCGCAGCCGATCGCCCGCATCGGTGGATGCGCGCCGCGCCGCGAGCTGCGTCGCATCGTCGGTATCGGTCCACATGATCTCGCAGACGTCCACGTCGGGCTTGCCCGGCATCGGCACCGAGAAGAGCTGGCGGCAATCCATCTTCTGGACCGGCGTGAGGAGCTCCACGGTTTCCAGGGAGGCGACGATCTGGTCCCTCGAGGCCATCTCGGTCAGGCGCGCGGCGACGTTCACCGTGTCACCGAAAAGGCCGCCATCGCGCTCCTCGACGGGTCCGAAGTGCATGCCGATGCGCACGCCCAGCCGCGACTTATCGACCGGCGAGATGTCGTGCACGCCGAGCTGGATGTCGCGCGCCGCCTCCCCCGCCGCTCTCGCATCGGGAAAGATCGCCATGACCTCGTCGTCCACCGCCTTCACGACGCGCCCGCCATGCTGCTCGGTCAACGCGGCGCACAGCTTCATGCACAGGTCGAGCGCCTGGTGGCCCGCGGAATCGCCCACCGTGTCGCGGAAGTCGGCGTTTCCGCTCACGTCGGCGAACAGAACGCAGCCGGATGTCGATTCGTCCATCGTACGAGTCTGCCAGAGAATGATTATCTCTTCAGGCGGTCGAAGTACTTCTTGCGGAACTTGGCGACCTTGGGGTCGATCACGTAGCTGCAGTAGGGGTTGCCGCCGCCGACCCGCTGGTAATACTCCTGGTGACCCTCTTCGGCCATGTGGAACGGGCTCGCGGGGACGATCTCGGTGACGATCGGCGCTCCGAAGAGCTTGTCGCGGGTGAGCTTCACCACCATTTGCTTTGCGGCAGCTTCCTGCTGCGGCGAATGGAAGAAGATGGCCGAGCGGTACTGGGTGCCGACGTCGTTGCCCTGGCGGTTCAGCG
>WNFL01184666.1_pt1 | contig 18148 bp, 18 predicted proteins | sample 5400361 | NCBI WGS metagenome assembly WNFL01 (sample SAMN13153351, study PRJNA577476) | soil metagenome | isolation source: 40 cm soil on Douglas fir-dominated hillslope | place: USA:California | collected 2013-09-17
GAACATGTGCGAGCTCTTCGTGACCCAGGGCACGCCGGACTCCGATGCGCCCCACGTGGGCGCCAGCGGCGGCAACATCGGCATCGTGACCTGCGACCCCCTCACCCGCTTCGGCGGCAAGTTCCAGCAGTCCTCGGGCCAGCTGAACCTCTCCAAGACCTTCGTGCGTCTGGACACGGGCAAGCTTCCCGTGGCCAACGGCTGGATGTCCTTCCTCTCGTTCTCGCATGCCGAGGTGGAGAAGTTCAAGGGCAAAGGCGGGGCCGACCGCGACCACGTCGACTTCCGCAGCGTGCTCATGCTGCCGAACGCGAGCCGGGTCATGGTCACGGCGCTCTGGAACTATTCGATCACCAATAACTACCGCACGGGCACCAAGGCGCAGTTCGAGAACCCCCACTTCGATTTCGCCGAGACCTTCATCGGCAATCCGACTCCGGTGGCGGGAACGCGCCAGGCGCCGGTGACCCAGGACACCTACTACAAACTTTCGCTCAACCCGTTCCAGAACGCGATCATCACCGGGAAGGCCAACCTCAACCTCACCTCCGCGGTGAAGCTCGATATCGAGCCGTACTTCTGGTACGGCTACGGCACGGGCGGCAACCAGCAGTTCACGCTCAATGAGGGCGGCACCTTCCGCGGCGGCGTGGCCGACGTGAACGGCGACGGCGACCGGTTGGACAGCGTCATCGTCTATCGCTCGAGCCTCACCGACACGCACCGGCCCGGCGGCACCGTGCGCCTGTCCTGGGCCCTGGCCAACCACCGGCTGTCCACGGGCTACTGGTACGAGCGCGCGCGCCACAAGCAGACGGGGCCGGGCGTGCGCATCGACAACGACGGCAACGCCGCCGACCTGTGGCTGCGCAACCAGCTGATCCTGCGCGCCGACGGCACGCCCTTCCAGCTTCGCGACCAGCTCACCATCTCCAAGGCGGGCAATTTCTTCGTGAACGACACCATGGGGTTCTTCGGAGAGAGGCTGCGCGTGGACGTGGGCGTGAAGGCGGCCTCCATCGACCGCGACTACACCAACTACGCCAACGAAGGCACCGGTCAGGGCGTGGATTACTCGGCCAAGAAGCGCTTCAGCGAGACGCTGCCGACGTTCGGCGCGCGCTACCAGTTCGACGCCGCGAACCAGTTGTTCCTCAACGTCGCCAAGAACTTCAAGGCGCCGGGCAACTTCTCCTGGCAAGGCGCGATCGTGAACGGCATCAACCGGGTCGATGCCATCAACGCGAAGCTCAAGGCGGAGACCTCGGTCACCAGCGACCTGGGCTACCGTCACTACGGCACGGCCATCACCTTCTCCGGCAGCCTCTTCAACGCGAACTTCAAGGACCGGCTGGCCCGCCAGTTCGACGCGACCGAGGCCGTCGTGATCGACACCAACGTGGGCGACGGCCGAATCCGCGGCTTCGAGCTCGAGCTGGGCACGGTGCCGGTGAAGGGCTTCAGCGGCTACCTGTCCACGTCGTACACGAAGACGCGCAACGAGAACGACCTGACGCTTTCGGCCACGAACACCCAACCGACCGCGGGCAAGGACTTCCCCGACACGCCGCGCTGGATGTCGTCGGCGTCGCTGCAGTACGCGCAGCAGCAGCTCTACGTGAACGCGCAGGCCAAGTACACCGGCAGGCGCTACTCGACGCTCACCAACGACGAGTGGGCCGGTGGGTACACCACGGTGGACCTGAACGCGGGCTATCGCTTCGGCGACTTCGGCAGCGTGCGCAATGTCCTCCTGCGCGCCAACGTCTCCAACGTCTTCAACAAGCGATACCTCGGGCTCAACGCGGGCAGCGGCAGCCTGTTCACCACCAATGCGACCGGCACGGGCGCGCAGGCTCCGTCGTACTTCATGGGGTCCCCGCGCTTTACCAGCGCGTCGCTCTCGGCGGAGTTCTAGGCGGCAGCGTTTCGAGCTTTGGCTGGCCTGGGGCCGTGACGCGAGTCACGGCCCTTTTGTTTTGCTGAGCAGCTCGATGGCATCCGTGCCGCCGGTGAGGACGCGCACGCGGCGGTAGCCTTTGAGGAGCAACTCTTCGGCGAGCAATGCCGCGCTCGCTTCGCTGGGACAAGTGCAGAACGTGACGATCGTCATGTCCTTCTCGCCCTTGGGCAGCACGTCGACGGCACTTCGCTCCTCCAGCACGATCGAGCGCGGCAGCATCCTTGGATCCTCCTCGCGCGCCAGCTTCGAGCGCGCGTCGAGGATCACGGCGCCGGGGTCGCGCTCGAGGAGCTCCACGATCTGATCGGGCGAGATGCGCACCAGCGCGTGCAGCCGCCGCAGGCGCCGGCGCTGCAGGAATTTCGCACCGATATAGATGGCAAGGATCGCCAGCAGGACGCCGAGCGCCCCGCCGCCGACCCAGCTCATGGCATCCAGCAGGCGCGTGATCTCGCGGCTGAAGATCGCGCCGGCGCCCACGTAGGCGCCGCTCCACAGCAGGCAGCCCAGGCTGTCGAAGGTGAGGAAGCGGCTATAGCGCAACCCCATCGCCGCCGCCGTGGGGATCGCCACCGCGGATACGCCGGGAATGAACTTGGCGACCAGGAGGAGTGGCGCGCCATGGCGGCTGATGAGGTCGTCGGTCTTGCGCACGCAGGTGTCCGGGGACAGCGACATGCGGCAGATTCCCGCGAGCAGCCCGCGCCCGAACAGCCGGCCGGTGAGGAACCAGGCGTGATCGGCGATGAGGCACGCGACGAACGCCGCCAGCAGGACGAGCTCGGGGCGTATCGCCCCACTCGCGGCGAGCGCCCCGGCCACCACCAGGACGGGAGCGGCCGGCACGGGCAGGCCGCTTTGTTCCAGCATCACGGCCGCGAAGACGAGCGGCACGTCCCATCGAATCAGCAGCGCGACGAAGTCCATCGAACCACATGGAACACCAGAACCGCGCGGTCATCAAGCGGCACTGGAAAGCGCGGCCGCCACCGGAAAGTTCGTCCGGGCCCACGTCGAGAACCGGGTCGCCGGCCCGCCTGCGATCTTGTTCGCGAGCGCAATCCGGTCTGACCAGTCCGAACCCAGGTAGGTATGGGCCTCGAAGTGGGCGAACGTCGCCGCGATCTCGGCGGCCATCGGGAAGGAATTGGCGAAGATCTCCGTCGGGACTTGCCGGAACGAGAGCTTGTGGCCCTGCCGGTTCAGCGTGTCGACGATGTCGTTGAAGCTCAGGAAATCGCCGACGAGGGGCAGGTATTCGCCGTGGCCCGCCTTATCCGGGTTCGCGAACGCTCCCGCAACGATGTTGCCGATCTCGCCGATGTCGCCCATGTGAATGCCGCGCACGGAGGGATCGATGGGCAGCGCCCAGCCCAGGGATCCATCCGCCTGCTTCTGCGGCGCGAGAGCGCCCGTGAGCCCCTGGTAGTACATGGGCGCGACGACGAACGTGTAGTTCGCAAACCCCGCTTCGCGGACCAGCCGATCGACCCTGGCCTTGCCGGTGAAATGCGGAACGTGGAGCTTGCCGCCGCTGATCGTCTCGACATCCGGCAACGTCGACCAGACCAGGTGCTTGACCCCGGCATCCTTGGCGGCGCGAATCGCCGCGATGGCCTGCTTGAGCTCGTCGGCGCCCTCTTCCCAGAAATTGGTGACCAGAAAAACGCCATGCGCCCCTTTGAAGGCGGCCTCGAGGGTTTCCGGGCGATTCAAATCCGCCGCGACGACTTCGTCGGCAAGGCCGCGATGCTTGTCCGGGTTGCGCGTCAGGGCGCGCACCTTGAATTGTCCGCGGGCTTGCAGGGCGCGCACGACCGAGCCTCCCTGCAGCCCCGTTGCGCCGATCACTGCGATCAACTTCTTGCTGGTGGATGACATGTCTGCTCCTTGGGGGTTGATGTTTACAGGCGACCCTCGGCGTGTAGCCGGTGGCCGATTCGATCGATTTCCGATTCGCCCTGCGCGAGCGCCGCGTGGCTCGTGTGCACCGAGTAGTAGCCGAGCACGAGCGGGTGGGGATGCTTCACCGCGGATCCCAGGACGAACGAGGTGTCGCCGTGTGCCACGACCTCGATCGTGCCCTCGGATTCTTCGAAGACGGCGAGATGCCCGGCCAGGACCGGCGCGTGCGATTGCAAGCGTCCCTGGTCGACGGCGAGCCACGCGACCGTGTGTCCTTCGGGCGGCACGTAACGCCAGCGCTCTCCGTCCTTCAGGCGCACGTGAAGATAGTTGATGCCGGCCGGGGCGCGAATCGGGCTCACGGCGCGGCCGTAACGCCCGAGAATCACTCGCGCAGCACCCTCCGACTGCACCTCTTCCGGCGAGATGTACTGGCTTTCCGCGGGACCGTTCTCCTCCGCTGCCGGCAGCGCCACCCACAGCTGGAAGCCGCGCAGCGGATCGCCAGGAGCGGGGCCGCCGTCGTGCCACACGCCGTTTCCGGCTTTCATCCATTCGAGACCGCCCGTCGGGACCGTGCCGGACTTTCCGGTCGTGTCCTCATAGGCGACCCCTCCGCCGAGGACGACGGTGAGTGTCGCGATGCCAGAGTGCGGATGGATGCCCATGAACCCGGGCCGCGGAGCGACCTCGAAGTGATCGAGGAATACGAAAGGCTTGATCAGCTCGCCGATGTCCGAGGGGCTGACGAGGCGATTGATGGGACCGTGCCGGCGGCCGCTGGTGGTTTGCACGATGCGGCGCACGGCGGTGGTTCTCGGGCGGTTGACGATGGCAGCGGTCGCGTTCATTTCCGTCTCCATGAGGTTGATACCGACAAGATAGGGCCTCCCCTTATATCCGAAAAGCCTATATATTTAGATAGGACCTATCGGCAAAGGAGATGGACCATGCTGGACGGAGTAACGCTGGATCAATTACGCACCTTCATCGCCGCGGTGGACGAGGGAAGCTTCTCGGCCGCGGGACGCAAGCTCCGGCGCGCGCAATCCGTGGTGAGCCAGACGCTCGCCAACCTGGAAAAGCTCACCGAGGAGGGACGCAGCCTCCTTGCGGATGCCCGCGCGGTGGCGGACAACGTCGATGGTTTCAAGGCGCGCGCCCGCGCGATGCGCGAAGGCCTCGAGCCCGAGCTCTCCGTGGTAGTCGATGTGATGTTGCCGATGGAAGCCCTCACGCGGGCGGCGGCACACAGCCGCAAGACCTATCCGCATACGCCGCTGCGCCTCTATGTCGAGGCCCTCGGCGGGGTCGTCAAGCCCGTCCTCGATCGCAAATGCAGCATCGGCGTCATCGGCTCGCTGCCGCTCGTGCCGGAGGAGCTGCAATCCGAGGCCGTGCTGAACGTCGTGTTTGTGACCGTCGTGAGCCCCACTCATCAGCTGGCCAGCACGCGCGGCATGGTTTCGTCGACGGCCATCGCGAAACAGATCCAGCTCGTTCTCACCGACAGGACCGCGTTGACGGAGGGGCGGAACTTCGGTGTGCTCTCGCCGCTCACCTGGCGCCTCGCCGATCTCGGCGCCAAGCATGCGTTCCTCAGGGCAGGACTGGGATGGGGCCACATGCCGTTGCACATGGTGAAGACCGACCTCGAGACGGGTGCCCTGGTCAAGATCCGCGTCGAAGGCAATCCGCGCGATATGTCCCTTGCGATGAAGGTGGTCTTTCGCAAGGACGCACCGCCCGGGCCGGCGGCTCGCGCCTTCATCGCGCAACTGAAAAGTAGGTGAGCTAGTAGGGAGAGGAGACCATCAGCCGAAGAGCACGAAAATGATCACCACCCCGGCAGCGGCGATCAGGAACCAGGGGCCCTTTCCTGCATAGTCTTCGTTGAATTCGCGGGTGTCGTAATCCATGGGGTTCACTTCAGGAGCCGTCCGAGCTTCCCACCACCCGCATGACCCGCGGCGCCGCGGCACGCTCGGAGATCGCGTCCGTGGCGCGCTTGAGGAATCGCGGGACGCGCTCGGCGAGCACCCGGCCACGTCCGTCATCGCGCAAGTGGATTCCCCTGGAATGCAGCGCCACCTCGATTTCCTGGAGTGAAATCGAGCCGTGAAAATAGATAGGCAAATGTCTCACAACGACTCCGGCAAATATTTCGTTCATTGAGCGCCAGGCTCGCGCCAGACGTATGTCGAGAACGCGAAGCCGTGTTTCGTCTGATACAAGGCCGACTCGCCTGCCGCAATCGGGCTAGGCGCGCCTGCGGGCGGAAGGCCGGATCTGCTCGAGCAGCCAGTCCTGGAACGCGCGGATTTTTCCGAGCTTCTCCGAGCCCCTCGGATACACGATGAAGTACGAATACTTCGTGCGCACGCTCTCGGAAAAGAGCCGAACCAACCGGCCGGAATCCAGGTCGGCCTGGACCAACGACGCACGCGCCAAGGCGACACCGAGGCCCGCAATGGCCGCCGCAAGCAGCAGCGTCTGGTCGCCGTATCGCGGTCTTTGGCCGGCGTCGCGGTAGTCCAGGCCGACCGCCTTGAACCAGATGGACCAAGGCTGCCGCTCATCGTGAAGCAGCGGCCCTTTCAGGAGGTCGGCGGGCGCGCGCGGCAGCCGGCCATCCCGGAAGGCAGGGCTGCATACCGGAACCAGCTTCTCGTCATAGAGTTTTATGGATGTCAGCCCGGGCCACGCGCCAGGGCCGAACCGCACCGCCATGTCGACCTCGTCACGTGTGAAATCCGTGAGCGACATCGTGGGCCGGATATTCACTTCGATGTCCGGATGACGCTCGATGAACTCCGCGAGGCGCGGCAGCAACCAGTATGTGGCGAAACCCGGCACCATGCTGACGGTCAGGATCCTCTCCTTGTTGCCGGACCGAATCGCCTCGACCCCGTCCGCGATTTCGCCGATGGCGGTCTGCACTCTTTCCAGCAGGCGGCGTCCTTCGTCGGTCAGCAGCACGCCTCTACCGCTGCGCCGAAAGAGCGACATTCCCAGATGCTCTTCCAGGCGCTTGATACGTTGGCTCACCGCTCCATGGGTGACGTGCATCTCCTCCGCGGCGCGCGTGAAATTCAAGTGCCGGGCAGCCGCTTCGAAGAAGCGAAACGTCTCGAGCGGAGGGAGGATGCGAGGCAAGCGGAGATGTTAGCTGTGCTCACCGCTCGCGTCAAAAACGCTCGCTGGCAATCGTCGCGGCAGCGCCGGATCATGCAGATGTATCGAGCCTGAAACAGGAGTGACAAATGCCCCATGCAATCAACGTCAATGGCGTTGCCCGTACCGTCGATGTCGATGACGACACGCCGACTCTCTGGGTGTTGCGCGACGTCCTGGGGATGAGCGGGACGAAATTCGGCTGCGGCCTCGCCTTGTGCGGGGCGTGCACGATTCACCTCGATGGCAAGCCGGTGCGCTCATGCATTACGCCCATCGCCGCTACTGTTGGGAAACGCATCACCACGATCGAAGCGATCGGCGCCACGCCCGCCGGGAAAAAGATCCAGCAGGCGTGGATCGAGCTGGAGGTCCCGCAATGCGGCTACTGCCAGTCGGGCCAGATCATGTCTGCGACAGCGTTGCTCGCCGGCAAGCCCCACCCGACCGATGGCGACATCGACGCCGCCATGTCCGGGAACATCTGTCGCTGCGGCACCTATGCGCGAATCCGCGAAGGAATCAAGCACGCGGCGCGTGTAGTGGTGAACGACAAGAAAGGCGGCTGACATGACCACTCGTCGCCAATTCCTGAGCGCCGGCGCATCGCTGGGCGGGGGCATGCTGATCGGGTTCACCCTGGGTCCTTCGATCGGCGAGGCCAAGGCAGCCCAAGGCGCCTCCAGCTCGGCGTTCACGCCCAACGCCTTCATCCGCATCGAAAGCGACGGGCAGATTGTCCTGACCATGCCCTACGTCGAGATGGGCCAGGGGACCTACACCTCCATTCCGATGCTGATCGCCGAAGAGCTCGAGGTGGACCTGAAACAGGTGCGGCTGGAACATGCCCCGCCCGACGAAAAGCGGTACGCCAATCCCTTGCTCGGAGTGCAGGCCACCGGCAACTCGAATGCGATACGCGGCTCGTGGCAGCCGCTCCGCCAAGCGGGTGCGACCGCGAGAACCATGCTGGTGACGGCGGCGGCAAGGCGCTGGGATGTCGATGCGGCGTCCTGCCGCGCGCAAAGCGGCGAAGTGCTTCACGGGCCGACGGGAAGAAAGATCAAGTATGGCGAGCTTGCCGCCGACGCCGCCCGCTTGCCCGTTCCCGAAAAGGTGGACTTGAAGCAGCCCAAGGATTTCAAGCTCATCGGCACTCCGGCGAAGCGACTCGATACACCGTCGAAGGTCAACGGAACGGCGGTCTATGGCATCGACGTTCGGCCGCCGGGCGTGAAGATCGCGACCCTCGCACAATCGCCCGTCTTCGGCGGCCGCGTGAAGAGCGTGGACGATACGAAGGCCAAGGCCGTCAAGGGCGTGCGTCAGATCGTGCGGCTCGACGACGCCGTCGCGGTGGTGGCCGACCACATGGGCGCGGCGAAGAAAGGATTGGCGGCGCTCGCGATCGAATGGGACGACGGCCCGCACGCCAAGCTCGACACGGGTCAGATCGTGGGCGAGCTCGAAAAGGCGACGCTGAATTCCGGCCCCGTTGCGCAGAACATCGGCAATGTCGACACGGCCATGGCGAGCGCCGTTACCAAGATCGAGGCGACCTACCAGGTTCCGTTCCTCGCGCACGCGACGATGGAGCCGATGAACTGCACGGTTCATGTCCGCAACGACGGCTGCGAAATCTGGGTCGGCAACCAGGCCCTCGGGCGAGCCCAGGCCACCGCCGCAAAGACCACCGGGCTGCCGTTGGACAAGGTCGTGGTTCACAACCATTTGATCGGCGGCGGCTTCGGCCGCCGGCTCGAAATCGACGGCGTCACGCGCGCGGTCCAGATCGCCATGCAGGTGCAAGGTCCGGTGAAAGTCGTGTGGACCCGCGAGGAAGATATCCAGCACGACATGTACCGGCCCCTTTTCTTCGACCGGATCTCTGCCGGCCTCGATGTGAAAGGAATGCCGGTCGCCTGGAACAATCGCTTCGCAGGCTCCTCGATCATCGCGCGATGGCTTCCTCCGGCATTCAACAAAGGCCTGGACCCCGACACGATCGAGGGCGCGATCGATCTGGTTTATGCGCTTCCGAACCTGCACGTGGAGTACCTGCGCGTCGAACCTCCGGGCATTCCGACGGCGTTCTGGCGCAGCGTCGGGCCGTCGCACAATGTCTTCGTCACCGAGAGCTTCATGGACGAACTCGCGGCTACGGCGAAGCAGGATCCGGTCGCCTATCGGCGGGCTCTCCTCGGCAAGTCACCACGCGCCAAGGCCGTGCTCGAGCTTGCGGCGGAAAAGGCAGGATGGGGGAAGCCGTTGCCTAGAGGGGTCGGTCGCGGCGCCTCGCTCCAGTTTGTCTTCGCGACCTACCTCGCGCAGGTTGCCGAAGTCGAGGTCTCGAAGGACGGAGCGGTTCGTGTCCGGCGTGTGGTCTGCGCGGTCGATTGCGGCACCGTCGTCAATCCCGATACCGTGCGGGCGCAGATCCAGAGCGCGATCATCTTCGGCGTCACGGCGGCGCTGCATGGAGAGATCACGCTGAAGGACGGCCGCGTCGCGCAAAACAATTTCCACGATTACCGGATGCTGCGGATGAACGAGGCGCCGGCCATCGAGGTTTACATCGTGGAGAGCGCCGAGCCGCCGGGAGGCATGGGCGAGGCCGGAACCTCGGCGATCGCACCGGCCGTGACCAATGCGATCTATGCGGCGACCAGCACCAGAGTGCGCAAGCTGCCGGTGGCGGATCAAGCCAAGCACGTCTAGCGACGTTTTGGGGATTGGCCGGGGCGAGAGACAACCACCTGGACGCCGGCAACATGCGGGCGAGCGGCGACGTATACAATCTCGGCAAGCTCTCTGAGAAACTGAGGTGCGAAGCCGCAGATGAAGGCCGTAGCCTGTCCGGATTGCGACCTTCTGCACGCGGGCGAGCCGCTGGCGCCCGGGGAGAAGGCGCGCTGCATTCGATGCGGCGGAACTCTGCCCCTCGCCGGGGCGCATTCGCATGAGGCGGCGCTCGCGATCGTGATCGCGGCGCTCATCACCTTCGTCATCGCCAACGCCGCGCCCTTGATGCAGATGTCGGAGCTGGGCCGCGTGGCGAGCACTACGGTGGCGGGAAGCGCCTGGCAGATGTGGAACGAGGGCAGCGAGCCTACCGCGATCCTGGTCGCGGTGTGCTCGATCGTGGCACCCGGCGCATACCTGTCAATGACGCTCGCCACGCTGCTGGCGAGCCGGCGCGAGCCGGCGCCCCGCTGGGCGGGAGTCCTCCAGCGCTGGGCTCGGGCGATCCATCCCTGGGCGATGCCGGAGGTGATGCTGCTCGGCACGCTCGTCGCCTACGTGAAGATCTCGCAACTCGCGGACGCATCGCCCGGCGCGGGCATGTACGCGACGGCGGCCCTCGTCGCGCTGATGGCATCGCTCAGCTCGTCGCTCAATCCGGCGGCCCTCTGGCCGCGAATCACTTGGGCGCGCTGAACCCGGGCGCCGTGACCGCGGCCCAGAAGGGCCTGGCCGCGTGCTCGTCCTGCGGATTGCTGATGCGATGGGATCGCGGCGATGAGCGCGATCGGTCGTGCCCGAGATGCGGCGTGGGCATCCGGCTTCGGCGCAACGAATCGACCGCCCGCACCGCCGCGCTGCTCATCGCGGCCGCCATCTGCTACGTGCCGGCCAATATCCTGCCGGTGCTCGTCACGACCACGCTCGTCGGGTCCGAGGCGGACACCATCCTGGGCGGCGTGGCGCGGCTCTACGACTCGGGGTCCTGGATCCTCGCCCTCATCGTGCTCATCGCGAGCGTCATGATCCCCCTGGGGAAGATCGGCGTGCTGACCTACCTCGTCGTCGTCATCGAGCGGGGCATCGCGACCGACGTGCGCCAGTACACGCAGCTGTATCGAATGGTCGCCTTCATCGGCCGCTGGTCGATGCTCGACGTCTTCGTCGACGCGTTCGTCGTCGCCCTCGTGCAGCTGGGCGCGCTGATGACGGTGCAGCCCGGGCCCGGAGTGCCGTTCTTCGCCGCCACGGCGGTGCTTACCATGTTCGCCGCGATCGAATTCGATCCGCGGCTCCTGTGGGACAAGCTCTCCGCGAGGCGCGCCGATGCCTGAAGCCGAAGAAGATCCGCTGCCGCGGCCGCGAATCGTCGCGCGCCGCCGCCTTGCGTTCTCGAAGGTCTGGATCATCCCGGTGGTCGCCGCGGTGCTCGCCGTCGGCCTGGCCGTCGAGCGCATTGCGCGCGAGGGACCCACGATCACGATCGCGTTCAAGTCCGCGAGCGGGGTGGAAGCGGGCAAGACCCCCATCAAGTACAAGGACGTCACCATCGGCCTGGTGACCGCGGTGCATTTTTCTCCCGGCTTCGATACGGTGGAGGTCCGGGCCAAGATCGCGAAGGAGGCCGCCGGCCTCATGACCGACGGCGCGTCCTTCTGGATCGTGAGGCCGCGCGTCACGCTGAGCGAAGTGTCGGGCCTGGGCACGCTGCTGTCCGGGAATTTCATCGGCTTCGACCGCGGCAAGTCGAGCGAGGACCGCCGTGACTTCGTCGGCCTCGAGCGCGCGCGCGTGATCAGTCCCGGCACCCCGGGCCGCCAATTCACGCTGCGCGCGACGGACGCGGAGCGCATCGATGTCGGGCTGCCGGTGTACTACCGCGGGCTGCCGGTGGGGCAGGTGACGGCCTACGACCTCACGCCCGACGGCGGCGCCGTGGATGTGAAGGTCTTCGTGAATTCGCCATATGACGTGTATGTCCATCCGACAACCCGATTCTGGAACGCGAGCGGCCTCGACGTCGACGTGAATGCCGAGGGCTTGAGCCTGCGCACGGCGTCGTTGCTGTCCCTCCTGGTGGGAGGCCTCGCTTTCGACACCGGGCCGCTCGCCGACGAGCGCCGTGCCGAGGAGGCCGTGCCCTTCACGATATTCCGCGACCGGGACACGGCGATGAAGCAGCCCGATCCCAATCAACGCCGCTACGTTCTCTACTTCGACGAGTCGCTGAAGGGAGTGTCGGTGGGCTCTCCCGTCACCTTCCTCGGCCTGCCGGCCGGCGAGGTGACCAGCGTCGGGATCGCGCTCGAGGGTGGGAGCAGCCGCATGCGCGGGCGCGTCGAGATCACGTTTTCGCCCGAGCGCGTATTCGAGCGCTTGCCGGCCGCACAGGCTGCGCGCGCGCGCGAAGTGGACCGCAACCTCGCGCGCAGGCGAGCCCTGATGCGCGAAATGATCGTGCAGCACGGCCTTCGCGCGCAGCTGCGCTCCGCGAGCCTGGTGACCGGGCAGCGCTACGTCGCCTTCGAATACTTTCCGCATGCGCCGCTCGCGCGCCTCGCCTGGGGCGAAGAACCCCAGGAGCTGCCGGTCGTGCCGAGCACGCTTCCGGCGTTGGAGGAAAAGGTGACGGCGCTACTCGACAAGCTCGACCGGGTGCCGCTCGATGCGCTGGCGGGCGACTTGCGCCAGGTGATGGCGGAGGTACGTGCCACGTTGACCAGCGTGAAGGGCCTGGTTCGCAACGTCGACGAAAAGGCCCTGCCGAAATTCATGATCGTGGTGGAGGACGCCGGCAATGCGCTGCATGCGGCCGAGCATGTGCTCGATGGAGCCTCGGCGACCTTCGTCGGGCCGGATGCCCCGGGCCAGCTCGAGCTGCGCGCCGCTTTGCGCGAGCTCACGCGTGCCGCTCGATCCCTGCGCACACTCGCCGATTCGCTGGAGCGGCAGCCCGAGTCGCTCTTGCGCGGACGAAGCGAGGCCGTGTCCCCATGAGGGTCCGATCGGTCGCATCGTGCCTGCCGCTCGCGCTCGCTCTTGCGCTCGCCGGCGCATGTTCCTCCACGCCGAATCCCCGCTATTTCGTGCTCGAGGCGATTCGCGAGCCCGCAGCTTCGCCCACGGACGTGTCGATCGTCGTGGGGCCCGTCACAGTCCCCGAGGCGGTGGACCGGCCGCAATTCGTCTTGAGTGAACGCAGCAATGAGGTGCTGGTCGACGACCTGCATCGCTGGGCTTCCCCGCTGCAGGACAGCCTCGCCGACATCCTCGCCAGCGATCTCGGGGCGCAGCTCGGTAGCACGCGCGTCGCGACGTCGCGACACAGCGGCGCGGCCGCTGACTACCGGGTGAGCGTGGCGGTGCTCGGGTTTCGCTCGCGCCTGGGCGACAGTGCGCAGCTCGAAGCGAGCTGGACGGTGCGCCGCGCCGACGGCGCGGTGCGCACGGGGCGAACCGAGCTGCGCGAGGGCGTAGAGGGGCGCGACCACGCGCAGCTCGCGGCGGCGCACAGCCGCGCCATCTCGAAAATGTCGACGCAGATCGCGGAAGCGATTCGCGCGCTCGCGCTGGAGCCTCTCGGCTCGGCGCAGGACTCTCAAATGCGCATGCAGCCGTAGACAAGACGGAGGTCGTCGGTCGCGGCGAGCGCTACGGGGGGTGAGGCGTGAGGCGACGTGGGACGAATGCGAGCCGACTTCGTCGATGATTGGTCGGGGCGAGAGGATTCGAACCTCCGACCCCCTGCACCCCATGCAGGTGCGCTACCAGGCTGCGCTACGCCCCGACCGAGCCGAGAATTATATCTGCTCTAGCGCTCGAGCATCTTGAGGATGCTCTTCAATTCCTTGCGCAGCGTCGAGGGAGAGATCGGTTGCGGAACGGTCATCGTGCGCTGCGCGTTCGCCTGCGCGGTGGGACTCTGGCTGCCGGGCTCTTCGAGCCGGTTGCGCGCGCCGTTGATGGTGAAACCGTGCTCGTAGAGCAGCTCGCGGATGCGGCGGATGAGCAGCACTTCGTGGTGCTGGTAATAGCGGCGGTTGCCGCGGCGCTTGAGGGGCTTCAGCTGCGTGAACTCCTGCTCCCAGTAGCGCAGCACATGGGGCTTCACCCCGCACAATTCGCTAACTTCGCCGATCGTGAAATAGCGTTTGGCGGGGATGGCGGGCAGTTCAGTCGTCGCCAGGTTCTCCATGGCCATTGAAGGACTTCTCCACCAGGCTCTTCAACTTCTGGCTCGCGTGAAAAGTGACCACGCGTCGCGCGGTGATGGGGATTTCCTCCCCGGTCTTCGGGTTGCGTCCGGGGCGCTGCGGCTTCTTGCGCAGCTGGAAATTGCCGAACCCCGAAAGTTTCACCATCTCGCCTCTTTCCAAGGCAATACGGATCTCCTCGAAGAACGATTCGACCATGTCCTTGGCCTCGCGCTTGTTCAGGCCGACCTTTTCGAACATGAGGTCGGCCAGCTCGGCCTTTGTAAGGGTGACCTTGTCTTTCACGTGCGCGGTTTGGCTTGGAATTGTTGGTTGAGCAAATTGCGAATCGAGGCCATCACGGCCTCCACTTCCGAATCTGTCAAAGTCCTGTCAGTATCCTGCATAACTATCCGTAGGGCAAGGCTTTTTTTGCCCGGCTCGACCCCTTTTCCGCGGTACTGATCGAACACTTCGACCTCCCGGACGAAGCCCGGAACGGTCCCCCGGACGGCCTCCAGGAGCGCCCCCGCGGCGACCGTTTCGGCGACGATCAGGGCGATATCCCGGCGTACCACCGGCATGCGGGAAACCCCCCGAAAACGGGGGAATTGGCCCCTCAAAAGGGGTTCCGTGAGCAGTTCGAACACCACCGGAGGGCTCGGGAGCTCATATTTCTGCTGCAGGCGCGGGTGGAGCTCTCCAACGACGCCGATGGCTTTTCCCTGGACCGAGATCACGGCGCAGCGGCCCGGATGGCAGGCCGGGTGGCTCCCCGGCGCATAGGCCAGCTCGCGCCCCGCCGCAAGGAGCTGCACGTCGCCCTTGGCATCGTAGAAATCGACGCGTTCGCCCTTCTGCGCCCACTGCTCCGGCCAGCGAAAGCCGTACGCGAGTCCGGATATGCGTTCCGGCTGCACCGCGAGGTCCGCCTCCGCGCCCTCGAAGCAGCGGCCGATCTCGAAGACGCGCACGCGGTCCTCGCTGCGATTCAGGTTCTCGCGAAGCGTCTGCACCAGGCCGCCGAGGAGCGTCGAGCGCATGACGCTCATGTGGCTCGCGATCGGGTTGGCGAGGCGCACCGGATTCGCGTTGCCGGCGAAATCGCGTTCCCACTCCGCAGGCACGAAGCTGTAGTTCACGACTTCCTGGTATCCGGCGGCGGCGAGCGCGCGGCGCAGGTCGAAGCGGTCGCGCTCGCCCTCGCGCAGCGGCAGCATCGGAGCGCTCGATCGCGGCGGCTGCGCGGGCACGTGCTCGTAGCCGTGCAGGCGCGCCACTTCCTCGACGAAGTCCTCCTCGATCGCGAGATCGAAGCGCCAGGTGGGTGGCGTGGCGAGCAGCGCTTCGCCGCGAACCTCCGGCGCGCAGGCGAGCCGGCGCAGGATCGCGACCATCTCGCCGTCGTCGACGTGATAGCCGAGCAGCGCGCGCACGCGCGCCGGACGCACGCGAACGCCTGGACGTTGCGGCAGCTCACCCGCCGCGCGCGTCACGGGTCCCGCGCGCCCGCCGCAGATCTCGAGCGTGAGCGCAGTCGCGCGCTCCATGGCCGCGGCACCCGCCGCGGGATCCACGCCGCGCTCGAACCGGTACGCGGCATCGCTCGACAATGCCAGGTCGCGCGCCTTGCCCTGCACCGTCTCGGGATGAAAGAACGCGGCTTCGAAGAAAACATCCGTCGTGGTGTCGCTGACCATCGTGTCGTAGCCGCCCATGACACCGCCCAACGCGACCGGTCCCGACTCGTCGGCGATCGCGAGAAGCCCCGGGCGGTACTCGACCACCTGCTCGTTCAGCAGCTTCACGCGCTCACCCGGCTTCATCCAGCGCACGTCGATCGCGCCTTTCAGCTTCGCTTGGTCGAAGGCGTGCATCGGCTGCCCGCGCTCGAGCATCACGTAGTTGGTGACGTCCACGAGCGGGCTGATGGGCCGCAATCCGGCGCGCTCGATGCGGCGCGCCATCCAATCGGGCGTCCTCGCGGCCGGATCGATGCCGCGGATCACGCGGCCGAGATATTGCCCGCACGCCTTCGCCTCGGAGATGCGAACGGCGCGCGCATCGGCAATGGCGCCGGGAACCGCCTTGGCCTCAGGAAGGCCGAGCTTCGCGCTCGCGATCGCCGCGGCGTCGCGCGCGATGCCGAACATCGACAGGCAGTCGCCGCGATTGGGCGTGAGCTTGAGCGTGAGGTAGACGTCGTCGAGTGCCAGCACCTCGCGCACGTCGCCGCCGATGGGAGCATCTTCGCTCAATACCAGAAGCCCGCCGTGGTCGTCGGAGAGCCCCAGCTCGCGCGCCGAGCACAGCATGCCGCTCGATTCCACTCCACGCAGCTTCGCCTTGCCGATCGTGAGTCCCGGGAGCCTGGCGCCCACCAGTGCGCACGGCACTTTCTGTCCCGATGCGACGTTGGGCGCGCCGCAGACGATCTGCAGCGTCTCGCCGGTGCCCACATCGACCTCGGTCACCGTCAGCTTGTCCGCGTTCGGATGCGGCCGGACGGACCGCACCTGGCCAACAACAATTCCGGAGAACTCGCCCGCGACCGGCGTGATCTCCTCGACTTCGAGTCCGTGCATGGTGAGCGTGTGCGCGAGCTCGGCCACCGGCATGTCGATGCCGACCAGCTCCTTGAGCCATTGCACCGAGATTCTCATCGGAACTGTGCCAGGAACTTGAGATCGTTCTCGAAGAAGAGCCGCAAGTCGTCGACGCCGTACTTCAGCATCGCGAGGCGATCGAGGCCCATGCCGAACGCGAATCCCGAATACTTCTCGGGATCGACGCCGACATTGCGCAGCACCTCGGGATGCACGACGCCGGCACCCGCGATCTCGAGATAGGTCACCTCCCCGTCCCGGCGCGACCATTCCATGTCGATCTCCACGCCCGGCTCGACGAACGGAAAGTACGAGGGACGGAAGCGGATCCCGATGTCGTCGCGCTCGAAGAACGCGCGGCAGAACTGCGTGACGGTGCCTTTCAGGTCCGCGAGGCTCACGCCTTCGTCGACCCACAGGCCCTCGATCTGGTGGAACATCGGCGAGTGCGTCGCGTCGTGGTCATGGCGGTACACGCGCCCGGGGCAGATGATGCGCACCGGCGGCCGGTGCGATTCCATGTAGCGGATCTGCACGGGCGAGGTCTGCGTGCGCAGGACGTTGTCCGAGTCCGCGACGTAGAACGTGTCCTGCATGCTGCGCGACGGATGGTTGGGAAACATCCTGAGCGCGGTGAAGTTGTAGCGGTCGTTCTCGATCTCGGGCCCGTCGGCCACCGCGAAGCCCATGCTCCTGAAGAGCTCCTCGACGTGCTCGAGCGCGCGCGAGATCGGGTGCAGGCCGCCGGGCGACTGGCCGCGCCCGGGCAGCGTGACGTCGATCGATTCGCCGGCGAGCTTCGCGTCGAGCTCGCCTCCTTGGCCTGGTTGATCGCCGCGCCCGCCTGCGGGCGCTCCTCGGCGGAAAGCTTGCCCAGCCCCTTCAGCAGCTCGGTCACCGCACCCGACTTGCCGAGGAAGCGCGACTTCGCCTGCTCCAGCTCCGCGATGCTGCGGGTGGCGGCGATGGCGGCGCGGGCGTCTGCGACGATTTGTTCGAGTTCTTTCATGGCAACAAAAAGGGGCTCTTGCGAGCCCCTTGGTTTGCTTTACGTCGCTTCAGGCACCGAGGCTCGCTTTGGCCTGTTCGACGATCTTGCCGAACGCGGCCTTGTCGAACACCGCGAGGTCCGCTAGCACCTTGCGGTCCACCTCGATGCCGGCCTTCTTCAATCCCGCCATGAACTGGCTGTAGGTGACGCCGGCTTCGCGCGCGCCCGCGTTGATGCGGGTGATCCACAACGCCCGGAACTCGCGCTTCTTGTTGCGGCGATCGCGATAGGCGTATTGCCCGGCGCGCATCACCGCTTCCTTGGCGATGCGGTAGACGTTCTTGCGCCGTCCCCGGTAACCCTTGGCCTGGTCGATGACCTTCTTGTGGCGCGCGCGCGCCGTGACTCCGCGTTTTACGCGTGGCATGGTGGCGGCTCCTTAGGCGTAGGGAAGCATCGCCTTCACGTGGTGCAGGTTGGTCTTGTCGACCGACGTGCTCCCGCGAAGATGGCGCTTGTTCTTGGTGGTTCGCTTGGTGAGGATGTGGCGCTTGCCCGCCTGGTAGCGCTTGAT
>WNFL01327985.1_pt4 | contig 18141 bp, 33 predicted proteins | sample 5400361 | NCBI WGS metagenome assembly WNFL01 (sample SAMN13153351, study PRJNA577476) | soil metagenome | isolation source: 40 cm soil on Douglas fir-dominated hillslope | place: USA:California | collected 2013-09-17
CGCTCGCTCTGCTGCACACTGTAAAATACGCTAATTGTCGTATGTCGTGAATAACTTCCTATTCTGCCGTGTGTTTGTGCCAGGTGTGAAAGGGAACACCCGTGTCATTGACTCAGAAAACCTTCTAATGCATTGCGGTGTGAAGTGGCCGTGCTATTCAGAGTGTCTGAACTAGGTTCGGAGCAAACTGAGGGAGACATATGAGAGTGGTAGCAAAGGGTGGCTCGTCAGCTAGTCAACTTCTTACCCTTAATGACCATGCAAGGACTTAAGCCTTGAAGGTTCTGATCCACGAATTCAAGTTGACAACTGAGACTGGGGCAGCACGGAGATAAGAGGGTGACTCACGGCTCTCAGACTTACTCTCTGCGTGGGACTCTTAGATGGGCTCAGCGAGAACGATCTTGGCCGGAGGGAGAGGCGGTAGGTTTGCTGTAGATTTTAGTGTAGACGTGACCCTTGTAACTTTTTGTAGTTCTTAGATATCTTCGATCTGCTGACCAGATTTCTAATTTACTCTTGNNTTTCTCTCAGACGCTGTCTTGGCCCTCCTCTGGGTGCCTCCTCTCATAATGCCTTCCTATTTCGTCGTGAGTATGAGGACGAAACGGACATCGGCCAAGGCGTGCTGTATGGTTGCAGTGTTCAGACAACTGCGAGCAAGATAAGATAATACCACCTTCTGTTGACCTCCCTGGCAACCATGAGAACAATAATACGGTGTCTTCAAAGTAGCCGCTGGAACCGCCTTCGCCGGCCCTCCACTCCGCCTCATTCACCGCTCTTATCGCATTTCGACGTAAGCCCTCGTGTTGGTGTTACATACCACTAGACTCGGTCATGCCTCTCGCATCGCCATCATTACTCCATCCTAAGATGATGTCCATCCCTCACCACAAATATCCCTTCTGTTCAGTACCTACGCGAGGTGAAGAGGTCCGTGCGAGTGGTAGACCCGCTAAGTTGATCCGTTTAATAAAGCAATTCAATGACGTGCAGTTCCTGAGGCTTCGGGGCTGGTCTGGGAAGGTGGAGGAAGGCAAAAGCATCGCTTTGTCGGTTGCAGCAGGAAGGGAGCGTTAGCTATATATATGGATACCCTTTTATTATCCAACTAAGTACCCATCGTCTTGTGCGTATTCGACGACTACGCCCATGTTCCTACCTGCTCTCAGTTCCAGTGAGGCAATTTTCACGCGTTTCAGCTCTGAGCTTATGCTAATACTCCTAAAAGCACTCACTACAATACGATCATTACCCAACGAATCGATACACACGGACCTGGCGCTATGGACCTTCTTCCTCCTCCATCTCATCGGCGGCCACTTCGCGCTACCATTACTATTGCTCCTCTCATGGGCACGAGAGTCTGTCGGACGAAACGTCGTGTTTCATAACTTCATAATTACATGGATATTGTATTCCATCAGCTATTGTCTGCTGTGAGAGTTCAAAACTCTCGGGCGTGTTGACGGGGCTGACTGAGGCCGGACGCACGCATCGCGTTCTGTGCGGTTGTAGGCTGTATGCAAATCAGCACGTCGGTCCTGTACCCGACAGGGTGCTTTGTGTCACTCAGTCATCGTTGGTGTACGCTGTTCCGGTGTTGTGAGTGTTTAAATTCATCTCGATGAGGGGGTCGTCCTCAATCGTTTGACTGGAACAGGGTAGCTGCGTCGTTATGGACACTGGTATTCCAGGTGTGTTAGGTCCTTCACCGAAGGCGCCGAAACTTATCTGTTTGGTCCAGCTCTGGCTAGATGTCCACGCCCCACAGCCGACTCGAGGGGAGAAGGCACCTGTTACCACGCGAATGGTACTGGTGAGGGTATCCCTGTGTTTGGAGCGCCGTCCCATTGATATAGTTCTCTCTGCTAGCTCGTACTCGCTCCATATGTCGCATCGATTGGCTTCCTGGTTTTCCCGACCGTGGTAAGCACATGACGTTGACTCTCTTTCCCCTCACTTATGCGTTCTTTCCCAGGTTGGAGTCAGGAGCCCAAAAGTTGTGTCAAGAGTCTTCTTCTATTGTGCCACCAGCCTGTCGGGGTTGTAAGTACTCTGTTCATCTCAGTCCAGGTATGCAACATCGTCTAACACCTGCCCAGGACAACTGCCTCGGCGGTCGCCGTATTGGTGTTCCTAGTTGTCATAATTGTCTTGGAGGTGCTCATAGCGCGTGAATTGCTACAATGCCGAAACATCACAAAGTCGGCAGTGAACCGGAGATGGACCCAAATGCACGTCTTGGCTCGAGTGGTTTTTTTCACCATCTACATCGTCCTGAGCATGGTTGCTTGTGCCATCGCGGTCATCGCTCCAAAAAACACCATTAGAGTAATAATCTCCGCGACAGGACCGCTTTTCGCCTTTATTGCCTTCGGGACGTCCCCTGATTTTTACCGAACACGGCGACGTTTGCCTGACTACGCTACGGTCGTAGTTGCTCAGGTTGACTCGACGAGCACCTGCTGATATATTTCATCAACGTTTACATGGACTGCGGGCCACCGTGTTTGTTCCTTTTTTTCAGCCAGGATTTCGCCTTGGTTGTACTTTTTTTGTTTGTAATGTATGTAATTATGTATGGGGTTTCCAGATGCATGTATTGCGTACGTAGAATGTAATTGTTTTGATCGGTTGAGTGACTAGCGTGCACAAGCAAATACGTAATGGGAGCGGTTTCAGGCGGGCTGTTGGCTTTGTTTATTTGCGGCGAACGCAGGACCGGCTTTCAGCCTCAGTTTACTGCGACGTTCCAAAGCCCCGGCGAACGCGTATCTACGCTCGCTGGCTCTTGCTCTCGTCCTTGATATAGGTCACCTACAATTGGTCGCTCTCGTTCTCCTTGCCAGCTGTCAAAAATGGTTCAAATCGCCGACACCTTGCTGGCCGTCCTCGCCCCCGTCCTCCTCTGGGTTCCGGAGTCGTATGTGAGCTGGAAGCCGGGCGTTACACCTCTCTCAACCTGGCCCGCGCTCTCCGCCGCGCTCGTCGCGTACCTCTCCACTATCTTTGGCATTCAGACCCTCTTGAAGGACCACCCGCCGAAGCGCCTCAACACCCTCTTCCAGGTGCATAACGTTTTCCTCACCATTGGCTCTGGAATCTTGCTCGTTCTCATAGCCGAGGAGATCGCTCCAATAATTTGGAAGCATGGCATTTTTTATGCTGTTTGTGGAGAGGCAGCGTGGACTTCGGTAAGCCACCTTCATCGACAAATTGATGACATTTGCTTAAAGTAGCTAATAACTGATTCGAATGTCACGCAGAGGCTCGAGTTCTACTATATTATCAACTACGCATTTAAATACGTCGAGCTCATTGATACCGTCTTCCTCGCGTTGAAGAAGAAGCACCTCAGTACGTCTCGTTTCTTTTATGCCTTGTATCAAGCGGTCGGGCGCCATGTTGACGTTATCCTAGCTTTCTTGCATGTCTTTCACCACTCTGCTACTGCCGCATTATGTTTCGTTCAACTTAATGGCAAGACTGCGGTCGTGAGTAGATATCCATAGTTTATGCATGCCGTTTCAAGCCTCGATTTACAGTCATGGGTCGTTATCTCGCTGAATCTCGCAGTTCACGTGTTAATGTGTGAGTACCAAGGTCTTCCATTATTCTTATCGCTCATCTAACTCGTACCTCATAGACTATTACTATTACGCAACCGCTGGAGGAGCAAAGATCTGGGTTCGAGACCCCTCACTTCCTCATCCTCGCTGACTGCATCTGACATCCTCCCTAATAGTGGAAGAAATACATCACGACAATACAAATAACCCAATTCGTACTCGACATCTTTGTAACACTCTTCGCCTCTTACATGCATTTCGCATACAAGTACGCCCCAGGCCTCCCAGTCCTTGGCGACTGCTGGGGCGATGAGAATGCCGCCTTGATTGGCTGTGCACTCTTGGCGTGGTATCTGGTGCTTTTCATCCAGTTCTACCGCAAGACTTACAAGATCGATGTGGAGAAAAAGGCGAATGGGACTAATGGGACGGCGAACGGGAATGAGGTCAGGTGAGCACCGATCGAATCATAGTGTATGTGCCCTAGACAACGAGTGCTGACGTGTTTGAGTGTGCAGGAAAAACTAGATCCCTGACCAAAGCTTGGCCACGTTGCACCACCGCGGCCTACCATGAGCGGAGTTAGCAGAGAGTGTGATGCGTATGATAATTTTTGTGGGTTTGTGTGTGCTGGGGGCAACCCTCCTTTGCGTGTTGAGGTTCACTCTTCGCCCTGCTGACATTGGAGCTGGTGGAGGCTTTGGGTTGATTATTAGATGTTGTTGCCGTTACACGCAGGAAGCCTTATCCCAATAGAAACATGTGAAGGGGATTGGCTTCTCCATGCGCTAGTCCACCTCATTAATGAGAAGGAATGGCATGGCTCTTCACTTCTGAGTGAGCTATTACCACGTCTAGAGCCCCACATAAATAGGCCAAGTCAATCGTGAATCTTCCTGAGTTTGTATTATTGTGTTATCGCCCCTATGGTTTCCAACGTTGTCAGATTTAACCCAATTTCTTCCTAGGGATACTAGAGGACAGGGAGGGATGGGATTCTGAGGGATTGGACAGGATCGGTAGGGTCTGGAGGGATACGGACACGGACGGGACGGGACCGGATTTTGGTTGATATCTTTGCTCCCGTCCCCTTAACCAAGGAACTTCTTACAGTTCACCATATTTTTGGACTTCCTCTCATCGTCAGTATTGCACTGCCGTGCGCTTGAAAGCAACTACGCCTCGTCGATGAGCCCTTCTCAGAGGTGCCACTACTCCATAGTACGAGTGAAGTGGACTTTCGTCCAACTCACAACTTAAGGTCGAATGGCAGTGGATTCGGAGAGAATGTCAATCACCACTTTTTCGTCATGCGAGCTGTGGTCAGCCTCACCCTCAGCATACTTGATTGCGGAGTCGAGAAAAAATCGAGTCGGAGGCTGGGCTTACTAGCTCATGTTGGTTTACCGAACCCACAATTAGCTTTGTGGCGAACCAAGGTATATGTTCATTGCCTGTGAGGTTCCCCACAGGGCGACTCACCGAGCGGAGAAGCAAATGAGACATCCGCACTCAACCATAAAGCTTCTCGAGTACAGGGCATATCACCTATTCAATCTGTGACGAATCCCAACGTCTGCCGACTTCACAAGAAGGAATGGAGTAATCCATTTTCAGATATACCGTTCTGCGCACAAGCAAGCAAAGGAAGTCCGATACAAGAACACCGAATCACTACTGACAAGGTTACCCTGGAGGGTAGTATTTAACTTCACTGCAAGGCAGTAGTTCCATGATCCTCTCTTCCATCTTGCCAACTCGTGCAAAATGCACATCGCTGCGCCTGAACAACGTGGTGAGTCATGTTTGCAGAACAACCTTACACGAGGACATGGCCCACCTTTTCTCCGATGTCCTTCCTGCAGTATGCACACTTCCTAGTGGGCTTGAAGATTGGGTCTTTCGTGAGGAAACCCCATGCCTGTGCGAGAAGGTACAAAACAAAACCAAGGGCGAAAAAGCTAAGGACATGATTGACAAAGGAACTGCAGGCAATAAGATGTAAGATAATAGGCCCGCATTTCAAAACGCATTGGCGCTCCCCCCCAAGCCATTGTCACAGCTCCATCCTCCGCCGCCTGCTGGAGGGTATTATAGGGATAGTTTGGTCCCTCTCTCAACACCAAGAACGTCTGTTGCAGATTACGGTTGAAAAAAGGCAGCAATGCGATTGGGGGGAGGATAATGTCCGACACGAGGGACTTAACGACATCAATGAAGCCGTTGGCGATTCTGGAGTCATGGCATGAGATGAATAGACCAAGGATATTCAGAGGGGGTCGTTACATGAGACCGAGGGCGACCTCGAGAACATTGTCGCGACCGATAAAGTCTGGGGGTGGTCTTCCGTTACTAGCGCGCTTTCAAAGATAAGAAGTGGTCGCACCCCGGAAGTCACTCCAGATAGTTTTGATTCGACGTGCGGCAGGGTGGTCACCACCGAGGAAAAGATCTGAGCTCATAGTGGCGGTGGCGGATATAACAAAGTCAACCAAACACCGACAAACACACTCACACCAAGATTTCAGTCAGATCGGCTAGTGTGATTTCCATCGGTGATTGCTACAGAATTACGTCATGGTGGGAATTTAAGGATCCCCATGCTTCACACAGCCAGCAATCGCTACAACCCGCCGTCGGTTCCGGTTCATTAATATTGGACCTTGATTATCACAGACAACATGAAAAGTTACAAGGTTTATGACATTTAAGTACCACTAAATGGTGTGGCTCTAAGGTACATATATGCATTTGTGGCTTTCAGCCACGTTTGTTATAGACCTTGTTGATCGGAAAGTCACTCTTTGCTGTTCCGGGTGCCCTCAAAGGGAAAATGTGGTGATGGCATGTCACTTACTCACTAATACGTGCCCTGACTTCACATTGGACTTTCTCCTATTACGGTGTTCACATAAAATCACACTGCCCATTAATGCTGTGAGGGTCAACTGGAGTGTATGACCACATCCACCTTAGTGCCCATGAAAATGCAAGGGCAATTCTGTAGTTGTGAATATTGACAATATGTAGCTCATTTGCCCAAGTGAGTCTCACCACACTTATGGGTTGCCATTGATGGATGGTAAATGAGAGCCCTTTGGCATTAACGGAATCGCCTTCTCATCAATGATGCTTCCAACAGGGCACCAATGCCAAATTATATTGTGGGACCCCGAAGAAACTTGGGGAGAGCCCACATCTGGTCTGCTTGATACCTACCGTATTAAAAATACTGGTACACTAGTATTATTGAGCTCTGGCTTAGGACAACCCACATTATCTCAACCATGGCTAATCTCGATCTATCAAACCTCTATTAACTCTAAGAAGTAGGTTGCATCAGTGGGATTTTTTTGAATTGGATGGACGTGCTATTGCTCCCCTCTCATTGCTACTGGATTACCATGTGCTTGTATATGCCTCCGCAGAGCTGAGGAGTCCCATTTGAAGATGACATTGTTTGTGAATGAAGGGGACTGCAACATCAAGCAAGGTTGAATTACATTGACTTGACAGGATTATATTACTCACCTAGGCTCCTATTTTCTTGCAAGACAACAGATGTTGCATGTATGTGATATCCATGAGATAGGAACGTGATCTTGGATTTGCTCATTTAAAGTGCGGGCAGTGGCATTCAAATAATGTTAGTGTATGGTATATAGTTGTGAATTGGTGTATCAATGTCAAATGGATGCTTGTGTTTTCATTGAGGGTTTGAACTTGGGATGAACAAAGACACATGTTCATTGCCTGTGAAGACTTCCACAGAGTAACCTGTCAGACCAGGTACACAAAGGTGGCGTCCCTGGTTGCTTGCAACCTGGCTATAAGGCTTCTTGAGGAGAGGGCAATCTGCAATTAGACAGGGGCCACTCCTGACATCTGCCGACTTCACGAGTACGAAGTAAGTCATTTTCACATTTCCCGCTCTATACACGAACAGGAATGAATCCCATGACTACACCGCTAAACCATCGTAATTGCCCTTTGGAGCCTGAACTTCACTGCAGAGCAGTAGTTTCACGATCCTCTCTCCCATCTTGCCAACTTGTGCAAAATGCACATCGCTGCGCCTGAACAATGTATATAGTGGATGGTGAATTATGTGTGCTGGTCTTCCCTCACAAGGGAATGGCTCACCGTTTCGCTAATACCCTTCTTGCAGTATGCACAACTCTTAGTGTGCTTGATGATCGAGCCTTTGGTGAGGAAGTCCCATGCTTGTGCGAGAAGATACAGAACAACACCGAGGGCGATAAAGCTGACAACATTGTCGACGAAGGAACTGTAGGTCGTGCGATTTTAGATAGTGAAACTATATTTGGAGCGCGTATTGGCACTCACCCCCAAGCCATCGTCAACGCTCCATCTTCCGCTGCCTGCTTGATGGTATTATAAGGATAGTTTGGTCCCTTTCGCAACACAATGAACTTCTCGTGCATATTGCGGTTGATAAAAGGCAGTAATGCGATTGGGGGGAGGATGATGTCCGACACGAGGGATTTAACGACATCGGTAAAGCCATTGGCGATTCTGGAATCACGGCGTGAGACGAATGGATTGAGAAGACTCGGAGAGAGCATTCACATGAGACCAAGTGCGACCTCAAGAACATTGTCGCGAGCAATGAAGTCTACGTTGGTTGTCAGTTTTCGAGCGCGTAGTTAGAGATAAGAAGGGGCCGCACCCCAGTAATCTTTCCAGATACTTTTGACTCGACGCGCAACAACAGGATAGTCTTGAGAAAGAGAAAATGAGCTCATTGCAAGTGCTACTTAGGACGACGGAGCAGCCAAACACTGTCAAAACACTGTCAAGCACACTCTTCCGGATTCAACTCGGGGCCTGGCTTGTCCGACGCTCGACCCGGAAACATTTCCGCTTTTCAGGGCGCTGAGTTGCCGCAGGTTACCATGTCTGGCCCAGTTCTGAGAACTTGAGAACCGGATGGTTCCCGATGGAACAACGCGCGGCTTGTATCAGGTGCCTCCACCAGGTTCCGGCGCCTACTTCGGCAGGCGTCAAAGGATCAGAACGAGAGAAGCCCGAGGCCGAACTCGAGTTCGTTGGCATTAATCTGACGTGGGAGGGTTGAGGGATGTGTAGATTGGTATCGCTGCACAAACTGCACAATCTCTCTCCAACGTACGTCCATCCTGTCTCCAAGGGTCTCAAGGTCAGCGGCTGGAGGCTGAACAGCACTACAACCCGTTCGACTCCCGCGCGTCTGTGCGAATTCAAGCACGTCGTAGGGAGGCTGCCGATGGACCTGAAACTGGAACTATTCATATATCATGACGTGGCTTGGCCGAGGCACACACTATAAAATCAGCCCGCGCAACGCCGCCCAAGCCCTCACTCCATCCACGACCCAACAACTCTACTCTTACTCTCACTCTTCATCACTTCGATGTCTGTCGCAGGTGCTACTACCGTCGTCGGCGACTTTGAGCCCAGTGCCTCGTTGCCTGGTTCCGACGGCAAGGGCAAGATCAGAATGCCCACCGAGACCTCCCATTTGGACACCCTCAAGCCTTCTTTCATCCAGGTCGGTCCATGAGCACTGGTTTATGTGCCTTGTACAGATAACCTCCCTCAGCCGACACAGGATCTCGGCCCTCGAGCAGGAGCGTCCCTTCTTTGTCACCATTGAGCCCAAGACTGGCGTTCTAGGGGCTCTTAGGAAGCTTGATCAGCAGCTCGTTGGTGCTGGAGAGGCCTCAATATTTTCGAAGAAGGACCCCTCCGACTGGATCGGGCCTGAACTTGCTCCTGGTAGTCTTGGTTTGATCAATCATGGTGGTCTACCCAAACTTCTTACCAGGGTAAGTAAGATAGATTCAAACCGGCGAATCTGGCAACTCACTCTCGTGCTTCTAGCCCGGTCGTTACCCGCCTTTCCCCTTCAGGTATCTTCTTTGTGGCTAACCTGAAGTGCTTGCCTGACCCTGACTGTATTGTTAGGAACTGGTGGGCCCGCGAGTACTGCGGCTCTCGTTCCCTCTCAGATACAGTCATGGAGTTTCAAGGCTTGACTGTGGTTCAAGTCTCACAAAACCAAGCAGCAGTCATCTCTGATCCTTCGAACAAGATTTTCATCATCAAAAATAGTGGTTTCGCTGCATTGGCTTTGAATGGCAACTACAACATCCTTTCCGTTATCGATCAGACGCACCTAGACACAGTCGTGAAGGATACTGTTACAAAACAGGTTCTGGGTTGGACCCAGGAGGTCAGGATGAGGCGCAACACCGGCTCGACTGGGGAACGTGAGTTTGTCGTGGCGCTATTGTGAGTACCACATGACTAGATCTGAGCTACCCTGACGTTCGACCAGCCTTAACATTCCCGCGAACAATTGCGCAATCCTACAGAAGGGTGATAATCTCGAGCTCCTCGCCGCCGGGCAGCACTACATCATCGACCCGAATACTACTCTCCGTGCCATGTTCACTTGCGGTGAGAACCAGCTTGAAATGCCAACAAAGGATATCTACACACGCGACCAGGTGCCCGTTGCTTTGACAATCTATCTAAAGTGGCAGCTTCTCGAGCCTCTCAAGCTCACTACCCACGGCTACAACACACCTTATGAAGCCCTGCGAGACAAGACTCAGTCGGTCCTCACTCAGATTGTATCCCATCTCGACTACTCTTCAATGGTCAAGCAGCGCTCCCTTGGACCCGACAATCTCGATGATGGTTCTGAGGCCTCGGCAGCGTTCTTGGACGCCCTCCGTACTCGTGCTATGGACGACTTGTACGAGGCCGCCAAGGAATACGGCATCATCTTGAAGGATCTCGCTGTCATTGACCGTCAATTCAAGGGTGAAATCGCTCGCACTATGGACGGCCTCACCGCTCGTGCGCTCCAAGCGCAGGTCGAGGCCGCCAACGTCGATCGTGAAAACTCGAACAAGGTCAAGATCCAGCAGGGTCTCCTCGAAGTCGCACGCGTTCAAGCCCTCTCTAGTCGTACGGAAGCCGACGCTCGAGCTTACTCCACCGTCGCAAAGGCCAAGGCCGACGCCGAAGCTCTTCGCATCGACGCGGAGGCACAGGCCGCTGCCACCAGGATGGCGGCTCAGGCCGAAGCAGACGCCATCCGCTCTCGTGCGGAGGCAGATCGGGCCGTAGAAGACGCCTTTGCTCGCGAGATGAGCATGCGCAGAGTCGACGTATCAAAGGTGCAAGCCTTTGGTAACAGGGCGGTATTCGTACCTACGGAAACCGGCTCTGGCAATGCAAGTGGTATTGGCAGCGCGCTCGCCCTAGGTATGGGAATGGCTCAAGGTATAAAGGAAGGCCAAAAGAAATGAAGCCTTCTCTGGTAACCTCCCGCCCACTCTAATATCCGGTCTATCTGTATGGCTTTCCTTGGCTCTCTTCTATGCTTCCCCCTTGGACATTGTCCCAAGTCAATCACTATCGCTGCTGGATGGCAGACACACACTCCTTGTACCCTCTCTTTCTTACTCATCTCATCGTGTATGTACAGTATGGACGCTCTCTGTCACTCATTACACTATTTCAGTACCGCTTTTAAGCCCCTTTGCCTTCTGCGCTGTAATCTGGCCCCAGACCGTTAAGAAAGGCGCAATCGCAACGTCTCTCGAATGGCCTGTTCATGGTCGTTTTGTCTGGTAAAATCTTTGAAAGGTCAGAGCATCGTAGCGTCACGCCCCTCGCCTCACAAGCTTCCTCCAAATTGAGAAAGTCACGCTCGAATTCAGTCGACGAGCGCCAGTGTTCGGAGATACTCAGCACTTGCAATCCAGGAAAAGCACCATAGCGAATCATTCGAGCAAAATGTGCGCTCTCGATCCTCGTGGCAATAAGCAACTGAGTAGGAAGTGATGCGAAACACTCCATCTCAAATTGTGCAAAATGGTCCAAATCAAGTTTTTTGAGCCGTGCACCGGCCCAAATGAGTTTGGGAGGAGGACGGAGGAACTGATCGTCCGAGTTCTGACCGTTCATCCAAAGCGTGACGGTCTCTAGACCGAGACCAAAATGACCAGCGAGGAGTGCAGTGGCGACTTGTGCAGCATGTACAGCGCAAAGGTAGATTTTAAGATGGCGAAGGTATGGCGCGCACTTCCAGACGACGGGTTCAACGAATAATGGGATGAGCTCTGGAGACAGCGCTCGGCGGAACTCCAAGGTGTGTACCTTTGGTGTGGTATCCCGAAGGGAGTAGAAAAGATCCTTCAAAATGGGCATTCGACCAGGAAAAGAGAGCGAACGGAGTGAATCGGAGTGATGAGATAGGAGCACTCTCAAGAGGTCATTCCGTGGACTGGGGGTCCCCATTTCCACCTCCTTGTACAGCCCGGCATCATCCCCTTCCCAAAACTCGACATTCTCCAACTCCTTGGCGTTAATGAGGGCATCGTGTAAAAGCGGATGCGAGGAGGCATCATTGTGTGCGTAGATGATCTTAATAGAACGGAGGTGGGGTGCATTTTTCATTATGGTAGTGCATGCCTCGTCGTACGCCGCTGCGTTATCATCCTCATTGGGAATTTGTAGCTGTATTACCAGATGTCGTAGGTGGACTCCGACATTGTCACTTAATTGGGCCATTCTCTTGGCGCGTTCGGTAGCCCCCGCTGCATGTGACTCTACGTATGAGGGCTGGGAGATGTCCAAATTCCGGAAAAAGATAGGTGCGCAAAGGGACTCGTTGTACTTGCAAGAACTGTGTTGGTCTCGTGAGATCTGAGGCTAGTCTCAAGGTTCAACTTTGCTCCAGGTACTCACAGGCGTAGGTTAACCAACGAATGTGGCTCAGTCCGCTCCTCTTGCACGACATACGCCTCTTGGAGCAACTCGATTATGTCTAAAATCACTTCGTTGGGTAGTCGTAGGCAAGGAAAATGCTCATCCCCTGGTGTCTTGAGTGCGAGCCGCGTGAAAGTGTCTGCGACGTCTTCGGAGGCGTTTGGCATAATTTATCAGATGTAAATGGGAGTTCTAGCCACAACCTAGTTCCCGAGTGAGATGGTTTGGGAGAAGTTTCACTCCAGGTCGGCGCCTACGTTTGTGCTAAGGGGGGTGGTACTCGGCGACGCCTAGTGTATCGCCGAACACCTGCCGGATGTGGTCAGGTCTAGCTCCAGCTTGTATATTATGAGCAAACCAGTCACACTGGCATACGGCCGCCCAATGAACTTTCAAATCCTGCCAACGAATGCCAACGAAACAAAGTAATCTGGTCGTCACTCATACTAACCACCTTAACTGGTTCTGTATGCATCCGCTGTAATAAGGATGCCAATAAGTGACTTGAGACTGCTTTATTCCTTTGATGACTACACAAAGCACCAAAGCCTTTTTGAAGCACTGAATCACCTATCTCCGCTTATTTTGCAATCTTGACTACCAACTTTCCTGTGGTCTTGCGACCAGCGAGGTCAATGTGCGCCTGGGCCACGCCTTCCGCCGTGAACGCGTACTCCTTCGAAATCGCTTCCTTAATATGACCCGCAGAGTACTCTCCCCACAGGCCTTTGTTATAGAAAGAGATCTCTTGCGGAGTAACCATGTAGTTTCCCATCCTGCATGAATGTGGGCCAATCCAAACCGTGCGGTCAGTTACAAGTCAGTAGGGTGGTGGTCCACATACACAGGGCGCACGAATTTCAGGTTCTTGGGGGCGAGCTTTAACGGCGGGAAAGGTGGCACCGCTCCAGACGCATTGCCAATCGAGACGATAGTTCCCTTGCGGCGGATGACCTCAAAGTTCAGCTCCCAGCTATTGAGCAGTTTATGTGAGTGTGTAGATCCTTCGTTTTGGAATGGATATGACGCACGTATCCTTGCCGATTCCGTCGTAGATGCCATGAACACCTTCTCCACCCGTGAGTTCGAGTACTCTCTTAACAGTATCCTCTTGAGTAGTGACGATGACCGCCTTAGCACCATTTGACTTGGCAATTTCAGCCTTTTGTGGGGTGCTGGTTGTGCCGATGACGTGAACACCCCTAGTGCTGAGGAGCTGACATAGGATAGTCCCAAGACCGCCGGCTGCGGCATGGACGAGGACCCATTCCCCAGCTTTGGCTGCATAGGCTTCGGTAATGAAGGTCAAGGCAGTGAAGCCTGAAAGCGCAATCGCAGCGGCAGATCGAGTAGATACAGTCGATGGGACTGGGAGGACGTTGACCCATTTACGCGCGACGTATTCTTGGAAGGACGCCGGAGTAGTCTGAACGTAACGGGCATTCAGTCAGTCCCTGGCGGTCAACAAGGCCGACCCTCGTGGAGCAACTCAGTGAAAGGACAGAAGATGTCACATACCACAACTACGTGGTCCCCGATCTTGTAGTTTCTGGCTTGATATTGCGGGTCATTGAGAACAGCGGGATCGGTAGGGAGTTGGACGATGACGCCTGCTGCTTCAGAGCCGGATGTGAAGGGAAAAGGGACCGAGGTAGGATAAAGACCGGAACGGATGTATGTGTCAATGAAATTCATTCCGCCCCACTCGACTTTGAAGAGGATCTCGTTGGGTTGGGGAGTTGGGAAGGGAATTTCGTTCATCTATGAGTAGAAGATATCTGTAAGTAAACTCGAGAGGAGATCTTGACAGTCAGTCCCACCGCGAGGACTTCCGGGCCGCCATGGGCCGTTACTTGGATGGCTTTGATTGTGGCTGGGTAGGATGACATAGCACAGAGGTAGTAGGTTCGTCGATGGACCAAGTTTGTAGCAATATGTGGTAGGTGGGAGCGAGCAAAGTAGCGAGGGACGAAGCAGAGAAGCGTCATAAATTATTAATAGCAGGAAGGCTGAGACATTGGCTCGTCACTATTCGTCAGTCATCACCAGGTCAGTTAACTGACACGCTCGCACAGGTCACTCGCAGTCGCAGTGCGGTGGATGCCAAAGACCTACTGTCAAGCGATCAGCAATATAATACCCTTGCAAGTGGTATCATGTTATCATCATTATGATAATAACATAACATATGCTCTTCACCTTGTTGAGGTGTTCAGGTAATTACAATCTGGCGCTGAGCCCGTAAACCGAAAAATAGGGTTGCCGTCCCGCCCAGTAATGACGTCAAACGTTGGATACGACAAATTGGAAGATATGCGCACATGATCACACAAGCCAGGCGCACTTGTTGTGTGTTCACTGCGATACAAACCTTGTGCACCCAAGTTGGAACCGCACAACCATGCCGGTTTCGGTGCACTCCGACGAAGACGTCCAAATGGACAACCGAAAAGCTCAGGGTCCCTCTAAAAGACCTGCACAAGAGGATGCAGACCCCGCTTATGGAGAGGCCATCGAGGACAACCAAGGCATTAATGAGGAATATAAAATATGGTGAGTAACGCGCGTCAAAGTTACCCTTTCAGTCTCACACTACCTGTCACTACACATCCACTACCCAATACTCCGCCCAAACGCGCCACCCGCACAGATAAGATGTAGATAACCTCTTCTCACAGGAAGAAAAACGCCCCGTTTCTGTACGACGTTGTGATCACCCATGCCTTAGACTGGCCTAGTCTCACTGTCCAGTGGTTTCCCGATCGAGAATCGTAAGTAGGCCAAACCAGTTCTTCGACGTCTGCGCCTCTATGGTTTGAACCAAGTCGGCGGCGTCTCTAGGACAGGAGCGTTGCTTCCAAATGCACCATGGGACAATGGTTCCGTTTTCACACGAAATTCACGCACGATCATTCGCGTGCGTTGTTGACACTTTTGACCCAGTCTAAGTACACTCTTGCAGACCTGTTGGGAAACAGTTTACCAATCATCGATTGCTTCTTGGCACCCATACATCTGGCCAGACCAACGATTATGTTCAAATCGCGTCTCTTGAACTACCCAAACGTGACGATATGCCTGGTGAGAAACTAGGGAAAGATAACTACGACGAAGAGTCTGGAGGTATGTGTACCGATCCCTCTGTGCTCCAAACTATCTTGCCCTAATCCCTGAAGAATTGAGGAACGCTCCTGCCTATCGTCCAACGAAACCAATCAACATAACCCAACGAATCGGCCATGAGGGAGAAGTCAACAGAGCGCGCTACATGCCACAAAATCCTGACCTTATTGCGACTAAGACGACGAAGGGTGATGTGTGGATATTCGACCGCACTAAGCATCCTTCAAAGCCGGACAAGGAAAACGTCTTCAAACCAGATATCATTTTGAATGGTATGAACAAGGATGGGTATGCTAGAATCCCTCAGTACACTTCTACACCTTGCTGAGTCATCCCATAGGTTTGGTCTTGCTTGGAGCGAGTTGAAAATGGGTCACATTATTTCGTCCGGAGAAGATACTACTGTTTGCAAGTGGTTGGTGCCACATCCCAATTTTCCAGATAACTCGACCCTGAGACCGTACCGTTACAGGGACATCAACGCCTACAGCCGGTTAGGGAACTCTCTACGCCCCACTCAAATTTTCAAGTGCCACGACAGCTGCGTGAACGTAAGCAAACGCAACCTCTTCTTTATGACCGTGTCTCATGAATAATTGCAGGATGTGTCTTGGAATCCTTTCCAGGAAGATGTATTCGCCAGTGTAGGGGACGATGGCGTGCTCGCGATGTCCGTAATGTGAAGCACTCGCAGTTGCGGTGTCTGACCATGTCTGCAGATGGGACGCTCGTGCCGGCGAACAACCAGTGCAGAAGATCCAGGCGCACGGTGGTAAATCTCGTAAAGATGCGCAAGCGGAAGCGTTGGCTGTTGCGTACAGCCCTGCCAATGAGAACCTACTACTAACTGGAGGTGCCGACTCTGTAAATGATTTCCCAAACTTCTATTGACACTAGCTGACGCTCGTCGTTTCTCCCAAAGACAATCATCCTCCATGACTTGCGGAGTGGCGCCAACACCTCAACTGGCAAGGAGACCTCGAGCGCGCGCAAGCTACATACCTTCCATGCTCACACCGATCAAGTTCTTCAACTCGCTTGGTCACCCCACGTCCCTTCCGTTTTTGCATCTGGTTCCGGCGACCGACGTGTCAACGTATGGGATCTTGCTCAGATTGGTCAAGAGCAGACACCAGATGACGCCGAGGACGGTCCGCCAGAGCTTATGTTCGTTCACGGTGGTCATATCTCACGCATCGCCGACATTGCCTGGGCACCTCACATCGAGGACAAGTGGACACTAGCAAGCGCTGGAGAGGACAATGTGCTCATGGTTTGGAGCCCAACATGGCGGATCTGGGCGAGTGATGAGGTCAGGCCGAAACCCAGCGAGCTTGAACGTCCGAGGAGACGCGGCGTGGTCGACGAGGACGAGGAGGAGGATGAGGAGATTGAGGAAGATGAAGATGAGGAGATGAGCGCGGCGGAGGGTGATGTTGAGGGAAGCGAAGGTACTGATACCGAAAGGGGTCATACTGATGTTGAGGGTGAGGGCGGGGCGAGTGTGAGATCTTCGCTGCCTCCGTCGGAGCGATCGGTCGGGACGGCTCCCAAGTCTGCGAGCGGGGATGGGGATCGTCATGACATGGAGGAAGATTAATTGCAAACACGCAGCTGCTCTCTTGCTCATGTATAAACTGCAATTTGTTTGATTTCCGTAAACCAGTTGTGACCTAGGGATTTTACCAGCGTTCTGGCTGCGCGAGTCAAACGACGAGAGCTTCTCGACTGCGAACCATTTGGGACTGGAAATACTGCGCGTATGAGTAGATATGTTGCAGTTTAAGATAATATTTATATGGGAACTGGTACGCTGGTGATAAATTTCCGATGCGCAACAATATGTGACAACTCGATGGAAGTGGGGCTGAAGAGCCACCACTTTCCAGTAGTCTCGTTTCCTCTAGTTCGTTTTGAACCCAACCGAGAAATCCACCTGTTCCAAATAGCATTGTCACCTCGCCACAAGTTTCCATCTAGCAAGCACCCACATGCCAGGGAGAACAAAAGCCAAACATATACAGTACACCCAGTCCTTCCAAAGCCCGTCACTCCAAGTAACAGCGGTACATGTAAGGAAATCGTGTAGTTGCGCAAACAATGTCACCACTCATCCCGAACAGTCGTTCGTTTACTCCTTGGGCATAATACATGACGACATTAAGCCATCGTGTCAGGATGCCCGGTATGTGATTGTCTTCATTCAATCCTCAGGTTACTTTGCAATCCAGGTGGTTTTTCTTAGTGTCCCACCGGTCGAATTCTCCATATCGTACTCCCTCCAAATCCGTACTTTCCACGTCATTGATTGGTTCTGTTGGCCGCGGGCGCAATCGAAGACGAAACAAGGGTGATGGTGTCCACCAACATGGATTTTGATGGAAATATGTTGTAGAAGGGGGCAGAATTGATCAGCCTGTTTCTGCCATTCCTGAATAATCTGCATGGCTCGAGGCTTCTTCAACGATTTAGCTACAAGCATATCGCTGTACTGCCTGGGGAGGTAGAATGTAATGCTGATATCCTCCAGTGAGGGCATAAGCGTGAGGATGCGTGCCGTGGGAGTGATCTACTCGGTGAAAGGTAAAGGTCTGCAGTTTTCAGGGAAACTGCCGCGTACCTCAGTGACGGGGTCGCTTTAGGGGACAAAAACGTT
>WNFL01438343.1_pt2 | contig 18138 bp, 18 predicted proteins | sample 5400361 | NCBI WGS metagenome assembly WNFL01 (sample SAMN13153351, study PRJNA577476) | soil metagenome | isolation source: 40 cm soil on Douglas fir-dominated hillslope | place: USA:California | collected 2013-09-17
TGCCCCGCGGCTCCCAGCCATACCCGAACCGGCGGCACTCGCACCGCCGCTCGCCATCGTTTCCATACCCGCGTCCGTTGCCGAAGCTGCCGTTTCTGCACCCGCGATCGCCTGGATGGCGACATTGAGCGGCACCTCTCGGCCATCCTTCAGGATGGCGCGATCAAACGTGACGGCGAGCGCCGACTCGGAATCGCCCTTGGCTCGAGCCGTAGCTTGTGTGACATGGCCGATGACCTTCGAGCCCTTGGGCAGAACTGTCTTGCCCTCGGCTTTCACGTTTTCTGTCGTATGCGCTGTGACGGCATCACCCGGCTTGCACTTCCTCGAATCAATCGGTGCGTTGAGCGCGGCGTTGAAGGCTGTGCCAGACGCGAGCCCGGCGTTGGCCTGGTTGGATGACGCCGACGCCGGAGTCGACCCTCCACCCGAGACTTGAGCCGGCGTCTTGTCCACCTGACCAGTCCCCTGAACAACGGCTTGCCCATTCGCTTGCCCGGTTGCTTGTGCTCCGGCTTGTGCGCGATCCTGCGCGCCCGCACTAAGCGCGCTCACACTGAGAACGAAGGCTGCTACGACAAGAAAAATCTTGCTTGCAGGGTTCATATCAGAACACTCCTCTCCCGTCAGAAACTCTTTCTGACGCTAAGGGCACTCAAGCCCCATTTTGATATAGCAATGGGTGCTCCAAAACTGTAAACGATTGATACGTAAGGGGATAAAAGAACTTGTATCGGTCTGAGCCCGTCGCTGGACGACGCCAAAAAGGCAGATGGAGAGCAGGAATTACAAGGCGGAACCCAAGGAGCCAGATTTTTCAGCCTGCGCGAAACACTAATTTTCGTGGGCTTTCTAAAGGTCTGGCGGAGAGGGAGGGATTCGAACCCCCGATGCCCGTTAAGGCACGCCCGCTTTCAAGGCGGGTGCATTCAACCGCTCTGCCACCTCTCCGAATACTTATAGTTTTACTACATTCAGCAACTTTCTCATGACTGAAGACGGTGAAGATCACGGTTCTTGTGTTTTTGTCGCGCTGGCTTCGATCAACTGCTGCACCGGTGCATCCACCATCTGCACTAAGTCAGCTTTGGGAGTTTTTTCCGCTCGACGTATGCGAGTTGCTGTGTCCTCCACGACTCCGGGGAAGGCGCGGATTTATCGAGGTATCGGAAAGTGGCGACCGGCAGGATTCGCATTGTTCTCAAAAGATTGCGGGGGCTCCCAGAGGAAGCGATCCAGTGTAATTCACGAGTCGGGCAACGCCAAACGGCACACAGACATGCCCCGTCGCCTACTCTTCGAACCCCGGTAGGAGGCCGGGGAACAGTTGGGCAACGATTAGTGTCGAAATATCGCGTGCACTTACAATCTCGATTACTGGCTTCGTGGGGCTACGCCACTCCGGTGAGTGTTCAGATCACGGGCAAACGGGCAGCCCAAGGGTATTCCCCTTGTTCGCTTTGGGACTCGGGCTCGGCCCCAGATGGCTGCGGACTAGAATCTGCTTACAGAAGGGATAGCTGTTACTTGCTACACGTCTCACTGACCATCTTCAGGCTAGCGACCTCAAGATCAGCGTACTCCGCTTTGCTAGCTGCCTTCTCCACTTGTCCTTCTTTTTTCTCTTCTGCTTTTTCTTCTGCCTTCGACTCATGTCTTGTGGAACCAGTGACGGTCACTTTGTGGCCGAGATGCTGATCCAGCTTGACGTTGGTGCTGTGCAGTCCCCAAGTCTTACCGTCTTCGCCCGTGATGGAGAACTCGCCAGCTTCGTCACCCTTCTGCACACAACCGGTCACAGTCTGCGTGTGCGCAGACTTCTCCGCCTTTTTTTCTTGTTTTTCCGGTGCGGCATCCTGCGCAATCAGAGCGATGGGGCAAAGGCTCAAGCAAACAATGGGAATCGCCCAATACGCCAACTTTGCGATCTTGTGAGACATGATTTACCTCCTGATTTTCCTCTGGACGAGGCAGCGGCGAGATGACTCTACGGTAGTCCTGTCTGGCCGTCCATACAGGGAACAATGTATTTGCAAGTTGCTTCCAACGGACGCCTGATCGAGCCGCTGCGCTTTACCGAAAGCTAATGGTACATTGCAGCGCAGAAGCGGGGTTACGCGGAATTTCCCTTGCTGCCTACGACCATGAGCGAACTGCCGAACGGCATGGGGAAGACACTCAAGGTCTTCTGTTCTAGACGTGACATCCAGAACAGAGCCTGATTCGCCCACCCCGGGGGAATCTTAGGCGCTTCGGGCTTTGCGTGAAAAACACGCTCGATGACGCCCGCCCCCAGTTTCACGGGGTAGGTCCAATGGTAGAAGTAGCGCTCTTCCTGGATACGTAAACCGGACCGCCGGGCGACCTCGCGAAAACTTCGCTTTGTGTAGCGAGTGAGATGATGATTCAGGGCATCGTGGTTGGTCCAAAGTGCCATGAAAGCTGGTACAGTAATGACCACAGTACCCTCCGGCGCAAGCAGGTCCAATGCATGCCGCAATGCCCCGACGGGATTCTCCAGGTGCTCCAGCACATCCAGCATGAGGATGAGCGAATATTCTTTTCCGGGACGGAAGCTCTCGTCGAAGGGGCCGACGTAGACACGGTCCCGATGCGGATTGTGAGGGTTGACGAGTTCAGCGCACGGTTCCACGCCTTCCACATCCCCAAATTCCCATCCCCGCAGCCAATGTCCAGAATTCGCTTCCAACCTGATGCTGGCCGAAGTCGGCGGAGTTTGTCGACGATCAGCTCCGAGCGAGAGCGCCACCACCAGTGTTTCTCGAAGAGTTCGCGATAGGCCTCGCCGTATTTTGTGTCCACTAGGAATTCCGCGACCTTTGCGGAACACGATTTCCAGCGGATGTACCGTTGCTATCGCGTTTCACAATTTTGAGGACAACATAATGCGGACGGCCTTTCGTTTCCTCGTAGATTCGGCCCACATACTCGCCAATGATCCCAAGAAAAAAGAGGTTGATTCCAGAAAGGAAAGTCATGGCCAGAATCAGCGCGGTGAAGCCCTGTGGCGAATGCATCCGGAACTTTGCATAAAGAGAATAGATGGCAAACAGAACCGACATTCCAATCGTCCCACCCCCCAGAACCGCAGCAGCGCGGAGGGGAACGATGGAGAAAGCAAAAATCCCATCCGACGCGAGCTTAAGCAACTTGAGCGGGCTGTATTTGGTGCGGCCCGCATGCCGGGCCGACCGCTCAAGGCGAATTCCGATCTGGCGAAATCCCACCCACGTTCGCATGCCACGGAGGTAACGGTGCTGCTCCGGCATCTTGCGGATCTCTTCGACTACTCTCCGTGACATCAAGCCAAAGTCGCCGGTATCCAGAGGCACCTGAACGGAGGAGAGTGCAGACATCAATCGGTAGAACAAGTAATAACAAGCGCGCAGCCACCACGACTCTTTCCGGTTCGTCCGTCGCACGTAAACCACGTCATAACCTTGCTGGTAGTGCTCCAATAGCACGGGGATGGCTTCGGGCGGATCTTGTAAGTCGCCGTCGAGCATTACGACCACGTCACCGGATACTAGGTCTAGGGCCGCTCCCAGCGCGGTCTGATGGCCAAAATTGCGGGAAAGCGATACGGCCACGATCCGCCCATCCTTTTCCGCTGCTTGCTCCAGAAGCTCGAACGTGCGATCGGAACTGCCGTCATCCACCAGCACGATCTCGTGCGGACCGCCGGGAAGGCCATCCAGCGCCGCTGTAGTACGGCGCACCAACTCGGGAACTACCGCCTCTTCGTTGTAGACAGGAATTGCCAGAGAAACCCGCGCCGGTCTGCTCATCCCCGTAACCTTCCCTTGAAGTAGACCATGTTCCAAAGCGTGGTACTCAAGCCCGTCAAGAGATAAGGCTCAAAGATCACAGGCTCGAAGAGTCTTCCGAATAGATGCCGCCACTCTTCGAGAGGCCGCGCGAACTTGCCTCGATCCCAGTGCGCCAGCACCCGTGCAATCGACGGTTGCTCCGGTAACACTAGTTCCAGTATGTGAATATGACCATCCTCAGCGAGCAACGACTGGAGGTGGGTTAAAATTCCCAGCACATCACTCGTGTCCAGGTGATGGAGGAAGCTATTCACCAGTACGAAATCGAACCTGTCTTCCGGAGCAGCAACATATTTCCGCACGTCGGCCACCACGAAATTGCGTCCGTAACGCTTTCGTGCAGCCCGAATGTAGCGCTCGTTGAAGTCGATTCCCAAATAGTCCGCGTCGGCAAAAAAATTCGTGTTCGTGCCAGGCCCGCAAGCGACGTCTAGCACCCGCCGTACGGATTTCATGGAGTTGTGGGCCAGCACAGGCACAAATTTCTGTCCGGCAAACGGTGCCTGCCAGGCGCGGTACACCCAGGTGCGCTCCAAAGCGCGCGCCGCCAAGTTCACGTTCGCCACCGCACGTCAAACCTTAGCGTGGCGGCATGATTGGGAAACTCCTGCTCAAGCGCCGCTTTCAGGTCGTTCGGCACCTGGCCGGAGAAGGTCGGGATGCGGTTGAGTACAACCAAGTTGACATTGTGCCCTCGAAGTCCAGCAAGGATTCTCGCCGTGCGGTCTGTGGGTTCATCAAAAAAGTCAAACAAAGTCCGGCCGGGATTCTTAAACTCGAAAAGAAAGTACACTTCCGGGCAATCAGGCGTGCAGTATAGATAGGGTCCACGCGCGTGTTCCAAAACAATCCTGGCGAGATCGGTATATTCCTTTGCGTCTATACTGTCGATACGCAATGGTCCCACTCGGGGAAGCGCGAGGGTGGCTTTTTGGATGTCAGGCGCATAGATGTTTCCCATCTTAAAGACGAATCCTGGTGTTACTTCAAAGACCGCATAGGACAGGAAAAAAAAGACCACTCCCGCCAGAGCCAATCGAGGTATCTGCCGAACCATGGAGAGAATCGCCGTCACAGCGAACAATAGGAGTGGCGCCACGTAGCAGAAGTAAGTAGCGCCGGTGAAAGGAAACTGAATCAGACTACACGCAGCGGTAACAGACAACAAAAGGAACACCTGCTGCCGGCGACGATCGTCTATCTCTTCCAGTCGGCATTTGCTAATTAGAACCACGAGCCCCAACACCACCAGGACCGGCAGAAGAGTCCAGGTGGCAGTCCAGATCCCTCTGTAGAAATGAGGACTCATGCGCATGGAGACCAGCAATATGGGCACACTCACCAAAACAAGACTTCCAATGCGTCTCCGTGCTCGTGGGCCGGTAGCGAAAATGGCCGCGAGAATCGCCAAGTCGGCTGCCACTCCACAAACAAACCAAAGCGGCACCTGGATGAAGCTGGCGAAAGCGAACCTCTTGGCTGGTAAGACGAACACCCCATACAAAAATTGTGAAACAATCCCGCCCGCCACGTAGGGTGCCAGGAAAGCCATGACGGGAACTGCGACTCCGCCGCCGAACACCGCCAATTTCCGCAAGAGAACAGTAACTCTTTGATTCTTGCGGTTGCCGAGTGCAAACTCGTGCCAAATGATGGTGGCGGAGAGGCCTAGTTCCGGAACTATGAAGTAGAAGAACGAAACTAGGCCGAGTCCCTTTCGGATGAACACCAAAAGAACGCAGTTGTACAATAAAACCGAAACGACCAACAGCGTTCGGTACGCATTCCTCATGCTCCGGCCTATAGGACGTTCATCAGCGGCAGGTTCGCCGGAGAAAAGAAGAAACAGCAAAATACCGGCGATGAAAAAAAGCCCGCTGACCTTGAACAGAAAAGACATACCACCGCAGAGGCCCGCACCGAACAGCCACCACTGGCTCCGAGTCTCGATGTAGCGCAAGACCGATCCAACTCCGAAGCTGGCGAAGAACAGGTTGTACCAGGATGGCATTGCTGCGGCATAGTTCGGTACCCCCCAAGCCACGGCGAGCAGTGTGACAACTCCCGCAATGGGGGCGGATACAAAACGGGACGCCACGTAATAGACAGAAGGGACCCAAGCCAGGAAAAAAAGATAAAGCACGTAACGTAAGCTGCTCAGCTGAGTTCCGAATACGTGAAATCCAAGCGCATTGAGATAGCTCAGCCCTCCCGTATAAATCTCGTCGAAATCGTGATGGGGAATATCCCCTTGCAGTACGCGTTCCGCCGATTGGGCCAGTGCGCCTTCATCGTGAGTAACCCACCCGCGGTTCAGCTCCCTGGCCATGTACAACGCACTTAAGGAAAAAACGAGAACAAAAACCAGCCGCCCAAGGAGCACGGGTGATTGCCGGGTCGGCCTACTGGATTCTGATATAAGGGAATTTCGTTCTTGTAAAATGGTCATCGGTCCGCGCTGAATCCGGCATTTGAGATCAAAGTGAAACTCTATACGATCACGACTGGCAAACGCCATTCGAGGCTGTGAATAAAGTGAATCCAGCGATAGCCGTAGATCGCGTGCTAAATCGGGAATCGAGGCGGGGCGGGTCAATCTATGCGGAGCTTGCCTCTGATGAAATTGAACGGATAAGGAGAGTTACGGAGTGCGAGTTCTGGTGACAGGCGGTGCCGGTTACATCGGGAGCCACACGGCGAAGGCCCTTGCTGAAACGGGTTTTGAACCGATCGTGTACGACAACCTATCGGAAGGCCACCGATGGGCGGTCCAGTGGGGTCCGCTCGTCGAAGCGAATCTTTCGGATCGGAGCCGTCTTCAGGAAGCTCTACAGCAGCACTCGATTGAAGCCGTCATTCATTTCGCAGCACATGCCTATGTGGGCGAGTCCATGCGCGAGCCCCGGCGATATTTTCAGAACAACATCACGGACGCGCTTGTTCTTCTGGATACCTTGCTGGATGCGGGGATTAGCACAGTTGTTTTTTCTTCCAGCTGCGCAGTCTACGGCTTGCCGGCTACCCTGCCCATTTCCGAGTCGAATGTGAAACAGCCGCTCAGTCCTTATGGGGAATCGAAGCTGTTTCTGGAGCGGGCCCTGAGCTGGTACGGCGCCGCCTACGGGTTGCGCTCTGCGTGCCTGCGCTATTTCAATGCTGCGGGAGCGGACGCCGCGGGGGAACTCGGCGAACTCCATCGTTGTGAAACCCACATCATACCTCTCGTGATCGAATCTGCCTTAGGCAGACGCGGGACAGTTGAGATATTTGGCACGGACTACCCCACCGATGACGGCACTGCGATCCGCGATTTTGTCCATGTCAGCGATCTGGCCGATGCGCATGTCCTCGCGCTCAAGCGTCTCGTCGCCGAAAAAGAGAGCTTTACTGTCAACCTGGGCACTGGACGCGGTGTTTCTGTGTTGGAAATCATCCGCGCAGTCGAAAAACATGCTGGCTTTCCGATTACCTGGCGTCCGGGCCCTCGCCGTCCAGGCGACCCGCCCGCGTTGGTCGCCGACGCATCCCAGGCACACAGCCTTCTCGGCTGGAATCCAGCCCGGTCGACAATCGACGAGATCGTTGCCTCCGCCTGGCGCTGGCATCAACGCATGCCGCAAATAGAAAAGTAGTGCGTCCGGCCCGGGACCGGGTTTACACCCAGCGGCGCACTCGGGAGCGTTCGGGGGTAACGGCGCGCGGCTCGGCCACTTGAGCAGGTGATGGATCCTCGGCTAGGGTGAGGTGGGCAGCCGTGCCTCCTTGTGAGGGGTTCTCGTCGGAGATGGGCCACCGGGCGCAGCGCGGTTACAGCCGCCTCCAGGCCGTTAATTTCTAGGGCAAGTTCCGACAGTTGGACTCGCTTGTCGCGCAATACTACATTAATGTCTTTCATCGATTCCCCCTCTGAGATTACACAGGAACTCCAGAAATGGGTTTGCATTTCGTTGGCCAGGGTCGCGTAAGTTTGGCGGGCTGTGGAAAATGCGGTAGGGGTTCGGGAAATGGTTGCGGAGATTCGGCAAACTCGGAGTGGAGGAAGCCAGTGACGGTGCTGTGAGTGCAAAATTTATCTTGACGCGAAGGTCCAATCTGGTTCACTGGTGCACGTCGATTCCAAAACGGACCCAAACGGTTCGGGTTTGGGACATAATGAAGCGTAGGCAATGAATCCCGCAAAGACAAAATCGCTGTCTGGAGGCCACGCCCAAGAGAGCCCCGGTCTGGGATTCCGGTACTGGATGGAGCACGTTCTGGAGGAAGCCAAGCTGGCGGAACAGGGATTTGAACCGGACCCCGTCCACGACCTGCGCGTGGCTTTGCGGCGGTGCCGCTCCATGGCGGACGGTTTTCGAGCCATTGATCCCGACCCGGCGTGGAAGGCGATGAAGCGCGCTGGAGGGAGGGTCTTTCGCAGCCTGGGCGAGCTGCGCGATGTGCAGGTCATGCGCGAGTGGGTGCAGAAACTGACGCCGCCGGGAGACCCGTTGGAGCAGATGCTGGGTCGAGCGCTCGATCAGGTGCTCGCGGGGAAGGAAGAGGCATTGAAGCGCGAGGCGCAGATTAGCCTCGGGCGCTTGGATCACGAAGAGTGGCGCTCCTGGGCTGAGCACCTGGTGGCCCGTGCCGCGCGGGTGCGGATAGAAAGCTCCGTGTTCCAATATGTGGCCCTGGAGCGCTGGCACGAGGCGTATGAGCTGCACCGGCGGGCGCTGCGCAATCGCAGCAAAGTGGCGTGGCATGCATTGCGCGTTGGCATCAAACGCTTCCGCTACACGGCGGAGAATTTTCTGCCGGAGAGGCATGAACGCTGGGGCAAGGATTTGAAGGTCCTGCAAGACGCTCTGGGCGAGGTACACGACCTCGACGTTCTATGGGAGCAGATACGGGCGTACGGGTTCGGAGACGGCGAAGTGGTGGCGAAGTGGCGAACGCGAATCGTGGAAGAGCGCGGCCGCCGCGTAGAGGCGTACCGGCAAAAGATGGTGGGCCCGGGGTCGCTGTGGCACGTGTGGCGGCGGGAGCTGCCGCAGGGGGCGGACCAACACAAGGCGCTGTTAGCCCGCTCGCAGACTCTAGTGACTTTGAGCGGTGCCAGCATTACGCATGCCCGGCATGTGGTGCGGCTGGCGTTGCAGATGCATGACGGGTTGCAGAGGGCTGGAGTTTTCGGAGCGGGTACGGCGAACTCGCGAAGCGCTTTGGAGCTGGCGGCGATGTTGCAGGATGTCGGTCGCTTTCAGGCAAAGCGGGGTCACCACAAGCGTTCCTATCGAATGCTGGGCCGCATGGCCGCTCCGCTGGACNNNCGGTGACAACTGGGAGATGGTGGCCGGTTTGGACCGCTATCATCGCGGGGCGTTGCCGGAAGCCACCCACAACGAGTACGGGAAGATGCCGGCTGGGCAGCGGAAGCGTTTTCTGCAGTTGGCGGCCGTACTGCGGTTGGCCAACGCTTTGGACGCCGGGCACGGAGGAACGGTGAGGTCAATCAAAGTAGTACGCACACCGGAGACAATCACCCTACTGGCCGCAGGGTCTGTGGACGATCCGGAGGCGGCGCCGGGGATCGCCATCGCCAAGTATCTGCTGGAAACAGCTTGCGCGTTACCGGTGGTTTTGCGCGGCGTGGAGGCGGGAAACCCCAACCTCGTCGTTATGCCTGTCCGGAAGAAGGTGGATCAAAAGAGGATGGAGCGGCCCGGACGCGGTGCTATCGGCAAATGACAGGCCGCGTTATCATAGACATAGGGGGAGATAAGGGCCTTAACTCCCGCCTGGACGGCCGAAGGCGGCTGCCACCGGGCTTCAGGAAATTATGCTAAACGGAAAACGTATCGCCGTAGTTCTTCCCGCGTATAACGCGGAAAAGACTTTGGAAGCCACCGTCCGGGAACTGCCGGACATGGTGGACATTCGTATTCTGGTGGACGACCACAGTAAAGATGGCACGGTAGCCATGGCCGAGCGGCTGGGATTGCAGGTTTACGTGCATAACCAGAATTACGGCTACGGGCGCAACCAGCAGACCTGCTATCGCGAGGCGCTGGCCAATGGCGCGGATATCGTCATCATGGTGCACCCGGATTACCAGTACACGCCGCTGCTGGTGACTGCGATGGCGAGCATGATTGCTTACGATGTTTATGACGTCGTGCTGGGCTCGCGAATTCTCGGCGGCCAGGCCCGGCAGGGTGGCATGCCGCTGTGGAAGTACATTGCAAACCGCCTGCTGACGTTGTTTGAGAACACCTGCCTGGGCGCGAAGCTTTCGGAGTATCACACGGGTTATCGGGCCTTCAGCGGGAAGGTGTTGAAAGATCTGCCGCTGCTGGAAAATTCGGATGACTTTGTGTTCGACAACCAGATGCTGGCGCAGTGCGTGATGTTCGGGTTCCGCATGGGCGAGGTTTCCTGCCCGACGAAGTATTTTCCGGAGGCGTCGTCGATTAATTTCCGCCGCAGCGTGCAATACGGGTTGGGTGTGCTGCTGACATCCGTGCAGTTCCGTTTACAGAAATTGGACTTGGCGAAATTTCGCATCTTTAGCAGTAAAGGCCGCTGCCTGGAGCCCGGTCTCGACCCGAGTTATTACACGCCCAAGGTGGCCGACGTCCGGTCAGGCGGCTAAACGATTGCCGAACGAGGGCGCACGGCCCGCGAGGACTTCGCTCCGGGATTTTGGTCTGCTGGCTGCCGTGACGATGATGGCGTTTATTGTGCATGGCTACCATCCGGCGGCGGAAGATGCGGCCATCTATGTACCGGGGATTAAGAAGCTGTTGCATCCCGGGCTCTATCCTTTCAATGATCAGTTTTTTGCAGCGCACGCCAGCCGGACACTGTTTCCGCGGCTGATTGCCGCGTCCGTGAAGCTGACTCACATTCCTTTCGACTACGCCATTCTGCTGTGGCACTTGCTTTCGATTTTTTTGTTACTGCTGGCGTGTTGGCGAATTGCGGCGCACTGTTTTCGGAATGTTTCGGCGCGGTGGGGCGCGGTGCTGCTGGTCGCGGCAACACTAACGGTCCCAGTGGCAGGCACGGCGCTGTTCCTTCTCGATCCGTATCTCAACCCGCGATCGTTTTCGGCGCCTGCGATTTTGTTTGCACTGGTGAATGTACTGGAACGGCAGTATTTGTCGTCACGGCCTTGGTCCATCCGCTGATGGTGGTGTTTGGTGTGGCGTACTTGTTGGCGTTGCAAATGCCCCGGTTGAAGAAGTCGGCTGCCCTCGCCTTGGTTCCTGCCGGCCTCATTTTCTCGTGGGGGCAACCTGCCTGCAACGCTTACAGCGATAGCCTGGACATGCCCGCTCATTCATTTTTCTTTTTGGCGCGTTGGCAATGGTATGAGTGGGTCGGAATTTTTGCTCCGATTGCTTTGCTGCTGGTGTACCGCGAAATTGCGCGGAGACGGGGCTGGAAGTGTCTAGAAACCATCACATCTGCCCTGATCGTTTACGGTCTTGCGTTCTTTGTGGCTGCACTGGTGCTCACGGTGCCGAAGAGCATGGCGGCGTGGGTGTTTTTGCAGCCGATGCGCTCACTGCACCTTCTGTATATTTTGTTTTTTCTATGTACCGGCGGAATGTTGGGAGAGTTTGTTCTGCGGCGGCAGATCTGGCGCTGGCTTGTTCTGGTTTTGCCTCTAGGCGGAGCGATGTACTTCGTGCAACGCCAGACGTTTCCGGCTAGTCCGCATATGGAGTGGCCCGGAATGGTTCCAGCGAACGACTGGTTGCAAGCCTTTGCCTGGATCCGCGGGAGTACGCCGGAAGACGCTTATTTCGCTCTCGACCCGGATCACATGAATTCGCCCGGCGAAGACGAGCACGGATTCCGCGCATTGGCCGAGCGCAGTATGCTGGCGGATCGTGTCAAGGACAGCGGGGCCGTGACCATGTTTCCGCGCATGGCGGACGAATGGCGGCGGCAGGTTCAGGCACAAGCGGGCTGGAAGGATTTCCAGCGGGCCGATTTCGAAAGGCTGCGGCAGGAATTTGGAGTAACGTGGTTTGTTGTGGCGCGGGCTGGCGGCCCGGGATTGACGTGTGTGTATGAGAATCCGACGCTGAAGGTTTGCCGCCTGAATTGAGCTGTTCCCCTGAGAAACGATGGGCGCCTGCGCCTCCATCGAAACAAACTGGCGCGCTATCCTCGACGGAGGTAGCATCTAAGAACTCATGCAGGTTCCACAACAACTGAAGCCGCGGCTGGCGCTGGGCGAAATCCTGGCGTTTTCATACGAGACGTTCCTCAGCAACAAGGTGCGGTTCGCTTTGACCGCGCTCGGCATGGTGATTGGCACGGCCGCGCTGATTTTGGTCGTTACGATCGGCATGTCAGGCCGCCAATATGTTCTAAATCAGATACAAGCCATCGGGGCGAATTTGATCTACGCGGAATACTCGAGTTCGGGAGTGCGCGCAGGCACTCCAGACCCGCTCACAGTGGACGACGTGCGCGCCGTGCAGGAACAAGTTCCGAGCATTGTGGCGGCGTCGCCATTTCTTGCGCTCAACGACCGCATTGGCATCGGAGACGGCAAGCAGCAGGACATTTTGGTGCTGGGAGTATTTCCGCAATACAAGACGGTTCGTAACCTTAAGGTTCTTTCCGGGCGCTTTTTTGACGAGCAGGATCAGCAGGCGCGTAACAAAGTCGGCGTCGTGACCGAAAAGCTGGCGCGGAAGCTGTATGGCTCGCCGGAGGCGGCGGTGGGGAAGGAGACCAAGATCATCGGATTGCCGTTTACCATCATCGGCACGTTCAAGGAGGGCGCCGAAACGTTTGGACAATCGGAAGTGGAAGACAACACCGTGGTGATTCCGTTCACCGTGTCGCGTTTCTTTACGACAACTTCAGCGGTGAAGCAAATTTACTTTTCCGTGGCGGATTCTTCTCTGGTGCCTGCGGCGACGGAAGACATCCGTCAGGTGCTGCACGCCCGCCATCGTGCGGAATCGGTTTACAACGTGCAGAATCTTACGGAATTGCTGGCGGTGGCGGATCGCTCGGCCATGGCATTGACCCTGGTGCTGATGCTGGTGGCGGCGGTGGTCCTGCTGGTAAGCGGCATCGGTATTATGAACATCATGCTGGCCACCGTGAGTTCACGCATTCGCGAGATTGGGATCCGCAAGGCGCTGGGTGCGACCAACCGCGAAATCCGGTATCAGTTTCTCTCGGAAGCGATGATGATCTCGCTCGTCGGGGGCATCATCGGAATTGTGATTGGCTTGGCAATTCCATTTTCCGTACGGTTCTTTACGGACTTCCACGTGCCTATTTCCGGTTTGTCGGCCATCGTTGCCATTGTGGTTTCGACTCTCGTCGGGATTGTCTTTGGGACTGTGCCGGCGACGCGCGCGGCGCAGCTCGATCCGGTCGAAAGCCTGCGCTACGAATAAGAAACTCAAACCGACGCATGCACTGAAACCATGCGCGCACCACTACTAGACTGAACCATGTCTCCAACTGACGGGCCGCCTTCGAGTTCTCCAAGAGGAGAAGTCGATCCCGCGAGCCGAAATTCGTTGCAGTCGTCGCTCTTGGTTCCGGTCTTGATCGCATTCGCCTTGCGCCTGGCCGTGATTGCGTTCTTGTATCCGGAGCAATTGGATCCGGCTCGCGATCACTGGCATTTCGGCTACGAAACAGGGAGAATTGCTCGCTCGATTGCGCTCGGAAAGGGCTTTAGCAGCCCGCTCTTTGGGGACACGGGCCCCACCGCCTGGATGACTCCGGCATATCCCTACGTGGTTGCAGGAGTCTTCAAAATTTTCGGCATCTACACGAAGGCGTCAGCCCTGTTTCTGCTCTCGCTGAATGCGCTCGTATCCGCTCTGACCTGCATTCCCGTGTTTTTCATCGCCCGCAGAGGATTCGGGGAGCGAGTTGCCCGATGGTCCGTATGGGCTTGGGCGATGTTTCCCTACGGTATCTACTTTCCTGCGGAAAGAATCTGGGAGACTTGGCTTGCGACCTTCCTGCTGACGATGTTGTTCCTGTGGGGACTGTACGTCGAAGATTCGATGAGCCTCCGGGCTTGGGCGAGCTGGGGACTGCGGTGGGGGGTGGCAGCGCTGGTTAGCCCCGCAGTTCTGGGAGTGCTGCCGTTCTGGGGGCTTTGGATTCTCTATCGGCGCTATCAGAAGGGTCTCAGGTCAATTCCCCACGTTGCCGTGGCTTCTCTCCTTTTCGTAGCGGTGGTGAGCCCGTGGTTCGTTCGCAACTACGTCGTGTTCCACCGTTTCATTCCCTTCCGGGACAACATGGGAATCGTTCTGCTGATGGGAACACGCGGAAGTTCCGACTATTGGGGACCCTATGAACTCGGTCCCTGGCACAACGAGGCAGATTGGCTGGAATTCCAGCGCCTGGGTGAGCCCCGGTATATGGAAGCCAAGAAGCGTTATTCCATCGACTTCATCCGCGCGAACCCGGGATGGTTTGCGTGGACTTCGGTGCGCCGGGCGGTGTTCTTGTGGACGGGATACTGGAGCTTCGAGCGTTCGTACTTGCAACAGGAACCGCTCGATCCTCCCAACATTCTGTTTTCGACAAGCTTCACGGTGTTGACTCTACTCGGTTTGCGGAAGGCTTTCCGCGCCGGAACGGCGATTGCAATGCCCTACTTATTGGTTCTGTTTTCCTTCCCGCTGATTTATTACATCACCAGCCCGGAAGTGTACTACCGGCGGCCGATTGATCCGATCATGGTGGTATTGGCCGTGTATGGAGTGATCGGGAGTGCGAAGGAGAAGCCAGAAAACCGAAAGCCGGGCAAGTTCGCCCGGCTTGCAGAAACCCCCGAATCGTAAGTCTCAGTTGTGGCTTGCGTTCAGTTGTGCCACCTCTAGTTCAAACCCGGCGGCAAGGGTGACAATCGTGCGCCGTGAGCTGTTTACGAGCCGCGCTTTACATCACCAGCGCAAGACGCTCGAGTTCCTTGCGAATTACGTCCATGGAGCAGCCGGAACCCTCCACGCGGCAGGCCGAATCGAACGCCGCCGACGGGGATACGCCGTAGCCACGGCCCATGAGAAATACTTGGAGGACTTCGGCAGCATCGCGCGAATCCATCCCGCCTTGCAGGAGGTCATTTCTGAGCGACGCTACTTCCATCACGGAGAACCTGTCTGCCATCATCGTTGGGTCACCTCCGACCCTACTTAATGCATTGGACTACGCAACTTGCTGTTTGGTTGCATGCAATCCACGTGCCGTACTGCGCCTACCTCCTAAGTACGTGAAAGAAGGCATTTTGGTTTCCTAAACCCTATCGGCACGATAAGTTGCAAGGAATTGGAAGGCTCTGGCACGAAGGTGCCATGCACCCGGAACGTCATCACTTTGACACGCCGTGTCGTTTTGGGATGAGAAGAAACGGCAGTTTGCGACTCGGAGGTAATGAGAAGTGCTTGGCACCTTCGGGGGGAGAGGGTCTTCCGGCGATCGTCTGGTCTGGCTAACGTCTGGTCTTAAGACGGCGAGATCTCTTCAGGTCGCCTGATCAACCAAAAGGATAGGAATGCCATCACGAACAGGATAGGTCTTGGCGCAACCGGTGCACTGCAGCGCAACTCCGTTGTCGCGGACGGCTAAGGACTGGCGGCAAGCTGGGCAAACCAAAATCTCGAGTAGATCAACCGGGATCATGTTGAGAATTGTACCTCCTACGCATTCCTGCCGCTCGCCGTAGAATGGTAGGGCGTCGTTTTGCCGAGGAGCTTTCATGTCTGCCGTACTACTCGATGGGACCAAGATTGCTAGCGAGATCCGCGCTGAACTGGCCGGGGAGGTGAAGTCCATGACCGCAGCCGGGCTGCGGCCGGGATTGGCGGTCGTGCTGGTTGGAAACAATCCGGCATCGGAGGTCTACGTGCGCGGGAAGGTGAAGAGTTGCGAAGAACTTGGCGTCTATAGCGAAAAAATTACCCCCCCGGTGGCTAGTACTACAGAAGAGCTTTGCCAGATCGTCGAGCGACTGAATCGCCGCGATGAAATCGACGGTATCCTGGTGCAACTGCCGCTTCCGGAGCATGTAGATGCGAAAAGAGTCTTGCTGACGGTGGACCCAGCCAAGGATGTGGATGGCTTCCATCCGGTGAACGTGGGCTATCTTTCCACGCAGCGTCCCGGGCTGGTACCGTGTACGCCGGCCGGCGTGATGGAGATTTTACAGCGCAGCGGAATTGCCGTCTCCGGGCGGGACGCGGTGGTAGTCGGCCGTAGCGATATTGTGGGCAAGCCGGCGGCAATGCTGCTGCTCAACGCAAACGCGACCGTAACCGTATGCCACTCCAAGACCCACGATCTTCCGGCGGTGTGTCGGCGGGCGGACATTTTGGTGGCCGCGATTGGACGCGCGGGGATGATCAGGAAGGAGTTTGTAAAGCCCGGAGCGGCAGTGCTTGACGTGGGCATCAACCGGGTGACCGAACGTGCCGAGTTTGAGAGGCTGTTTGCCGGGAATGCCAAGCGAGAGGCAACTTTTGCCGCGAAAGGGTCGACGCTGGTGGGCGATGTACATCCGGAGGTGGCGGAGATCGCGGGTACTTTCACGCCTGTGCCCGGAGGGGTTGGGCCGTTGACCATCGCCATGCTCATGAGCAATACGCTGAAAGCGGCCCGGATGCGGCGTGGCGTCAGGCAGCAAAACACGGTGGCGGTTTGAGGCGGCCTTGCTCAAGGTAGGTCTTACGGGCGGGATCGGGAGCGGCAAGTCCTCGGTGGGCAAAATGCTGGCTGCGCTGGGCGCTCATGTCACCGAGGCGGACAGTATTGCACGCAAGCTGATGCAGCCGGGCCAGAAGGTCTATGAAGAAGTGGTGCGCAGCTTCGGGCCGGACATTCTCTCGACTGATGGAACCATCGACCGGAAGAAACTGGCCGACGCGGCCTTTGGTACGCCGGAGCACCCGAAGGGACGCGCGCAGGAACTCAACGCCATCGTGCATCCGGCTGTCGGGCGTGCGCAGGAAGAGTGGATGGCGAGCATTGGCACGGCGGACGGAAGGGCCATTGCTGTTGTTGAAGCTGCGCTGATTCTTGAAGCGGGCCTGCAAGGGCAGTTTGACCGGATTGTGGTGGTGACCTGTCCCTTGGAGACGCGCGTCCGCCGCTGGATGGCGCGCAATGGGGTTGACGAGGCGTCGGCGCGCCGGGAATTGGAGCGTCGCATGGCTGCGCAGTGGCCGGAGGAAAAGAAGATCGCGGCAGCGGACTACGTCATCGATAATTCTGGCTGCGCGACGGAGACAGAGATCAAGGCGCGCGAATTGTATTCCCGGCTCGAATTCGGAGCGCTGCAGGCTGGATAGAAGCTGGATAGAATCTGTGCATCACATTAACCGTGCAGCTCGTCGAAACAACTTGTACTTAGTTTTCGTAAGGAGTTTTCATGAAGGTACTTCGGCCTTTTCTAGTCGGCGCTTTGATCGCGGGCGGATTTTTCTACTTCACGACGTGGCGGCACAACGGCTCCAGCCTGCTCACCGCGGCGGGACAGCGCTCGCCTCTGGAGATCACGGAAGCAGCCTCAACGGAGACTCCGGATGAGGAAGAGCAGAACAATATTGGTGTCTACAAGCGAGCCTTGCCGAGCGTCGTGAACATCACTTCACGCGCGATGGCGTTCGACTTTTTCTATGGAGCCGTGCCGCAAGAGGGGCAGGGGTCCGGTTTCGTGATCGACAAGGAAGGACGCATTCTGACGAACTTCCACGTGATTGCAGACGCGCAGGAAGTCTGGGCTACGCTCTCGAACAAGAAGAAATACCGCGCCGCCGTAATTGGCACCGACCGGGCCCATGATTTGGCGATCATTCAGATCAAAGCTCCCGAGCTGCAGCCTGCGATACTTGGCGATTCGCGCCGCCTGCAGGTCGGTCAGACGGTGCCCTTCGGCCTCAGCGGAACCTTGACCAAGGGTCTGGTGAGTTCGATTCGCCAGATTCGCGAGCCGGATGGCTCTGCCATCGATGACGCCATCCAGACCGACGCGGCCATCAATCCCGGCAACTCAGGCGGGCCGCTGTTGAACCGCGGCGGCGAGGTGATTGGCATCAACACAATGATTGCCTCCAGCGTAGGGCAGAGCGCCGGCATCGGATTTGCCATCCCCATTAACACCGCGAAAGCCGTCCTCGACGATCTGGTCACGCTGGGCCGCGTGCGGCGACCGGCGCTGGGCGTGCGAACGCTACCTATTGGTCCTGAGCTGGCCGACCAGCTTGGGCTGGCAGCGGACTATGGTCTGCTCATCGTGCAAGTAATTCAG
>WNFL01403132.1_pt5 | contig 18137 bp, 16 predicted proteins | sample 5400361 | NCBI WGS metagenome assembly WNFL01 (sample SAMN13153351, study PRJNA577476) | soil metagenome | isolation source: 40 cm soil on Douglas fir-dominated hillslope | place: USA:California | collected 2013-09-17
GCGAAACGGATACCCGCCGCGTGGGCGGCGCCCAGCCCGCCGGGCCGCAGCCGCACCCCTCCCCCGGGCTGCCGAACGAGTCCGACGCGCCGGCCGGGCTTCGAGAAGGCCGCTCACGCTCGGGTGCCCTCGTGCGTAGGGGCAGCATCATGAACAACGACAACAGCACTCGTACGAACCGCCTCCTCGCGCGCACCGGCGCGCTCGGGTTCCTGGTCCTCGCCGGCGCCGGGATCAGCATCGCCTTCCACGCGCAGCCCTCCGCCACGGCCGGCGGCACCGCACCCAGCCCGGTCGAGGCGGCGCGGGCCATGTCGCTGGCCTTCCGCCAGGCGGCGAAGACCATCTCCGCCTCGGTCGTGGGCATCGTGGCCGAGCACCGCGGAGAGACGATCCGCATGCGCTCGCAGGCCGCGCCCGACGACTTCTTCCATCGCTTTCTGCTGCCCGACGGCCAGGACCAGGCGCCGTCCCTGCGCAACCACCCGGACTACACCGGCCAGGGCAGCGGCGTGATCGTGGACGCGAACGGGACGATCGTCACCAACTCGCACGTGGTGAAGGACGCCAGCAAGTTCGAGGTCACGCTCGGCGACGGGCGCAAGTTCCCGGCCAAGCTGCTCGGCATCGACGCCGACACCGACCTCGCGGCGCTGCAGATCGACGCCAAGGGGCTGCAGGCCGCGCGCTTCGGGTCGAGCGACGAACTCGAGCCGGGCGACTGGGTGCTGGCGGTCGGCAACCCCTTCGGTCTCGACCACACGGTCACCGCGGGCATCGTCAGCGCCAAGGGCCGCAGCGAGGTCGGCATCGCCGCCTACGAGGACTTCATCCAGACCGACGCGTCGATCAACCCGGGCAACAGCGGCGGCCCGCTGGTCAACCTCGACGGCCAGGTGATCGGAATCAACACGGCGATCCACTCGAGCTCGGGCGGCTCGGACGGCATCGGCTTCGCGATCCCGAGCTCGACCGTGCAGTCGGTGCTGCGCGGGCTCGAGACGAAGGGCCACGTCGAGCGCGGCTGGCTGGGCGTCTCGCTGAAGCCGCTCACGCGCGAGGTCGCGAGCTCGATGGGGATCGACGACGCGAGCGGCGCCCTCGTGGCGCAGGTGCTCAAGGGCAGCCCCGCCGAGGCGGCCGGTCTCACGGCCGGCGACATCGTGCGCAAGCTCGACGGCAAGCGCATCGAGAGCTCGAAGGTGCTGCGCCAGCGCGTTGCCGACTCCGCTCCAGGCTCGCACATCGAGCTGGTCGTGCTGCGCGACGGCAAGGAACGCTCGATCCGCGTCGAGCTCGCGCGCCGCGCCGATGACGCCGAGGCGCAGCCCGCCCCGAGCCCCGAGGACAGGCTGCACTGAGCCGCGCGTTCGCTCCGGATGCGCGAACCGAGTCCGGCCGGGGGTTCAGCCCGCGGCCGGACCGCGTTTGCGCCCCGAGAGCTCGTGCAAGAGGTCGATCTGGACCTGCTGCAGCTCGACCATGCTGTCCCACTGGTGGTGCAGCAGGTGGTCGAGCTTCTCGTGCAGGCTGGCGACCTCGAGCTCGGCCTTGAGGTTGACCCGGAAGTCCTGGTCGGCCTGGCGGCGATCGCGCGCCGAATGCCGGTTCTGCGACATCATGATGATCGGCGCCTGCAGTGCCGCGACGCAGGAGAGCACCAGGTTGAGCAGGATGAACGGGTAGGGATCGAAGGCTCGCTCGCGCAGAGCCCACGCGTTCACCGCGATCCACACGAGCAGGATCGCCACGAAGCAGCCTACGAACGGCCAGGACCCGCCGATCACCGCCACGCGATCGGCCAGGCGCTGCGCGGGCGTGCAATCGGCCTCGAACTCGTGCTCGATGTTGGCGGCGAGCGTCTCGTGCGCGACCGCCTTGCGCGCGATGTCGGCCTCGATCTGCGAGAGCTCGCCGCGCTCGCGCTCCAGCGTCGAGAGCAGGGATTCGACGCGCACGCGGTCGAGGCAGGCGCGGCACACCGCAGCCGAGGGCGCTGCGGCCTCGGGGTGCTGGCGTGCGAGGAAGGCCGAGAGCTGCGGCCGCAGGTTGCGCAGGCGGACGAGCGGACCTGCGGAGGGCTGGTTGCACATGGCGCAGGTCGGCGGATGCGTGGCGGACGTGGCTGCGTGTTGTTCGTGGCTCATGGGCAGTGACCGTTTCGGGCGACGCTGGCAGGATTCCGGGTTCGGCGCAGCCTGAGGATAGCTCCGGCAGTTGTGACCAGGCCGCGCCGCCGCCACAATCGGACCATGCCCCAACCCGATCCGGTGCGTGCCGCCCTCGAGGAGGCGCAGGCGACGCTGGCCGCGTTCCTCGCCGATCCCGCCTGCCTCGACGGCGTGCAGCGCTTCGTCGAGCGCGCCGCGGCGACGCTCGAGCGCGGAGGCCTGCTGATGGCCTGCGGCAACGGCGGCAGCATGTGCGACGCGATGCACTTCGCCGAGGAATGGACCGGCCGCTTCCGCCGCGACCGCGCCGCGCTCCCGGCGCTGGCCTTCAGCGACGCGAGCCAGCTCTCCTGCATCGCCAACGACTTCGGCTTCGAGGCGGTCTTCGCGCGTTCGGTCGAGGCCTACGGCAAGCCGGGCGACCTGCTGGTCGCGATCAGCACTTCGGGCTCGAGCCCGAACATCCTGGCGGCGATCGAGACCGCGAAGAAGAAGGGCATCGCGACCGTCGGCCTGCTCGGGAAGGGCGGCGGCAAGGCGCGCGCGCTGGTCGACGTCCCGATCGTCGTGCCGCGCGCCCAGACCTCCGACCGCATCCAGGAGCTGCACATCAAGGTGCTGCACATCGTGATCGAGGCCGTCGAGCGGCGCATGTTCCCGGGCAACTACGCGCGCTGAGCGGCCGCGCGCAGGCTCTAGATCGAATCCAGACCCCAGAGGAAGGGTCTCAGGGGCAGCTCCACGGCCGGCACGCCGAGCTGCCCGCCGATGTTCAGGGCCATCGCGCGTTCGGCGCGCGGGGCGAAGAGCAGCTCGAGCAAGGCCTCGCGCGTGCAGCTCACCTGCCCCTTGGGGCCCTCGAAGACCACCGTGCCCTCCGCGTCGGCGCCGCTGCACTTCACGCCGCCGCGCCGGTCGAGCAGCTCGGCCGCGAGCGCGCCGGCCTCGAGCGGGCGCAGGATCTTGCCCATGCCGACCACGCCCTGCGACAGCTGCGCACCGGCATTCGTCAGGCGCTCGGCCACGTCCACCGCCGAGGGCGGGGCGATCAGGAACAGGTCCTCCTCGATGCCGCGCGACTTGCGCCGCGCGAAGTGCTCGCGCAGCAGCATCGAGAGCGCCTGGGCGTCGCCGGCCCATTCGTGCACGACATTGCGCAGGTCTGCGCCGCGCCCCATGCAGGTGTAGCCGGCGATGCGGCCCCAGCGCTCGACGACGAGGACTTCCATGTCGGGGCAGGAGAGCAGGGCCAGAGTCTCGGACGGTGAGCGCTGGACGCGCTCGGGATGACGCTCGTAGAGCTCGTGGATCTGGCCGTCGTCCTCCGGCTTCCGCTCGCGCACGCCGGCGGGCTCGGGCAGGTGCTCCACGCAGGCCGCCGGGATCACGAAGTCGATCTCCCAGCCCATCTGCTTCCAGCCGCGCTTCGAGTAGTACTCGGTGTCGTCGCCCCAGAGGATCGCGAGCAGCGCGCCGCGGCGCGCGAGCTCCTGCTCCGCGGCCGCGAGCACGGCGGCGCAGCGGCCCTGACCGCGCCAGCGCGGATCGGTCGCAACCGAGCCGATCAGCCCCGCGCGGATCGTGCGCTGCGCGACGATCAGGTTGCGTTCGAGCAGGGCACAGGCCGAACGCGCCTCGCCGCCGTTCTCGTCGACGACGAAGGCCGCGCTCTCCGCGCCGCCGAAGACCAGCGGGTACTCGGGGGCGATCGGCGCCCCGGCCCGCAGGACGCGCTCCATCAGGCCGCGAGCCGCGTCGCAGCGCTGCCGCAGCGCAGGAGTCACGCCTGGCCTCCGCGCAGGGGACCGCTGCCGGGCTTCCCTGAAGCCTGGTTGCGCGCGAGCGCTTCCCGGTACGCATCGAGGAGCCGATCGCTGAGGGAGAGGGCGTCCTGCAGGGAAGCGTGCGCGCGGTCGACGGCGCCGGTCAGGTCCTTCGGATTCTCGATGCTGCGCGACTGGACCTCGAGCTCGCGCGCATGGGTCTCGAGCTTCTCGAGCAGAGCGTGGAAGGCCGCACCTGCGGCGGCCGGGCTGGCGCTCGCGTTCGACGACGGGCCGGTCGCGGGGGCGGCGCCGGTCGCAGCGCTCTTGGGCTGGATGTTGTCGACCATGGGATCAGGCCAGGTAGTTGAGGAGTGTGGTCTGCAGCAGCCGGGTCCCGGTGGCCTGGGCCACCTGGAGCGTCTGCTGCGCCTTGTTCATGTCGAGCACGACCGAAGCGAGGTCCACGTCCTGGTTGTCCGAGACGAGTCCCTGCAGGCTGATCGAGAGCTGGTCGAGCTGGTTCTTGCCCGAAGTCATGCGCTGCGAGCGCGAGCCGAGCGCGCCCAGCGCGACTTGCAGGTTGTCGAAGTTGCGGTCGAACTCGGAGAGGCGCGAAGCGAGCCGCTGGGTCATGGTCGCCGTGTCGAGCCCGCTGGTGTTCTCCAGGTCGTCGATCATCCCCTGCAACACGTCGAACGCGTTCACCGCGCCCTGGAAGGTGTAGAGGTCGGTCGTGGCCTTCACGATGCCGGTGGCGTCGATGTGCAGCACGGTGCCGTTCGAGTCCGTCAGCTGCTGGTTGGCGCTGCTCGAGTCGAGCGCCGTGAAGTTCGTGCCGTCGATCGAGACCGAGCCGCTGCCGGTCAGCGTGCTGGTCGAGTCCGTTCCGTCGTAGTTCGTGAAGTCCACGTGCACCACGGCCCCGTGCTCGTCGGTCACGGTCAGGTCCGCGATGTCCGCACTGTTCGCACCCGGGATCGCGCTGGCCGTCCCGCTGCCGAGTTGCACGGTCCCGGCGGCCGCGTCGATCGTGAGCTTGCGGTCTCCCATAAGCGTGTCGGCCGCGCCGCCGTTCACCAACGCCAAACCGGAACCGACGGCGCCGCTGGTCAGGTCGTGGCGGATCGTGAGGTAGCCGTAGCCGCTGCCCGCGTCCGCGGACGTCCCGCTCCGAGCTCCGCTCGAGCCGACGAAGCTCACACCGGTCGGTTCGAAGCGTCCGAAGGCCTCCGTGCCCGGAATGCTGGCCGAGAGCCGGACGCCCTGGCCGACGGCGACCGTCGGCGCGGCGGAGTCGCCGTTGTAGACGACGCGCGACTGGCCGTTGACCTGGGCCTCCGCGAACGGCGCGGCCTGCGTCAGGGAGCCGCCGAAGATGTAGCGGTCCCCGATCCGCGTGTTGGCGACCTCGAGCAGGTTCGATCTCAGCAGCCGCAGGCTCTGGGCCAGCGTGCGGCGGTCGGAGGCGTTGAGCGTGCCGTTCAGGCCCTGGAGCGCGAGCCCGCGCGCCTCGGCCAGGATGCCGCTGCCGTTGTTCAGGGCGCTGCTGCCGCCGTCGAGCAGCGGCTGCGCCGTGCCGATCGCCTGGGCGAAGCTCGAGATGTCGCCCAGCTGGCGCTGCAGGGCGAGCACCGTCGCGGCGGCGATGGGGTTGTCCGAGGGTCGGATCAGCTTCCTGCCCGAGGAGACCTGCTCCTGGGCCGCGATCAGCCGGGCCAGGTTGAGGTTCAGTCCCGAGCGGACGAGATCGAAGTTGGAGCTCTGGGTGGGTCGGATGTTCATGGTCTCAGATCACCCTCATGAGGTCGTCGCTGGTCGCGTTGACGACCGTGATGTAGCGCGCGGCCGCGGTGTACGACTGCTGGAACTTCAGCATGTTCACGAGTTCCTCGTCCATGTTGACGCCCGAGGCCTGGTCGCGGCGGCTCTGCAGGCTGTCGAAGAGCGTCTGCTCCACTTCGCTCGCATTCCGGGTCGAGTCGATCTCGAAGCCGAGGCTGCTGACGAGGTTGCCGTAGAACTCGCCCGTGCTCACGCCGCCGAGGGCGCTCGCCGGGAGGTCCTTGGTGTCGATCAGCCTGGCCAGCGCGGCGTTGTCGCTGCTGGCCCCCGTGCCCGAGGCGGCTAGGTTGCGCGGGTCGAGGACGATCGACTGGTTGACGGCGATGTCCGTGGCGTCGGTGCCCGTGAAGAGCGAGTTCAGGCCCAGCGCGACGAGCGAGTGCGCCGTGTCCGAGTCGGCCAGCACGTCGATCCTGAGCTGGTCGTGGTTCGAGGCCGAGACCGAGCCCACCCCGAAACGGATGCTCAATCCGTTCGGCAGCGTCAGCGCCGTGCCCGGCTGGTAGTCGCTGCCGACGTCGAGGCTCGCCAGGCGCAGCCCGGAGGGATCGAGCACGTCGATCGTCAGTCCTGGCGTGGTCCCGATCTCGCCGTCGCCGCTCGGCACCAGCGTGTAGCTCGTGTTCGTACTGCCGGTGTAGACCCCGTTCAGGTTCGCGCCGACGGCGGTGTCCTGGCCTGTTGCGGTCGTGCCCGGGGTCCAGCCCAGCGCGCCCAGGGCCGTGCCGCCGCTGACCGTGAAGCTCGTCGTCGAGCCCGTCGTCAGGGACTGCATGAAGAGCCGCGAGCCCTGGGCCACGGCGCGCATGCCGCTCGTCGCGACCGCGGCGTTGGAGTTGATCGCCGCCGCGACCTCGGAAGCCGTGGCATTCGTGATGTCGGCGAACTGCGACGGGTCGAAGGTCAGCGTGAAGTTGCCGGCCGGGCCGCTGACCGAGAGCGTGTCCCCGCTCGCGAGGCCGAAGGGTTCGGCGCCGCTCGTCCCTAGCGAGGCTGCGCCGCCGCCGAGCGTGCCGAGCGTGTCGGGGTGCGGATTGACGCGCGCGCCGAAGTCGAAGCCGTAGCCGGTGTCCGCGCTCAGCTGCAGGCGCCCGTCGCTGTCCAGGCCGGCGTTGAGGTGCGGAATGGCGTCGAGCGAGTCGAGCAGGTCCTGGACCGTGGTCGCAGCCGGGTCGATGGCGATCCGCGCTGTCGTGAGCGACGAGTCGCTGCGATTCGTCATGTTGACGGTGAGCGAGCCCTCCTGGACGTCGAAGGGCAGGCCCGCGTTCGAGAGCAGTTCGTCCGTCAGGTCGCCGTCGCCGTTCTGGTCGCGGATCGCGTTGGAGCCGGTGAGCGACTGGAGCGGGCCCGTGGCGGGGATGCCGGTCGAGTGGGCGTGATTGGCGGAGCCGATCAGGTTGTGGGCCGCGGCATCGAGGCGCGTGAGCAGGTCGGGGATGAAGCCCTGGCTCAGGCTGACCAGTCCGCCGATGCTGCCGCCGCTCACGTGCACCGGAGCGTGACTGGCGCCGGAGCGGATCGTCACGGCGCCGTCCGCGGCGACCGTCGCGCTGAGCTTGTAGGCCTTGGTCTTGCCGACCAGCAGCGCGCCGTTCGTCAGCACGCTCACGTGGCCGTCGGTGCCCTCGTTCGCGCTGATGTTCACCAGCTTCGAGAGGCTCTTGAGCGCCTCGTCGCGCTGGTCGCGCAGGTCGTTGGCCGACATGCCGCCGCCCTCGGAGGCCGAAATCTGCTGGTTGAGCTTGGAGATCTGCTCGGTGAGCGTGTTCACCTGGCTGACCTGATCCGCGACCTGGCTGGCGCTGTCCCTGCGCGCGCTGCCCAGGCTGCTGGCGAGCTCGTTGAACCGACCGGTCAGCGTCTGCGCGGCCTGCACGGCGCCGGTGCGCTGGACCAGGTCGTCGGGGCTCGAGCTCAGGCCCGCGAGCGACGTGTAGAAGTCCTGCATCAGGCTGTTGAGGCCGTTGCTGCCGGGCTCGCTGAAGAGCGACTCCACCTGCGACATGCCCGAGAAGCGCTGGTCGAGCTGGCTGACCGAGGATTGCTGCTGCGCCAGCCGGCGCTGCACGAGCGCGTCGACCGTGCGCAGGATCTCCTGCGCGCTGACGCCGTTGCCGAGCGCCAGCCCGCGGACGTTGATCGCCTGGTCGGCGGCGAACCAGACCTGCTGGCGCGAATAGCCCGGCGTGTTGGCGTTCGAGATGTTGTGGCCGACGTTGTCGAGCGCGGTCTGCGAGGCCAGCAGCGCCTTGAGCCCCAGGTTGAGTCCGACACTGCCCATCTTCAGGCCTCCGCGTCGACGAGCATTCCGCCCTGGTTGCGGCAGGCGGGATCGCCGGCCTGGATGAGCGCCTGGACCAGCTCCTCGACCAGGCGCCGGTGCGCCGCGGCCAGCGCGGAGAAGCGCCGGTTGCGGCGCAAGAGCTCGTTCGTCGAGCGGCGCAGCTCGTCGCGCAGGGTCGCCAGGCCCGGCTGCTCGTCGGAGCGCGCGAGGATGCTCGAGAGCGTCAGGGCCGCGGGGTCCGCGTTCCAGCGCGCGCCGAGGACCGCGAAGAGGCGCTTGCGCTTCTCGACCCGCTCGGCCTGCGCGACGAGCTCGGGCTCGAGGGCCGCGGTGGCCTGGGCCAGGTCGTCGGGCCGGTTGGCGCAGAGCGCCTGCTCCTGGCGCTCGATGATCGCCAGCATCCGGCGCTGGCCGGCGAGCTCCTCCTGGGCCCAGGCCTGGAGCGAGTTGAGCAGGCTCTGGATCGGAATCACGGCCGGGGTGTCTCCTTCGTCTTCGCTCCGAGCGAGCTCTCGATCGAGTTGGCGAGGTGCAACTCGCCGTGCTTGGCGAGCACCTCGCCCAGGTACTGGTCGAACCAGCCGCCGTAGACGTCGGCGGAAGTGCCCTCGCCGAAGAGGCCGGCCGATTGCGTGCCGCGCATCTCCTTCACCAGCAGCGTGGCGAAGAGCCCCTCGAGCCGGTGCGCGGCATCGCGCGCCTTCTGCTGGTCTTCCGGCCGATCCGAGCGCGCGCGCGCCTGGCTCAGCAGCGCCGCTGCTTCGCGGCCCAGGTCGGCCGAGGCCATGGCGCCGGCCGCGAGCCTGCCCGTCGAGTCCTGGATGGCAGCGCTCATCTACATCCTCCGGATCTCGGCCACGAGCATGCCGCCCTGGGCCATGGCCTGGAGGATGCTGATCAGGTCGCGCGGGGTCGCGCCGAGCACGTTGAGGACGTCGACGACCTCCTGCAGCGTGACGGCCTGCGGGACCACGACCAGCGCCTTGTTCTCCTCGTGCGCGTTGAGGTCGGTGCGCGGCGTGGTGGTCGTCGTGCCGTTCGAGAGCGGGCCGGGCTGGCTCGTCTGCGGCGTCTCGGCGATCGTCACGGTCAGGCCGCCCTGCGCGATCGCGCCCGAGCGCAGGCGCACGTCGCCGCCCATGACGATCACGCCCGTGCGCTCGTTGATGATCACGCGCGCGACGGACTCCGACTCGACCTCCTGGTGCATGATCGTGTTCAGGAAGGCCACGTGCTCCGACTCCGGCAGGCCCTCGGGCACGCGCACCTTGACCGTCTTGCCGTCGGGCAGCGCGCCGGCGCAGCCCGGGAAGAGCGCGTTGACGGCCTGCACGATGCGCACGACGTTCGTGAGCGAGTCCTGGCCGCTGCGCAGGTCGAGGTAGATCCAGCCGTTCTCGCTGGCCAGCGAGGTCTGCACTTCGCGCTCGACCTTGCCGCCCTCGGGCAGCGTGCCGACCGTGGTGTGGTTCTTCTTGGCGCTCGCGCCCTGGCCGTCGACCTGGAAGCCGCCGACCGTGATCGGGCCCGAGGCGGTGGCGTAGACCGTGCGGCCGGTGACGTCGGCGAGCTCGGTGAAGGTCAGGGTTCCGCCCTGCAAGCTCGTGCTGTCGCCGATGGCGGAGACGGTGACGTCCACGCGCTGGCCGGGCTTGATCCCGGCAGGCAGGTTCGCTTCGACCTGCACGATCGCGATGTTCTTCGTCGCCAGCGCCTGCTGGTCGACCTTGATGTTGCGCGTCAAGAGCATGTTCGCCAGCAGCTGCCTGGCGGCGTTGATCGAGTCGCCCGTGCCGGCCAGACCCGTGACGAGGCCGATGCCGAGCACGACGTTGTCCTCCTGGCCGCGCACGCCGACCAGGCTGCCGACCGGCGTGGTCATCCGTCCGGTGTGCCCGCTGCCGGACACGGGCGTGATCCGCTCGCCGGTCGTGATCGTGGAGCTGGACTCCTTGCGCGGCTGCTCGGGCGCCTCGACCGCGCCCGGATAGAGATTCGTCTCGACCTCGTGCTGGCGCGGCTTCGGCGGCGGGGCCGGGTGCCCGCCCGGGGACGGGACCGGGGCCTGGAACAGCGCGAGGAGCAGGCTGAGCAGCATGGCGGGCTCCAGGATCAGAAGGGCCAGACCCAGGCGATCGCGCCGTGGATCAGCGCGCCCAGGCCCTTGCGGTTGGTGCTGTCGGTGAGCGGTCCGTTGCCGACGTAGCTGACCTTGGCGTTGGCCACGAGCTCGGAGGAGATGCTGTTGTCGGCGGTGATGTCGTAGCGGCGCATGATCCCGGAGAACTCGATCAGCTTGGTCTCCTTGTCGATCCGGATCTCACGCCGGCCGCTGACGACCAGGTTGCCGTTGGGCAGCACGTCGACGACCACGGCGGTGACGCGCGCGGTGAAGGTACCCTTCTTCTTGTAGTTGGCCGTGCCCTTCAGGCTGTCGTCCGAGCTCGCGTCGATCTGCGGCAGCGGGTTGAAGGCGTTGGGCTTGATGTCGAAGTTGCTGAGCTTGTAGTTGAGGTTGGTCTGCTTCGAGAGGTCGGAGGTCTCCTCGCTCTTCACGTCCTGCGTCTCGTTGATCACGATCGTCACGAGGTCGCCGACGCGGCTGCCGACCTTGTTGGCCACCAGTCCGAAGGGCCCCTGGTCGGGGTCGTAGATCGAGCCGCGCCGGCCCTGGACCGGGTTCTGGATCAGCGCCATGGCGGGAGTCTGTGCGGCCAGGGTTCCGAGCGCGAGGAGCGCGAGGAGCGGGCGGAGGATGTTCGCTTGCGTCATGAGGCTCTTCCTGGGGTTCACTGCGCGCCGCCGAGGTCGATCTCCACCAGCCCGCGACCGATCACGGTCCCGGACAACTCGCGCGTCTTGTCTGCGGACCAGACCCGGATGCGGTCGCCGGCCGCGCCGTCGGCCTTGGCGATCGCGCTGCCGCGCGCGGTGATCGCGCCCTTCCGCACCTGGAGCTGCACCGTGTCGCCGCTGTGCACGAACTTCGCCCGCTGCACGTCGCGCGCGGTCAGCACGCTGCCCGCGCCCAGGTCCTTCAGGGCGACTGCCCCGGAGAGCGCCGCGAGCGCCAGCGGCTCGCCGCCCAGGTCCGTGGAGATGCGCGTGCGCCGCAGCTCGAGCGCGGAACCGTCGAGCACCTCGCCGCGGCGCACGGGGTGCGCGAGCACGGGCACCAGGTCGTAGACCTCGGTCCCGAAGCCGATCCAGCAGGTCTGGTAGAGCGTGCCGTCGATCCAGACCTGGACCGGCACCGACCAGTCGCCGGCGTGCTGCTCGCGGTGCTCGATGGCGCAACGCAGCTCGGCCGGCCTCTCGCCCTGCGGCAGCTCCAGGTCGGCCGCCGGCGCCAGCGCCCGCAGCGTGACCTCGCGCGTGCCGAACAGCGTGCGCAGCTCGGCCTCCGCCTTGGCCAGCAGCGCGCTGCCCGGAAGGCGCGTGGTCTCGGGCACGATCCGGCAGGCAGGGCTGCCCTCGACGTGCACGCTCGTGCCGGCCAGCGCCGTGGCGAGCTTCTGTTCGATCTGCCAGCCCTGGAGCACGCGCGTGTAGCCCGGAGCCGGCGTCCAGCCCAGCTCGAGCGCCTTCGCGCGCTCGACCAGCAATGCATCGTCGCCGCGCACTTCGGCCAGCGAGCCGAGCGCGAGCTCGGTGCCGTGCACGCGCGCTTCGGGCTGCAGCACCACCACCAGGCCGCCGAGGAAGAGGGTTGCGAGGACCATGATCAGCGCACCATGTTGTTGACCTGCTGGAGCATCTCGTCCGAGGCCTTGATCGCGCGGCTGTTCACCTCGTAGCTGCGCTGCGCGACGATCAGGGCCACGAGTTCGTCGACGACCTGCACGTTCGAGGCCTCGCGGTAGCCCTGCTTGATGATGCCCGTGCCGTTGAGGCCGGGCGGGGCGGACTGCGCGGTGCCCGAGCTCTCGTTCTCCGAGAACAGGTTGTTGCCCTGCGCCTTGAGCCCGCCCGAGTTGGGGAAGCGCCAGAGCTGCAGCGTTCCGGCGTTCGAGGCCGTGCCGCCCTCCGTGGTCATGGTCAGGATCGTGCCGTCCTCGCCGATCTGGGTCTGGATCACGTCCGTCGCGATCGTCGGCGCGCCGTCGAGGATGTAGCCCTCGCTGGTGACGAGCGTGCCCGCGTTGTCCACGTGGAACGAGCCGTCGCGCGTGTAGCGGAACTCGCCGGAGGGCAACCGGAGCTTGAAGAAGCCCTCACCCTGGATGGCGAGGTCGTACTTGCCCCAGCCGGGGGTCAGCGTGCCCTGCTCCCAGATGTTCGACGAGCCGGCGACCTCCGTCCCGCTGCCGATCTGCAGGCCGGTGGGCGCGCGCTGCGTGGCCGAGGTCGGCGCGCCGGGCTCGCGGTAGGTCTGGTAGAAGAGCGCGCGGAACGAGAGTTCGGCCTTCTTGAACGCGGGCGTGTTCGCGTTCGCGATGTTGTTGGCGATGGTGTCGACCTGTTGCTGCTGGGCCTTCATGCCCGAGGCGGCGGTCATCAGTGCACGGATCATGGTTCAGGACTCCCGTCTTGGATGCGCCGGCTCAGCGCGGTGCATTGAGCCGCTTGTAGGACTGGTCGATCGAGCGGATCAGGTTCGTGGCGCTCTCGAAGCTGCGCTGCACGCGGATCATCGAGACGAGCTCGTCGATGCTCTCGGCATTCGAGTGCTCGAGCGACTGCCCGCGCACCTCGGCCGTGGCCGTGACCGGCGTCGTGCGCGGCGTGGCGCGGAAGTAGCCCTTGCCGTCGACGAGCAGCTTCGAGCGGTCGGCGAAGTCGCTCAGCTTCAGGCGGCCGACCGCGATCCTGCCCTGGCGCACGACGCCCGAGGGATCGACGCTCACCTCCGGGCCGACGGGCTGGAAGCGGCCTTGGCCGCCTTCCCAGACGACCTGGTGCCCGTCCTCGTTCAGGAGCGTGCCCTGGGCGTCGACGTGGAAGCGGCCGTTGCGCGTGTAGGCCTCTCCGGTCGGGGTCTCGAGCGTGAAGAAGCCGTCGCCGTCGAGCGCCATGTCGAACGGATTGCCGGTGTGCTCGACCAGACCCTGCGAGAAGTCGATGTCGCTCTCGGTCTCGATCGAGCTCGTCTTCTGGCCCCGGCGGACGGACTCGATCACGTGCGTGAAGCTGTTGAGGCGCTTGTAGCCGGGCGCCTGGAGGTTCGCGAGGTTGGACGCGATGTTCTCCATGCGCTTCTGGCTCGCGCCCAGCGCTTGCACCCCGCTCTGCAGGCCGTTTTCCATCCAGGCTCTGCTACGCAAGCGGGCTGCCAAGTCCCGCCCCCCGCGGAAGGCCGGGCCGAACAAGGGCTTGCAACGGATCCCGGACGTCCCGGCCGTGCTCGGGGGCGGAAGGAACTTCGCTGCGCGTGAGGAACTTGCGCGTCTGCGCGCTGCCGCGGCCCTGCGCTACGAACGCAAGCGCAGGTGGCGCTACTTGCCGGATTCCTGAACGGCGCCCCGCGCCGGGGCCGAGGACCGGACTGCGCCGAAGTTCGCGTCGCGCGACAGCGCCTCGAGCGCGGCATCGAGCTGCGCCGCGCTCGCCTCGAGCCTGAGCAGCCGCTCGGCCTCGTCGTGCTGCGGTCCGCGGATCGATCCGGCCAGGGCGGTCGAGGCGCGGCGGCGCAGTTCAGGGGACACATGCGCGTCGGGCACGAAGGCCAGGCGCGCGAGCGCGCGCCGGGCGTCCTCGCCCGACGCTGCGCGCTCGAAGAGCAGCTTCAGCGCGGAGCGCGGCACAGGGAGCGAGGCTCCGTCCGGCACGTCCGGCTGATTCTCCACGGCGGCGGCGAGCACGGCGTCCGTTCCGGGAACGCCGGCGACGTGCAGCGCGCGCAGGCCGGCGGACTTTCGGCTCGCGGGTTCGCGGCTCGAGGCCAGCACGTCGCGCACCGTGCGTTCGAAGACCTCGTTCCCCTGATCCGTGCGCAACTTCAGGAGCTCCGAGACGAGCTCCGCCTCGCGCTTCCGCGCTTCGCGGCGGCGCTCGGCGTCCACGAGGGGGATGTCGTCGCTGGCGAACTCGGACGTCGCTCTCGTGCGGGCAGCCGAGCCGGTGTCCGTCGCGGGCGCACCCTCGTCGAGGACGGCGGCCGGCAACTCCCCGTCGTCCGCGTCCGCGGGCGTGCGCGCGAGCTGTTCGACCGGTTCGCGCGGACGCAGGCTCGCGAAGACGAGGGTGGCGGCCAGCGCGAGGCCGGTCGCCGCACCGATCAACAGGAGCCTGTCTCGCAGCCGCATCGCGGCAGGCTCAAGGCACCTTGTGCATCCTCTCGACGGACCAGTCCCCGGTCAGGCCATGACAGACCGAGCAGGACTCGTAGCCCGACTGGGAGGTTTGCACGTCGATGTGCGCCTGCGCCGCGTTGGAATCGTGGCAGGCGCCGCAGCCGACGCTCCAGGTACGCACCGGGACGCTGGCCGACTCGTGCTCGCGATTCGCTGGAGACTTCCAGGCAAGGTTGCCGTGGCAGCGAATGCACTGGCGCACGCCGCCCGGCATGGCAGGGAACTGGACCTCGCCGTAGGTGTTCGGATTGCCGCTGTTGCCGACGACCGTGTAGCTGTCGGCATGGTCCAGCTCCGCGCCCATGTGGACCTTGTGCAGCAGCTGCCGGAACTCGATCGCCACGCCGGGCGTGAGCGCCGTGGGCACGATCGTCGGAGCGGCGCTGCCCTGGTTCGGCGTGTCCCAGCGCGGCTTGTCCTCGGCGCCGCTGATGCCGTGGCACGTCAAGCACGCATCCAGGCCGCGGCGCCCGCCGCCGTGGAAGATCACGTCGTTGTGGCAGGCGTAGCAGTTGGCGCTGCTCGAGATGATGTCGTGCGGCACGATCACCGCGGCCAAGCCGTAGAGGAAATCGAACGTGCCCGCGTTCGACGTGCTGCGGTACGTCTGCAGCTCGTTCTGCTGGCCCAGGTCGATGTTCTTGTAGAGCCAGAGATCGGCCGTGTAGGTGCCGTCCTGGTAGGGCAGGCCCTGCCAGTCGCCCTGTTCCTGGCCGATGGCCGAGGAATCGTTGGCCGGCGGGACGTACGTCGTCACGCGCGCGGCAGGGATGCCCCTGTTGTCGAGCCAGTACCCGAAGCGCGCATCGCTGCGGTACGACATGACCATCCCGACGCCGGCACCGAACGCCACGTGCGCCGTGATCGTTCCCGTAGCCGGCGTGAGGCCGTAGTCGTTCGACGCGCCGCCCTCCTGGCGCAGCGCGAGCGTCACCTTCGTGATGGTCACGCCCGAGGCGTGCGCGTAGCGCAGCGGGGTCTTGAAGTCGAGCTTCACCGCCAGCCCCGACGGATCGCCGCTGGGCGCCGAGGCCTGGACGACGCCGTCCGCACGCTCGGGAGCGATCTGGACGTACTCGCGCTGGCCGACGCCGGTCGCGGGTTCGATCACGACCACGTCGCCGTTCAGGAGACCCGCGGTCGGGCTGATGGCCACGCTGCGCCCGAACGCCGCAACCGCTGCGCTCGAGGTCGTGCTCGTGGCACCGGCGCTGGCTTGCCACAGCTGCTGGCGCCCGAAGTACACCGGGACGTTCCCGGCCGTGAGCGTCTGCCCGACGGTGTTGGTGCTGTCGCCCAGGAACTCGTAGACGAGGTCCATGGGGATGTTGACCGTGTAGGACGGCGCGTCGGCCCGGACCTCGTAGTAGAAACGGTCGGGTCTGGGCGCAGCACTCGCAAAGGCCGTCGTACCCGCGACGACCGCGAACGCCACCGGGTTGGCGGCGGCGCCGCGGAAGATCCCGATGTTCCAGAGCGTGGTCCCGCCCGTCGCCGCCGTCGATCCGACGCTGACGTTGAACGAGAGGTTCGTGGACGTGAAGCGCCTCGAGGCGTTCGTGCCCGCGGGCAGGTCACCCGATCCGATGAGGCCGGAGACCGAGCCGGTCACGCTGAAGTGCGTGCCCGTGGTGAAGGCCACGACGACGGTCTCGCTGGCCGCGAGGCCCGCGCCCAGCTCGAACGCGCTGATCGACAGGCCGCTGGGTAGGGTGCTGGTCGCCGCCGGGAGCGTGCCCGAGCCGAGCGAACCGGAAACGGAACCCGTCACGGAGAAGGCCGTGCTCGAGCTGAATTGCAAGGTCAGGATCTCGGTCACGGCTGTCGCGCCGAGGAAGACCTTGCTCATCGAGCCCTTGCCTCCGGAGGAGGACGCTTGCAGGCGGCCGGTGAAGTCGAAGGGGCTGACGGCCATCCCGTTCGTGGACGGCAGAGGCATCACCAGCTGGCGGTTGGTGTTGGGTCCGAAGAAGAAGGCGCTGCCCGAGTCCATCGAGGCCAGGCCGATGTCGGCACCCGCGTCGTCCTTGAGCGTGAACTCGACCGCGGGCACGTCGCCGACCCGGAAGTTCCCGCCCAGGCCCGTGCCGCCCGTGACGTCCGTGATCACCGTGTTCACGCCCGTGTCGATGGCCGGGTTCTCGAGCGGGTGCTTGTGCGCGTTCTCGACCGAGAGCGACGCACCCGAAGGCGTGTGGCACAGGACGCAGTTGCTGTTGTTGGCCGTGTTCGGCATCGTCTGCAGGTTCTGCGTGTACGGGAAGCCCGGGCGCACGTCGTCGTGGCAGGAGTAGCACGCCTTCTCGCTCGGCTGCGTCTTGTACAGGTCGCCTTGCGCCGGAGCGGTCGCGGGACCGGACGCGCCGTCGGGATCCCCGTGGCACTTGGCACAAGCCGTCACGCCCATGCGGATGGAATCGCTGCGCGCACGCTCGCTGAGGAGCGGACCCGCGCCGTCGGGGTCCGTGGAGGAGAGAACGGAGTAGCCCGCGTCCTTCGGCATCGCGATGTTCAGGTTCGGCCAGACCGGGAACCTGATGTCGGAGAAGTCGAAGACCAGGTTCGCGAAGCCGACGATCTGGTACGGAGCGGGCGTGGCCGTGTAGTCGACGGTTCCGTTGTCGGCTGTCGCCACCCCGAGGACGGAAGGCAGGTGGCTTCCGTTGTGGATCCTGTGGATCATCACCCGGAAGTCGATGCTCACGCCCGGCGTGCCGCCGGCGACGAGCCCGTTCCGGTCCTCCGCGCCCGCGGTGTGGCACAAGACGCAGAGCTTGACGCCGCGACGCAGCTCTCCGTGCGCGCGGATGCTCGTGTGGCAGGCATTGCAGTTGTCGTCCTTGACCACTTCGCGCGGGTCGATCTGCGTCGCGCTGCCGAACATGAAGTCCTGCGTGGCCTGGCCCGCATCGTGGGGAGCGAGCACACCATCGACGGTGTAGTCCCAGCCGAAGTAGAGGCCGACGGTGTAGGTTCCCGCGAGCAGTGCCTGGCCGGTCAGCTCGCCGTCGGCGGCGCCGAAAGAGGCCGAGTCGTTGTAGGGCGGGGCGTACACGGCTGGGATCGCGCTGGCGAACGTGTACGTGAACGTGCCGTCGCCGTTGTCGACGGAGGCCGTCGCGAGGTCAGCCGCCTCCGGCAGGACGATCTGGTAGTTGAACGTCGGACCGGAGGCCAGGATGTAGGCGTAGTTGAACTCGGAGAGATCCCAGACCGTACCGTCGGTCTTCGTGGCCGAGTACGTGACCGAGAGGTGGTCGCCGACCTGGAACGCGCCGGTGACGCCGCTGGCGCCACCGAGCGAGACGATCGCGACGTGGATCCCCGGAACGTCCTCGCCCTGCTCGAGCTGCGTGTTCGTCGGGCCGGGACCGCCTGGCGGGCCAGGAGGCCCTTGCGGGCCCGTGGCGCCGTCGCTTCCGCTGCAGCCCGCGAGCGCGAGCAACAGCAACGGCAGCAGAGAGGTCGAGATCAGGGTCTTGCGGGAGCTGGCGAGGGACTGAAGGTCGGTTCTCATGTCGTACTCCGTCTGGTCGCAGATTCAGTCAGCGGTGGTCATGGGCCGCGGGTCAGCGGCGGGTGCTTGGATGCGGGCGCCAGAGAGCGGGGGGCTTGGCCGCGCTGCGCGGCTCAGGGGTGGCATTGGATGCAGTTCGCGCCGTTGTCGGCATGGGTGAGCAGAGGTCCTTGGACATGGCATTGTCTGCAGTTCATCCCCGGGAGGTGCCAGCTCGGCATGGGCGGCGCGAGCGCGTGGCTCGGCGTGCTCTTGTGGCAG
>WNFL01084763.1_pt4 | contig 18136 bp, 19 predicted proteins | sample 5400361 | NCBI WGS metagenome assembly WNFL01 (sample SAMN13153351, study PRJNA577476) | soil metagenome | isolation source: 40 cm soil on Douglas fir-dominated hillslope | place: USA:California | collected 2013-09-17
CCGAAGGGAAAGTTGGATTCGAAAGGCTTACGAAAGGCCTACTGCTGGAGGCGCAACCGGGTACACATTGGGATGGGAATGTTGCAGATCTCAAAACGCCGTAAACACTGCAACCTATGAGTGTTTCACGACAAAGTAGAGGCCAGAAGCTAAATGGAGCACCTCACAAGGTTCAATATGATATAAAACTGGGCACCCAAGTAAAGAGGCCCGATCCATTGAAGACGTTGCTGGCACAAAGAGTGCGATAATGGCCGGTACACACCAGCACCGTTGATAACTCTGGTGATTCAGGCTCGACTCAATGGAGGATGTACTAAAGCCTAGGAGTACAACTCGCTGCGAGGCTTGAGCGGCTGAGATTGAAAGATAACCTAGAAATTCGAGCATGGAAATCCAAAGGCTTTGCCATGATTGATAGGCGCACATGGTCATTCCCGCCAAAGCTGATATTTTGTGGTAGGATTCGCGAGATAACGTAATACTGGTGTTGAACTTATAGCCTGAACACAGATGGTCACTGACGTAAGACACACAGACGTGGACTACAACTCACGGGAGTAATCAAGGAAATCGAGCCCTTTTGAGGGTCGCATTTTCTATCGACCGCATTCGCTGTTCGCCCCATTACGATGATGTGGGCTTGACCAAAGCGAAGGGTGTAAAGTACTCGTAGCCTTGTTTGTCAACATGTAGGCCTTAGGTTGTTTGTAGGCAGCAGGCCAGCGGCAGGCAGCAGACGGCAGGCAGCAGGCGAGGGGCGGCACGAAGCACGAGGTTCGTCCATACAAAGGCAAGGGTGGAGGGAGTGACAAATGACCGCAGGAGCAGGAGTCCTGAACTATTTCAAGGAAGACAAGAGAAAAAGTAAAATTTGGGGGAGATTAGGTTGCCGTCGCAACCTGCCACCGTGTATCGAGCATTCCAAGCTTCGGGTATGTCTTCTGCCCTCCGAAACCTCTCCAATATAAGTGGTTGACAACGGTTCGGGGACTGCCCGAAGTCAGTACGTCAGGGTTCTGAGCCAGCAAACCATGGTGATAGTACTTAAATTCCCAGTTGAAATCGAACCTAGGCTGGAGGTGCCTCACAGGCAGTAGAAGAATTGATTGTCGAGATGACAATTAGGATTCGCCATTGCATGGTTCACAGTAATACGTCTCGATCGTATTATATTGATACATATTTACCTTAATATTTACCACTTTACAGTACCATAACGCGGGGTGGGAGTAGTGATAATCGAGTCCTACAACCATCAGTGACCGCCGAGACATCCTTTACAATACTTTCACCTGCTGTTGAGTTCATTTGACTTTGATGAATAATATATAATGGCTACGTGTCGTCCTAAGTTGCATGGAATGACCTATGATTTACTGCAATATCTAAGACGTGGTGAGATTTAATCGAGTAATGTACACACCAGAAATCTCATTTCATCTTTGCTTCTTTGGTGCGCGTGCGATGTTCTTGCTTGGCGTTTTTGCAGGCAATGCGTACGCAGCTGAACTTTGAGTAGGTCTCTGGCGTATAAAACCCACCACAATTCCGACCACAATCACCCTCGCATCGAAATGGCTTGTGGCCGAAGTGGACTGGTTGATGACTAATAGTCGGGTCCGCTTGTCCTGACGGTTGCCACATCCAAAGCAGCAGTAATTCTCGTCGAAATATATGCTGTCCATACACTCCATGGCCTTGAGATATGGTGTCGCCTGAGGAAGCAATCGTGGGCTCGACGACTCGCTGTTGGAGCCACCGAGATGCCCAAATTGCGCAGCGAAGGACTATTATATTCGTAAATAAACCAGTGTGAAGAGTAGTGCTCCAGGATACCCATTTCAAAGATGCACTGCTTCGCGACAACACCCGGGAGCCTGACGTCGGTTCATATTGGGAGGCAAATGCGCCGGATGCTGAATTTGCCAAGATTTTCCTCTGTTGACCGATGTTGTTACCCGAAGCCGAGGGAATGGACTCGGGATCTCTAGTCTCCCAATTCTCCCTGTTGTTGATTATGCCCGGCTTCGGGGCGGAGAGCAATTTTCGACGTGGGCCGAGGTACCGAGGGGTTGTGAACGGGCGGGCCAGAGGTGGGAAATCTGCATAGTACAGCGGTCAGCCACCACACAGTTGCTAGCTTTGTGTTTTGACGTAAACGGTCGTACGTGGCGTTCCGGAGCAGGGTCCGCAGGACGGTGAGAACGCCCCTGAGGCTGTCCCTCTGTACGGGCCATAAGATTGGCAGTAGTAAGTCCAATTAGGATTTGAAGAGTTGGCCATGCGTAGTGCAGCATGTGCTGGACTATTAGGTCCTATAAAATGTTCGATTTGAAGACGACCCAAATGGAGTCGCTATGTGAAGATGGGAAACTGAGATCCTTTAGATTGGAAACTGCATCGAGGTGCCCATAGTCCTCGGAGGATGGTACATGCTTGGCTTTTCACCAGTCACTGGAAACAGAGGGCACATATACCGTGGGAATAGCACTGAATTTGGCCACTATACAGGGCTTGGCATATGCTAATCCGTGCCAAGCCCTTGCCAAGCCCTGTATAGTGGCCAAATTCAGTGCTATTCCCACTGTTTATGTGCCCTCTGCTTGCAGTGAGTGTTCTCGTTCGCTTGAGGCAGGGTTTTTGACGGAGTAAACAGCAAACGGCGATGTAAATTTGTGCCCAAAGTGACAGGGCATACTGGGTGTACCGTTCCTGGAGGGCGGGCTGTAGAAGCGGATCTACCTGAGGAGTCTGCCAGGGTCGTTGGATCAGTGAGACTGTCCTCTTCCGTATCTCCCACATATGATGCCGTCTCCTGTCATATTTCAGGGCACGGAGGTGGATAGAAGGGGATGTATCGTGTCTGATCGGTTGTCAAAAGCCGGGAGCAGATGGAATAAATGTCTCCTCCACGCTGCTAAACCTCCGAAGGTGTCCGTTAATGAAATCCGTCGCCTCCCCATGGGCCCCTGGGAATAGGATTGAACTTTCAAGGGTGTTGATGGTGCGAGTTGGCTACTGATACATGGGGTGGGAAACTGCTGGAAAGCTTCCGATCCCATGACAATGGACGAAAGGCTAATTGACAGCGGCGAAGTCGTTCCTAGCGGGCTTAGCCCTCAACGTCTCTACATTCATTACCTCTCCCTCCGCTTCTTCCATCATCCGGAGCCGCAGTCTTGGCCCTGAATAGGGCGCCTGCGATACAATACACGAAGTCCTCTGAGCATTGGTTCAGAAGGAGCTGCCGAGAAACTGTTCAACGAAACAAGCACTCAAAGGCTTCCGGTGATCCTGTACTAGTCTACCATCAAAGCAGAGATAAAATGGTCGCGAGGGCCCTCTCGGTGTCAAGAAGTAAAACACATTTATATAAGGCGGTAGGGTGTAAGAATTATACGAGAGGCTATATGGGAAATTCAGGCAGATCGCGAGAAATCGAACACGATCAATTAGAGAGAATTCTAGGTCCGGTCGATATTAAACTTGAATCAGTGCATTGTGTACCTTGCGTGAATTAAGGTAGATGGCCAAGAACGATCAAGTCTGGTGTTGGTCACGCAAATGGCGCGGAAGGTTTTGTTTGGAAAACATTTTCACCGGAATGCTGTAGCCACAGACGGTCAAAACACAACTATAAGGGGTGAATCAAATATCTAACTTGCCATTTGGGGCATTGAACAGTCGGACGTTCGACATGATCCTTGACTCCGCGGCGTTCTGTGAAACGCTGACCACTGGAAAGCCCCTAGTTAGCAATAACAGCGCAACCATTAATATGGATCATACCAGTCAATAGTCCCGCATTGGTCCCCACAGGGATAGGGCCGGTGGTCAAAATGTCCCCGGAGATGGGAAACAAGACGCTCAGCTCTGCGCTCTTGCTTTCCACAAAGGCGACAAACCATCATCGATTCGTCAATAAGCTGGAAATAACACGATTTCCCAGCGTGTGATGGCTCCTCGAGTTGGTGTAACATCCATGAGGCAATTTCAAAGGCCGCGACGATTTCACACATAGTTGGATCGGTGATTGAGAGTGATTGGATTGGTACAGCAAGGATTCTACGCGGTCCATTTTCCGTCTGCCGGTATGAAGCCGATCCGGGCGCCTGGTTCATTGATACTACAGGAGAAGGTGGTAGCCCAAGGGCCTGAGGCGATGTAGGAGATTGGATGGCAGATACCTCTGCTGTGATAGAGCTTCGTTGATTTTGGTCGACCTGCTCGTAGAACACTGAAGGGTTGCTTGTGGTCAGCTGAGGAGGCGCAGTGGCCATACTATCAATCACATAAGGCCCCAAGAGATAATTGTTGTGTGCTTGATATGGCGATGGTGGGTGATTGACAGGATGGTGGTGATCGTAGATGAGAGTCTGGAACCCTTGTTGAGCCCTCCGAACAGATTGTTCTGGGGGGTAAGTGACCGTGTTGTACTGGCTCACATTTACGGTGAACGGAATGCAGTGAGTCACCCCCAGATCTGCCACACAGTGTAAGTGTGCCGCTGAAACCAGTATTCTGACCGTACCGCATTCATCTTCGGTATAATCTTGATGCGTAACGGAGCCACAGCTTGTTGGATGGAAGTGCTCGGTTGGGAGGTACGAGGTAGGCAAACTCGTGGATGGAAGGTCGGGCTTATGGTAGTTGTGGCTCGAGACGTCCCCTCCTGAACGGGGCTGCATATTTGAGTGCGGAAGTGGTTTGGAGGCCAGAAGGGCACCTGAGCCTCTTTATAATAGCTACACCAAGCTGGGGCCAGATTCTCCGTCCCAAATTGAAACGCCAAGGGAATGGCACGCACCCATCTACCGGCCACCGGGTGGGTTCAGCGGCTCCATATCTGCTTTGCCACGCTCTGTTGGAACCGATTGCTCCAGCACTGAAGAAGCGCTCTAGCCTATCACCTAAACGGAGACAGGCAACAACGGATGCTTTCCGCCCTGGTTTTGGGGTGATGATGACAACAAACGCATCACATTTAAAGCTAACGAAGCCCACCACAGCCAATTGGCGCGAGAGAAGCTAGGGAGAGAGTCAGGCCTTGTCCAACGCATGTTGATGAGGCGCTTGTCTGAAACCTGAAATTGGGGCAGTGGTGCTGTCTGAGATAAACCCTTGTATAATGAGGACCAACGATCTGGTAGATTTGGGTGAGTGAATTGCGCGGGTTGATGCGGTGTAGCTCTTGTCTAAAGACGAAATGTATCGGATCAGTATTCCAGACGTCGAAGAGTCGTGCTTCTCGTAACGCGAGGCCCCTTGCAACGGGCGTGGGAAGAGTGGTGCCGCGAGGCAGAGGCAGGTTGCATGCATCGCCGTCGCTCGAGAGCCCGGGCTCTCCGCGAAAATAAACATTAGCAAATACCGGTTTGGTGATGGCAAGGCGCCGTCAAGATTGGCACAAACCCTCATTGACCTAGATGATGCGCCGGCCCGCCGGACAGACAGGACTTGAGATCATTCTCCACCTCATGGTTTTAATACCTCCCCAAATCTGGAAGCAAAGCAGTTGCTAACTCGGTTAATCCGCAAAGCCCAGTCTTCCTACGATGTCGAGGCAATGGCCAAAACAGATTCAAGTCAAGAGTTACGCCCAACTCCATCATTCAACTCAGCGCGATACCGGTCTAACCCTCGATTTGCAGGTGTCATTTTCATGTCTACTTTACCAAAAGGACCAGGCCGAACCTTTTCCCGGCGTGGCGCGGTTCTTTGAGTGAAGCCTCTGTTTTGGCGAGTGAACGAGGTCCCTATGGATTCGCGATCCGTCCCTGTGAGATAGGGTGACTTTAAATAAATCTATTCTCAGATGTGTATCAACATCAGGACGAATCTATAACTGTTCGCAGGGTTCCGAAGCACTCAAGGGGCCCAGTGTCCTAATACACCTGCTTACGAGAGGATGTGCATTGGTTTCCGTCACAAAGAAAGCTTTTCCCAGCTTTCAGCTTTCTTGTAGGGAAAGTAAGCCAAATTAACACATCACGACCTAGTAGTGGACAACCTGGCTTCCTTACCCCAGGGCAATGCTTGAATTGGAGCGCCGTTCTCGTTGGACTGGTCTGCACTGCGAGTTACAGCTGGTTTGCCACTCGATGCCCTAGTCTAACCTAGTGCAGGTGCTTCACACAATGTGTTTCGTACATTAAACCAGGTTTAGGCGTTCCTCAACAGCTTCAGCCCTACCTGTTGAAGGACTCAGGGTCGCTTGTGCCCATCTCAAAGAGGCAATCAGGAAGCACCAGCGCTTTGCAGCACATTCAACGGATTCAATGAATGGCATAGGGTACTGGAATGAATTGCGGATACTCTTGACAGATGGCAACCGCGTGTTACTCTTACACCCCTTCTATCAGTGACTTCACGATGCGTTTGTCCACGCACTGTACAATATCCGATTGCTGGGCCCGTCAGGTCGCCTTCACCTGTCAACAAGAAATGATGAGGCTTCACCCGAAGCCTACCACCGCGGATGTGCGTGATACACCGGCTGCCCTTCGGGGAGTGGGTGTCGTACGGAGTCCAAGATCTGTCCGTGTCAAGGTCGAAGAAGTTGCTGTACAGGGGATACTAGCACCACGACACCTTGACGATGGGGTAGGTCGTTGAGCGTGACATCTGGTGCCGGTTTAAAATGCAGTGCCTGATAAACACGCCTCCACTGCCATGAAACAGGGTAAGTTTTTGTTCCAGTGAGTGGCATTAGATAATAACAAACCATATATTGCATTCACAAGTTGGGGAGCTGCCCCTATGGAAGCATTTGTTGCTGCTACACAACAATGTCAGAAAATCGAAAGCCGGATGCGGCCAATACGGAGCAGACAACGCATGAAACTCTAAACCCAAGGTAATTCATGGGGATATTCAATTGAGCTCGATCCTCTGGCCGATGTCCCTTGCACGCCGCGCCCATCCGCGTTATCCACAACCCCGCAGTCAACAATACCACTTCCAATAGCGCCCACATAGTAGGTCTGAGAAGCGAGACATGAGGTCCTTTGGAAACGGAGGCACTGGTGACCATGTGGCATGCTCCAACGACGCAAGCGCACAAACACATAAATTCCTGGTCGTGCCAGCGCTCAGATGCAATTCACGGGGATAGTTGGCAGCTCGGGCTACTGCCGTGATCATGTCACCGAACGGTCCAGTTTGAGGCGTGTCGTCCTGTCCGCCCTGTGCGAGTCTGGCGGAACCCCTGCCCTGAGAATCTTCCGCTGCATCAAGGTCGCCACTCCCACCCTTTATGTCAGGGAACGCCCTGCCCACCCGACTCCGCTAGTCCCAGCCCTGAAACCCGCCAGTTTGCCAGCGGACAAAGTAATTTTGTCGGAAGATGGCGAGCCAGGCTTCCGAACCCAAGTGACCTGACAGGGGTCGCCAGACTCGAAATGTCCTCGTGACAACGGAGAGGGCTGATCAATCTAGTAATCTCAGTGGTGAAGAGGCAGGCCGTACTGTCAGAATAGTATGAAGTGAACTGGAGCAAAGAAAATACAAAATAGTAGTAGATAGTGCGCTCTTCAATCCCTGAAACCAGCAAATACACCATCGCTTAGCAATGGTCAGTAACAGAATAAAACATGTCTGAGCCAAACCGAAATACACCATTCTGAGGGACCACAAACGTAATAAAAGCAATCGGGGTATGTTCATAGATCATAATGAGAGGCAATATGAAGGTAAGTAGAGCAAAGCTTTATATTCATCGCAAAGCACTGGAGAACAAAAGGTAAAGGGGCATGCTACGTCTCAGACGAAGCTTCATTATTAGTTGGGAGTAAAACTAATCCAGGTCTCAATGGGCAACTCGTTCGTTCATGACGTAGCTTATTGCCTGACCGGTTTCCAAATGATTCGTGGCTAGACGAGGAAATCAGATACGAAAATACTATCTGTGCTGAGACTATGTACCAGTATTGGCACAAATAAACACGTTCTGGTTCTTCTGAGCGATGGTTTTCCTCGTGACGGTCCCGATCTTGCCGTCGGACACAACGATAAGGACTGGACGAGGAGAAGGAGAGCAATGTAAATCAATACCATTATCGAAAGTAGTAAATACAGCATGCTCACCATTCTTCACAACCATACACTCTATAATCAAGGTGTGATTTTGCATGGTTTTTCGCGTGTGTACTTTGACTGGTACGTGTAGAACACAAGGGTCCGGAATCCCCCTGACTATACAAGATACAGAGAAAGGAATCCCTCCCTCCGGGTCTCTCCTTGCGGTAGAAAGGTTCAAAGGCCGAAAGAGGAAGTTGGTTGTCCTCATCTGGATGCAACCAAAGTGGGTCATCTAGGACCCTATCAAATGCTTCAAGCAAGTGTGGAGGTGCTCTGCTACGGAGCTCCTGTCTCTTGACTTCCCGGTCCGCCAAGGCTTCGTGTTCTGCCGGGTCACTGCGCAGCACCTGAGCTTCACACCACGCCGCTCAACGATCTTAAAGGATCTTACCTCTGCTCTTGCATGTCGTCCCCTGGAAGATCAGTCGGCCCATCGTCCCTTGGTGAAGGCTGAGTGTTCCGGCATCAACATCACGGTCCCAGGAGAAGGCGAATAACCCACTGGAGCACTCATTTGTTCCAAGGAAAGACCAGAGCAAGTAGCCACACTTTTGGATGTTGTTTGGGTGCTTTCCTCGAGCAAGAGCGAATAAAAGGACAATTGAAGGCGGCAGGCTCAGAAGAGGGGCAAACAAGCCAGATCGATCACTCGAGTTGATGGCTTTGCGACCTATGATGGTATATGTCTCGTCTCAGATAAGTGGACCTCATGATGCCGTTCAGGCTGTGGCCGGTGCAAATTTTTCCGCCCTGATTGGCCACGAAGGACACGTCAGGAGCCTGATTAGACTGAATGAAGTGTAGTAAATGCGGAAAATTTTACAGCAATCACTGGGATCCTGAAAGACGCCACAGAGAACGGAAACAACCACAGACCCGCGTTGACCCGGCCTCGAATACGACTGCGAAACCCAGTGGTGAGACAGGAAACGATGAAAGTTCAGTGAAACGCCGATTATCCCGTAAGTTGACCGGCTTTATGCGTGGACCGAAGGATTAATGCAGCAAAGAGAGCACCTGAGCACGTTCGGTGACGACGTTGAAGGCCTGTGGTATTCTAGGGTAGACAAGAGTTGTAGTGGAACCTCTTTACGAATCCATGTCGACACTAGAGGCCAAACCGCTGAAGAGGTCATATCGGGAGCCTGAACTCGAGTAGGGTCTGGGCGCCGCATGAGGATGTCACTGGGTGTGATTATTTGACCTGTTCCAGAGAGCTACCATGGTAGAATCCATTATTGTTTGCTTAGCTGGTAAAGGGCCCTTATGGAAGCGAGCAGGTCAAATCCGGAAGCGGCCGAGCCAACTTACTGCTGTCAAAAGGAAACCGCTGAAAGGTGACCTCGCCACGGACTGAGGTCACAGTTTGGCCCATATAAAATGGAATCATTGCGATCACAAACACTGCTCACAAACACTGCTCACAAACTCTGTTCACAGATCGGTCATATGGTCATCCATAAGTCCTATTTTTTACAGAATATATGTTAGCATGGGGCACACTAGTGAAGTAATGTAAACCACTTCAGGAAGTCAAACACTACCTCTGCACTCTTCGGTCCTTCGTTTCTTTATATCACTCGCGGCGTCCATCTGCACGCAACTCTGACAAGTGACTTCGCAAAAAGCGGCACGGAAGCACACGCGTACAATCAGGGTCACTGCAGTGTATATATTGAGGAGTCTACTTGCCTGCTTCTCTGCTTCCCTCCGTAGGGCGACCAGTGCAGGGCTATGTCGACAGTGGCATGATCAACGCGGGCACGAGGCACTATGGTTCTTTATCAGATTAGCTATGTATGATGAGTTCAATATCTAGCTCATATTTGAACGCCTGTATCCACTAGTTCACCAACGACACTCACGCTTTGTGCTGTGAGACCCATTTAGAGACCTCCATCCAGCCACGAGATACTCAAATATTACAACCACTAATCCTGACTAAAGATTAGAGTGCCAATTTGCAGTTTTGCTACCGTGCGGTGCGGAGCACTCATGCCATAGTGGCCGTTAGGCGCCTCCGATCTCATCCGATCGCATATCTCAATAGGGTCTGTCGGTTAGAAAAGCCCAAATCCCATATTTGCGGCTGGCGGCCGGCGAATCCGTTTCCTTTGATGACCTTTGATAGTCGCCATATCCAGATAAGGAAGGGAATCCGCGGAAAACATGTGCAATTGCTTGTGATTTTTGTGGTGAGGCCCTGGAATGACTCAGCCTCACAGAGGCTGATCGAACGGTCAGCTTGGCCGCAGGAATGAGGATGGCAAATCCATATTGACCCACTAGAGACCGGCGCTCTCCATGAGACATCCACTCTGGATCCACTTCACCTAGCTTCCTCCGTGGACGATTTAATTGCTAGGGCGTCTCCTGCGTACAGTCTGGTCAGCTTTCAACGTAGATTGCGGTCCAGGGTACGCATGGACAGTCGGTATCCAATTATATCCCTTTATCAGATATGTAAACCTCCGATCCCTGTCTAGCCATCTTCTTATGGATCGTTCGCTGGAAAAGCACACCTCATCACTCAGCATTCCCACCGCCAGGTTCCCCCATTGGGTCAATTGGTTCAGGTTAACGATGTCGCGTAATTCACATGATTTACCAGCATCCTGCCTCCATGAAATGAGTGTCTCGACCAGGTGAACCTGGTTGGACTGACGACTCATCTCCACCACTTCAAAACCTTGGGTATATCTATTTAACTCTGAGGTCAGTCCCTTCATTTAAGCCACCGGCCTCCTCCTGTCGGTCTCGAACTGGTTTTATAACCTCCCCCAAGACCATGGTGGCCGCAGGCAACCCGCACTGTGATAACTGCCATGGACTATCCTATGTTACGATATCCCCACGGTGCCCCAGGTAAGGGTGAATATTTTTGCACGATCGGCATGTCTGAGAAATCACATCCGCCAGGTGTCATTTACCATAATCCCGGTACACCCTTCACTCCATTCCATCAACCCGTCTTCGACCCAACGTACGGTGAGATAGGTGAACATGCTCTTCTGCGAAACCATTCCTAAATACTGCAAGCAGGTCCTCGCGGACATGAAACATTATTACCACCGGGCTATCCAGTCGCACCCCCAACCCATGGCCCCAGTACATTCGATCAGGCTGCTTTTCACTTAGGGTTTTCGACGGCAGAGTCTCATTCACTGGAGCGTCATGGAGGTACATCGCCAGATTCTCGAAACCATGTCTTGTAGTGCTGACATATAATTCAGCTCTTTACTGCGACAATCCATCTGTTACAGATGGTACACCCACGCATATATTACGAGCGGAACACGATTGGCATATATTCTCCTCTGAGCCCTGGGTTGTTTCTGGCGGAATTGAACCCACGGATATGAGAGGCAGATCGATCCTCCATCAATGGCTCGATCATCCTGGATCCCAATTATATGTTTGCAAGGTCCCCGTAGAGGGTCGTTTATGCGGTACCGTGCATACTCGACAGGACCGAGCCCTGACGCACATCCGCAAGCATTTAAACGCCAAGCCATACGAGTGCGGCGGCGGATGCGGTAATCCTGCCTGGTGAGTAGTTTTGCGTCATTTTTATGGAAAGTGGAGGTTCAACGAAGGTGCATAGCCAAGATACGTTTGGTGCCCCAGCCTATCTGAGGGCTCACATGCACCCTGTCTCGAAACTCTGCCAATTCTGGTACGCGCCTCACTTCCCTCCTGTCAAAATATTGGGCTCACACCCGGAACAGCGGCCACGAATTCCTGCGTCAGAACGTAAAGCGCCACGAAGAGAACTGCCGAAGGCGCCCGTGGGTTTAGTGCTAGACATTGACGCGTTCTCGAACTCCCTACCGCCGCCTGTTTCAACCTTTCGTTCGTTCTGCTTCAAGGCCTCACTTCAACTTGAGGTTGTGTTTGTCAGTACCGCTCTGCTCAGGCCAGAATGGCACTTCGACCTATCATCACCAACAAGTGTGCGATAACTCCTTGTACTCTCTAGTGTTGATTTGTACCAGGGATCAGGCCATCCCCCTTGTATTTGTGACAACTTGTACTCCATGTACCGGTATCGATAGGCGGAATATAGACGCTATGCCAAATTATTACCATTCCCCAACCAGGGGATCACTTTCAAACGACGCGTCGGGTAAACTAGCACAAGACACGAATTGAACCTCTATTAGGTATGGGGTTGATTGTTACGGTAAATTATTAATACGGAGAACTACACGACGGTGATCGGCCAAGAAAGTGAATTTAAATCGCCGGACCGCGACAACTTTTTTCTAAGTGACGCTTGATGTTCTTTTGACTAGTGAAGAGTTGTCCGCTAAGTGAACAAGTTAGGAGTCAGCTCAAGTATCTTCAAGCGTCCGACTTTGTTCGACTTACCAGCCCCTTGGGCAAGGAATTTCTTGAGGATTGTGCGTTTGAATATGTACCTCCGCATCTCTCTTTCGAAGTGACATCTGCCCACTGTGTGTAAATGTCACCCATGATCACTGGTATTGAATCCTCGTCTCAAGACGAATTTTGGAACATACCATTGGAAACAACAATACGGCTTCAAACCGAAATGCGTTTGGATATGCTCCGTCATGTGATTGGCTTCCCACTCTGTGACGGTGCAGAATGGGCATGCAAAATATTCCAACTCGGAGGGAGTCTTGAACTGATGTCGAAGCTGGCGAATTAAATCCTCAGGGATTGGAGTACTTTGCGATATCCATTCCGATGATTGGAAGATCATCTGGAGGAGCGATCCGTCGTCGGGGTTTCGAAGTTCCCCCCATAGACGTTGTTCAACCTCACTCCGTCCATGTTCATAGAACTGAGGCTGGAACCTAGCAGGTTTCCATGTTTATCATAGGTAGGATTCCTGGTTACTTGACTTACTGAATATTGGACTGTTGTGACATTGTGAGCCTTCAGTATCGTGGGCCGGGAATCAGGGAGGTGTTGCTCAAATTTGTCGTGTATTAGTTACGTAGAGGAATCGGTGGCAGACGCCGAATGTCTGTTCCCCTAGTTCTCGTTTTATACTTGCATCCAAAGTCGCGGACTGACATGTTCTTCATGGAGGATGGAAGAGCCAGGCAGTCCAGGAGGAGCAATGAGTCACATTATGAGTGTGGGTCCTGACGGGACTGCAAGCCCGCCGGGTTCTTGGCTTCAAGGTGGTAGACGAGGCACGGACGCATCAACACGGATGGCAACCGGAAAAGAGACTCAGAAGGCCTGAGACGACCTCTTCTCGTTAGAACATGGTGTACCAGTTCACCGAAAGAAAGCTCCGTTCGTCACTCCCAAAACCGATAGCGCCCCAGAAGTCTAATGAGGGATTGCAATGAAGCGCATGCCCATGCGTGAGTATGCGGTGATACTCTATGTGCTATTCCACCGCTTCCTCCAGAGGAGAATCTGTGCCCCAAGCTGAGTCGGGTCACACGAATGAATTAGAGCCTGTTAGTCCGCACCTAACAAGCCGACGTCAGAGGACCTGAACATGGCATCACAGGTCAAAAGATTGTCAGGATCGTCGATTGGGTAGAGAATGTCGTCCAACGCTATTGGTGTCCCACGGCTTCGAAACTGGTGCTGATAGACTTCAATACGTGCGCACTATATTCACCTGCTTGTGTTGACTCGATGAAGTGGGACGCCTTTCTGGAAGGCCTTTCGCTTTGGTCAACGCACTCTTCCAAATTCCAAATCTTTGTTCTTGACTTGGTCCCATACCCTTTCTTAAAAACATTAAAAACATAAGCATAGCCTCCAGACGATTATCTCAGCTCTTGATATGATTCTTTTACCTTTCCTCTGCACGCACATTGCGACTCAATCGCGTGGTTTCAGCGGTCGCTACGATCCTGCGGTTCCAGGACGACTCAGTCAACTTGCCTTTATCTCAAGGTCATTTCGTTTTTTCACTCATGTGTTCTGCGGCCACTCCTTGAACACCCCTTGATTCACCCTCACGGGCACGTTGGCTTTGACCATTCTGGAATCAAAGCCATCTTACATGCACACCGCAATCCCACATTGGTAGGATTTCAGTCAAGTACTACCTTTATTGCGAACGCCGGAGCGAGGTTGTCACGCGCGGCGCCCGCTTCCCAAAAGGAGATGTACGTGGCGTCGGTGGCGACAAATGCGTCGCAGTGGAGATCTACTCCGTTTGGTTCACAACGTATGTTTTAACTTCGCCACCGTTGCCACGTCGCGAGCCGTCCACTGCATTCTCCACCTTCTTCCATATTTGGAAAGTCATAAAATCCTATTTAATTTATTCCCATCTGCTCGGCAGTGCTGTTGGAAGTCTTTCACCACTTACCATTTCTGATTAGGATAACACCCTCCATTTAGCCCGCCATCTAGGCCGCTTAGCGAACAACGCCACATTCGTTCGGTTTAAAACCAAGAAGATCGTGACGTCTGCAGGGATGCAAGATACGACTCACATCCTTCCCCCCGAGCAGGACTCGACCTGTCCTCCATGTCGTGGAACCATCATTATCAGGTTCCAGGTCCCTCGCAACCTGACGAGTTTTCTTCTTCTTTCCACGGCACTGGTGCCAGTACTTCGAACAATGGTGGTAAGTCCCACCGCACTGCTTGCTGCTATTGTTGGTTTACTCCTCACATCAGCGCTCAGCGTGCTTGGGACGCATCACCTACTCACCAACCCTGTTGAGGCCTCCTCAGGACCCCCGAGTTATGACACATCCTCAGCTGCAAATCACTTCAATTTAATGCCTAGGCTGGCGGTTGCTGGTACGGGACTTGCACTCGACCGACACGCTACCACATCGTACCACCCTCGAACAGGAGATCCGCCATATCTATCTAGTCATGCACCTGGTGAGTGTTTTGGTAGTACTCAATGATGTGGGTAATGCATGAGGCACTGATTTGTCCCAATAGGAGCGCCGTATGAACAACGAAGCATTCTACCTACACCGGTAACTCACTCTATGCATGCACACTCTAACGGACACGGGTTCATCGGCTCAAGCACCTTCGCTCCCCAACCACCTACGCTGAGTGGGAACACTCCCACTTGGCCAAGTACGATGGCGCCGTTAGTATCATTAGTCCCATTTCTGTCCAATTAATCCCCTTCAACTAAGTTGTAGTGTGCCGTATCCGGGACAGACAGACCCGCCGTCCATTGGACCCCAGATGCAACACTGGTCTTCAGCACCTACACATCGTGCTAGCGTAGCCTCGGGATCAAGAGCTACGGCATACTTTGTCCCTTCTCCCGTCCTCAGCACTGTGCCTGACTATACCTTGGAGGAAGGGTAAGTTCCCTCTTTCACCACTATCAATCAGACTTTAACTTGCTCCCTCTTCCTCAGATTCAAGTTCCAAGTTATGACAAGGGGCCCCTCTATCGAACCCGCTGAGCTCAAGGAATGGAAGCCCGAGCATTCGTGGGACTATACGATTCGTATCGAAGGCATCAGGACCCAAATGGGAGCCACAATATTGATTAACCTCAATAACCCCACAAACATTCCGACCGGTTCTCTTGGTCTCTGGTTTTATATGAAGAAGAAGGATGGGTCGGATAATCGCATCGAAGGCCCGACCTGTGGAATCTGTGCAAAGCGCCAGCTCACCAACGTTGTTCGCTTTAAGGACGCGATAACTGCTGTGCAAGCCCATACCAGGATAATCTGCTCACCGACTGAGACTTGGCTAGAACCGTTGCCCGACAATACCGCTTATGTTGCCGATGTGTCATTCCTGATCTGGTGTCCGGCTTATCATGAAGCTAGATCGGATCACAGCACCGCTCGAGTCAAACAGTCTCGTCAGCACTTTCAGTATGTTGGTTTTCCCCATGGCATATCCCGCACGCTGAACACCCCTTGTAGGCTCGTTTGCGAGCTTCGTGACCACACAGGTCGTGCCTTGGCGACAACGGTACTACGCAGGACCTGGGGTGGCGACAAGCGATCCAGGCAGCTCAAGAAGGACGCGGATCGGCGTCCGGGGCACCGTGCAAGTATCTCGGGGGAAATCACCACTCCACAGGTTGACAGCCACATCCTACCGAGCAGTCATGCGCATCTTTCGTCACCAGGCTCTGACCAACGATCACCTCTGCCACCACCCTCCCACTTACCGCCAATCAAGGTGGAGGCTTCTTCTCCGACCCATAACACACCCCCTCGTGTTGATCTCCTCTCCTCTCCTCGTGTCGAGCGGAGGTCTAGAGGCCGCGTGAGGGCAGCTCCTGTGTCAGAAACCAGAATCACATCCCCGCTGCTAGCGGTCCCGCTATTAGTCCCTTCTCCTGAGGTTTCTGTGATAGAAGTTGTCGGCACTCCTGCGCCTTCAGATGATGTCGTGGAGGTGCCGGCACCTGCTAAACCTCCCGTCGCCATCTATGTGGGATCCGCTTCTCCACCGCCGCGCAGGGCCCCTGCTCCTTCTCCAGAATCACCTGGACGCACTATCCCGCGTTGTGTACTTGGTCCGAGAATCATTGCCCCTCCGCTCTCGGAATCGGTCATCGAGATAGTACCACCCCGGCCTGACTTTCTTGGGGTGTGGAGAGAGGAGGGGAGGGCTGGTGATGAGGTACAGCTCACTGGGGCTGGGTTCAATAGAGAAACAGAGTACTTCGCCCAGTTTGGCAAAGTACGCCCAACTCAGGCGTTCTACAAAGCCTCAAATATTTTGATTTGCAAAGTTCCATTTTCGGAAACAATTGGAACCGTGAAAGTCTCAATTGTTTCTCGAGATGGGAGCATGATTTTATGTGAACAACAACGGTGGTTCCGGTACCTCAGTGACAAGAGGTTTAATGCGTCAGTACGGGTCAATTGCCAACCCTGCTTTAAATATTTGCTGACTCTCCTTTTCTAGTTTGCAACTCATAATGGCTGCTCTCGATAACGCAGATGAAGAGGATATACAAGGAGAAGCGGCTGACTTCGCGCGTCGCTTGTCATCAAAGAAAGAAGAACGGCAATTTCTCAGAGAAGGTCACGAGATTAACCCAGCTCGGCAACCTCAGCTCTCTGGAGCCACGGCCGTGGTCAACTCTCCCGTCCCATTTGACCACGATACATTGCTCTCCACCGAGCCTTCGCCCGTTAACGATGATCAAACCTTGTCCCGTAGCCGATCTTCAACGCTCGTTTCACCCTCCACACATTCGTATTCTTTCCAAGAGATCAAATCGTTGGGAGTGGATCCATCGTCTTGGGACCGTGTCAGGAGTTGGTTCGAGCGAAAAGACTCAACGATGGCGAAGGGGAGGAAACGCTCCGCAGAGGAAATGGAGGACGACCAAACACTGGAGACGAGCCGCGTATCCGAGAGTCTGGCTGCAAAAGTGGCTGGTTTTCCGCGTGTTCGAGATCAGGAACCCCACAAAACGAGCTGTGAGGCACAACCTCGTTCGAAGAAGCAGCGATTGAATGATGCACTATGTCGTTCCGACGTTGATATCTCGCCTGGACACACCCCTCACTCTCCCGTTATGAATCCGGTCACAAATGGACTTTAACGACACGCCTAGGGATATGAGATATATGTCATAGATTACGATGGACTACGTATAATGGGCGGACAATCCAGGCCCGCGACAAGGATGTATGTAATAAATAACATGAATAATCAATTGCTCCTCAATCAGGGGCATATAAGGGTAGTGCTACCGCCGCTGGTGCATATCCTGATAATGCCTTTGCATATTCTTGGCAGCAATGGATTTGGAGCTAGTGAGAGTGTGAGCGCGAGTTCGCAGTTGAGACCGGAACGCACGGACCAGATCTGACATTTGGCAGGGTTGTTCCTATTAGCAAGATGGTCGCCGAGATTCTCCTGGCTATAGCCCTGAAAATCACTGAACAAATAGTCAGAGATTGCTGGGAATTTGCCACCATTTACGGATGAACATCTCACCAGTTTGGGTCGTGGTTTCTTGGACATCGGAAAGGACGATGACCGAACTTGACGCGTTCCCTTCCAATCGCCCTGTGGAGGCGGTCACGAGTGCTGTTCGGGTCCAACGCGGACTTATATCCCAAGATCTTGCCCTTTCGATCTTTCTCTG
>WNFL01248386.1_pt1 | contig 18135 bp, 25 predicted proteins | sample 5400361 | NCBI WGS metagenome assembly WNFL01 (sample SAMN13153351, study PRJNA577476) | soil metagenome | isolation source: 40 cm soil on Douglas fir-dominated hillslope | place: USA:California | collected 2013-09-17
CTTGGACCCTATTGCCTGCTTGGCAAACCCAAGGGGTCAGCCGGTCCTTACACCCTGCAGATTTGCTTCAATACCGACTACTTGTGGCTCGACGCAAAAGGAAACAAGAGCACGCTCACCGAGGCATCTCGCGTCGAGGAGAAATTCGTTTCCGTCGAAATCACTCCATGGCGCGATAAGTGATCATCCGCGACCCGGCGCGCGCATGAAGATCGAAATCGACGATCTCTCTCGACCGGTAATCCACGCATTGCTGAATGAGCACTTGCAGAACATGTACGAGCTGTCCCCACCCGAGAGCGTTCACGCGCTCGACCTCGAGAAGCTTCGCAAGCCGGGCATTACTTTCTGGTCCGCCTGGGAAGGCTCGCTCCTGCTGGGCTGCGGCGCCCTCAAGGAATTGGACCGCAAGCATGGCGAAGTAAAGTCCATGCGCACTCCCACCGCGCTTCGCCGCAAGGGAGCGGGGCGGGCGATCCTCGCGCATATCATCGAAGTCGCCCGGTCGCGATCGTACGAGCGTTTGAGCCTGGAGACCGGCTCCATGGAAGCATTCAAGCCCGCCCAAATACTCTATGAGAGTTTTGGCTTCGCGTACTGCGGTCCGTTCGGCGAGTACACCGACGACCCGAATAGCGTCTTCATGACGTTACGCCTGATCGAGGGATCGCGATGACACGAGGTTCCGACGATCTGGCTCTCATCAGCGCGAAGACGATCGAGCATTACGACAAGCGCGCCACCGACTTCTGGGAGGGCACGCGCGATCACGACGTAAAGCAGAACATCGACGCGCTGTTGCGGCACATTCGCGGGACGCCGCCGATTCGCATACTCGATTTCGGCTGCGGTCCAGGGCGCGACCTGGCGGCGTTTCGCGCGCTTGGGCACGAGCCGATCGGTCTCGAGGGCTCGCCACAGCTTGCTACATTGGCACGCGAGCACAGCGGCTGCGAAGTGTGGGAGCAGGACTTTCTCGCGCTGAAGCTTCCGGCCGGCGGCTTCGACGGCATCTTCGCGAACGCTTCCCTGTTCCACGTACCGCGGCACGAGCTGCCGCGTGTCTTGGGGGAGCTGCATACGGCGCTCAAGCCGAATGGCGTGCTGTTCGCTTCGAATCCCCGCGGCAATAATGAGGAGGGCTGGAACCGCGGGCGGTACGGCGTGTATCACGACCTCGAATCATGGCGCGCGTTTCTCGAAGCCGCGGCTTTCTCCGAGCTGGAGCACTACTATCGTCCGCCGGGACTGCCGATCGAGCAGCAACCCTGGCTCGCGAGCGTGTGGCGGAAAAACTGACAACCCATTCTGATCGTCACAACGAAATGCCAAGCGCCGATCCCCTGCCTCGCTTTGCCGGCCTCGCCGTGTTGCGGCGGCTCGAAGCTTCCGATCTGGCAGTGTTTCAGGAGTATCGGCACGATCCACTGATCGCCCAGTATCAGGATTGGTACGGCACCAGGACGGACGCCGAAGCGAGCGTCTTCCTGGCGAAGATGAATACGCTCGAGCTGCTGCAGCCGGGAATCTGCGCGCAAATCGGCATCGCGGAGCCTGACCAGCTTGCGCTCGTGGGCGACATCGGCCTGACCCTCGCCACCGACGGCAAGAGCGCGGAGATCGGCTACACGCTCAGGCGCGAGGCGCAAGGCCGCGGCATGGGCACCGCGGCCGTGCGAGAGATCATCAAGCTCGTGTTCGAGAGGACGGATGCCGAGCAGGTGCTGGGAATCGCGGAGCCTCAGAACATTCGGTCGATACGTCTGATGGAGCGCGTTGGCATGCGCATGATCGAGGTCCGGAGTGGAATATTTCGCAACGCACCGTGCATCGACCACGTCTATGCCCTATCGCGTAACGAAATCGCCTGGTAGTGCTCCCATCGGCTCTTGAGGTCATTGACATGAAAATTTGGCCATTCATCTTTGTGTTGGCGCTTGCATCCTGCGCATCAGCGCCCACCGCGTCGCTCGAGGCGCGAAGCGAGCTCGCGCCCACGGGCAAAGTTCGCGCCGCGATCAACTACGGCAACCCCGTCCTTGCCAGGAGAAACGCGACAACCGGCGAGCTTGGCGGCGTTACGGTCGAGCTGAGTCGAGAGCTTGGCCGCCGATTGGGCGTGCCCGTCGAGCTTGTCGCCTACGAAACCATTGCGAAACTGCTTGCCGGATTGAACGCTGGGGAGTGGGACGTGGCGTTTCTCGCCGTCGATCCGGCGCGGAAGGAAGTCGCGTTCACCGCGCCCTATATGGAGGTCGAGGTCACCTACCTCGTTCCGGAGCGCTCCGAGATCCGGCGAGTCGCGCAGGTCGACAGTCCTGGCGTGCGCATCGCGCTCCAGAGCAAGACGGCTGCCGACCTCTTCCTCACCCGAGAGCTCAAGCACGCCAGTCTATTGCGCACCCCCAACACCGCCGCCGCTTTCGACGCGCTGAAAGCGGGATCCGCCGACGCCTTCGCCGACAACCGCCAGCACCTCCTTTCGGTTGTCGACGCTAACTCGGGGTACCGCGTGGTGGACGGTCGGTTTTCCTCGATTCAGCACGCCGCGGCCGTGCCGGTTTCCCGGCGCGCAGCGGCCGATTACTTGCGCGGGTTCATCGAGGACGCCAAGGCCTCGGGATGGGTCAAGAACGCGCTCGATCGATCGGGGATTCGCGGCGTCGTCGTGGCGCCGTTTTGACGAGGAAGCGCAATATGTAGATTCGCAGGGTTGAGTGAAGAGGGAAATCGGTGCTGATTCGGGGAAGCTGCCACTGCGGCAATATCGCCTTCGCGCTCGCGTGGGAACCCGACCCTTCCGAGATCCCGGCGCGCGCCTGCAATTGCTCTTTCTGCATCAAGCATGGCGGCGTCTGGACATCCAATCCGACCGCCTCGCTGCAAATCAGCGTCCAGGAGCCCGCGCTCGTCTCCAAATACTCCTTCGGTACTCGGACCGCCGAGTTCCATATCTGCGGCCGGTGCGGCATCGTGCCGATGGTCACGAGCTTGATCGAAGACAGGCTGTACGCGGTCGTCAGCGTCAATGCCTTCAACAGTGTCGATCCCTCGCTTCTGCGCCGCGCCCCGGCCTCGTTCGAGGGCGAGGACGTCGGCCCACGTTTGACTCGCCGCACCCGGAACTGGATTGCCAACGTGCAGTACGTCGAGAACGTCCCCGCCTATCAGCTGACGATCGAGGAGGGGCTGTCGTACTTGCACGCGACAGTTGTCGGGCCGCGCAATCCGGAGAATGCGCTTCGATTTCTCCAGGAAGCCCATGACGCCTGCGTGAAGGGGGAGCATGCGGCCGTCCTGCTCGAAATGAACCTCTTGGGCCCGAGCCTTGATCCGGGGAGTATTTTTCGGGTCATTTCGCAAAGGAGCTCGGACGCCACGAGACTCAAGCGGATCGCTTATGTAGACGCGGCGGGTAATCCCGAAAGGCCGAAGTTCGCGGAGACGGTCGCGACCAATCGCGGGGTGAATGTTCGCCTTTTCCAGGATCTGGACGCCGCGAAGGCATGGCTGTCCAACGAAAGATGACGCGGCGTGAGGGCTTTCCAGGCGTCGTTGTGACAAGTTGAATTGACGTGCCGGTCCTTGACCGCTAGGGTGCGCGAATGCCACGCGAGTCGACAACCGAGGCCATCCGCGGAGAGATCGGCGAAAAACAATGCGTCGTCCTTTACGCGCGAATCAAGGACGGCGTCTCGGCCGAAGAAGGCTATGCCATCCGCGACACGCTCAATGCCGCGAGCACGATCGGCTGGTGGTTCCTGAATCCCGGATCATTCGTCGCGGTCTTCGCGGGCCGGGAGACGGGCGCGCAGCAGGCTTCGGCGTGCGAGGCCGCGCTCAGGGCGCTCGCGCAAGCCCATCCCCCCCTGAAGGCGATCGGCGTCGGCATCGCGGACGGCCTCGTCATGGCCAGCTTCACGAACGGCGGCATCCTCGAGACCTTGCCTGGCGGGAATGTGGTCTCCAGGGCAATGGAGCAAGCCGAGAGGGACGCTCTCTAGCAACAGGAGGACGAATGCTCCAGCTTCGACCGAATTGCGAGTGCTGCAACCGCGACCTGCCACCCGACTCGCAGCAGGCCTTCATCTGCACGTTCGAGTGCACGTTTTGCCGCGGCTGCGCGACGGAGATTCTGAAAGGACGCTGCCCGAACTGCGGCGGCGAATTGGTCGCGCGGCCGCGCCGCCCGGCCGAAAAGCTCGCGAAGTATCCCGCGTCGACCGAGCGTGTCCATAAACCCGCAGGCTGCGGAAAATCCGCCTGAGTCGCGCCGTCGATTTCCAGATGCCCTCCGCCGCAGTGCTCGAACGGTTCATCGCCACGGTGGAAGCGAACGACCACGTCGGCGCCATCGAGGCGTTCTATGCCGCGGATGCCTCGATGCAGGAGAACGAGGCGCCGCCGAGGATGGGACGCGACGGGCTGGTCGCCAACGAGAGGGCGGTGCTTGCGAAGATGCGCTCGGTGACGTCGAAATGCGTGCGCCCGGTTTTTGTCGACCACGATCGCGTGGTCATCCGCTGGGTCTTCGAGTTCGAAGCGCTCGACGGCGCGAGGAGGCGCATGGACGAGCTCGCGTACCAGCGCTGGGAGGGGGATCGCATCGTCGAGGAGAAATTCTTTTACGATCCCGGCCAGTTGCGCTGGATCGCGCAAGAAAAGTGAGGAGGCCGTCATGATTCGCGGGCTGCATGCCATGTTCTACTGCTCGAAGGCCGAGGAGCTGCGGGCGTTCCTGCGCGACAAGCTCGGCCTCGAGGCCACCGAGCTGAAGGCGCGCGGCGTCGAGTTCGTGCACGACGTGGAAGACCGCGGGTTCGGCCTCGTCACGCGCTTCAAGGTGCCGGGCGGATTCGACATCCAGCTTTATCAGCCGAAATACTCCAAATAGGGGGAGACATGCTTCTTACCGTGGCCCTGCTGATTGTCGTGGCCCTTATCGCCGCCGCGAGCGTGCCGCTGGTGCTGCGCCTCATCCCGCGCAACCCCGTCTTCGGCGTGCCCACCGAGCGCACGCTGGCCGACGAAAAGACGTGGCTTCGCGTGAACGCGTTCGCGGGCAAGGCCATGCTCATCGCCTGCGGACTCGTCGCGCTGATGCTCCTCATGTACCAAGGCACATGGCTCAGGTCCGGCTGGGCGCAGTTCTTCGCCTTCATCATCCCGATCGTCGCGGCAGTCATCGCGGCCGTCGTCTACGAGCGGCGCACGACTCGCTGAGGTCGATAAACCAGCGCGGTTTTCCTGTGCCAGGGCGGCATGGTCGCGTACAATCCATGCCTTCGATCGATGCCGCGCCAATGAAGAAACCGTTTCCAGTTCCTGTTCGAGTGCAGTACTCCTGCCACAAGTGCCCAGCCTACTGCTGCACCTACTCGGAGATCGAGGTCACGCGCCGTGACATCGAGCGCCTCGCCCGGCATTTCGACCTCGCTTACGGCCGCGCGGAAGAGCGCTTCACCAAGCCCGACACCAAGAAGGGCGTGCGCATTCTCCGCCACAAGAAGGACAAGGTGTTCGATTCGGCCTGCATGATGCTCGACCAGAAGACCCGGCGTTGCACCGTTTACGACGCGCGCCCCGGCGTGTGCCGCAAGTTTCCCGACAGCTCGCGCTGCGGCTATTACGACTTCCTCAAGTTCGAGCGCGCGCAGCAGGGCGATCCCGAGTGGGTCGCCCTGACCTGATCGCGGTCCCGGTCCTATTTCCCGAGAGTAAAGAAGAAAGTCGCGCCTTCGCTCGGGCGCGCTTCGGCCCAGGTGCGCCCGCCGTGCCGCTCGACCAGGCGATGCACGATCGCGAGCCCCACGCCCGTGCCCTCGTACTCGTCGGCGTGGTGCAAGCGCTGGAAGACGCCGAATAGCTTCGCCGCGTACTGCATGTCGAAGCCCGCGCCGTTGTCCTTCACGTAGTACATCTTTTCGCCGCCGGGCTCGCGGCGCGCGCCGATCTCGATCACGCCCGGCTGGCGGTCGCGGGTGAACTTCACGGCGTTGCCGACGAGGTTGCGGAGCACTTGCTTCACGAGCACCGGGTCGCCCTGCGCGTCGCCGAGGGGCCCCTCGACCTTGAACTCGACGCGCCGGCCGGCGATCGCGTGCTGGAGCTCGTCGATGGTCTGGCCGACAAGCTCGTCCATGGCGATGCGCCGTTTCACGAGCGGCTGGCGCGCGAGGCGCGAGAGCGACAGGAGATCATCGATGAGCTTGCCCATGGCGCGCGTGCTGGTGCAAAGCACCGCGAGTTTGCGCTTGCCTTCCGCGTCGATCTTGCCGCCGTAGTCCTCCTCGAGGATCTTCGCGTAGCCGTCGACGGCGCGAAGCGGCGCGCGCAGGTCGTGCGAGACCGAGTAGGCGAAGGCCTCCAGCTCGCGGTTCGCGGCTGCGAGCTCGGCGGTCCTTTGCTGCACGAGTTGGCGCTCGCGCCGCTCCGCCGCATGCGCCTTCGCGAGCCGCGTGTGCAGCACGACGTTTTCCATGAGGAGCACCAGCAGCACCAACGTCGCCGCCGCGAGCCCGTAGATGCGCCCGGCGTAGAACCCGAGGTCGTAGCGCCCCTGGTTGAGCACGGCCGAAAGCGCGATGTCGAAAAGCCAGGCGCACATCACGACCATGAGCCAGAGATCGAGCACGGTGCGCGGGCGCCGGCGCCATAGCGCGATGAGGGCGAGGAGACTGAAGACCCACACCGCGGAGACGATGCCGATCATGGCCGGCGTGTAGCGGTTCGCCTGCATGATCGCGGGCAGCGCGTCCTGGCCGGAGGTCGCGAGCAGCGCGAGAAGCAGCGCCGCGCCGAACGCGGCCACGATCGCGGCGAGGATCGCGCGAGGCGAGCTCGCCTGCATCGGTGCTGGAGCGCGGTCGGCGCGATTGAGCCAGGCGTAGGCGATGACGAGCAGCGGGAAGCCCGCGTGCCAGAACATGTAGAGCCAGGCGGTGCTCTGCGGCCCGGCGCCGAGCAGGCCGGTCGGCGCGAAGAGGCCGGGAAACGTGAGCGCGTGGAAGGCGGCGACGAATGCCGTGAAGACGTACGCGCTCGCGAGGACCAGCATCGCGCGCGTGCGCACGATCGTGAACTGGCCGAAGAGAAGCGCGGCCGTGATGAAATCGTTCACGACCAGCGCGCATTCGTAGATGGGAATGAACGCGGGGACGGCCGCGAGCTGCAGCTTGGCGAAGGGAGCCGCGGCGAGGAAGATCAGCGCGGAAACGACCACCACGACGAGCGCGAGCCGGCGCTCGTGCTCTCCCGCCGGCATCGACGAAAGGTAGTACGGCTGCTCCTCGATGCCCTCGGCCGCCATGCATCCTCCGGCGAAAAATCAGATGATACGATGCGAGGCTCATCGAGGCGCTCGCGCGATGTTCGGAACCCACGACCTCTGGCTCTTCGTGATCTCGGGACTGCTCCTGAACGTCACGCCGGGGCCGGACATGCTCTACATCATCGGCCGCAGCACGGCGCAAGGCTGGCGCGCGGGGGCGGCGGCCGCGCTGGGCGTGACCGGCGGATGCTTCGTGCACATCGCGGCCGCCGCCCTCGGGATCTCGGCGCTCCTCTCGGCATCGGCGACGGCTTTCGCGGTGTTGAAGATCGTTGGTGCGATCTACCTCGTGTACGTGGGCCTGTCGATGCTGCGCCGCCCGCGCCTCGCGCCGGCCTCGGCGCCGCTCGCGCGCGGCACCTTCCGCGAGATCTTCATGCAGGGCTTTCTCACCAATGCGCTCAATCCGAAGGTGGCGCTTTTCTTCCTCGCGTTCCTGCCGCAGTTCATCGAAGCCGATGCCGAGATGAAGCCGCTCGCTTTTCTCTTTCTCGGCTTGATCTTCACCTTCAACGCGACGCTGTGGAACCTCTTCGTCGCATGGGGCGCGGCGAAGATGAGCGATGCGATGGGAAGCCGCGCCGTCGCGTGGTTCCAACGCTCGATCGGCGCGTTCTTTGTCTACCTGGGCTTGAGGCTCGCCTTCGCCGACGAGCGCCTCGGCCGCTAGATCGGTTCGAGTACGGGCTTGGGGTACTCGACCAGCTTCGAAGCCTGGCGCTCGAACTTGTCCCTTCGCGAGAGCATGCGCGCCTGGCGCGGAGTGATGAGGGGGTAATGGCGCAGGTCGGTCAGCCGGTCGTGCGTCTCCCAGCACGACTTTGCGTTGGTCACCCAGAGCCCGGTGTCGATACGCCGCAGGTCGAACGACCCCGAGTAGCTGCGCAGCGTCTTGTGCCCGCGCCGGTTCGAATACTCGTGGAAGTAGGACATCGTGAGCTCGCGAAGCGTGCGATAGATGGGATCGCGATAGCGCAGCGGCGCGCCGTTGGTCTTCGAGATCGCGCCCCAGGCGCCGTTGCGCCGGAAGAGCGTGAGCACATGCGGGTAATCGCTCTCGTCGCAATCGAGGTGCATCACGAGCGGCGGCTCGCCATGCACCCAGAGCGCGCAGGCCGCAAGCATCGCGCCCTCGATGCAATGCGCCCTCCGCTGGCGGATCACCTCGCGCACCGAGAGCACCGTTTCGCCGTCGGGCTCGTGGTTGATGGGGATCGCGTTGAGGTACGCCTGGACCTTCTCCGGGCTCGAGAGGCGCGCGAGGACGATGAATTCGCCCGGGCCGAGGCCGAGGTCCTCGCGACGGACGGAGCGCCTTCCTGTCAGTACCGGCATGGAACGGCTTACACGGTGCGGGAGGGAACGGCCCTCATGATAACCTCGGCCGGGACGCGGTAGAGCTGTGAAAGGTTCTGCACCGTGAGCACCGCGCGCGCCTCACCCTGGTCCAGCACGCGCCCGTTCTCGAGCAGCATCACGCGGTCGGCGACCTGGAACGCGTGGTCGGGATCGTGGCTGCAGAGGAGGATCGAGATTCCCGCGCCGCGCAGTCGCGCGATCTCGCCGAGCACTCGCGCCTGGTTTCCGAAATCGAGATTCGCGGTGGGCTCGTCCATCACGATGGCGCGCGCCTCCGTGGCCAGCGCGCGCGCGATGAGCGTGAGCTGGCGCTCGCCGCCGCTCACTTCACCGAACGGACGATCCGCGAGCGCGGCGATGCCGAGCCGGTCGAGCGCCGCGCGCGCGATCTCGAAGTCCCGGCGCTGCGGCGCGGCGAAGGGCCCGAGATGCGCGCTACGCCCCATGACGACGACCTCCTCGAGCGTGAAATCGAAAGCCATCGCCGAGGATTGCGGTACGTAGGCCACCGCGCGCGCGATCGCTTCGCGCGGCATCGCCGCAAGATCGTCGCCGTCGATGAGCACGCGTCCGCCGAGCGGCGGCAGGAGTCCCAGGAGCGTCCTGAACAGCGTGGTCTTGCCGGCGCCGTTCGGACCCAGCACGCACAGCACTTCACCCGCTTCGAGGGCGACATCGAGATCGCGGCCGACGACCCTGCGCGGGAAGCCGAAGGCGAGGCCGCGCGCGGCGATGCTCATGGCGCCTTGCGCGATGAGGCGGCGAGAAGCGCGATGAAGGTCGGTGTCCCGATGAGCGCCGTCACCACGCCGGGCGGAAGCTCGCCCTCGACCGCGGTCCGGCAAACCGTGTCGACCACAAGCAGGAATCCGCTGCCGAGGATCGCGGAGACCGGGAGCACGCGCGCGAAGCCCGGGCCGACCAATAGTCGTGCGACGTGTGGGACCACGAGTCCCACCCACCCGATGACGCCCGCGATGGCAACGCCCGCGGAAGTGATGAGCGTGGCGGCGACGATGACGATCAGCCGCAAACGGGGTACATCGATGCCGAGCGCCGCCGACTCGTCTTCCGGAAGTGCGAGTAGGTTCACGCGCCAGCGCAGCGCGACGAGTGGAATCGATCCCAGCACGATCAGCGGGAGCGCAGCCGCCAGGTCGCCCGGCACGACCGATGCGAAGCTGCCGAGCAGCCAGAAGGTGATCGCGGGAAGCTGGTTATAGGGATCGGCCAGCGTCTTCGCGAAAGCGACGCCCGCGGCGAAAAGCGATCCGACCACCACGCCCGTCAGCACCAGCGTCAGCACGCGATCGTGGCCGCGGACCCACGCGCCGATCGCCACCACAAGCGCCGCGGCCGAAAGTCCACCCGCGAATGCGAGCCCTTGCATCACCGCCATCGGCAAGCCGGCGAGGATCGCGATGACCGCGCCGAGCGCGCAGCCGCTCGAGACGCCGAGGATGTCGGGGGAGACGAGCGGGTTGCGGAAGAGGTTCTGGTAGGCGGCACCCGCGGCGCCCAGTGCGCCGCCGACCGCGAGCGCCGCGACGATACGCGGCCCCCTCACCTCGAGCACGATCGCTCGCGCGTTGTCGCCGATGGCGGCTTCGCCGCCGAAGATCGCGGACCAAATGACTCGTGCGACGTCGTGCGGCGCGACGGGAAAGCTGCCGACGGCAAGGCTCGCCGCGACGAGGAGCGCGAGCACGACGAGGCCGAGGAGGGCGGCGAGCGGGAGACGCGAGGGAGCGAGGATCAAGAGCCGGGGGCGATGCCGCTAGAATGGGACTCGATTCTACCCATGGGCGAATCCATGAAACGAATCTTCATTTCGCTTTTGGCAGGGCTGTGGTGCGCGCTGGCGATTTCCGCCAATGCCGCGGAGGAGACGCTCCGCCTTGCGACGACGACGAGCACGGAGAATTCGGGGTTGCTGCGCGTGATCGTTCCGAAGTTCGAAGCCGCCTCGGGGCTCAAAGTGCGCGTGATTTCGGTCGGCACCGGCAAGGCGATGAAGCTCGGCGAGAACGGCGACGTCGACGTGGTCCTCGTGCACAGTCGCCCCGACGAGGATCGCTTCGTCGCACAGGGTTTCGGCGTGAATCGGCGCGACGTGATGTACAACGACTTCGTGGTGGTCGGACCGAAGGACGACCCGGCGGGCGTGCACGGCATGAAGGACGTGATCCACGCATTCCGGAAGATCCTCGACGCCAAAGGCACGTTCGTCTCGCGCGGCGACGATTCGGGCACCGACAAGATGGAGAAGGCGTACTGGAGCGACGTCGGCCGGCGGCCGGAGGAGCGCCAATACCTCTCCGCCGGCCAAGGGATGGGCGAGGTGCTCACCATGGCGGGCCACCTGCAGGCCTATACGCTCACGGATCGCGCTACTTTCAGCGCGTACCGGTCGCGCGTAGGGCTCGACATCCTCGTCGAGGGCGATCCGCGCCTGTTCAATCCCTACGGGGTGATCGCCGTCAATCCCGCGCGCTATGCCGACGTCAATTTCAAGGGCGCGATGCGGTTCATCAACTGGCTCACCGGCGCGGAAGGGCGTGAGGCGATCGCCTCCTTTCGCATCCAGGGCGAGCAGCTCTTTTTCCCGGCACGCTGAATGGCGCGCTTCTGGATCGCGGTCCTCGCGAGCCTCGCCTGCGGCCTTGCCGGCGCGGCCGACCTTCGACTGGGCGCCACGCATACGCTCGAGGACTCGGGGATCCTTCCCGTGCTCGTCGGTGCTTTCGAAGCCGCCCACGGGATCAAGGTGCGCGCGCTCGTCGCGGGCACCGGCCAAGTGATGAAGTACGCGGAGAATGGCGACGTCGACGTGGTCTTCACGCACAGCCGCATCGACGAGGAGAAGCTTGTCGCGAGCGGCGTGGGCCGGCGGCGCCGCGACGTGATGTGGAACGATTTCGTGATCGCCGGACCCGGGTCGGATCCCGCGCGCGTTCGCGGCATGCGCGACGCCGCGGCCGCGCTCAAGCGCATTCGCGATTCGGGCGCGCGATTCGTTTCGCGCGGCGACGACTCGGGCACCCACAAGACGGAGCTGCGGCTGTGGAGCGCAGCAGGCGGGCTCGCGCCATGGCCGGGCTATCTTTCCTCGGGACAGGGCGCGGGGCGTGCGCTCCTCATGGCGTTCGAGCTCGACGCCTACGACCTGGTCGATCGCGCCACGCTCAAGAAGTACGAGCGCCGCGCGCCGCTTCCGGTCCTCGTGGAAGGCGATCCGCGCCTTCTCAACGAATACGGCGTGACGACGATCGTCGCGTCGGCCGCGCGCCGCGCGAACGAGCGCGACGCGGAGGTCTTCGCCGCGTGGCTCGCGTCGCCCGCGGCGCGAAAGTTGATCGAGGACTTCCGCATCGAGGGCGCACGTGTCTTCCACCTGCCGAGATAGCTGATGTCCCTTCTCGAGGCCACCCAGCAGGCATTCCAGCGGCTGTTCGCGGGCGACGCGGAGCTGTGGACGGTCATCTGGATCTCGCTCAAGGTCTCGCTCACCGCGCTTCTCGTCGCGACGCCGTTCGCGGTCGCGCTCGGATTCTGGGTGGCGTCCAACCGCTTTCCCGGGCGACGCGCGGTGATCGTCCTGCTGCAGGGGATGCTGAGCTTCCCCACCGTCGTCGTGGGGCTGATCCTCTACCTTCTGCTCTCGCGCAGCGGCCCGCTCGGACCCTGGCACCTGCTTTTCACGCAGGACGCGATGATCGCGGGGCAAGCGGTGATCGCCTTTCCGGTGCTCGCGGCGTTCACGCTCGCCGCGGTGCACGGCGCCGACCCGCGGCTTCGCGAGACCGCGGTGAGCCTCGGCGCGGGACCGCTGCGCTCGGCCCTGACCAGCCTCTACGAAGTGCGCTTCGCCGTCGTCGCAGGCGTGCTCAACGGATTCGGGCGCGTGATCTCGGAGGTCGGCTGCTCGATGATGGTCGGCGGCAATATCGCCGGGCTCACGCGCAACATTCCCACCGCGATCGCCCTCGAGACGAGCAAGGGGGATTTCTCGCAGGGAATCGCCCTCGGGGCGGTGCTCATGGCGTTCGCGCTCGGCGTGACCGCGCTACTCGGCCTGGTGCAGAGCGAGCCCGCGCCGCGATGAGCGCCCTCGTCTCGATCAGCGAGGCGGCGAAATCCTTCGACGGAAAGGTGCTGCTCGATGTCGGCGCGCTCACCCTTGCCGCGGGCGACCTCATCGTGCTCACCGGCGATAACGGCAGCGGCAAGACGACGCTCCTCAAGATGCTCGCGGGGCTCGAGCACGGCGATCGGCTCGGAATGCGCTTCAACGGCTTTGCCGCGACCTCCGCGCACTACCCGCGCGAGCTGCGACGCGAGATCGTATACGTGCACCAACACCCGTATCTCTTCAATACGTCGATCGCCGACAACATCCGTTACGGCCTGCGGCTGCGCGCCATGCTTGCCGGGGAGCGCGAGGTCCGCGTGGCCGAAGCGATCGAGTGGGCGGGCGTCGGGCACCTGCTCGGGGTTGCGCCGCGGCGCTTGTCGGGTGGCGAGAAGCAGCGCGTCGCGCTCGCCCGCGCTCGCGTGCTGCAGCCGCGGGTGCTGCTCGTGGACGAGCCGACCGCGAGCCTCGATACGCAGGCGCGCGCGCAGGTGGTCGAGCTGCTGCGCAAGACGGCGACCGGCGAGAACTGCGTCGTGGTGGCCTGCCACGACCGCGAGCTGATCGAGCTCGAAGGCGCGCGCCGCTGGCACCTCGAGCGCGGAAAGATCGAGACGTAGCCCATGCTTCCTGGGGAAAGATCGCATGAACGATACTAGAGAGATGCAACCGCTCGTCGCCAGCCTCCTTCCGCGCGACCTCTTCAAGGGCAAGACCGTCTTCGTGACCGGCGGCGGCAGCGGCATCAACCTCGGCATCGCGCGCAATTTCGCGGCGTTGGGAGCGCACGTCGCGATCTGCGGACGCACGCAGGAGAAGCTCGACAACGCGGCGATCGAGCTGCGCGCGCTCAACGCGCACACGGACGGCAAGGCGTTGCCGGTCGCAGCGGACGTGCGCGACTACGCCGCCATCGAATCGGCCTTCAAGCGGACGCGCGAGGAAATGGGTCCGATCGACGTGCTGGTGTCGGGCGCCGCGGGCAACTTCATCTGTCCCGCGGAGGACCTGAGCCCGAACGGCTTCAAGACGGTGATCGACATCGACTTGCAGGGCTCCTTCCACGCCTCGCGCGCGGCCTTCGAGCAGCTCCGGGAAACGCGCGGCTGCCTCATCTTCATCTCCGCGGGCCAGGCCTTCGTGCCGCAGGCCTACCAGGTGCACGTCGCCGCCGCGAAGGCGGGCATCGACATCATGATGAAGAACCTGGCGATCGAGTGGGGCAGGCACGGCATCCGCACCATGAGCATCGCGCCCGGCCCGATCGAGGGCACCGAGGGGATGAAGCGCCTGGCTCCCCCGGGATTCGAGGACATCAAGCGCGCCGTGATCCCGTTGGGGCGCATGGGCACGGTCGACGATATCGGCCAGGCCGCGGTTTTCTTCGCATCGCCGCTGGCGAGCTACATCACGGGCGTCGTGCTCTGCGTGGACGGCGGCAACAGCCTCGTGGGCTCGGCCCTCTGGAACCAGGCGGTCACGAAGATGGATCTGCGGCGGGGCAAATGAGCGAGCTCGACACGCCTGCCACGCTCGAGCACCGCTACGCCGAGGTGAACGGCGTGCGGCTGCATTACGTCACGGCGGGCCAGGGCCCGCTGATGCTCTTCGCGCACGGGTTCCCGGAGTTCTGGTACGCGTGGCACGCGCAGGTCGCGGAGTTTTCGCGCGACCACCAGGCGGTCGCCTACGACCAGCGCGGCTACAACCTCTCGGGAAGGTCCGCGGAGCTGCGCTCGTATTCGATGCGCAACATCGCGGAGGATTGCCGGCAGCTGATCGGCGCGCTCGGCCAGGAGAAGGCCATCGTCGTCGCGCACGACTGGGGCGGTGCGATGGCATGGATGCTCGCCGCGCTCCATCCCGAATGCATCGAGAAACTCGTCATCGTGAACGCCCCGCATCCGGTCCTGTTCGCGCGCGAGCTCATGCGCAATCCCGCGCAGCGCGCCGCGAGCGCATACATCACCCGGCTCATCGAGCCGCAAGCGGAAGAAAACCTCGGCGCGAACGACCACGAGTGGCTGGTCAAGGCAATCAGCCAGCGCTCTTCCCGTGAAAAGAGGCCCGATGCGCGCACGCTCGCTCTCTACCGCGAGGCGTGGTCGCAACCGGGAGCGTTGACGGGCGGGCTCAACTACTACCGCGCATCGCCGCTGAATCCCGCCGCCGGCGAGACCCGCTACTCCGTGGAGCAATTCCCGAAGGTCCGCGTGCCGACCCTGGTGATCTGGGGCGAGAAGGATACGGCGCTCCTGCCCGCCCTTCTCGATGGGCTCGACGAGCATGTCACGGACCTTCGGATAGAGCGCATCCCCGAGGGAACCCACTGGGTCGTGCACGAGTTTCCGGAGCGCGTGAACGCGCTCATTCGCGATTTTCTCCAGGCATGAGACAGGTCCTGAAGCGATGAAGGACCTCCGCGGAAAAGTGGCGGCGATCACCGGCGGCGGCAGCGGCATCGGGCGCGAGATCGCCCTCGCTTGTGCGCGCGAAGGCGCGCGCATCGCGCTTGCCGACGTGGACGAGGCGGGAATGCGCGAGACCGCCGCGCTCATCGCGCCGCTCGGCGTGGACACCCACATCGTGCGCTGCGACGTCTCGAAGGCGGGCGACGTCGAGAATCTGGCGGCGGAAGCCGACCGTCGCTTCGGCGGCGCGCAGCTCGTCTTCAACAACGCGGGCGTCGCGGTGGTGGGGCCTTCGTGGACCACGACGCTCGAGGACTGGAAGTGGCTCCTCGACGTGAACCTCATGGGCGTGGTCCACGGCATCCGCGCCTTCGTGCCGCGCATGCTCGAGCGCAAGGACGAGTGCCACATCGTCAACACGGCTTCCGTCGCGGGCCTGGTCTCGCTTCCTGGCAACAGCGTGTATTGCGCGAGCAAGCACGCGGTGGTCGCGCTCACCGAATGCCTGCGCCATGAGCTGCGGCTGGAGAAGGCTTCGATCGGCGTCTCGGTCCTGTGCCCCGCGTACGTGAACACCGGAATCTTCGACTCGGCGCGGAACCGCCCGGCCGAGCTCGCCGCCACCAACCCCAACGCGGCGCCCTACGAAGCGATGGGGCGCAAGGCGGTTCGCTCCGGAAAGCTCTCGGCGGCCGATATCGCCCGCATCACGCTGGACGCGGTGAAGGCGGGACGGTTCTACATCCTCACGCACCCCAGGATCAAAGCATCGATCGAGATTCGCATGCGCGACATTCTCGAAGAGCGCGATCCCACGGACACGCTGCCGCCGGTCGACCGCAACAAGGCGGGCTCCTGATGCGCGCACTGAGGTGCAATGCCTATGGGTCACCCGATGCGCTCGTCGTCGAAGAAATCGCTTCCCCGAAGCCGGGGCCAAAGCAAGTGTTTATCGACGTGAAGGCCGCGGGCGTGAATTTTCCCGACGCGCTCATCGTGCAAGGCAAGTACCAGGTGAAGCCGGAGCTGCCGTTCACACCGGGCGGGGAGCTCGCGGGCATCGTTCGCGCGGTGGGCCAGGAGGTCAAACACATCAAGCCGGGCGACGCGGTCGTCGCACTCAGCATGCACGGCGCTTTCGCCGAGGAAGTAATCGCGGATGCCGATCGCGTGGTCGCGTTGCCCGCGGGTGCGGATCTGGAGATCGCCGCCTGTTTTTTGCTGGCCTATGGCACGTCGTATCACGCGCTCAAGGACCGCGCCGAGCTGCGCGCCGGCGAGACGCTCCTCGTGCTTGGCGCCGCGGGCGGCGTCGGACTCGCGGCGGTCGAGCTCGGCAAGCTCATGGGCGCGCGCGTGATCGCGGCCGCCTCGAGCGGCGAGAAGCTTGCGATCTGCCGTGCGCACGGCGCGGACGAGATGATCGACTATGCGCGCGAGGACCTCAAGGAGCGCGCGAAGGAGCTCACGCAAGGACGCGGCGTGGACGTGGTCTACGACCCGGTCGGCGGCGCGTACAGCGAGGCGGCGCTGCGCTCGACCGCGTGGAAGGGGCGCCACCTCGTGATCGGCTTCGCGGCGGGGGAAATCCCGAAGATCGCGCTCAACCTCGCGCTCCTCAAGGGCTCTTCGATCGTCGGCGTCTTCTGGGGCGAATTCACGCGCCGCGAGCCGGCGCTGAACGCCGCGAACATTCGCCAACTCCTCGCCTGGCTCGAGTCGGGCGCGCTGAAGCCGCTCATCTCCGCGCGCTACCCGCTCGCCAAGGGAGGCGAGGCGCTCCAAGCGGTCCTCGCGCGCAAGGTCACCGGAAAGGTGGTCATCCTTCCCGAAGCCTGAGCGAGGGAGAGGCTGCCTAGGCCTTGCTTCTTTGCGCCAGGACTTTCTGCAGCTCGCCCGACTGGTACATCTCTTTCATGATGTCGCAGCCGCCGACGAATTCGCCGTTCACATAGAGCTGCGGGATGGTGGGCCAGTTCGCGTACTGCTTGATGCCTTCGCGAATGTCGGCATCCTGGAGCACATCGACGGTATAGATCTCGTCGACTCCGCACATCTTCAGGATCTGGGTCGCCGAGGCCGAGAAACCGCACATCGGCATCTTCGGCGAGCCCTTCATGTAAAGCACCACGGGGTGGCTCGTGACCTGCTCGCGGATGGTGTCTTGCACGCTCATCGATCTCTCCTTTTCATTGCTTTCAATCCTTCCGACCGCCGGCGACCCGCGGGATTCCCGCGAGGTCGTCGATGGAAAACTGTCCGGTGAAGCCCGCCCCATCGAGGAGCGCCATCACCGCATCCTTCTGATCGTATCCGTGTTCGACGATCAGCCACCCTCCGGGTTCGAGGTGCGCCGGCGCTCCCGCCACGATCGCACGGATCGCATCGAGCCCGTCGCGGCTGCCGTCGGTGAGCGCCGATGCGGGCTCGAAGCGCAGGTCGCCCCGGCCGAGGTGGGGATCGAGTGCCGCGACGTAGGGCGGATTCGACACGATCGCGTCGAAGCACCGGCCGGCGACCGGCTCGTACCAATGCCCACACAGCCACTCTACGCGATCGGCGGCGGCGAAGGACTCGGCGTTGGCGCGCGCGACCACGAGCGCCGCCTGGCTGGTGTCGGTGGCGGTGATGCGCGCATGCGGGCGCTCGCAGGCAAGAGTCACGGCGATCGCGCCGCTGCCCGTGCCCAGGTCGAGGACGCGGGCGGCGGGCGCCACACGCTCGAGCGCCGCCTCGACGAGGGTCTCCGTTTCGGGCCGCGGGATCAGGACATCGGGGCCGACCGCGAATTCGCGTCCGTGGAACTCGCGCTTCGCGACGAGATAGGCGACCGGCCGGCCGAGCACGCGCTGCGCGATCAGCGACTCGATGCGCGCGTCTTCCGATTCGGTGAGGACCCGCAT
>WNFL01381715.1_pt1 | contig 18135 bp, 17 predicted proteins | sample 5400361 | NCBI WGS metagenome assembly WNFL01 (sample SAMN13153351, study PRJNA577476) | soil metagenome | isolation source: 40 cm soil on Douglas fir-dominated hillslope | place: USA:California | collected 2013-09-17
CCTATGCTGGGACAAGTACTACTTCTTTGGGATCTCTGTGCGCTCCTGTTCAAAACTCTGTCTGCGCTAGCTTTTGTGGAACTGGTTCCCTAACGCGTGGCCAGGACTCACCGGAGGCCGCGAAAGAAAGACCCTTAAACAAGGAGGTCGCAAAGATCTCAAAGAAGGGGGGATTTGGGTTCATGCCGCGGTTCTCGCATCCTTCCAAGATACGGCCAATTGATCCTATGCTGGGACAAGTACTACTTCTTTGGGATCTCTGTGCGCTCCTGTTCAAAACTTTGTCTGCGCGAGCCTTTGTGGAACTGGTTCCCTAACGCGTGGCCGGGATTCACCGGAGGCCGCGAAAGAAAGACCCTTAAACAAAGAGATCGCAAAGATCTCAAAGAAGGGGGGATTTGGGTTCATGCCGCGGTTCTCGCATCCTTCCAAAGATACGGCCAATTGATCCTATGCTGGGACAAGTACTACTTCTTTGGGATCTCTGTGGGGACAAGTACTACTTCTTTGGGATCTCTGTGCGCTCCTGTACAAAACTCTGTCTGCGCTAGCCTTTGTGGAACTGGTTCCCTAACGCGTGGCCAGGACTCACTGGAGGCCGCGAAGAAAGACCCTTGAACAAAGAGATCGCAAAGATCTCAAAGAGTGGCGATTCGGGCTCATACCGCGGCTCTCGCATCCTTCGAAAGATACCGCCAATTGGTCCTATGTCCGGAACAAGTACCACCTTCTTTGAGATCTCCGTGAGCTCCTGTTCGAAACTCTGTCTTCGCGCGCTTTTGTGCAACTTGTTGCCTTAGTGTGTGGCCTCGACTCAACCGGAGTCGCGCAAACCACTGTTGCGCTTCACGTCAACGAGGCTTTCTCCCGATCGTGTGACGAAAATGTTACATGTTCGTAGTTACGCATAAGTCGTTGCTAGCGCTAAACAGGATGTGGCTGACGAAACTCGGCCGCTTGAAGAAGCCCGCTGTTTTTCCGAGATCGACGATACCGCCTCGCTTTCGCTGGGCTGGCGTTTCGATTCGGGAAAACGCGGGGCAACTTGTCGACCAGTTCTGTCAACGACCCTGTCAGAAAACAAAAAGAAATATATGCGCTTAACTCGGAAATTTTGCCTGCCCGCCCTGTTGGTGGCCGCGGCATCTGTCCATCCCAGCATTGCGGGAGAAGACGATGACAGTAACGATACCGCTTACCCAATCAGTCACGTGGTAGTGATCTTTCAGGAAAACGTCTCCTTTGATCACTATTTTGCGACCTATCCATTCGCGGAGAACCCACCCGGCGAACCGGCTTTCCACGATAAAAAAGACACTCCAAGCGTCAATGGCCTGAACGAAGCTTTGCTAACAAAAAATCCTAATTCGCTCCAACCGCAGCGAATCGATCGGTCGCACGTGAATACCGCTGACCAGGATCATGATTATCAAGCTGAGCAAGAAGCTTTTGATCACGGTCTCATGGACAAATTTGTCGAGTTCACCGGCACACCGCAAGGAACCGGACCAAGTAAGGTCATGGATTATTTCGACGGCAATACGGTGACGGCGCTGTGGCACTATGCCCAGCATTTCGCGCTGAACGATAACTCGTATGGTACAACGTTTGGTCCATCGACCCCTGGAGCGCTGAACCTCATTTCCGGTAACACACACGGAGCTACCCCAACCGACTTGGCAAGCACGACGGTTCAGGGGACGGTAATTGGCGATGCCGATCCTACGGGTGACATCGCGTCAAGTGGTACGACCATACAGCTCTCCGGAAAAAACGTCGGTGATTTGCTGAACGCAAAGGGCCTAACTTGGGGCTTTTTCGAAGGGGGTTTTGACAATCCTAACGCATCCCATATTGGAAGCGACGGCAACCCCAAAACCGATTACATCGCACATCATGAGCCCTTCCAGTATTATCCGCCAACTGCGAATCCGAGCCACCTTCCCCCTACCTCTGTGGATGCGATCGGCAAAACGGATCAAGCCAACCACCAATACGACATCACCCGTTTCTGGGAGGCGCTGCATGCCCACAAATTGCCCGCAGTTTCATTCTTGAAAGCGCCGGCTTTTCAAGATGGACATGCCGGTTATTCTGATCCGTTGTTGGAGCAACAGTTTTTGGTCACTACGATTAATGAGCTCCAGAAATCGCCCGAGTGGAACCATACCGCGATCATCATTGCCTATGATGATTCAGATGGCTGGTACGATCACGTCATGTCCCCGATCGTCAACCAATCGCAAATACAGGACGACGTATTCACAGGCTCAGGCGCTACCGGCACAAACGCTCCTCTAGGTGGTTTTCAGGGTCGAGCTGGATATGGTCCGCGGCTGCCGATCCTGGTGATTTCCCCGTTCGCAAAAGAGAACTTCGTTGATCACACCATTACGGATCAGTCCTCGATCCTGCGGTTCATCGAAGACAATTGGAAATTGGGGCCGCTTGGCGGCGGCTCTTTCGATGCATTGGCTGGGTCACTGCTCAATATGTTTGATTTCGATCATCGGAATGAACCCGATCGCCGCCTTTTCCTGGACCCGAACACAGGCGAGCCTAACGGATTCTAAAGGCTCGCTTTAAAAGTCTGCGTTTTTGTTGGCGGCACGCATACAGCGTGCCGCCTCGCATTTTCAACGATAGTTGCAGAAATTACAGCGCGGCGAAGTCGCAACGAAAAAAAACCGACGATAACGACGAGACGCGTTAGCAGATCCAACCCATGTCACAAAAAGATTCCACCGCTCACCGCGCCAATCACGACGAGGATCCATGGAGCTATCTTCCAGATCTGCAAACCGGCAAACAGGATGAGCGCGAGCGCCAAGCTCTTCTCTGAATCGATTGCGGTTGTCCAAATAGGCTGATAAAGCGCTGCGGTACTTTACTGGTCATGGTCGAATACCACGCAGAAGTCATTCAGGAATCCGGCAACCCGATCTTCGGCTAGAGGCTCAAACGTATTCAAAGAGTCGCATGAAGCCGAAATCCATGTGGAGATTCTGGTGGCAGTGAAACAAGGTTAATCCCGGGTTATCGGCTACAAAATCGACATCAACCCGACTGAAGCCTTTCACAAGAACGGTGTCCTTAAGGATGCCGGACGTTTCTTTTCCGTGGATCTTTGTGATCTCGAAGTTGTGGCGATGCAGGTGGAGCGGGTGCATATCGTCGCTCTTGTTGACGAAAGCGAGTCGATAGCGGCGGCCCTGCTCAATCTTAATCGGCTCGCTCTGCTCGTAAGGCTGTCCATTGATTGTCCAAATGTTGAACCCGCCTTTACCTCCGTTGATTTTCCCAATCTCCATGGGAATTACTTCGTCTGGTGCGATCGCTAATTTGGATTCACCGAACAGGAGGTAATTCCAATCTGATTTGCCGGAAGGCCGCCACTGCGGTTTGCCCTTTCGCCCCGCGTACTCTACGACGATCCCCATCCCGCGATTGCGATCTTCATCCATGGGAGTACCCAGGATCCAAACGCCCGGGTTCTTCATCTCCACGATCGCGTCAACTCGTTCGGCTGATCCGAGCTGGAGCACTCTAACCTTATTCGGCCGAGGAATAGGGTTGCCGTCCAGTGCGACTACATAGAATTCGTGACCAGGCAAAGCCAGCTGAATCGTTTCTGTAGCGCTAGCGTTGAGAATACGAAACATCACTCGCTCGCCCTCCTTAGCTCGGATCGGATCACCGTATCCGAGGCATCGACCGTTCATGGTAAAAGTCCGATAGCCGATTTCCCAGCCGTTGGATTTCTGAGTCTTATCGGCCTTCACTTCGGCTTCCAGAGCTGGGTCCTCCGGTTTACCCTCCTCCTCTTCCATCTCACCGGTGCTGTAGAAAGGGTCAAACTCGTGTGTGGCCAGAAACACTTCCTGATCATAGCTGCCGTTAATTATCTGTACCGAGACTTGTTTGCCCTCCCGTAAACGGATCAGCGGTCCTGGGACTTGGGCATTATAGCCTATTGTGCTGATGGTCTTGTCCTTCGTGACGTCGACCAACACCGGACCGATGCGCAAATTGACTTCTGCTGGTCCGGTCTTGACCGGAGGCGTTGCAGTCGCTGAAGCCATCGGCATCTGCATCGAGTTCTGCGCTGCGGCAGGGCTCGGGAGCATTAAACCACCTCCGGCTAAGGCGCTCGTCAGCAAGAACTGCCGCCGCGAAAAACGCTTGTCTTCCTGCTCTCTCATAGTTCGCAGATCCTCCTGGAACAAAATCAGGACGTCACTCGGGGTGAGCGAAATCCTGAACCACAATTAGACCTCCTTGACTCAACCTGAGCGCTAACGCTTGTCAATAACGAAGGCCGATATCAAAGAGCTGATTGCACTTGAAGTGCCTCTTGGTTGTAAGTCAAGATCACAAGTTGCGGATTGCCCGAATGCGTCGAAAAGCCCCACTCAGAGAACCCAGCAACAAGCCTGATCACCGCGAGTTTGTGAGCGGTTTTATCCGGCTACACATTCTCTACCACGCAGCGCAAGAGCCTTTGGTGGGCTTCTGGATGATTGAAGAGCTTCGACGGCACGGTTATGAGATGAGTCCTGGCACGATCTATCCCCTACTGCATAGCCTCCAAAAGAAAGGCTATCTCTCCGTCGAAGTGAAACGAGAGGGGAAGCGCGCTTGGCGCGAGTATTCTGCCACTAAAAAAGGCAAGAAAGTGCTCACTGCAGCCAAACGGAAGCTCCGCGAGCTTTTTCGCGAGCCGATGGAGTAAGGCTTCGCTTCTTTTCGGGCTGCTCAGAACAGGATTTAGTCTTTGAGACTTTTAGAAAGACCCTTAGCTTCTCATCTTGCACCGGAAAACCCAGCAACCCAGCTCACGTGCTTGTTGTTCACCGACGCTCACCTTCTGAGAAATCGCTTTACGCATTAAACCAAAATCTAGTCGGGTTCAGTTGCCGATCACGTGGAATATTGATGCGACACGCCATTTGGCTGAACCCAGGTCGGAGGGAAGGCCGCCACAGATGGATGGCATTAGTGTTACAAAATCGCTACAGTCTAGCACTTATTTGTTTTGATCGTCGCGGTTGAGGTAATGGTACTGAGAGCCGAAACCGCACTCCTATCGCCGATGAACTTTTTCTCACCGTTTGAACCGTGCCCCCGTCAACGTTTTCAGAATCGTAGCACCGCGCTGATTTTTGCCGCGATGGTTTTATTTGCTGGCGAAGCGCTTGGCCGCAACGTCATCATTTTTGTTGCAGACGGACTTCGCAATGGCTCGGTGAATCGGAGCGATGCCCCTACCTTATACACGCTGCGCCAACTCGGAGTCGATTTCCAGAACAGTCATGCACTTTTCCCGACATTTACGACGCCCAACGCTTCCGCGATTGCGACTGGCCATTATCTGGGCGATACCGGTGACTTCAGTAACACCCTCTACGTGGGGTTCCCCATCCCGCAGCGAAATGGAATCCAAGTCGCAAATACCGAAACACCATTTATTGAAAACGATCCGGTGCTTGGTTGTATTGACGAACACTTCCTTTGTAATTTTCTGGACGAAGAGACCTTGCTGGCGCTAGCCCGCAAGCACGGGTTCGCGACCGCCGCAATCGGCAAGCTTGGTCCAACGCTGATTCAAGACATCGCCGCAGGGTGCGCAAAAAATGGTTCGGTTCCGATCCCTGAGACGGTCATTATCGACGATACGACTGGCAAAGATGGTGGTATCCCACTCGATCCAAAAATCGTCGCGGAACTCAAAGATGCCGGACTCGATGTGATCGCTCCTGATCGCGCCAACGGGTATCCCAAAACTCAGGGGGACAACGGCAGCCCGGGGAACAGCGACAAGCCCGGAACGTTGTCGCCGAATTTGAAACAGCAACAATTCTTCGCTGACGCACTCACGAAAGCGGTTCTACCGAGTTTCCTCAAATCGGGCAAATCGTTCGTTGTCGTTTTCTGGAGTCGAGATCCGGACGGCACCCAACATAACCAGGGCGACAGCCTCAACCAGCTGCGACCCGGTATCAACGGTCCCACTTCCGTGGCATCCATCAAAAACGCTGACGCAAATCTCAAGCAAATTCTTGATTTCATTCGCAGTACCCCTGCGCTGGCAGCAGAGACCGATCTATTCGTCACTTCCGATCACGGTTTCTCCACCATCAGCAAACACGAACTCGATGCCGATGGAAAAGACCTGGTCGAGAGCTACGCGGCTTCACACATCTACAAGGACACCACCGGACGCCAGGAGGTACCAACCGGATTTTTGCCGCCTGGGTTCGTCGCCATCGATCTCGCACACTTTCTGAATCTGCCGCTATTCGACCCCGACAAGATCGTCAGCATCGATGACAAAAAGAGCTATAAACCCGTGAACCCGGAATCCCCAAACAGCGACACATCTGAACAGCGACCGGCGTCCGGGGACGGTTTGATTGGTGGTACGGGTGCTTTGACGCCGGCTGACGCGAAAGTAGTCGTTGCCGCGAACGGCGGCTCCGATTTGGTCTATCTACCGACCAAGGATCCGCAATTGCTCGAAAAGATGGTCGAGTTTCTCGCTGCGCAAGATTATGTGAGCGGGCTGTTTATCGATCCAGATTACGGCCCCATCAAAGGCGCCTTAACTCTCGATGACATCAACTTGAAAGGGATCGGCGTGTTACCCACTCCCGCCTTGGTCATCAATTTCCGGAGCTTCGCTACCGAATCTGCCAATCCACTGATGAACGCAGTTACTCTCTGCGACACTGCCTTGCAGCAAGGACAAGGGATGCATGGCAGCTTCAATCGAGCCGACACGCTTAACTGCATGATCGCTTTCGGTCCGGACTTTAAGGAACACTTTGCCGATCCGGCACCGGTCAGCAACGTCGATTTGGCCAAAACATTCGCACACATTTTGAAGCTGGAGCTTCCTGTACATGGCCGCCTCGAAGGTCGCATTCTAAGCGAAGCGTTGAAGGGCGGACCTGAAAACGTCGCGTTCGAAACAAAATCGATAAAGTCAGAGCCGGCGGGTAACGGTCAAGTAACGAAGTTGAATTACCAGCTCGTCGGAAAAACAAAATACTTCGATGCAGCAGGATTTCCCGGCAGATCGGTGGGGCTCGATGCAACGCGCGCCAACGAACGTCAATGAACAACAGCGCCGCGGTCACTTGTTGACGTTCGTTGTCAATTGTGAGCGTTTCGTTGTCGTTCGCTGACGTTCGCTGGTGTTCACTGTCTCACGTTGCATCAATCTACCTTGATCGATTCGTTTAGCGGACCGGATTTGAAATAAACACCGTCAAAGTAGGCGCGAGCGCCGTGCATATAACTGTCATTATGTGCTTTGATCTCAACGCGCCGATCGTCCAGGATGTGAAACCTGATTTCTGCCGGCGGCTCGTCCTTCGGTGGATCCGGATCTCGATAGACCCCAATTCCATTTTTCAGAAGAACGCGCCCACTCGCATCTCCGGTATGCAAGGTTGGACCACGAACCACGCTTAAACGAAATTTGATCTCGTGGTTTCCGTTTTCCAAATCCAGCTCGCCACCGTATTCGTCGTGGTATTCGGCACTAATACCGGCAGGTAGGCTATCGTTAAGTAAGCTGCGAACAAACTTGATGCGGGCCATTGTTAGTTCTCGAAGAGTTTGCAACCGAGCAACCTCTTCCGGCAAAGACTCGACATTGGCATTGATCCCAGCGCTTTGGTCGGCAAAGTAATCCCGATACTCGATCCAATTTGCCTCACGCTTCTTCAGATCGGCAAAAGAGCCGGTAGCTAATTTTTTCTTGGCCAGCTGGTAAACTTCGTTCAGCCAGGTATCTGTCGCGTCGTAGCGCTGTTGTGCTCGCTGCTGCAACTCGGTGTTCGATAATTTCCGGTAGGTACCGCTAAGGTCAAGCTCCTTCTTTCGCCAGTCGGTCAGCCCAGATGTCTTGACTTCCACTTGTTCACCCTCCAGATCTCCTTCGATGAAAACCCCGGCATTAGTTTTCTGGTCCGATGGTTCTTCTAGTCGATAAAGCTTTCCATCCAACTTCAGGTTACCGCTGAAATCAAAATCCTCTTCGCCCAGCGAATCGGCGAAATAAGCCAAGCCGAAAATGCCGCTCGCATCGGGGGAACCGGGCGGATCAACACTGAGTTCGGTCTTAGCATCACGCGCAAAGGTAGCCGCCTCGGTGTCAATCGATGTACAAAGAACCAGAAATAACAATGAGAGGATGAAGCCGCACGCTGGCAGCAAAAGGAGCGATCGACCTAATTTCTCTGAATCGTAAAGAACCATAGGATTTGAACGAGTAAGCGAGATGCTACCATAGGGATTTGCCCGCCAAAAAGCTCGAGAGAAAGCTCTTTAGACCCGGTTGATTCAAGTTATTCTGATCCGCAACATGCCACTAATTCTTTGGGTAACTTTTGCGCTGGCTGCCATCTTTGAGGTAGGAGGAGACGCCGTGATCCGAATGGGTATTAAGAATAACAATATCATCTTGATGTTCCTGGGCGCCGCCACGCTCGGAGGATATGGCCTGATCGTGAATTCGATCGATTGGGATTTCTCCAAGATTTTCGGGGTATACGTTGCCGTGTTTGCACTGTTCGGTGTCCTTTTTGGTAAGTTTTTGTTTCAAGAACAGATTCAGCTAACCACTTGGTTCGGACTAGCGGTCATCATCGTGGGCGGACTCATCATTCAGTTCGGCTCAAACTAGTGCACCACTTTGGCTCGAGATTTGCGGAGCCTCCGGGAAATCGGTTTTGCCGCTCTTACCAAGGGATGCGCCCGCAAAAGGAAAGCTAAATAGGAGATTGCGTTTTGCCCGAGGATTTAACTGGACCGTAACCGGAACGTCACATCGATGGATTAGCGTTTGAGGGTCTTGAGCGACCTCCCCTATGCGACAATTTCTTTCACTCGGCCTACGGTGGCTCCTTCCTCAACCACCAATGGCTGGTCGCAGCGGCGACCCGCCCTGGACAGCACCGATCGCAGCCGGCTGGATGTCGAGTTCTGTAATCATCATCACTTACGATGAAAACGGCGGGCGTTGGGATCATGTCGTTCCGCCGGTGCGAACGGACGGCTGGGGTGTCGGTGTGCGCGTTCCCGCAATCATAATCTCGCCGTTCACTAAACATGGCGGCATCGACAATACGGAATATGAGACCGTCTCGATCTTGAAACTGATTGAACGGCGCTTCCATCTCGCCCCGCTATCTTCGCGCGACCAAGATCCGGCCGTTAATGACCTCACGCACGCGTTAGGCCTCACGGACCGAGATCATGACAGCGATTAAGATCTGATCAATCATGTGCGCCAAAAAAAACTGTTTTGGCGCACAATGAAAACCATAGAAGCTAGGAGTTAGGAGCTGGAATCTCGAAGTTGAGACGGCCTGACTGCTGGCTCTTCTGTTTACTCGAGAACATCCACGATGGCGACTGCGGTTTTCTGGTTGTTGACCCGAGCAACTTCGGCGGGGTCTTCAGGTCAGCCGAATCCTTAGGCCGTGATCGGACAGTCGCCGCTACCGCTCCTAGCTTCTGGATTCTGGATTCTGGATTATAAGAGCGATCTAAAACCCAGGAAAGAATTGGTAAAATTTAAGAATGCGACTGGAATTAACCCGTGCCTTATGTAAGAGACTTTGGTGTCGCTCGATTTAAGCCCTGAGTCGATTGTTAGTCGCTTTTGTGCGACGCTTTACCCCGCGACACAAAGTAGATCGTGGCACCATGAATCATGAGACAGCGCTTTCGAAAGCAAGAGAGATAGCCGATCATGTGCTAGCCCCGGCCGCCCGGCAGAACGATAAGGAGGGTCGGTTCTCGACCCAGGCTGTTGATGCGCTGGGGCGAGCCGGGTTTCTTGGGCTGATGCTACCGGAGGAGTTCGGCGGTACGGGCCTCGGCCCAGGCACATTCGCGGCTATCACTGCTACACTTGCCGAAGCGGATGCATCGGTCGCGATGGTCTATGTGATGCATATCTGCGCCGCCGCGATGATCGCCGCGGCTCGACCAGGCGCCGCCGTTGCACAGATGCTGAAAGAGATTGCCGCCGGCGAGCATCTATCCACTCTCGCCTTCAGTGAGTCCGGGTCGCGCAGTCACTTCTGGGCGCCTGTTTCGCGCGCGCGCCGGAACGGCACGAGCGTGCATATTACGGCAAAGAAGTCGTGGGTCACGAGCGCTGGCTGCGCGCAAAGTTATGTGGTCTCGTCGCTCGCACCCGAAGGAGCAGGTCCTACCGATTCGACGCTTTACCTTGTTCCAGCAGGCGTACGCGGGCTGTCAGTAGAAGGCTCCTGGGACGGCCTGGGGCTACGGGCCAACGCTTCCGCTCCAATGATGCTCGATGACTGCGAGGTGCCGTCCCGGCTCCAGCTCACAGAGGACGGCGCAGGTTTTCAGGCGATGCTGGACGTGGTGCTCCCGCAGTTCAATCTGGGGACAGCGGCCGTGGCGCTAGGTCTCTGTCGCGCCGTGGTTGCAGCAACGGCAGCGCATCTCAAAAGCGCTCGGTTCGAGCATCTCGGCCAGAGCCTCGGAGAGAGCTTACCGACGTTGCGCGCGCAGCTCGCAACGATGCAGATCGACACCGATGGCCTCTCGGCGCGCGTCGACGACCTGGTTGAGCACCTCGAGCGGCCTCGGGATACGACGCTGCTACGCGTGCTCGAGACCAAAGCCGCGGCAGGCGAAATAGCCATCGGCGTCACCTCAACGGCGATGCGGGTGTGCGGGGGTGCGGCGTTCTCAAAACGCATGGCGATCGAGCGACTGTTCCGCGATGCTCATGCGGGCGCCGTGATGGCGCCGACGGGCGACGTCCTGCGAGAATTCATCGCAAGGGCGGTCCTGGGAATGCCGCTCTTCTGACCGCACGCACACAAATCAGCGGAGCGGATGAGCTGACGAATCACCAGCAACCGGATGATTGCATTCGGTCGCAACTCATTCTAACGAGAAAGCTATCATGAGCCGAACAATCTGGGTAGGGGCCGTCGCATACGATCCGAAAGTAGTCACGATCTGGGAAGGCATGCGACGCTACTTTCACGAAGAGGTGCGTCTGTCAGTTGAGATCGTCCTGTTCCAGAGTTACGAGGCGCAGGTAAGCGCCCTGCTCGCGGCGCCTAACGACCCTACCCCGCGCATCGACATCGCGTGGAATACGAACCTTGCATATCTACAGGCCGACGCATGGAGTAACCATCGATGCCGGCCGGTCGCCATGCGTGACAGCGATATCGCCTGGACGACGAAGATCGTCGCGGTCAGTGGGGGTCCGATCGTTGCGCTTGGCGATCTTAGAAATCGCACCCTGGCGCTCGGCAGCCGCGACAGCGGCCATGCCGCGATTCTCCCGGTCCATTTTCTGGAGCGGGAAGGCCTGGTCGAGGGACAGCAGTACCGCACGTTGCGCTTCAACAGCGATCTCGGCAAGCATGGGGACACTGGTACGAGCGAGGTCGAGGTCGTCCGAGCGGTCCTCGACGGCCGCGCCGATGCCGGCGCGATCGGCAGTCCGTTCTGGAAGAGGTTGCGTACCGAGCGCTTGGTGCCGGAGGGCGCGCTGACTGAGATCTGGACGTCGCCGCCCTACAATCACTGCATGTTCACTGCTCGGCCCGATCTCGACCCGTCATTGGAGCAACGGTTCGCCGAAGCCCTCTCCGGGATGAGCTACGACAACCCGAGCCATCGCGCCGTGCTCGATGCCGAGGGGCTCCGCCGCTGGGAGCCGCCGCATCTCTATGGGTACGACTCTCTCAGGCAAGCGTCTGCGCAACAGGGGTTCTTCAACCGCCCGACAGCCACGTCGGCTGGCGCATGAAAGCAGTTCGGCGCTGAGCCGCTTGGGATCAATAACACGCGAAGCGCAGCGGTAAAGTAGCAGCTTCTAGCTGCGAAAGTTGTCGATGTTTCGCAGCTTGAAGCCGCCTTCGCAGGCTACGGCGCGCCCTAGGTTTTAACGCTTCTATGGAGTGCGGCCGCGACGTAGGCTTGGCCTAGTCGGGGTGCGGCTACTGTCTTCACGCGCAATTGAAGATCGTCGCCAATCGGCGCCGATGCTCGCTTTCGCGCTCGAAGGCGCGACGTACCGCAGCAAACGACTGGGCGAGCGGAAAGATATCGGGGGTGACGAGCAGGTCGGCGTCTTCGGCCCCTACTGGATGCCAGTAGACGCCTTGCGCTGTTATGGTGATCTCAGGCACCAAATCGGCGCGCGCAAGTGCAACGCCCTCCACGGCGAAACCCCGCAGCGCGATGCGGCGGATCACCCGGTCCTCCTCGCTGATCCGCTGGGCATCGAGGAAGCAACGGAACTCATCGGCCTCATGGTCAGTGGAGACGGTCGCTGCCAGTCGCACCCGCAACCCTTCCGCGCGAGCGCGCTCAATACCCTTCCATGCCCGCACCCATGTGCCCTCTCCACGATGGCGATCGTGCCGTTCGGGCGTTGGACTGTCGAGGCTGATCTGCAGCGTCAGGCGATCGCTCGGCAATGAACGGAGCATTTGGAGCCGCCGCCCCGCGAGCAGCATGCCGTTGGTGAGCACCGTTGTCGGCGCAGTGGCGGCGCACGCAGCCAGGATGTCGCCGATGTCCGCAAGCAGAAAGGGTTCGCCGCCGGTCACGAAAATTTCGTTGATGCGTGCGAGGCCAAGCTCCCGCCGCGGGACTTTGGGCGAGGAACGCACGCAACAATAGTCACAATGCAAGTTGCAGTCGAAATTCGTGTAGAGCCAAAGGCGCGAGCCGATGGGGCGATCGGAGTCGGCATTCGCCGGCGCCTCTCCGCACCGAATCACCCACCGCATGCGGCCCGCCTCAACAGTCGTATCGACCAAGGTGTTGCGCGTGAAGCGGCACCAAGTCTCAAGGTCCGCGCCGAGACCCTCTTCGCTGCTAATGACCGCCAGGAGATCGCCCGGGCCACATCGGCGCAGCGCAGCGATAAGCTCGGGCAGCAGGCCGCTGGCAAACAATTTAACGCCGGCGTCGAGCTCGATGTTCGCTTTGGTTCCCATACGCTATTGGCTCACGATCCGCCAAGCTTTCGACCTGCTTTTGATTCATCCTTGGATTTATACTGTTAATCGTAAGGCGGCTTCCATCGAAATCAAATCGCGGCGCTTGTTGTTCGGGGGCGGTCAGCTAAGGCCGGAAGATAAGAAAGTAGTCGGCACCATCAGGCTTGACGAAACCATAGTCCGCGACCGACACAAAGCCCGCCCTTTCGACCTCACCGATCACCACGTCGCGATTCACTCCATGATCATCGCCGCGGCCGTTGCGATCGATGATTCCTAGCCGGGCGCCAGCACGCATGGCGGCTCGGACGTGCCGCAACAGCACGATGGGCTGCGCCACTTCGTGGTAGGTTTTCATGAGGAGCACCGCGTCGACACTGTTCGGATGCAGCCGAGGGTCATCGCTCTTGCCCAAGATGGTGCGGATATTAGGCAGCTTCTCCTTTTGGGCGCGATCGCGGATGTAATCGAGGTAGGACCGGTTGATGTCGACGGCATAGACCCGACCGCTGCTTCCCACCCGGCGTGCGGCACGTACGCTAAACCAGCCGGAACCGGCACCGATGTCGGCAACTGCGGACCCGGTGTGTATTCCCAGCAAGTCCATGACCTTGTTGACCTGCAAGTTCTTATCTCGTTTGGGGTCTTCAAAAGCCGACAGATCCCCTGTGTAAGGCTGGCTGGTGGGTCGGTGGATGATATCGGTGCTTCGCGGATGGACAGCCGGTGACGGAATTGACGCGACTGATGTGAATACAGCCGGCGGGACGGCAAGAAGAACGAATAATAAAGCAACCCGGCGAATGCGGGAGAATGGATGAGCCGGACTTAGCATAGAATTTACGACAGGAATCGCACTAGCCGGCCCCATAAACCGTGGTCGGAAGACTCCTGCTTGTGTCGCAGCAGGATAGCATCCAAGCCCAAACTGCGTCCCGGTCGTTGAACCAGGAGCATGATCTGGACAACAATGAGGAAGAAGTATGTCCAAGGCCACTCGGCCGGGGAACGATAGAGGCCCAGCCAAAGATTGATGGCCATCAGTGTTCCTAGGAAGGCTCCCAACCGGCCGAATATTCCAAGGATCAGCGTGACAGCGATCAGTACCTCTGAGAAGTAGACTTGTGGTGCGAAGAAGTAGAAATGAGGAAGCACCACGTCCTTTACGAAGTGCCGCTGCAGCCCGGTACTGGCCCACTTTGCCATTTCGCCCATCCAGTACCGCAGACCACCGGAGCCGTCAGGATTATCAGTATAAGTGGGGGGCAGCTTCCACAAGGACTGCTGCCACCACAATGCGCCGATAAAAAATCGGGCCAGCCAATTCCACAGGTGCAGAACTGAGCGCTGACTTGAGTCGCGTCGAAGATTGACTGCTGCAATTACAATGCTGGCAATCGTCAGTAGCCCAAAAACATAGCTCGTCCAGTCACCCTGAGTAAGGAATTCCAGCGCGTCGGAAAATGGATTTGTTCTCACGTCGCTTCGCGAATAGCCGATAACCGATAGCCAATAGCCAATAGCCGAGATTTCAGGATACGTCGATCAAGTGTTTGCGATTTATTGGCTATCGGCTATTCGCGAAGCGAAGGCGACGCGAAAGAACGTTGCGGCGATACGGAATGTCGCGAGAATCGTTCCTTTGAAAGTGCCGGAAACTTTGGAGACACCACCACGGCGTCTGCGATGATTCACAGGAATTTCCAAGATACGGGCCCGCTTCTGTGCCACCAACATCTGCATTTCCAGGTTCCAGCCGTAGGTTTCCTCTCGCATGGGCAACGAAGCCAGCAGCTCCGAGCGGATCGCGCGAAAAGGCGACATATCGGTGAAATTCACACCATAACGCAAGCGCAGTAACCGGCCGGCCAAGTGGCCCGCGAAAATTTGCTGCGCATTCAGACTTCCTAGTTCTCGTGTCCTTCCGGACAGTCGCTGCCGTCGCCGTCAACGAAGACGACGATATCGGCGCCTGATTTCACCGCTGCGTTCATGCCTGCCCGGCAGGCTCTACCGTAGCCTCGAATCGGCTGGCTGAGTACCGTTGCGCCCGCGTTTTCGGCGGCTTGAGCGGTGCCATCCGTACTTCCATTGTCAACGACTATGATCTGGTCGACGACGGTACGCGGAACCGAGCGAACGACTTCGCCAATGACTTCTGCTTCGTTCAACGCGGGAATGACTAAGCAGACCATGAGTGATCCAGACTGCTCAGGTGTTGACCTTCTGGAGAATGCCCTTTTTCCGAAGAATAAGTTCCGCAGCCGCGAAATAATCTTTGATGCTACCCTGTCGGCGAATCCACGCGAGATAGCGTTCGATCCCTTCTTCCAGGCTAACTGCCGGCGTGTAACCAGCCTTCCGAATCACAGTCGTATCGGATATCAGATGCCGCATTTCGCCGGGTCGAAACTCGCGATTCATGATCGGCGCGAGCCGTATTTGCAGTGCATCGGAAATCAGTGCCGCTACGCGTTTGATGGTCGTCGCTCGACCACTTCCGACATTCACGGCCTTTCCGTCTAACTGGTCCGAAGTTGCGCCTCTACAAAGCTGAAATCACGAGTTTGCTCTCCATCTTCGTAAATCACTGGCGGTAGATTGTTGAGTAACCGCGTGCAGAAGATGGCAATGACGCCGGTGTACGGATTAAATATCGATTGGCGCGGACCGAAAGTGCAAGAGTAGCGTAATGCCACCGTCGGAATGCCAACCTGCCTTCCCCAAGTGAGCACGAGTTTTTCCTGATCCAACTTTGTGATTGCGTAAACCGTTTCGCCTCCGAGCGGCGCAAACTCCGGTGTCGGCACCGATTTTGTCGGACTCTGACATGCCGGGCAACGGACCGAAAAGTCGCCGCGCCGAAGCTGCTCGACCGGCCTCAACCCAGGAAAGACCAGGCCATGTTGGGAGCATTCTCCCGTCCCTTCCGGATAAACCACCTGCGATGACGCAACGATGATTTTTCGGATTCCGAGATTTTTCTCCCGAACAATTTCGAGCAACTGCGCTGTTCCGAGACTATTTACTGCCACATACTTTGAGATTTCGGGCATATAACCGCCGTAAGCTGCCTCGTGAAACACCACGTCGATTCCATCCAGCGCCGACTCGACGACTTCTCGGTCGCGCATGTCGCCCTCCACGAATTCTGCTCCGTTCTGAATAGCTGCTTGCAACCAAGGCGGCTTGCCATCCCGGTGAGTTTGCGGTTCGAGGTTGTCGAGAACGCGGACTGACCAATCTTGCGCCTGCAGCAGATCGACGATATGCGAGCCGATGAGTCCAGCACCTCCAGTGACCAATGCTCGTTTTGCTTGAGGAGATAATGACATGAGTTGCTGTTAGCTATTCGTCGCTGTTCTTAAGCCGCGTCTGCGTAAGATCCAGGTCAGGCCGAGGAGGGCAAAGAACGGGAGAAAAACCCGAGATTGGAATCGAAAGAGGTCGTCCGCCGATTGGTCGAAGAGGGAGCGGTAAAGAGGCCAAGTGATTAACGTCAGGGCCAACGCGGCGGAATTGGGAACGAAACAGAGGAAAAGAGCTAGCCAGGCATAGTACCAAGGATAGTACGAAGAAAGCAGGGTCGTAAACGCGAGCGCAAGGACGAACCCAGAAAAGATCCAGCGCCGGTGCGTTTCGCTGTTTTCGCTTCCGAAAGGGGGCTGTCGATAAAATGCCCAAATGGCGATCGCACCGAGAACGGTCAGCGCCATCGAAGCAAAAACGGCTGGCGGCAAATCGTGTACGACCCCGCACCATCCTAATATATAATCGATCAGGACCAGCAGATAGTAGCGCGCGCCGCTCTGTAGCCCTTCTTCTTTTGCGTATTGCGGCAGGAACCCAAGAATACCAGTGCCGGCACCGAGCACATAAGGAAGATAACAAACGACGAAAGTGATCGCGAAAGCGATTGGCAGCTTCTTATCCCATCTCTTGTACATAGCTGGAAGCAGAATGACAGGAATGAATTTGACTAGCGTTGCAGCTCCAAGCGCGAATCCGGCGATCCCAAATTTCTGACGCGCGCGTGCGAACAGGGCAAGGGCGATGAAGCAAATCATAAGCGCATCGATATGCCCCGAACCACCAAATTCGAAGATTGGTAGCGGATGCCACGCATAGGCGATCACTCGTTCCGCTGGCTGACCGATCGCTCTCAGAGTGGCCGCCACCAATCCCACCGTGACAAGATCTACCAGCACGACCACCCCTTTGAATCCGGGAATGCTCTGCGTCGCCCGCGTCACAACGAAAAAGAAGATTTGCGCTACCGGTGGGTAGATCGTGTGTGCATATTCTTTGCGGTTAATGTTTGGATAAATGGAATCGTCGCGTAGCCCGGCGAGCCGGGGATCGACCGGCACATAGAGATATGGATTGATGCCGGCTCCCTGGAGCCGTCCATCCCAGATATAACGATAAATATCGGTTGAGAGCCGGGGTGGATCGAGTGGCACAAGGATCAATCGGAACAGCGCACCCCCAAGCAAAATGATTAAGAGTGTGTTTGCTGGAAATTTCTTGCGCCGGAACGTCCACCAGACCGCAAAAACGAAAGGAATCCCGGAAATCAATAGCAAGAACAGTTCCGAGTAGAAGCGGTTGTGACGATGTGGCCCAAAGGTATTCAGCTCGATAATCAACAGCAGAGCCCAGAGTCCGATAAGGGTCACTAGCGATTGCTTTTCAGTCGAGCGGATTGGTTGCTGGCAAGAGATCAACTCTTCACTCATACCGCTCGCACCGAGGTTGACGCCTGAGGCCAGATGCGCCCGGTACCTTCTCCTACCAGAATTTGACGCAGGAATTCTTTGGCGTACGGAGCGGGTGAACCTTGTGGCACCGCCTCATTTGCGTGTTCTGGGAACAGCTCAGATAACAGTCGATTCAGCGAGAACCGGTCATCCACGTCGTACCAAGAAGGCAGTGTGATGGCCGGCAAGTTGATCTCCTTCGCTCTTTCGATGGTCTCATCATAAACCCGGTCTGTGTTCCAGGTGATGTCTTCAAAAAGCCTGGTGTGCGCGTGCCGCAGCCCCAAGAGGTAGTACCCTCCGTCCCAGCATGGACCGATGACCATCCGGTCCTTAGGTTCTTTGAGAAAAGC
>WNFL01325710.1_pt2 | contig 18129 bp, 13 predicted proteins | sample 5400361 | NCBI WGS metagenome assembly WNFL01 (sample SAMN13153351, study PRJNA577476) | soil metagenome | isolation source: 40 cm soil on Douglas fir-dominated hillslope | place: USA:California | collected 2013-09-17
CGGCGGAACCGCGGCGCCCTCGATCAGCGGGGTGGTCTCGAGCTCGAGCACGTCCACGCCCACGACCCGCATGCCGGGCGGCACCTCGACGTTCTCGCTCACCGACGGCAGGTCGGGCAGGCCGGGGTGGTCCTCCAGGAATCCGCGCGTCACCTCGAGCCGGCCGTGGCCGGGAGTGCCCGACCATCGCACCTGGTCGGGCCCGTAGCGGAACTCGTGCTCCAGGGTCGAGGCGCCCGGTCCGCGCGTCACGGTCACCGCGCGCGCGGGAAGCGCGAGCAACGCCAGGGCGAGGGCCGCGACGCCCATCGGGGCGAGGCGGGCAAGCTTGATCATTCGGTCTCCCGGAAGGCGGGGTGGGGCTTGGGATGGAAAGGCGGGGTCACGAGCGGCCGGCACGACGGAGGACGGGCAAGTCGGGCATGGAAGTCCCACCACGGTTGTCGAGCAGCCCGGAGTTGAGGCGCGGCGAGGGGCGCCCGATAACGATAGGGCAACAGCTTAGGCCCGGTCAATGGCCGAGGTGGGCCCGCGCCCTCTGAATTGGCCTGCCGGCCCTAGCGGGGACCGGGTAGGCACTGGGGGCCAAAGTGAGGATGGAACCCCACCGGCAGCGGCCCGCCACGCTCGACCCAGCGCCATGGCTGCCGCGCGAGCGGCAGCACGACCATCGCCTGCTCGAGGCGCTGCTGCGCCAGCGCCGGAATTGAGGGAGCAGCTTCGCCCCCGTCCAACGCCGCGCTGGCGGCCGCACGTGCGGCGGGGCGCGGCGTGATCCAGCCGTCGAAGTCCCGGCTGCGCCACATGGTGCGGAAGTTTCCCACCCCCGGGCCGCGCGCCGGCATGACCAGGCTCGCCAGCTCGGCGCTGACGTGATCGAACAGCGGCTGGCTCTCGGCCAGGATCAGGTGCGAGCCGCCCTCGAGCAGCTCGGCGTCCAGCGCCGCTCCGCGCAGCGGGCGCAGGTCGATATAGAGCCCGAGTCCCGCCCACTGGCCTTGCATGATCGAGGCCACCTCGGCCGCCGGGCCGTCGGCGTCGTAGCTCATCAGCACGTGGAGCGAGCGCCCGAACTCGCCGCGGGCGAGCGCGGTGCGCACCGCCGCCGGGTCGAGGGCCGGGAAATCGAACGGCGGGGCGCCGGTGAGCCAGGGCGGATCGGGAAGCGAATCGCCCAGCGCCTGGATCAGCTCCTCGTGGTTCAGCGCGTGGGCCAGCGCCTCGCGCGCCTCGGCCTTGCTGGTCGGCGGCCGATCGGGACGCATGATGAGCAGCAGCCGCCGGGCCGGGGAGGCCGGGCGCACGACCTCGCCGCACCCCGCCGGCAGCGGGAACTCCGAGAACCCGGTGGGCACCGGCCACACCAGGTCGGCGCCGCCGCCGCGCAGCAGCGCCAGCGCGCGCGCCGCCCCCACCACGAACCGCACGTTGATGGTGTCGGGGGCGCTGGTCAGGCCGGGGGACTTGGGCCCGCGGGCGCGGGCCAGCACCAGCTGGCGCCCGGCGTCCTCGCGCGCCACCCGGTAGGGGCCCAGGCCCACCGCGCCGACCCAGTCCCGGCCCGGCCCCGAGTCGGGGCCGGCGGGGCGCCACGGCGCGCTCACCCCCGGCAGCGCGAGCTTGCGCAGCAGCAGCGAGTCGGGGCGCGCGAGGCGCAGCACCAGCGTGGCCTCGTCCGGGGTCTCGATACCCACCGCCGGGCGCTGGCGCTGCCCGGGGCGCACCCGGTCGACCCCCTGGACCGCAGCGAGCAGCCAGGCCTGGGTCGCGTGGTCGCTGCGGGTGAGCCCGGCCACCAGCGCGGCGCGAAACGCCGCGCTGCGGCACGGCGTCCCATCCACGAAGGTGAGCCGCCGCCGCAGGTGGAAGGTGTAGGTCAGCCGGTCGTCCGACACCGCGATGCTCTCGGCGGCGCTCGGCACGATGCGGCCGCTCGAGTCCTCCTCGACCAGCCCGTGGTTCAGGAGGCGCGCCAGCGCCCAGCGCAGCGGATCGGGCGGGGCCTGCGGGTCGAAGGCGGGCTCGGGCTTGCCCACCACCCAGGCGAACACGGTGGGCCGCTTGCGCGGCGCCGGCACGCAGCCGCAGCACGCGAGCACCACGGCGCCGATCAGCATTGCGACGACGACACGGCGGGTGCGCGCAGAGGTGAGCATGGGCGGCCGCAGTGTAGAGAGCGCGCCGTCCCGCGGCAAATCGCGGCGCGCGGCGCACCGATTGCGGCGCGCTTCGAGCGCGTGATAGCGTCCGCCGGTGAGTGCCTCCGCGCCCGCCGGCGCCGCCCGAACCCCGCGCCCTCCCGATCGCCTCGATGCGGCGCGCGCCGCGCTCACGCGTCTCGACGCCGACTGGCTGCTGCTGCCGCCCTCGCCCGATCTGGTGTGGCTCACCGGGGCGCACGCGCGCTCGACCGAGCGCCTGATCGCGCTGGCGCTGCCGCGCGCCGGCGATCCGTTCTGCATGGTGCCGCGCCTCGAGGCCGAGGCGCTGGCCGCCGAGTGCCCGTGGCTCGAGTTCGAGGTGTGGGAGGAGCAGCAGGACCCGCTCGAGATCCTGGCGCGCCGCATCGGCCTCGAGCGCCGCCCGCGGCTGCTGGTCGGCGAGGGCCTGCGGGTCGCGACCGTGCTGCGGCTCGCGGCGCAGGCCGCCTGCGCGCCCGCCGCCCAGGCGCTCGCGCCGCTGCGCGCGATCAAGGACGACGCCGAGCTGCGCCTGCTCGAGCGCGCCGCCGCCCACGCCGACGCGATCGTCGAGGAGGCCGCCGACTTCATGCGCCCCGGAATGAGCGAGATCGAGGTCGCGCACTTCGTGACCGACCGCTTCCGCGCCGCGGGCGACACCGAGCCCTGGGTCATCGTCGCCGCCGGCCCGCACTCGGCGCTCCCCCACCACCAGACCTCGGAGCGCCGGCTCGCCGAGGGCGAGGCGGTGCTGCTCGACCTGGGCGCCTCGACCGGCGGCTACGGCTCCGACATCACGCGCACCTACTGGCTCGGCCACCCGCCCGAGGAGGCGGTGCGCCTCCACGCGATCGTGGACGAGGCGCGCGCGCGCGGCATCGAGGCGGCGGGCGCCGGCGCCGCGTGCGAAGACGTGGACCGCGCCGCGCGCGGCGTGATCGAGCGCGCCGGCCACGGCCCCCACTTCATCCACCGCACCGGGCACGGCGTGGGGCTCGAAGTCCACGAGCCGCCCTGGCTGGTGGCCGGCAACCGCGCCCCGCTCGCGCGCGGCATGGTCCACAGCGTCGAGCCCGGCATCTACCTGCCGGACCGCTTCGGCGTGCGGCTCGAGGACCTGGTCGTGGTCGAGGAGGGCGGCGGACGCCGGCTCAATCGCGCGCCGCTCGACCTCCGGCCGAAGCACCAGCGGTCGTGAGCGCCGGGCTGGCGGCCGCGCCCTCGGTCGAGGCCATCCTCGCCGGCCTCAACGACGAGCAGCGCGCCGCGGTCACCCACGGCGAGGGCCCGCTGCTCATCATCGCCGGGGCGGGCACCGGCAAGACCGCGGTGGTGACGCGCCGCATCGCCTGGCTCATCGCCACCAAGCGCGCCCGGCCCGAGGAGATCCTCGCCCTCACCTTCACCGAGAAGGCGGCCGCCGAGATGGAGGAGCGGGTGGACCTGCTCGTCCCCTACGGCTACGTGGGCGCCACCCTCTCGACCTTCCACGCGTTCTGCGACCGGCTGGTGCGCGAGCACGCCATCGAGCTGGGCCTCAGCTCGCGGCTGCGCGTGGACAGCGATGCCGAGATCCTGGTGTTCCTGCGCGAGCGCCTGTTCGAGCTCGGACTCGTGCGCTACGCGCCGCTCGGGAACCCGGACAAGCACCTCGCCGATCTGGTGGCGGTGTTCGACCGAGCCCGCGACGAGGACGTCACGCCCGAGGCGTACCGGGCCTTCGCCGATCAGCTCGCCGCCGCGGCCGGCAGCGATCCCGCGCTCCGCGACCGCGCCGCCGCCGAGCTCGAGCACGCCGAGGCCTACGCCCGCTACCAGCGGCTGCTGCTCGGGCACGGGCGCATGGACTTCGGCGCCCAGATCGCGCTCGCGCTGCGGCTGCTGCGCGAGCGGCCCTTCCTGCTGCGCGAGCAGCAGCAGAGCTTCCGCTACGTCCTGGTGGACGAGTTCCAGGACACCAACCACGTGCAGTTCGAGCTGGTGCGGCTGCTCGCCGGCGGCCCGGGCTCGCCCCGCAACCTCACCGTCGTGGGCGACGACGACCAGAGCATCTACCGCTTCCGCGGCGCCAAGATCGAGAACCTTCACGACTTCGCCGGGGTCTTCCCCGACGCGCGGATCCAGGTGCTGCAGCGCAACTTCCGCTCCGGGCAGGCGATCCTGGACCGCGCCTACCGGCTCATCCGCCACAACAACCCCAAGCGGCTCGAGCACAGCCTCGGCTACAACAAGCGCCTGCTCAGCCAGCGCGCCGCGCCCGGCACGGTCGAGCTGCGCGCGTTCCAGACCGGCAGCGACGAGGCCGACGCGATCGCCGCCGAGATCGCCGACGCGATCGCGGGCGGCGAGCGCGCGGCGCGCGACTTCGCGATCCTCACCCGCGCCCACCGCAGCCTCGACCCGTTCGCCCAGGCGCTGCGGGCGCGCGGCGTGCCGTTCCAGCGCATCGGCCGGCGCGGCCTCTACGCGCGCCCCGAGGTCATGCTGTGCCTCAACGTGCTGCGCACGCTCGCCGATCCGGACGACGGCGCGGCCGCCTACTACGTGCTCGGCGATCCGCGCTTCGGCGCCGACCCGGTGGATCTCGCCGCGATCGGCGGCCGCGCGCGCCGCCACCACCGCAGGCTGCTCGAGATCGCCGCGGCCATGGCGCGCGAGCCGCAGGTCGGCGAGCGCACCCGCGAGGCGGTGGCGCGCTTCCTCGACCTCCACCGCCGCCTCGCCGCCAGCGCGCTGCACCGCACCACCGCCGAGGTGCTGTACGAGTTCGTGAGCGAGAGCGGCCTGCTCGGCAGCCTGACCGCGCAGGACACGCCCGAGGCGGTCGAGTCCGCCCAGAACCTCAACAAGCTGTTCGGCATGGTCGCGCGCGTCGGGCCGCTGCTCAAGCACGACCGCGTGGACCAGTTCATCCCCCACCTCGACCTGCTGATCGAGATGGGCGACGATCCCTCCGCGGTCGAGCTCGAAGGCGACGAGCCGGCGGTCCACCTGCTCACCGCGCACAACGCCAAGGGGCTCGAGTTTCCGGTGGTCTACCTCGCCCACCTGGTCGAGGGGCGCTTCCCGCGTTATCGCCAGGCGTCGGGCCTGCCGTTTCCGCCCGAGCTCAAGCGCGGCGCCCCCGACGACCTCGAGGACCACTACCGCGAGGAACGGCGCCTGTTCTACGTCGGCATGACCCGGGCCGAGGACCGGCTGGTCCTGACCCACGCGCTGGATTACGACGGGCGGCGCCCGTCCAAGGTGAGCCGCTTCGTGCTCGAGGCCCTCGACCTGCCGGCGCCGCCGCGCGGCGTCCAGGCGGTCTCGCCGCTCGAATCGATCGCCCGCCATGCCCCGGTCGCCGAGCCCGCCGCGCAGGCCCCGACGCCGCTGGCCGCGGACGCCACGCTCCCGCTCTCGAACGTGCAGATCGACGACTACCTCGTGTGCCCGCTCAAGTACCGCTTCGCGCACGTCATGCGGGTGCCGCTCGCGTCCGCGCCCTCGTTCATGTACGGCAACGCGATCCACCAGGCGATCCGCGACTACCTCAAGGACCGGATGCGCGGCGACCCCACCACGGTCGAGCAGCTGATCCGCACCTTCGAGCAGTCGTGGTCGAGCGCCGGCTTCCTGTCGCGCGAGCACGAGGAGCGGCGGCTCGAGGAGGGCCGCGAGGTGCTGCGCCGCTTCTACGCGAGGGAGGAGGCGAGCCCGCTCAAGCCGCATGCGGTCGAGCGCGAGTTCCGCTTCCGCCTCGATCGCGACGAGGTGCGCGGGCGCTGGGACCGGGTGGACGACCGGCCCGACGGCGTGGTGCTGGTCGACTACAAGACCGCGGAGGTCGAGGACGACGAGAAGGCCGACGAGCGCGCGCTCAAGAGCCTGCGCGAGGGCCAGCTCGGGCTCTACGCGCTCGCCTATCGCGAGGCGACCGGGGCGCCGCCGCGCCGCGTCGAGTTCCACTTCGTGTCGCACGGCCGGGTGGGGTCCGCCGAGGTCGAGCCCGACCACCTCGAGCGCGCCGCCGAGCGCGTCCGCGCCGCGGCGCGCGGCATCCGCGCCGCCGAGTTCGCGCCCGACCCCGCGCCGCGCAAGTGCACCGACTGTCCCTACTCGCGGTTCTGCGTGTACAGCGCCGCCCGGGGCGGGTCGTGACGGCGCCCGATCCGGTCGTCCTGCGCGAGGCGGCCGGCGCGATGGCGCGCGAGGCCGGCGCGCTGCTGCGCGACGGCTACGGCCGCGCCCACCGGCCCGAGCGCAAGGGCCGCATCGACCTGGTGACCGAGTACGACCGCCGCTCCGAGCGCCTGCTGCTCGACGCCATCGCGCGCCGCCATCCCGGCGCCGCGGTGCTGGCCGAGGAGTCCGGCGCCCACGCCGGTACTGCGGCCGCGGGCGGCGGGGCGCTGCGCTGGATCCTCGATCCGCTCGACGGCACCACGAACTTCGCGCACAACTACCCGTTCTTCGCGGTGTCGATCGCGGCCGAGGTGGACGGCGAGCTGGCCGCCGGCGCGGTGTACGACCCGATGCGCGACGAGCTGTTCGCCGCCGCCCGCGGCCACGGCGCCACGCTCAACGGCGCCGCGATCCGGGTTTCGGACGTCGGGCGGGTCGAGGACGCGCTGCTCGTCACCGGCTTCCCCTACGACGTGCGCGAGCACCCGGAGGACTCGCTGCCCCAGTTCCGCGCGTTCCTGGAGCGCGCCCAGGGCATCCGCCGCGACGGCTCGGCGGCGCTCAACCTGTGCTACCTCGCGGCCGGGCGCTTCGACGGGTTCTGGGAGGCCAGCCTGTCGCCGTGGGACGTCGCGGCCGGCGCGCTGCTGATCCGCGAGGCGGGCGGGCGGCTCTCCGGCTACGCGGGCGAGCCGTTCCAGCTCGAGACGCGCCGCATCCTGGCCAGCAACGGCCGGCTCCACGACGAGATGATGGGCATCCTGGCGAAGGCCGGGCGCGCGCCCGGCGGCGCCTAGGGCGTGGCGGTCGCGAGGGCTGTGCGGGTGAACGGGGCGCTGCGCGTGATCTCGGTGTTCGCGACCAGGTCGCGCACCCGGATCTCGAGGGTGTAGCGGCCGGGCGGCAGCGCCTGCACCGGCACGCTCACGAACTGGCGGCGCAGCGGCCCGATGTTCTCCTCGTCGCGGCTCGCCGAGATCTCGGGAATCGTGCGCCGCGGCGCAAGCATGCGCTGGATCCAGAGCCGGGTGTCCTTCACCGCCGACCGCACGGTATAGACGTACTCGAAGCGCGCGCGGCCCGCCGGGCCTGGCTCGAGGTGGTAGATCTCGAAGTAGGCGGTGAGCGGCCGGTCACCCTCGACGCGCGCGCCGGGATTGGGCTCGGGCCGGATCACGACCCCGGAGGCGCCCGCGGACACGTCGGGCGCGCCGCACGACAGCAGCACGTCGCTCAACGCCAGCGCGCCGCCCGCCGGGTCGAGGCGCGCGGTCTCGCGGAACACGCCGCGCCCGCCCTTGCCGTCGCGCACCGAGAGCCCGACCAGGTACTCGCCGGGCGGCAGCTCGGCGCCGAAGTCGGCGACGCGCCGCGCGGCCGCGTCGCAGGCCGAGGGCGAGAGCGTGCGGCGCGCGCGTGCCACCTCGCGGCGGGTCGAGTCGAGCACCACCCACTCGGCCCACAGGCTGTCGGCCGGCCCGCCCGCGACCTCGAGCTGGGCGAGCAGGCGCGGCCCACCCTCGCCCTCGAAGCGCGCCACCGTCGCCTCGACCGGCAGCGGTGTCACGCCGGGCGGCAGCGTGTGGAACACCGCGCGCCCGCTCGGCGCCCCCATCGCGCCGGCGCGGCGGGCGAGCGAATCGGGGTTGGGGAGCGGGTCGGGATCGTAGTCCTCGGTCACCGGCAGCATGTAATACTCGGACAGCAGGCGGTCCTGAAGTATGACCTCCATGCCGAGATCGGGATAGGTCCAGCGCTGGACGTTGGCCGGATACGGGGGGCCGGTGCCGAACATGAACACGTCGGCGTGGGACTCGAGCCCGGCGCCGCCGGCGGCGTTCACGATTTTGGCGCCGATCGGGTTGTAGTCCGCGGCGGCGGGCGGCCCGTAGCGCACGTACACCTCGCCGCGCTCGTCCCACTCGCGGCGTTTGGGATTGTAGAACAGGAAGTAGGCCTGCGAGACCCGCGACCAGTACTCGAGCTGGGCCTCGTTCTCGCGCGTCACCGGATCGGGATCGCACTGCTTCCAGAAGCGGCGCAGGAACTCCTCGCGCTCCGCGGCCGGCAGCCGGTGCAGCGCCATGGTGTCCTCGGCGCTGGCGACCGGGGCGATGTCGTCGAAGCGCTCGCGCACGCTCTTGCGCAGCCGCGGCAGCGCGGCCGCGAACGCGCTGTCGGCGCGCCCCACCTGCCCGAGCCGGTACATCGTGTAGGCAGTCGCCAGCTGCGCCTCGGCGCTCTGTGGATCGGCCTCGGCGGCGCGCACGGCGGCGGCGGCGGCGGCGCGGTCGTCCCCCAGCTCGACCAGCAGCGGCGCGAGCGCCAGCCAGGCGTCGCTCGCCCCGGGCTTGAGCCGCGCCGCCCACGACAGGTTCTCGATCGCGCGCTCGAGCGAGCTCTTCTCCAGGTACTTGAGCCAGTCGCGCCGCCACACCTGGCCGAGGCCGTAGCGCCCCGCCGCCTCGCCGGGCTCGAGCCGGGTCACGCGCTCGAAGCGCAGGCGCGCGTTCTTGAGGAAGCCGCACTGGAAGTAGGCGCGCGCCAGCGCCAGCTGGTAGCCGGGGTTGGCGGGGTCGAGCAGGGTGGCCTGCTCGAGCTCGGCCAGGGCCTCGCGGCGCGTGTCGATGCTGTTGCGCGCCAGCAGCGAGTCGGCGCGCGCGGACAGGCTCACCCCGCCACGATCCAACGCACGATGCGCGTGCTCGAGCCCAACCCGCCTCCTTCTCGCCGAAGTATGGCGAGGCCCGCGCGCAGCGTCAACGGCCGCGCCGGCGACCGCGGCGCCGCCCGCGCCGGTGCCCGGGCCCCGGCGCCCCGCGCCGCCACCCCGCCCCGCCTTGACGCGCGGGCGCGCTTCCGACACCATGCCACGCATGAGCGTTTCTTCAAGTGTTCGCCGGCGCCGCGGCACCCGGGGCAGGGCGGCGGCGCCCGCCCCCGTGCCGCGCACCGAGCGCATCCGCCAGGCCCTCGACGACCACGCGCAGGTCGAGCGCCTGTCGCGCACCTTCCGGGCGCTCGGCGATCCGACGCGCAGCAAGATGGTGTACGCGCTCTCGCTCGAGGAGCTGTGCGTGAGCGAGCTGGCCGAGGTGCTGGGCGCCTCGCTGTCGGCGGTGTCGCACCAGCTCCGCATCCTGCGCGATCTCGAGATCGTGCGGGTGCGCCGCTCCGGCAAGTCGCAGGTCTACGCCCTCAACGAGCACGCCTTCGGCTTCTGCGCCCCGCGCGTGTGCATGGCGTGGAAGCAGACCCTGGCCGGCGACGCCCTGCTGCGCCCCGCGCCCGCGCGGCCGCGCCGCGCCTGACCCGAGGATCCCGCCTGCCATGTTCGAAGCGCTCGTCATCACCCTGCGCGAAGGCGTCGAGGCCGCGCTGGTGCTGGCCATCGCCCTCACCCTGCTCGAGCGCCGCGGGCTCGCGCGCCTGCGCGGCTGGCTGTTTGCCGGCGCCGGGGTCGCGGTGCTCGCGTCGGCCGCGGTGGCGGTGGCGGCCAGCCGGCTGACCTGGAACCAGGAGCTCGCCGAGGGCATCGCGATGCTGGTGGGCGCCGGGCTGGTGCTCACGCTGGTGTGGTGGATGTGGACCAGCGCGCCGCGCATGAAGCAGGAGATCGAAAGCGGGCTCGCGCGCGCGACCGCGTCCGGGAAGGGTGGGGCGGCGGGCCTGTTCCTGTTCGCCTTCGGCATGGTGCTGCGCGAGGGGGTCGAGACCGCGGTGTTCCTGTCCGCGGCCGGGTTCAACAGCGCCGGCGTGGGCCGCTGGCTGGGCGCACTCGCCGGCCTGATGCTGGCGGTGGCGTTCGGCGTCCTGTTCGCGCGCGGCACGCTCAAGATCGCGCTCAAGCCGTTCTTCTCGCTCACCTCGGCGGTGCTGCTGCTCATCGCCCTCCAGCTCGTGGTCGGCGGACTGCACGAGCTGTCCGAGGCCCAGGNAGCCGGACCGAAATGGCGCTCATCGGCCCGCTGGTCAAGAACGAGATGCTGCTCTTCACGCTGACCGTGGCACTGGCGGCCTGGTGGCTGCTGTTCGGCCCCGGGGCGCGCCGCGGCGAGGTCGCCCCCGCCGCGGACTCCGCCGCCGGGCCCGAGGCCCGGCTCGCGCGCGCGCGCCGCGCCGGCGAGGTCGGGCGGCGGCGCTGGACCGGGCTGCTCGCCCTCGCGGTCACGGCACTGCTCGCCACCGCCTTCGCCCAGCACGCCCGGCTGCCCGCCCAGGCGCCCGCCGAGCCGCTGGCGCTCGAGCAGGGCGCGGCGTCGTTCGACGCGCACGCGCTCGAGGACGGGCACCTCCACTTCTATGCGGTCGCGGTCGCCGACCCGCGCGGCGGGTCAGTGCGCGCGGTGCGCTTCTTCGCGGTCAAGGTCGCGGGCGAGATCCGCACCTGCTTCGACGCCTGCGAGATCTGCGGCGACAAGGGCTACTTCGAGGACGGCGGCGCGGTGGTGTGCCGCAACTGCACCTCGCCGATCGTGCTCGGCTCGCTGGGCCGCACTGGCGGCTGCAATCCCATCCCGCTGCCCCACGCGCTCGCGGGCGGACGCTGCACGGTGAGCGGGCGCGATCTCCTCGATGCGGGCGCGCCGCGCCCGCGTGGCCCTGGCGCTCATGGCCGTGACCCTCGGGGTCTCGGTGGCGGTGGCGCTCGCCACCCTGTCGCTCGAGGTCGGCGACGATCTGGCGCGCTCGCTGCGCTCGGCGGGGCCCAACTTCGTGGTGCTGCCGGCCGGGGCGACCTGGCCGCTCGACCTGGGCGGGGCCGGGATCAGCCCGGCGCGCGCCGGCCTGGCACTTGGCGAGCCCGCGGTCGCGGCGCTCAAGCGCTCGTTCTGGAAGCACAACGTGCTCGAGGCGGCGCCCGAGCTGGCGGTGGAGGCGCGCGTGGGCGGGACCGCGGCGCGGCTCACCGGCACCTGGTTCGACCGCGCGGTGGCCACCGAGGAGGGCGCGTGGCGCACCGGGATCGCGGACCTGCGCCCGCGCTGGACGGTGCGCGGCCGCTGGCCGCACGAGGACGCCGCCGAGCTGGCGCTGGGCCGCGACCTGGCCGGCCGGCTCGGGCTCGAGCCCGGCGCGACGGTGAGCGTCGCCCCGGCCGCGGGCGGGGCGGCACGCGACTGGGTCGTCAGCGGCATCGTGAATGCGGGCGGCTTCGAGGACGCCCAGGCCTGGGCGCCGCTCGAGCGGGTCCAGGCCTTGAGCGGGCGCGCCGGCATCGACCGCGTGTGGCTGAGCGCGCTGGTGCGCAGCGACCTCGGCGTGCGCGCACCCGATCCCGACCGCGACCCGCGCGGCTACGAGCGCTACATGTGCACCGCCTACCCCGAGGTGGTGGCGCGCGACCTCGCCCAGCACCTGGACGGCGCCGAGGTGCTACCGGCCTCCGAGATCGTGGCCGGCGAGGGACGGGTGGTGGGCCGGCTCAACCTGCTGCTGCTGCTGCTCGCGCTCGCGGCGCTCTCGGCTTCGATCCTGGGGCTGTTCGCCACCACCACCGCGACCGTGGTCGAGCGCGGCGTCGAGCTGGCGCTGCTGCGCTCGCTGGGCGCCACGCCGCGCGCCATCGCGCTGCTGCTGCTGGGCGAGACCGCGCTGGTGTCGCTGGCGGGCGGCCTGCTGGGCTGGGCGTTGGGCAGCGCCGGCGCCGCCGCGGTGCGCGGCCAGACCTTCGGCGCCGCGCACACCGTCGAGCCGCTGCTGCTGCCGGTGGCGATCGTGCTGTCGCTGGGCGTGGCGCTGCTCGGCACCTTCGGTCCGCTGCGGCTGGCGCTGCGCACCGACCCCGCGGCGGCGCTGCGTGGCTGACCGCACGCGCGCGCGCGGCGCCGATCCGCGCCGGCTCGGGCTCGAGGCCCGCTTTCTGGGCGCCGCACTGTGGCGGCGGCGCGGCACCATGGCGCTCGCGGTCGCGGCGCTCACCATCGGCACCTCGGTGGCCGCCGCCCTGCTCCACGTCTCGAGCGACGTCTCGCGCAAGCTGTCGCGCGAGCTCCGCGCCCTCGGCCCCAACCTGCTCCTGGTCCCGGAGCGCGCCACCGCGGCGCCCACGCCCGGCACCGGCACCGCGGCCGACTACCTCGAGGTCGCCGACGCGCGCGCGCGGCTCGCCGCGGCCGGGCTCGACGGCGTCCCGCTCCTCTACCTGGTCGCCACCGTGGACGGGCGCCCGATCCAGGTCGTGGGCGCCGACCTCGACGCGCTGCGACGGATCCATCCCGCCTGGAGCTTCGAGGACGCCGCCGGGACCGCCACGCCGGCGCCGGGCCGCGTGCGGTCGTTGATCGGCCGGCGCCTGATGCGGCGGCTGGCGCTCGCCCCCGGCCGCCGCGCCGCGCTGCGCTTCGCGGGCGGCGGGAGCAGCCTCGAGGTCGAGCTCGGCCCGGCGCTGGTCGCGGGCGGGCCCGACGAGGAGTCGCTGTGGATCCCGCTCGCCGACGCGCAGGCGTTGAGTAGCCTGCCGGGCCGCGCGAGCCTGGTCCAGGCGCGCATCGGGGCGGGCGCCGATCCGCGCGCGGCGGTGGCGCGGCTCGAGGCCGGGGGCGGGATGCGCGCCCTGGTGCTCCACTCGCTCTCCGCCACCGAGGCCGGCCTGCTCACCCGCATGCGCCGGCTCATGGCGCTGGTCACGGTGGCGGCGCTGGTGGCGGCGGGACTGTGCGCCTTCGGCACGCTCACCGATCTGGCGCTCGAGCGGCGCCGCGACATCGCGCTCATGAAGGCGCTGGGCGCCGGCCCGCGCGACCTCGTGCGCCAGCTGGTGGGCGAGTCGGTCGCGATCGGGCTCGCGGGCGGGGTCTCGGGCTGGCTGGTGGGCGTGTTCTTCGCCGAGGTCATCGGCCGGCGGGTGTTCCTCTCACCGGTGGCGATCGGCTGGGACGTGCCGCTGGTCGTGATCGGGCTCGCGTTGCTCACCGCCGGGCTCGCGGGGCTGGGCCCGATCCGGCTCGCGCTCTCGATCGAGCCGGCCGGCGCGCTCAAGGGGGATTGAGGTGACGGCCAGCGGCTCGCGCGGCGCCCGGGTCCGGTTCGAATCGGTGTCGCGCCACTACGGCAACCTCAAGGCGCTCGACCACGTGGACCTCGAGATCCGCGCCGGCGAATGGCTGGCGGTCATGGGGCCCTCGGGGTCGGGCAAGAGCACGCTCGTCAACCTGCTGGGGGCGCTCGACCGGCCCACCGCGGGGGCCATCCGCGTGGACGGCGTGGACATCGCCGCGCTGTCCGAGGGCGAGCGGGTGCGCTACCGGCGCGAGCAGGTCGGCATCATCTTCCAGCAGTTCCACCTGCTCCCCTACCTCACCGCGCTCGAGAACGTCATGGTCGCCCAGCACTACCACTCGGTCGCCGATGCCGCCGAGGCGCGGGCCGCGCTCGAGCGCGTGGGGCTCGCCGATCGCGCCCACCACCTGCCGGCCCAGCTCTCGGGCGGCGAGCAGCAGCGGGTGTGCGTGGCGCGCGCGCTCATCAACCAGCCGCGCCTCATCCTCGCCGACGAGCCGACCGGCAACCTCGACGCCGCCAATGAGGACTGCGTGCTCGAGATGCTCAAGGAGCTGCACGCCGAGGGCCACAGCATCGTCACCGTGACCCACGCCGCGCGGGTCGGCAGCCTCGCCGACCGGCGCGTCGAGCTCCACCACGGCCAGCTCACCGACCTCACGGTGCCGAGCTGGGAGGTCGAGCGGCGCTACGACGAGGTGCTGGTCCAGCTCTGGACCCTCGAGGAGGAGACCCGCGTTCCCGAGCCGCGCCGCATCAAGGTGCCCGACGTGGTGGACAACCGGCGCACCCTGCTCGGCATGGCTGAGAGCGGGCTGATCCACATGGAGGGCGAGCGGATCGAGTTCACCGTGCGCGGCCGCGAGCGGGCCCGCGACCTGGTGCGCCGCCGCCGTCTCGCCGAGGTGCTGTTCAGCTCGGCGATGCACCTGCCCGAGGCCGAGGTCGAGCTGGCGGCGTGCCGCATGGAGCACATCATCGATCCCGAGGTGACCGACAGCATCTGCGCCTTCCTGAGCCATCCGCGCCGCTGCCCGCACGGCCGCCCGATCCCGGGCGGGGATTGCTGCGAGCTGCCGATCGTGAGCTGACCGCCGCCATGCGCGCGCTGGCCGCCGTGCCCGCGGACCTGCGACCGGCGCCGGCGCTGCTCGACGTGCGCGATCCCGCCGCCTTCGCGGCCGGGCACCTGGCGGGGAGCGGCCACCTGCCGCGCGCCGAGCTGCTCGAGCGCCGCGCCGAGCTGCCGCCGCGCGAGCGCTCGCTCTTGGTGCTCGCCGACGACCCGGGCGAGGCGGCGGCGGCGGCCGAAGCCCTCGAGGCCATGGGCTACGCCGACGTGGCGTGGCTTAAGACCCCGCTCGAGCGCCTGCCGGGCGGCCACGACGATCGCGCCCCGGCGGCGCGGCTGTGGCAGCCGGCGCCGTTTCTGGCCGAGGTGCTGCCCGTGATCCTGGCCGCGGGTGCCTTGGCGCCGGGACGGGCCGCCGATCTCGCCGCCGGATCGGGGCGCGACGCGGTGTTCCTCGCCCTCCACGGCTTCGCGGTCGAGGCCTGGGACCACGCCCCCGAGGCGCTCGATCGCGCCGTCGCGCTGGCGCGCCGCAACGCGGTCGCGATCGAGCCGGTGGTCGCCGACCTCGAGCGCGGCGAGCCGCCGTTGCCGGAATCGCGCTACCAGCTGGTCGTGGTGTTCCGCTACCTGCACCGTCCGCTGTTCCCGGCCATCGCGCGCGCGCTGGCGCCGGGCGGATGGCTGGTCTACGAAACCTATCGCAAGGGGCAGGAGCGCTTCGGCCGCCCGCGCAGCGCCCGCTTCCTGCTCGAGCCCGGCGAGCTGGCTGCCGCCTTTCCCGGCCTCGAGGTGGTGCGCAGCGAGGAGCCCGCGCCGCCCTCGGGCCCGATCGTGGCCCGGCTGCTTGCGCGCCGTCCGGCGTCGTGATCGCGCGCGTCTCGCGTCGCCGGCCCGCTCGCGACCGGCGCGGCGTCCGACTCGCCGAACGCGGCGCGGGGCGCTAGAATGGCGCTGAACCCTTTGGCATCCCTCCGCTATCCTAAGAGGCCTATGCGCTCCCATCCCCTGGTACCCGGCCGTATTTCCGTGTCCGCTGTCTCCCGCGTCGTCTCGCTGCTCGTGCTCGGTCTGCTCGCTTCGTGCGCCCCCAAGGGGGGCGGAGCGGGCGGCTTCAAGATGCCCCCGATGCCGGTCGAGGTGGCCGACGTCCAGCCCCAGCACGTGCGCCAGCAGTTCCGGGCCCTGGGCGGCATCGAGGCCGACGAGAGCATCGAGGTGACCAGCGAGGAGAGCGGCGTGGTCCGCTCCCTGCCCTTCACCGAGGGCAGCTTCGTGGGGGCCGGAGCGCTGCTCGCCCGGCTCGACGATCGCGAGGCCAAGGCGGTCGCGGAGCGCACCTCGGCCCAGCGCGAACAGGCCGAGTCCAACGCCCGGCGTAGCGAGGCGCTGGCCGAGCAGCAGGTCATCTCGGCCTCCGAGCTCGACGACATCCGCTCGGCCCTCAAGGTGGCGCGAGCCAACGACTCCGAGGCCCAGACCAAGCTCGCCAAGACCAGCGTCCGCGCCCCGTGGGCCGGCCTGGTGGGCCGCCGCCGCGTCTCTCCCGGCGCCTACGTGCGGCCCGGGGACGTCATCACCGAGGTGGCGCGGGTCACCGACGTCAAGGTGCGCTTCTCGGCCCCCGAGCGCTACTCCCGCGAGCTCAAGGTCGGGGTGCCGGTCGAGATCGAGGCGCCGGCGTTCCCCAACAAGGTCTTCACCGGCCGCCTGAGCGTCGTGGACCCGATCGTGGACGCCCAGTCGCGCACCGTGCAGCTCACCGCGCGGGTCAAGAACCCGGACCGCGAGCTCAAGCCCGGCATGTCGGCGAACGTGGCGGTGACGCTGGCCGAGCGGCCCGACGCGCTGGTGGTGCCCGACGAGGCGATCTTCGCCGAGGGCGCGCAGAACTTCGTGTACGTGGTGAAGGCGGACAGCACGGTCGCGCGCACCGCGGTGAGCCTGGGGCTGCGCGACTCCTCGCGGGTCGAGGTGACCCACGGACTGGAGAGCGGCCAGCGTGTGGTGAGCGCCGGCCACCAGAAGATCTTCGACGGCGCCAAGGTGATGCCGATCCCGGCCGGCATGATGGGCGGCGGCGGCACCGGCGGCCCGGGGGGAGCGGAGGGCGCCCCGGGTAGTAAGGGCGGCGCCGCGGGTGACAGCGGCAAGGTCGCGGCCGACACCCACGGCAAGGCGGGCGGGTCCGCCGCCGGCGCGGCGGGGACCGGCTCGCGCAAGGGCCGCAAGCCGTGAAGCTGAGCGAGCTCTCGATCCAGCGCCCCGTCCTCGCGACGGTCATGAGCCTCGGCATCCTGCTGTTCGGGGCGCTGTCCTTCACCTTCCTGCCGGTGCGCGAGTACCCGCAGACCGACTCGCCGATCGTCTCGGTCAGCACCTTCTACCGCGGCGCCAACCCCCAGGTGGTCGAGACCGAGATCACCGACGTGCTCGAGGAGCAGCTCTCGACCATCGAGGGCGTCAAGCTCCTGACCTCGTCCTCGCAGGAGCAGGTCTCGAACATCACGATCGAATTCAACCTCGACCGCGACGTGGACAAGGCCGCGAACGACGTGCGCGACCGGGTGTCGCGGGTGCGCGGCCAGCTTCCCCCCAACGCCGACGAGCCGATCGTGTCGAAGCAGGATTCGAATGCCCAGCCGATCATCTGGCTCGCGCTGTTCGGCCAGAGCTACAGCACGCTCGAGCTCTCGGACTTCGCCTACAACGTGTTCTCCGAGAAGCTCCAGCGCCTGACCGGCGTGGCCGCGGTCCAGATCGGCGGCCAGCGCAAGTACGCGATGCGGCTGTGGCTCGACCCCCAGCGCCTTGCGGCCTACGGGGTCACGGTCGCCGACGTCAAGAACGCCCTCCAGGGTCAGAACGCCGAGGTGCCCTCGGGACGCATCGAGGGCAAGGGGCGCGAGTTCTCGCGCCGCGATCGTGGTCGCGAGCCAGGGCGATCGCGTCGTCCACCTCGGCGACGTCGCCGATGTCCGCGTGGGCGCCGAGAACGACCGCAACATCGCCCGCTACAATTCGCTGCCGGCGGTGGGGCTCGGGATCGTCAAGCAGCAGAAGGCCAGCACCGTGGACGTCGCCCACGCGGTGCGCGCCGCGATGCCCGGGCTGCGCGCGCTGCTGCCCCCCGGGATGCAGCTCGAGGTCGCCTACGACGGCTCGACCTTCATCGAGAGCTCGATCCACGAGGTCGTGGTCTCGCTGCTGATCGCGGTGCTGCTGGTGTTCATCGTCATCTACGTGTTCCTGGGCTCGCTGCGTGCCACGCTCATCCCGGCGGTCGCGATCCCGGTCTCGGTCATCGGCACCTTCACCGCGGTCTACTTCCTGGGCTTCAGCATCAACATCCTCACCCTGCTCGCCCTGGTGCTGGCCATCGGGCTGGTCGTGGACGACGCCATCGTCATGCTCGAAAACGTCTACCGCCACCTCGAGATGGGCAAGTCGCGCATGCGCGCCGCGCTCGACGGCGCCCAGGAGATCGGGTTCGCGATCCTCGCCACCACCATCGCGCTGGTCGCGGTGTTCGTGCCGGTCGCGTTCCTCAAGGGCCGGGTGGGACGGCTGTTCAACGAGTTCGGCATCGCGGTCGCGGTGGCGGTGCTGATCTCGGGCTTCGTGGCCCTGACCCTCACGCCCATGATGTGCTCGCGCGTCCTGCGTCGCCACGGCGGGCATGGCGGCGGCGACGACGAGGGTGGCCAC
>WNFL01016616.1_pt2 | contig 18127 bp, 25 predicted proteins | sample 5400361 | NCBI WGS metagenome assembly WNFL01 (sample SAMN13153351, study PRJNA577476) | soil metagenome | isolation source: 40 cm soil on Douglas fir-dominated hillslope | place: USA:California | collected 2013-09-17
AGAGTTCCAGGTGCTGGCGGTCGCGATGCGCCTCATGGGCGAGCGGCTGCGAGGCATCGTGGGCGATGTGGTGGGCTCGGCGGATCAGATTGCCGGCTCGGCCAGCGACCTTTCGGCGGTGAGCGAGGAGCTCGCGGCGTCGTCGAGCGAGGTGTCCACCGCGATGGTCGAGATCGCCGGCGGTGCCGAGCATCAGCGCACCGAACTGCACGCCATACAGACGGGGCTCGAGCAGATGCGCCAGGCGACCGCCGAGATGACCGAAGCGGCGGCTCGCGTCGCGCGGCTCGGTGAGGAGATCCGGACCGTCGCCGACCGCCACCGCGGCGATGTGGCGGCGGCGGGCAACACGCTGCTCGATGTACGTGAGGTGGTCCGCACGACGGCGACCGAGGTCACGCAGCTCGCCCAGCAAAGCGCCGCGATCGACGACTTCGTCGATCTGATCAAGCGCATCTCCTCGCAGACGAATCTCCTGGCGCTGAATGCCGCGATCGAGGCGGCGCGCGCCGGCGAACACGGGCGCGGCTTCGCCGTCGTGGCGGAGGAGGTGCGCCAGCTGGCCGACGAATCGGCGCGGGCGGCCGAGGACGTCGCCCGCACCACGGCCGTCATCCGCGAGCAGGTGGAGGAGGTCACCGCGACGATGGCGGTAGGTCAGGCGAAGGTGCGCGGTATCGAGTCGGTCGCGGAGGGCGCCGCGCGGGGGCTGGCGGAGATCGTGGCGGCGGTGGAGCAAGTCGAGCAGGCGGCCGAGCGGGTGACCAGCGCGGCGCACGAGAATCGCGGCGTCACCGAGCAGCTCGGCCAGCGCGCCCAGCAGGTCGTGACGCGCGCGGTGTCGCACGCGTCGAGCGCCGAGCAAGTCACCGCCGCCACCGAGCAGCAGGGCGCCTCCACCGAGGAAATGGCCGCGTCCGCCGGCGAGCTGCTCCAGGCGGCCGAGAAACTGCGCGGATTGGTTCGGGGCTTCCGGATCTAACGGCGGGCTTTTTTCTTCGCCGCCGGCTTTTTCGCGGCGGGTTTCGCCTTCTTTCCCGGCTTCGGCTTGCGCTTCCCCACGGCGTCGTGCACCTCGCCCAGCACCCGGTCGCCCTCGTCGGCCCCGATCAGGCCGCGGCGGACGGCGTAGCGGATGAGTTCCTCGGCGTCGTCCGCACCGAATTCCCCCAGCCCCATCGCGCCGCGGATCGCTTTGATCAACGCATCCGCGACCGGGCTGCGCAGGACGCTTGCGATGGTCTCGAGCAACGAGGAGATTTGCGATCCACCGAGCTCGGCTGGCACTGGAACCGCCGCTCCGAGGTTGAAGGTCGCGCCAAGCTACACCCCCCCTGCGAGGCCGTCAAGAAAAGGGCTAGATTCCCCGTTGGAGGGGAATCGCGTGGGCCGAAGGGGCATCAAGGAGTTTCGAGCGCCGGAAGCGTTGGCGCTCATCGCGGCCGACCGGGACCACTTGCCGCTGGTGTGCCCGTCGTGCGGCACCCGGACGATCCATCGGGTGCCCCGCCGCCGGCCCTTGCCCCCCACCGAACTGGAGCCCCGGGCGGAGCGCATCAGCCTGATCTGCGCCACGTGCGGCCGCCACGCCTCCTACATCGCCCGGGGCCTCGAGCCTCCGCGCGACGCGACCATGGACCCGCGGGAAGCCTAGCACCGAAAGGAGACCAGGAAACAGCGTGGCCGGTGACGCGATTCAAATGATGGGCACAGTAACCGAGGTGCTGCCCAACACGACGTTCCGCGTAAAGCTCGAAAACGGCCACGAGGTGCTCGCCTACGTGAGCGGCAAGATGCGGAAGAACTACATCCGCATCCTCCAAGGCGACCGCGTGGCGGTGGATCTCTCCCCTTACGACCTCACGCGAGGCCGGATTACCTACCGATACAAGTAAGCAGAGAATCCGGCGTACACGTTCCTCCCAGGCGCCGGTTCGTAGTAACGCCCCGCCGCCGCGTTGACCACGACGGACCCCACATACTTCCGGTTGAACAGGTTCTGCACCGCGACGAATGGCGCGACGTGCGTGCCCGCCCCCGCCCCCTCCCACCCGACGCGCAGGTTGGTGACCCACCACGGCGAGGTTTGACGGCTCAGGGTGTCGTCCACAGCATAGCGCGACGCGTACTGCGTTTCGATCTCGCCCCAGCCACCGCGGAGTACCCTGGGCCGCGCGCTGAGCGCGAGCCGCAGCGCCTGCTGCGGAATCCCGGGCAGCCGCCGGCCATCGAGGACGAACGTCGTGTCCCGCGCCGTGAACGCGTAGTGGCGGTAGCGGAAGTCCGAGTACGTCCACGTCACACGGAAATCGAGCCCACGCATCACGGCGGCCCCCGCGGCAAGCTCCACGCCCCGATGGCGCGTGCTTCCGGCGTTCCGGAAGAAGCGGCGGCCTGGCGACGAGAGAATCTCGAAACTCACCAGCGCGTCCCGGACATCGGACTGATACAGGGCGACGTCCCACGAGGCGGAGCGGGCACCCACTTCGTAGGTCCAGGCGCGCTGGGGCGAGAGACCGCGGTTGAACCCCCCGCCGGTGTCGGGGCGATTCGCGAGCTCCGTGGTGGTCGGCGTCTCGAACGCCGAGCCGGTGCTCGCGTACACCGTCAACGCTTCACTCGCCCGAAACGTGGCACCCAGCGATCCTGAGGCGGCCGCCATCACGCGCCGCCCCGAGTCGTTCTTGTACTTCACGTTGCTTGACGAGTCGCCGACCAGCCGGTCGCGCACGGCGAAGCTCACCCAGTCGTAGCGCAGTCCGGCGGTGAGCGCGGTTCGTGGAGTGACGTCGGCGACGGCCTGCACGAACGGGCCGAGCTCGGTGACGTGCTCCAGTTGATCGAGTGAGCGAATGGTATCGGGTGCGCCGCCCGAGTTGCCGAAGTTGGCGCGGTCGTCGCGCTGGCGTTGCACGTCGATTCCGGCCGTAACGCCTCCGCCGCGGCGCGTGAATACGGCGCGCGTGCCGGAGGCCGTGCGTTTCAAACGGATGTAGGCGAAGGTCTGGGGATTCTCGAGATCGCGCGCCAGGCCGAACACGGTCACGGTGGCCTCGTCGCCGGACGGGAGCGTCCCGCGCAGCGTGGCGCCCGCCTGCCCCTGCAGCACGTCTTTCCCAGCGTGAGTGGAAAGATTCAAAGGCGGCACGGTGTCGCGGTTGGTGCCCAGCTCGGTGAGGTTCAGCGCGCCCGGGTTGTCGGCGCGGGGCTGGTCGCCGACGTCGGCCAGAGCGGCGAGCGACCAGACGGGGCTGAGGGGCAGCCGCAGGCGTCCGCCCAGCGCGCGCAGGTCCGCGGCACTGTGGTCCCGGGCTCCCTCGTAGGAGAGCCGCGAGAGATTGAGCGTCGCGCCACCACCATCGCCCACGCGGAAGTGCCCCGTCCCTTGCCATTTGGTCCACGTCCGGTCGAAACCGCGATCGAAGGTGCCGGCAACGATGCGGACCTCCCCGTTCATTCGGTCCGGGACTCGCGTGTCGGTCGTGATACTGATCACCCCACCGCTCGCGTTGCCGTACAGCGCCGATGCCGCACCTCGCAGCACTTCGATGTGGTCGGCCGAGCCCAGCTCCACATGGGTGAGCTGGCCCTGGCCGTCGGGGAGCGTTTGCGGAATGCCGTCGAGCAAGATCTTGACGCCCCGAACGGCGAACGCCGAGCGAGCACCGGCACCACGGATCGTGACGCGTTGGTCGAGCGAGAAGTTGTAGCGGTTCGCCACGAAGACGCCCGGCACGCCGGCGAGTGCCTCGTCGAGTCCCCAGGTGGGGCGAGCCATGAAGTCGCCCTTGTGCACGACGGCGACGGCGAAGGGCAGGCGTGTGAGCGGCACCTCGGCCCGTGTGATGGTGACCACCACGGGGGCGAGCGTGTCGACCCGAGTCGTGTCGCGCTGCTGGGCGGCGGTCCTAGATGCGGCGATCGCCCAGGCCAAAGCGATGCAGCCTACCGCACGCATGCCTTCTGGCTCTCGCGGGCGAGGTAGTGAAGCAATGCCTGCACCTCGTCGTCGGTAAGCCGCAGTGTGGGCATGGGCACGTTGTTGCTCTGCGCAAGCAGCGCCTTGGCGAGTGAGTCGGACGCGAGCATCGCCGTGGGGTTCTTGAGCCAACGCCGGAGCCAGTCGGGGTCGCGTCGCGCCGTCACGCCCTCGAGGTCCGGGCCCACGCGCTTTCCCTTTCCAATAGCATGGCACCCCACGCACGCACGACTGCTGAAGAGCGACTGGCCGCGCGTGGCCAGCGCCGTATCCACGGGGAGGCGGCAAGGCGCCTGCTGCGCGGCCAGCGGGCCCAACCCAAGGATGAGGAGACCCGCGAGGAGCGAACGCTGACATGAACGTTGTGTCATAGGTCCAAATGTACCCCGCTGTTGAGGATCAGGACGGGTGCCGGAACAACCGGTTCCAGCGGATGCGCCACGGATCGGTCGCCACGCTCATGTAGATGAAGAGCGGGCGCCCGCGGATGTGCGCCCGCGGCAGAAAGCCCCAGAAACGGCTGTCGTACGACTCATCGCGGTTGTCGCCCATCATGAAATAGTGGCCGGGGGGCACGACGATCGGGCCCCAGTCGTGCGTCGTCGGATGATAGTGCGCGGTGTCGCGGCCGGCGTAGTGCGGGAGCTGCCAGGCCCGAATCAGGCGCAGGCGGAATTCCTCGTCCGGCACGGGGCTGAGAGCGGTGTGCAGCGCGTAGGGCTCTTCCAGCCGCTGGCCGTTCCGGATCACCGTGTCGTGCACCATCTGCAACGTGTCCCCCGGCGCCCCCATCAGCCGCTTGACAATGTTGAGATTCGGGGTCGAGTCCTCCACCGATCGGAACACGACCACTTCTCCGCGCCGTGGCGTGCCGTATCCCGGGAGCCGCACGAAGTGGATTCCCGTGAGCGGGATCTCCATCTCACCGCCGAAGGCCACCTTGTTGACGAATAGGAAGTCGCCCACGAGGAGCGTGTTCTCCATGCTCGCCGACGGAATGCGGAACGCCTCGACCAGGTAGGCGCGCAGGAACAGCCAAATGACGAATGCCACGCCGACCGCCTTGGCCCAGCTGATCACCTCGTCCTTGAGCGTCTTGCGGACGGGTGTGGAGGAAGGTGACGCGGTCACGGACGTTCGACCCAGTCGGCGATGAAGATGTTGGTTTCGTGCCGCACCTTCGCGCCGCGGCTCGACTCCCACACCAGCACCTTGCCATCCGGCGAGAACATCGGGAAGGCGTTGAAGCCGGGGCTGGTGGTCACCTGTTCGAGGCCGGTGCCGTCCAGGTTCACGAGGAAGAGATCGAAATTGTCGGTGGTCGGTTGCCGGCTGTTCGAGGCGAAGATCAGGCGGCGGCCGTCGGGCGTGAACGCCGGCGCGAAGCTCGCGCCCGCGAGATGGGTGATCTGATGCTGGTACGTGCCGTCGGCGTTCATGACCCAGAGGTCCATTCTCGTGGGCTGCACCAAGTGTTGCGCGAGAAGGTCACGATACTCGGTCGAATCGGCCGCGGTCCGCGGATGAAAGGCGCGGTATACGATCAGTTTGCCGTCCGGCGAATAGGCCGGACCGCCGTCGTAGCCGGGCGTCCGAGTGAGGCGGCGCAGGNNCGTCGGGCGACAGCGTTCCCTCGGCGTCATAGCCGCGGTTGTGGGTGAGCTGCACGCGGTGGGCGCCGTCCGAGTCCGCGGCGAAGATGTCGTAATCGTAGAGCGCCCAGACGTAGCCGTGCGAATAGTCGGGGCGCGGCGGGCAGACCGCGCTGGCCCGGTCGGTGGAGGCGTAGAAAATCCGCGTATCGCGCGCGTAGAACCAGCCGCAGGTGGTGCGGCCCACGCCGGGGGAGACGCGCCGCACCCCGGTGCCGTCCACGCTCATGATGTATTCCTGGTCGCAGATCCCGCCGGGCACGGAGTCTTCGCGCTGGAAGATCAGCTGCTTGCCCGAGGCGGAGAAATACGCTTCGGCGTTTTGGCCGCCGAAGGTGAGCTGGCGAATGTTGGCGAGATGCCCCTCACCGGAGTCGGAGGGGATCACCGTGGCCGTCTGGAGCAGCGCTGCCAAAACGAATGGAACCATAGGAACTGGCAAGCTAGACCTCCTCGAACGTCCCGGCAATCCGGTGTTAGATTATCCCCTCGCATGCCCAATCCCCGGCCATCGCGCCAACCCTTGATGGACGCCCTCGGGAAGCTCTGCGCCGATGGAAAAGCGTCGGCCGAATACCTGTGGCAGGTGCCCGACGACACTCAGGTCCGCCTCAAGGTCGTCGGCATCCTCGACCAGATCGGCGTCGAGGCTCGCAAGCAGGGTCGCAAGGAGATGGGCCGCATCGTCGAGGACCTGGCGACGGCGGCCAAGGCCAGCCCCAGCCCGCAGCAGGTAGATCTGCTCGTGGACGGGTTCGACCGCCTGACCAAATTGTGGCAGGCGGCCAAGTCCGGCCTGATGTGATGGAGTCGCCCGCCCTCGATCAGCTCTGCATCAACACCGTCCGCACGCTCTCGATGGACGCGGTGCAGCAGGCGGAGTCGGGGCACCCCGGGACGGCGATGGCCCTGGCGCCGCTCGCATACGTGCTGTGGCAGCGCCACCTGCGCTACAACCCCGCCAACCCCGACTGGGCGGACCGCGACCGGTTCGTGTTGTCGTGCGGCCACGCCTGTATGCTGCTCTACAGCACGTTGTATCTGACCGGCTACGACTTGACGCTCGAGGAGATCAAGCAGTTTCGGCAGTGGGGGAGCCGGACGCCCGGGCACTCGGAGCACGGCGTGACGCCGGGCGTCGAGGCCACCACGGGGCCCCTCGGCCAGGGCACCGGCAACGCGGTGGGGATGGCGATCGCCGAGGCGCAGCTCGCCGCGTCGTTCAACCGGCCGGACCACGAGGTCGTCGATCACCACACGTACTTCCTCGCCTCGGACGGCGATCTGATGGAGGGGATCTCTCACGAGGCGTGCTCGCTGGCGGGGCACCTGAAACTCGGGAAGCTGATCGGTTTTTACGACGACAACCACATCACGATCGACGGCGACACCGCCCTCGCCTTCTCGGATGACACCGGAAAGCGGTTCGAGGCCTACGGGTGGCACGTGCAGCGGGTCACCGACGGCAACGATCTGGACGCCCTGGATGATGCCATCCGCGGTGCGAAGCGGGTCACGGACCGGCCGTCCCTGATCATTGTGCGCACGCACATCGGATGGGGGAGCCCCCACAAACAGGACAGCGCCGAGGCCCACGGCGCGCCCCTCGGCGCGGAGGAGGTCAAGCTCACCAAGCAGAACCTCGGCTGGCCCAGCCTCGAGCCGTTTTACGTCCCAAAAGAGGCGTTGGCCCACTGGCGGCGCGCGCAGGAGCGCGGCACGCGGCTCGAAGCCGAGTGGCGTAAGAAGTGGGACGCCTACCGGAAGGCGCACGCCGATCTCGCCGCCGAGCTCGACCGACGGCTCGCCGGCAAGCTCCCCGACGGGTGGGATGCGGCGATGCCGGAGTTCGGTCCCAAGGACGCACAAGCAACGCGCGCGGCATCGGGCAAGGTCCTGAATGCCATGGCGTCCAAGCTCCCCGAGTTGATCGGCGGCTCCGCCGACCTCGCGGGGTCCAACAACACCGACCTCACGGGTGCGGGTTCGTTCAGCGCGGCGCAACGCGCGGGCCGCAACTTTCATTTCGGCGTGCGGGAGCACGGGATGGGCGCCATCTTGAACGGCATCGCCCTGCACGGCGGCTTCATCGCTTACGGCGGCACGTTTCTCATCTTTTCCGACTACATGCGACCCTCGATCCGGCTGGCGGCCCTGTCGCATCTGCGGCCGATCTACGTGTTCACACACGACTCGATCGGGCTGGGCGAGGATGGCCCGACACACCAGCCGATCGAGCAGCTGTCGGCGTTGCGCGCGATCCCGAATATGACGGTGATCCGGCCCGCCGACGCCACCGAGGTCGTCGAAGCCTGGCGAGCTGCGATCTTGCAGCAGCACGGCCCAGTAGCGCTCGTGCTGACGCGCCAAAAGGTCTCGGTCGTGGACCGCGCCCAGTACGCTCCCGCGGCAGGACTCGCTCGCGGCGGCTACGTCCTCGCCGACGCCCCGGGCGGAAAGCCGGAGATCGTCCTCATGGGCACGGGCTCAGAGGTCGAGCTCGTGCTCGCCGCGTACGAGCGGCTGAGGGCTGACGGCCGACGGCTCAGAGCCGTGTCGATGCCATGCCTCGAGTACTTCGCCAAGCAGCCGCAGGCGTACCGCGATCGTGTGCTGCCGCCGGGCGTGCCGCGCGTCGCGATTGAGGCAGCGGCGCCACAGTCCTGGTATCGCTGGGTCGGCGAAGGCGGCACGATTCTCGGTATCCAGCGCTTCGGTGCGTCGGCGCCCTACCAGCGGATATACAAAGAGCTGGGGCTGACCGTAGACGGTGTGGTGGCCGCAGCCGAGCGGCTCCTTGCCACCTCCGGCGCCCGCCGGTAGGTTTTCAAGGCAATGATGCGTTCCCTGATGGCGATGCGCTGTTGTTGTCGCTGCCCTATGTGTACGGGGAAGCGGACGACCGGAGTGCGTCGGCACCAGGATGATGTGATGTAAGGGCACCCGCCCTGCACTGACGCCACACGGTCGGCCGCGACTCCCCGGAGTCGCGGCCGATTTTTTTTCGGGAGGTTTGGACGATGGCACCCGTGTTCGATGCAATCAACGTCGTAGGAGTGTCGGGAAGCCCCGCGGCCAGGTCGCGGTCCCGCGTGCTGCTCGAAGCCGCGCTCAACGCGCTGGAGCGGTATGGCCGCGGGCGACAGATCGATCTCGCGGGGCTCCCTGCGGATGCCCTGCTTGGCCGGCGCGAGGATCCCACGGTGGCCGACGCACTGGCCGCCGTGCAAGCCGCCCGGATCATCGTCGTCGGCACGCCGATCTATCGTGCCACCTACAGCGGCCTGCTGAAGGTCTTCTTCGATCTCCTGCCCCAGGACGCACTCGCCGGCAAGGTGGCGATCGTGATCGCCACTGGCGCGACCCCGGGCCACTTGTTGACGGTCGACCACGGTCTGCGCCCGCTGCTCGCGAGTGTGGGCGCGCTCGTCGTTCCCACCGGCGTGTACGGAACGGATGCGCAGTTCCGGGACGGCAGAATCGTGGACGGAGCGCTGCTGGAGAGCGTGGAACGGGCCGTCGCCGAGGCGGCGGCATTGGTTGGTCTCGTGCCTGCGCTGGAGGCGTGACGCGGATGGCCGCCTCCCGGAATCGCCCGATCGCGATTTACTACGAACATCCACACTGGTTCGGCCCGCTGTTCACGGAGCTCGAGCGGCGCGGAACCCCTCACGCCCGCCTGCACGCGGCGCTGCACCGCTTCGACCCGGCGGACCAGCCGCCCTACGCGCTCGTCCTGAACCGCATGAGTCCATCGGCCTGGCTGCGGGGTCACGGGCACGCCGTGTTCTACACCCATCACTTTCTCGGCCACCTCGAGCGGCATGGAGTGCGGGTCGTGAACGGTGCGCGGGCGTTCGTCGCGGAGACGTCCAAAGCACTGCAGGTCTCGCTCCTCGACCGCCTCGGCCTGCCCTACCCGCGGACGCGCGTAATCAACGCTCCGGCCGAGGCTGCGGGCGCCGCCGCCGGGCTGCGGTTCCCCATCGTCGTCAAGCCCAACGTCGGGGGCAGCGGCGCGGGCGTGCGCCGATTCGACACCCCGCAAGCGCTCGCCGCGGCGGCGGCGGACGGGGGCGGGGGCCTCGAACTCGGCCCCGATCAGACGGCTCTCGTGCAGGAGTTCATTCCGGCCGAGGAGGGGCGGATCACGCGTGTCGAGGTGCTGGGCGGCCGCTTCTTGTACGCGATCCGCGTTTACTCCGCGGGCGACACGTTCAATCTGTGCCCCGCCGACGTTTGTCAGACGACCGATGGCGCGGAGCTGGCGCGGGCGGCGTGCCCGGTGGACGCGCCGCGCAACGGACTGCGGGTGGAAGGCTACACGCCGCCGTCCGAGGTCGTGGCGAACGTGGAGCGCATCGCGGCGGCGTGTGGCATCGAGGTCGGGGGGATCGAATATGTGATCGACGCGCGCGACGGGCGGCTCTACTACTACGACGTCAACGCGCTCTCGAACTTCGTCGCGGATGCGCCGCGGGTCGTCGGCTTCGACCCGTTCGCACGGCTCGCGGACTATCTCGAGCAGGAGGCCCGCTGATGCGCTTCGGCTATTGGCTCCCGGTGTTCGGCGGCTGGCTGCGGAACGTCGAGGACGAAGGAATGGCCGCCGAGTGGGCGTATGTGCGGCGGTTGGCGCGGGCCAGCGAGCGGCTGGGGTTCGACCTCACGCTGATCGCCGAGCTGAACCTCAACGACATCAAGGGCGAGGACGCCCCGTGCCTGGATGCCTGGTCGACGGCCGCGGCGCTCGCCGCCGTCACGGAGCGGTTGGAGCTGATGGTGGCGGTGCGGCCGACATTCCACCCGCCCGCGCTCCTGGCCAAGCAGGCGGCGAACATCGATCGGATCTCGGGGGGCCGCCTGTCGCTCAACGTGGTGTCGTCGTGGTGGGCCGAGGAAGCGCGTCAATACGGGGTCGAATTCGACACCCACGACGCGCGATACGCCCGGACCGCCGAGTGGCTGAGCGTCGTCACCGGGCTGTGGGCGGAACCGCGATTCAGCTTCTCGGGCCACCACTACCGCGTGGAGAACGCGGCGCTCGAGCCCAAGCCGCTGCGGCGCCCGCGGCCGACGCTGTACGCCGGCGGCGAGTCCGGCGCGGCGAAAGCCCTCATCGCCGGCTCCTGCGACGCGTACCTCATGCACGGTGACCCGCCCGACCGGATCGCCGCGAAGGTCGCGGACATGCGCGGCCGGCGAGAATCGCTTGGCCTGCCGCCGATGACGTATGGCGTGGCAGGCTACGTCGTCTGTCGCGCGACGAACGGCGCGGTGCAGCGCGAGATCGCCCGGATCACGGACGTGCGGCAGAGCGCCGGAGGGTACGCGAACTACGAGCAGTGGCTGGCCAACACGCAGCTCGAGCAGCGTGTCAGCCTGGAGGACTACTCGGTGTCGAACCGAGGACTCAAGGCGGAGCTGGTGGGAACGCCGGAGCAAGTGGCGGCGCAAGTCCGGGCCTTCGAGCGAGCGGGCGTGGACCTGTTACTGTTGCAGTTCAGCCCCCAGCTCGAGGAGATGGAGCGCTTCGCTGAAGAGGTGATACCGCTCGTGAGGCCGTCAGCCTCCGAGCCGGCCGAGCACCGCGCGGGCGGCATCGCGACCCGAGCGCACGCAGGCTGAGACGCCTGCCCCGTCGTAGCCCGCGCCACAGATCGCGAGGGGCGCCAGCCGTGCGAGCCGAGCTCGCACGGCAGCCAGGTGCGCGGCATGGTGGTCGCGATACCGTGGCAGCCCGCGCGCCCAGTGGAAGGCACGCGACCAGAGGGGAGCACCGCGGATGCTCAGGATGGCGCTGAGCTGCTCGTGGGCAAGGGCCGCGGGGTCGCCGTCGACCGACGCGAAAAAGGCGCGCAGCAATACGTGGCCGTCGGGTGCGCGACCCGGGAATTTCGACGAAGCATACGTACACGCACGCAGGAGCGGCGCAGCATGCTGCGCCGCGACGACAAACCCCGCCCCCTCTAGCGGGCGCCCGATCTGGTCCGCCCGGTACGCTAGCGACACCGTGACACTCGGCGCGTAGACGACGTCGGCGAGTGCGCGCGCGCCCGAGACGCCGATCTGCTCGAGCCACCGGCCCGCAGCGTACGCCGGGAGTGCGAGGACGAGGGCCTCGGCCTCATGGGCCGATCCCCCCGTGACCGCGACGCGCCAGCCCCGGATCCCCGCCCGGGCGGGCGCGATCCCGGTGACTCCCTGCGTGAAGTGCAGATTGGTCAGGAGCCGTTCGACCAGCACGGCAACCGGCTCCGCCATGCCCTCGGCGAAGCTCTGGAATCCGGCGGTGAGATTCGTGCCGCGCGCGTCGATCCCGAGCAGCGCCGCGGCGCGGCCTTCCTCGAGCGGCTCGAATCCCTTCCCGGTCCAGAGCGACGATCCCCGTGCCTGCTGCGCGACGACTCGGGTCCCGATGCGGAGCTCGGCGGCGAGCGCGGGCAGCTCCGGCTCGGCGGCGAGAAACCCATCGGGGCCACACTCCACGAGGAATCCATCGCGCTGCTCGGTGGCGATGATGCCGCCCGGCCGCCCCTCGCTTTCGAGGATAGTGACGTCGGCGCCTGCCATCGCGATGTCCCAGGCCGCGACGAGACCCGCGATCCCGGCGCCCACCACGACAACGCGGCTCACTCGCCGCCTCGGACCCAGCCGCGCACGCGCGCCGCGCTTCGCGCCACATCGGCGACGGCCGCGACGAGCCCGGCGGCGTCGTTCAGCGAGTCGGTGCGCTCCAGGTGCACGCCGAGCCGATCGGCGAGGGCGTGGTACTCGACGTCGATGTCGTAGAGAATCTCGACGTGGTCACACACGAAGCCGATGGGCACCAGCAGGAACGTCTTGCGTCCCGCCGCGGCGAGCTCGGTGATCACATCACCCGCGTCGGGACCGAGCCACGGGTCGGGTGTGGCACCCGCGCTTTGATAGGCGAAGTGCCAATCTTTGAGACCGCGGCGTGCCGCCACGGCCGCGGCGCTGGCGCGCAGCTCCTCCGGGTAGGGATCGCCCGCCGCCAGGATCCGCTGGGGAAGGCTGTGCGCCGTAAAGATCACTTGCACGGCCGAGGGACTCGGGAACCGCTGCAACGCTTGGGACACGCGCCCCGCCACCGCTTCGAGAAACGCCGGATGGTCCCCCCAGCTGCGCACCAGCGCGGTCTCGAAGCGACCCTGCGCCGCGGCGAGCAGCTTCTTTTCGTAGGCCCCGACCGACATCGTGGAGTAGTGCGGTGCCATCACGACGCCTACGACCGCGCGGTGTCCGGCGCGGACGATTGCGTCGGCCGTTTCGCGGATGTAGGGATGCCAGTGACGCATCCCCACGTAAACCTGGAACCCCGCGCCGAGCGCGCGCTCCACGGCGACACCCTGCGCGCGCGTCAGCTCGAGAATCGGCGAGCGCCCTCCGATACGCGCGTAACGCTCGCGGACCTCGCGCACCAGCTCGGCGCTCGTGGGGCGGCCGCCCCGCACGTCGTTCAAGTATGGCGCGACGTCGTCGAGGCTCCCGGGCCCGCCGTAGGCCATCAGCAGGACCGCCACGCGGTCAGCCGCCATGCACCAACTCCACCACCGCGCGCACCGCGGCGACGTCCGTCTCGGGCAGGACGCCGTGGCCGAGGTTGAAGATGTGCCCCGGCCGGCCAGCGGCGCGCGCGAGGATGTCCTTCACCTGTCGATCGCGCTCGGCGGCAGGCGCGAGCAGGGCGGCGGGATCGAGGTTCCCCTGCACCGCGTGAGCGTCGCCGATGCGCCGCCATGCCTCGTCGAGCGACACGCGCCAATCGACGCCGATCACGTCCCCACCGGCGCCGGCGAAGTCTTCCAGGAACGGCGCAGTCCCCGTCCCGAAGTGAATGATCGGAACGCCGGCCTCGGCCGCGAGCGCGAGCGCCCGCCGGCTGTGCGGCAACACATAGGTGCGGTAGTCGGCAGGTGAGAGGCAGCCGACCCAGCTGTCGAACAGCTGCAGCGCCTGCGCGCCGGCCCGCGCCTGCGCGACCACGTAGCGGCCGACCAGATCGGCCAACTTGCCTAACAACAGGTGCCAGGTGTCAGGTGCCTGGTACATCAAGGTCTTCGTTCGGGTGAAGGTCCGGGTCGAGCCGCCCTCGATCGCATAGCTCGCCAGGGTGAACGGCGCGCCGGCGAACCCGATCAGCGGGACGTCCGCGGGGAGGGCTGCGCGAGCGAGCCGGACCGCGTCGAGCACGTAGCCGAGGTCCGCTTCAGGATCCACAGTGGGGAGCCGCTCGACCTCCGCCTGCCGGGTGACGGGGTTGGCGATGTGCGGGCCCTCCCCCGCCGCGAAGCTCAACCCCAATCCCAACGGCTCGAACGGCAGGAGAATGTCGGCGAACAGGATCGCCGCGTCCACGCCGAGGCGTTCGACTGGTTGGAGGGTCACCTGGGCGGCCAACTCGGGGGTGTGGCAGAGATCGAGTATGGAATGCTGCTCGCGCAGCTTACGGTACTCCGGCATGTAGCGTCCGGCCTGCCGCATGAACCACACCGGCGTGACGTCGGTGCGTTCCCGGCGGCAGGCCTTAAGAAAGCGCAGCTTCGCGAGCCTCGGCGGGAGCGATGAAGATCGACCCGTCTTCGAGCTTCACGCGGTACGTGACGACGGGATGCACCGGTGGCCCGCCGAGCACGCGCCCGGTCTCGAGCGAAAACACGCCTTCGTGCCACGGGCAAGTGACGGTGCAACGCGCGGGATCGACGGCGCCCTCGGACAGGCTGGCGCGCGCGTGGGAGCAGCGGTTGCCGATCGCGTATATCGTGCCGTTGACGTTGAACAGGGCGACGGCTTCGTTGGCGGCGTACACCCGCTTCGCACTCCCGGGCGGCAGCTCGTCCACCTCGGCCGAGCCGGCCCCGCCGAGCGTGTCGAGCATGTCCCACAACGACATCTGCACACACGTCAGCGTGGGAGTGTCGCGCAGCGTGTAGGACGACGCTTCGCTCTCGCGCAGCTCCATGACGAGATCGAGGAATTCACCCGGGTTATCGCCCTCGAACGCCACGATGAACTCCTGGTCGTCGAGACCGTAGGAGTACGTCGTGTTGAGGCGGATCGTCGGATATTTGCGCCCGACGCGGACGTGCTCGTCCATCATGCGTTGGCGCTCGGGCTTGGGGAGCGAGTACCAGGCGCGCGTCTTGACGAACGGATAGACGAACAAGTACTTGGCCGCGCTGGGACGGATGACGAGCCGCTGGTCGTGCTGCGGGTCGGCGGGGAATTCATAGATCGAGCGCCGCGTCATCGCGAGGTAGCTGTAGGGGATCGACAAGTAGGCGCCCAAGTCGGTGCGATTCAGCGCCGTCTGCAGCTCCACGAGGGCATCCAGGTCCTCGGCGACCTGCCACAGCAGGAAGTCGCAGTCACCGCGAAGCCCCACCAGACCGTAGGGCCGGAGCAGCAGCCGCCCGCGGTAGCGCTCGAGCGTGTCACCGAACTCGATCTTGGCCGATGCCTGACGCTCGGACGAGAGCCGCCGCCAGGCGGGATCGAGCTTGTAGAACGCGTAGCGGACGACTTGGCGTTTTTCGGGAGCGGCGGCGGTCATGGCTGGGAATCTAAGCGGTGTCGGCGGGCTTGACGATGATGCTCTGCTTGCCGTTGTGCCGGACCCGCACCCCCAACCCCGCCGCCGTCGCATCGAGCCGCCGGCGAACGGCGCCCTCGAACCAGTCGGTGTCGTCCACGATGAGCGACCCTCCCGCGATGAGGCGCGGGAGCAGGGTGACGATTTCGTGCCACACGATCTCCGGGTCGTGGCTGCCGTCGAGATACACGAGCGTGAAGCGATCGAGCCGCCGCGTCGCGCTGGCGGCCCAGAGATAGAAGTGGTCGAGCTCTCGGAGGAAGAGCTCGGAGTCCATCATGTAATGGACATGGTTGGCATAAGGGGCGAGGGCGCGCTTCATCGCGCGGTAGTGACGGTCGTCGTACACGAACGGCGCGCCTTCGTACGGCCGCGCGCCGTAGGGATCCACGGTCAACACAAACGGCGCGGGCCCCACGCTGCGGTACACGTCGCTCAACACGCGGAGCATCAGCAGCGCCGAGCCGCCGCTGCGGGTGCCGATCTCGAGAAACGGCGGCGCGATCCCGCCGCGTGGCGGGCGCGGCGCCTGCGCGACGGTGCGGGCGAGCTCGCGCAGGAACCGGGTCTTGGTATCGCTCTTGCGGGGGCAGCGGAACACATGCCAAGCGAGACGGAGCTCCGAAACGTCGGACACCGTCACCCGCCGCCGCTGTCCGGCCCCCCATGGCGCCGCGTGCGCCAGTACATCCGCCCCAGCCAGTAGGCGATCGCCACGAACACCCCGACTGGCAGCAGGACGATGAGGATCGCGCTCCAGAAGTAGATGAGATCAATGTGGTCGTTCATCGCCCCAGGAAGCGTTTCAGGTTGGTCAGATAATATCCCAGGGCGACCGCCAGGAGCGCGAACCCGATGCCGAGTGGCACCGCGCCACGCCACAACGCCCAGGCGGCGAAGCCGGCGCAAAACAGCACGCCGGTGGTGATGAGCACCTTATGAAAAGGAATCATGGCCGGCTAGGCCGCCACCTTGTCGAGCACCATCAAGGTGAGCAGGGCGGGCAGATAGACGATGGACACGAAGAACACCCGCCACGCGCGCGCGGGTGTGGCGGCCGTGAGCAGTGTCGCGCCCACGGCAGCGTAAGTGATGCCGAGGACCAGCGCGCCGAAGAAATACAACGTGCCGGTGACGCCCAGCATCGTCGGGAGCAGGCTGATGGGCAACAAGGCCAGGGCATAGAGCACGACCATCCGGGCCGTGTCGCGGCCACCCTCGTCGCCGCCGCCGAGCATCTTGAGGCCGCCGGCGAGGTAGTCCTCGCGGTACAGCCAGGCGATCGCCAGGAAGTGCGGCAGCTGCCAGAGGAAGAGGATGCCGAACAGCGCCGCGACGGCGGCGCCCAGGCTGCCCCCCGCGGCGGTCCAGCCGCCGACGATCGGCAGGGCGCCGGGCACCGCGCCGATGAGGGTGTTGAGCGACGTGGTGCGCTTGAGCGGCGTGTAGAGGCAGACGTAACTGACGAAGGTGAGCGCGGCGAGGCCCGCGGTGAGAAGATTGACCGTCGCGGCGAGATACGCGACGCCGGCCACCGTGATGGTGGACGCAAACCAAGCGGCGGCGCGCGGTGTGAGCCGCCCTGACGGGAGGGGCCGGCGCCGGGTGCGATGCATCCGGCCGTCCACGTCCCGTTCGCGCACCTGGTTCCAGGCGTTCGTCCCCGCGGCGACGAGGGCCGTGCCGATCAGCGTGTGCGCCAGCAGCCAGAGATCCACTCCCCCGCGGGCGCCGAGGTAGAACCCGGCGGCGGCGGTGAGGAGGACCAGCTGCGTAATGCGCGGTTTGGTCAGCTCGAGGAAGGCTACCAGATCTTCTCCGTAATCACGGCCAACACCAGGATGATCGCGAGCGGAATCGGGACCATGAAGATCGCGCGCAGCCGCCAACGCTCGAACTTGAGGTGCATGAAGAACAGGGCTACGAGCAAGGCTTTCCAGATCGCGAGAAAGACGAGGATCAGGATCAGCCACTGCTTCGGGATGTGTGATAAGAACGCGGCACCGACTTCGATCACCGTGAGCACGAAAAGGTACACCCAGATCAGGATGTAATTCGGTCGGACATGCTCGGTCGTCATGGAGCGAGCGCCTCAGATCAGGTAGACGATCGTGAACAGGATGATCCACACCAGGTCGACGAAGTGCCAGTACAGGCCGATGACCTCGATCCCGCGGTAGTCCTGCGGCGAGTACTTCTCGGGCAGCACCTTGGTGAAATAGAGATACAGCATGCTCACGACGCCACAGGTCACGTGAAAGCCGTGGAATCCCGTCATCGTGAAGAAGCTCGAGCCGTACAGGCCGCCGACCGCGGCGCCGTACTTCACCGGGTCGCCCAGCGCGTGCTCGGCGAGGAGCGAGCCTTCCCGGTACCCCGTCGGCGTGAACCCCTCACCCACCAGCTTGATGTACTCGATCACCTGCACGCCCACGAACGCCGCGCCGCAGATGATCGTCACGAGCATCCAGAACTTCAGGCCGCCGTCGCGCAGCAGCTTCCCGGGCACCGGGCGCAGGAAGTACTTCTTACCGTCGACGATGGCCGCGTAGGCCTTGACCATCGAGACCGACGAGCAGATCAGCAGGAAGGTGTTGAATGCCGTGAGCGGCACGTTCAGCACGGCGTTGGGCTTGGCCCATTCGCCGGGCGCCCCGAACCGCAGGATGATGTAGGACCCGATCAGCGCCGTGAAGAACATCACGTCGCTGGCCAGGAAGATCCACATCCCCAGCTTGTTGCTGTAGACACCCGACCCCGGCTCAGCGGGGACCGGGGGGTGCATCATGTTGGCGGTGGCCGTCGCGTGGGTCATCGCTCGAGACTCCCGACCGGTTCTTTGTCAGTGGAGAGCTTCACGTACTGGGGCAGGAAGTCCGCGTT
>WNFL01026224.1_pt1 | contig 18125 bp, 20 predicted proteins | sample 5400361 | NCBI WGS metagenome assembly WNFL01 (sample SAMN13153351, study PRJNA577476) | soil metagenome | isolation source: 40 cm soil on Douglas fir-dominated hillslope | place: USA:California | collected 2013-09-17
TTCGAGGAGGTGGACGGGCTCGTTTTCAAGCGCGAAGGCTCCATCGTCCGGACCGAGCCACGCGTGCGCACCAAGGACATGAGCAACCTGCCGCTGCCCTATCGCGGCGACATCCCCAACGCCGAGTACGTGGCGTACTGGCGCCGGCACTGGAAGGACGCCACCACGCCGCTGATGTCGACGCGCGGCTGTCCTTTCCGCTGCGACTTCTGCCACAAGTCGGTGTTCGGCGACCTCTTCAGCGCGCGACCCGTCGAGTCGGTGGTGGCCGAGATGCGCGAGATCGCCGAGCTCGGCTACGACCACATCTGGATGTCGGACGACCTGTTCACGCTCAACTACAAGCGCACGTTCCAGCTCGCGCAGGCGATCGAGGAAGCGCACCTCCCGCTCACGTGGGAGTGCCTCAGCCGCGTGACGCATGTCGACAAAGCGCTGTTTGACCAGATGCATCGAGCGGGCTGCAAACGGATCTTCTTCGGCATCGAGTCAGGCGACGAGAACGTGCTGAAGGAGATGAAGAAGGGCATCACTCCCGACCAGGCCCGCGCGGCGGTCGAGGCCTGCGTGGCCGCGGGCATCAAGGCGGCCGGCTTCTTCATGGTCGGGTACCTCGGCGAGACCACCGATTCGCTGATCCGCAGCATCAACTTCTCGTCGAGCCTGCCCCTCGACTATGTGAGCTACACGATCGCCTACCCACTGCCGGGCACTGGCTTCTACGAGCGCGTGCGCGAGCGGAGGCAGCACGGTGAGTGGCACAAGGTGAGGCACAACCGCCTGCTGTTCAACACTGACTTTTCAGAGCACAAGCTGCGAGCGGCCATCCTCAAGGGCGCCATCCAGCACCGCCTCAACAAGATGCACATGAAGCCGGCAGCCAGAGCCTTTCAGCTCGCCACCGACTCGGTCCTACGCGTCATCCGCTAGCCGTCGCGGCCGCGTTTGCGATGCTCGTGACGACGTGCGCGGGGTCGCCGTCGTCCTCGCCCCCCGCCCGCGTGGCATCCGGCCTCGTCCTCCTGTCTCTGAAGGACGGGTCGACGAAGGCGCAGGCGACCATCGGATCCGACCCGGTGGCCGTGATCGTGTCGGACGATGGCTCGACCGCGTTCGTGGCAGACAGCGCGCCCGGCGAGGTCTATGCCGTGAGCCTTCCTGCCCTGCGTGTGACATGGCGGCAACACACCGGAGGTTCGCCGTTCGGGCTGCTGCTACGCGGCGACCGGCTGTTGGTAAGCCTCTTCCTTGGATCAGCGGTGGTCGAACTCGATCCGGCCAGCGGCAAGCAGCTGGCCAGCCACAAGGTCGCAGAGCAGGTGGGAATGCTCGGCATTGACCCGTCTGGTCGCGTGATGGTGGCAAGCTTCCTCGGCGAGATCGACTACCTTGACGGCACCTCAGTGCGTGCAGGCCACGGCTTCGCAGTAACCGTCGCCGGAAGTGATGTCTGGACGGCCGACTACGAGCGCGCTGAGCTCGTCCGAATACGTGACCACCACATCGTGGGCCTGCCCAAGGCCGTGTTCCCGTTCTGGCTGGCGCCGGGCCAGGCTGGCAAGATCCTGGTCGCTGCCGAGGGCGGTGACGAGGACAAAGACGAGGGAGCGGTGTTCGCATTCGACCCGTCGACGGACACTTTTGTCACGCTGGTCACGACTCGTGACCCTGATCAAGCATTGTTGGTTGGAGATACGACGTTTGTTGCCGCGCATGGAGACGGCACTGTGCTGGCCGTTCTCGCTGATGGCGCAGTAAAGACTTGGGCCGGCCAATTGCCCGCGGTCGCTCTCGCGGCGGACCCATCGCTAAATCTTCTGGTGGTGGTGGCCAACAACCATGAGTGAAGCCTGGCCGAGCCTGTTCCGCTTTACCGTCGGCCTTTACTGGCTCTATTTCGCGAGCACGAAATGGCTTGGCGTCGAATGGCTGCACAGCCTTATGCAATCGGCCGGCCCGGCGAACCCCATACCCGGCCTGCGCGAATTTCTCTCCAACGTAGTCGCACCGAATTGGTTCTTGTTCGCCGTCGCGCAGACGGTGGCGGAAACGGTCGTCGCGATCTTTCTCATCTTCGGGTTCGCGACGCGTTGGGCCGCGATCGGCGGCCTGCTGCTCGCGATGAATCTGGCCCTGGTCGTGGCGTTTGAGGTGACCGATCCCGGCTTCCGATGGCTGTACTACCTCGGAGTGCTGGTGAACGCGCAGGTCATCGTCTCCGGGGCCGGGCCGTACGCGATGAGCCGGTTCCATTGGGTGCCTTCGTTTCTGCGCTGACACGGCCGGCCCTTGTGGCCGTGTCGACCATGGTTCTCTCCGCGTGCGCCGGCAGCACGACCACACCGGCGACGCCCGCGACAAGCGCCACGTGTCATGAGGGCCAGGCAGAGGCCGGCGTCTATCAACCCGACCGGCTGCAGGTGCTAGATCCGTGCACGCATGTCGAGGGCGTGGTCGTCGCGGTCATCCCCGAGCCCGACGGCGACTACCACGTTTGGATCAATGTCGACGCGCGGTATCAGCGACTGCTGAACCCCGAGAACCATTTCCAGGGCCGGCCCGCGCTCCTTGCCGAAATTACACCCGATTGCCCCTTGAGCACCAATCCGCCAAACGCGGCCGCCGCCGCGCGGTGCCCCGAGTCGAAGCTCAAGATTCCCAAGTCCAGCGATCGCATCGCGATCGACGGACCGTGGGTGCTCGATACGAACCACGGCTGGAACGAGATTCATCCCGTGGACACCCTGCGCTTCCTGGCTAATGGGTAGGCTCGGAGCCGAGGAGTTCGCGCGCCAGTACTCGGCCTTGAGGCGTGACGAAGGCTGGATCGGGCCGGACGGCCGCGAGGATCCCCGCACCGGTGATCCTGCCCTGTGGCGCGGCCGGTTAGGACTGGTCGCCGCGGCCGCCGCCGTCATCGGGCGCGAACGGGCAAGTCGCGCGCGCAGGCCAGTGATCGCGGACGTCGGCTCGGGCGGCGCCTGGCTGCCGAACTACTTGCCAGACGCACGTGTAGTGTCGATCGACCTGTTGGCCTCTGCGGCCGTCAGGGGCGACATGCGCAGACTGCCATTGATGACGTCAAGCATCGACGCAGTGATCTACGTTGCCTCCCTGCACTACGCCGAGCTCCACGAAACAATCCCCGAGGCCGCGCGCGTGCTGATCAAGGGTGGCTTGTTCATCGCCCTCGACAGTCCCGTCTATCTAGACGAGGGAAGCCGGCGTAAAGCTGCCGAGCGATCAGCCGCCTATTACCAGAGACGCGGCTCTCCCGGCCTGGCCGTGCACTATCACCCGATTCATGCTGGCGCGCTCCGCACCGCCCTGGCCGCCGCGGCGCTCCACATCGAGCATTTCGACGTAACGCGGCGAGGCAGAGGACTGTGGGGACGTCTCCGCAAAGGCCCGCCCTCGTGCTTCGTGATCGCGAGACGGCTACCCTAAGGAAACGATGGGGTTTGACGCGGAGGGTTACGGGTTTCCAGAGCACGACCGGACGCTGGCTCGCCTGATCGCTGACATCCGGGTGATGGGACCGGCGGGCGTGGAGCGCGCCGCGCAGGGTTGGGACGATTTCGCCGCGGGGGCAAGGCACGCCGCCTTTCACGAAGCCGAACGCGCGGCGACCCATGCGATTGAGCAGAACGACCGCGGTCCCGCGTGGGATGCGCTGCGCAGCTCGCTGTTCGGGATGACCGAGTCAGGGCAGGCACTCATCTCGTGGAAGGCCGAGCATGGCGACACCGGTCACAAGGGCGAGGACGCTGCGTTCGGCGCGGCACTGGCGCTGGTCGCGAGCGACATCATCACGCCCCACCAGTTCCAAACGCTCGTACGGCCGATGGGCGAAGCGCTGCCGTGGCTCGTTCCGGACTTACCGGCCTGATCTGACGGAGTAACCGGGCCGCCTCACCTGTAATCTGCGCTCACCGTGAGCGCTGCCCCGCCCGCGCCCGATACGACGCTTGTCCTCAAAGACGGCTCGACGGTCGCCGTGCGGCCGGTGGAAGCGCATGACGAGGCCGCGCTGGCGTCCTTCTACGGCGGCCTGTCGCCGTCGTCTCTCGCCTTTCGCTTCTTCGCCGCGCCGCAAGACGTGGCGGAGGTCGCGAAGCGCCTGGTCATCGCGAACTACGAGTCGCAGTTCGGACTGGTGGCGAGCTCGGGCAACCTGATCGTCGCCCACGCGGTGTACATCGTGACCGGCGGCCGGCGCGCCGAAATGGGCATCGCCATCGCCGACGAGTTCCAGGGCCGTGGCCTTGGGCTGCTGCTGTTCGCCCAACTCGCGGACGCCGCGGCGCGCGGGGGCATCGAGGTGTTCGAGGCGGTGGTCAAGGCGGACAACCACCGCATGCTCGACATGCTGCGCGAGAGCGGCTTCCCGCTGCGTCTCCGCTCCGAGCCTGGCGAGATTCATGCCGAGATGCCGACTGCCCTCAGCGAAGAGGCCGGCATGCATTTCGAGCGCCGCCACGCGCTGTCGGCGCAGGCGGCGGTCAAGCGATTCCTGGCGCCGCGCTCGCTGGCCATCATCGGCAGCCCGCTCGAGGGCGCGACCGCGGGTGGCGTGGTCGTGCGCAACATCGTCAACGGCGGCTTCAGAGGCCACCTGCACCTGGTCAACGGCACCGGCATCTCGGTCGAGGGCTACCCCGCTTACGCGTCGGTCAAGGACGTGCCTGGCGAGGTGGACGCCGCGGTGATCACGAGCTCGGCCGCCGCCGCGGTCGAGGCCGCCCAGGATTGCGCCGCCAAAGGCGTCCACGCGTTGGTGGTCATCTCGCCCGGTTTCGGGGAGGCGGGCGCCGAAGGTGTCGAGCACCAGCGGCAGCTGCTGGAGATCTGCAGGAGCTCCGGCATGCGGCTCGTCGGCCCCAACTGCTCGGGCGTGCTGAACACGTCGCGCGAGGTCAGCCTCAACGCCAGCGTCATCCCGACTCTGCCGCTGCCGGGCAAGATCGGATTCCTTTCCCAGAGCGGCAGCCTCGGCGCCGCGATCCTGGACCTCGCACGTGCCCAGGGCACGGGCTTCTCGTCATTCGTGTCGTCGGGCAACAACGCCGACATCTCCGCCACCGACCTGGTCCAGTACTGGGAAGCGGACCCCGAGACGAACCTCGTGATGCTTTACCTCGAGACGTTCGGGGATCCGCGTGAGTTCTCGCACGTCGCGCGGCGTGCGTCGCGCACCATGCCGATCCTCGCGGTGAAAGGCGGCCGGTCCGCCGCGGGCGCTCGCGCTGCGACCACTTCGCATTCGGGGGTTGTAGTGCGGCCCTCCGCGATCCGGCTCGCGACCTCGAGCGTCAGCGAGGACGCGCTGTTCCAGCAGGCCGGCATCATCCGCACCGCGACGCTCGCTGAGCTGTTCGGGACAGCGCAGGTGCTGAGCGATCAGCCGCTGCCTGCCGGCAACCGCGTGGGCATCATCACGAACGCAGGCGGGCCTGGCGTGCTGTGCGCAGACTCGTGCGAGTTTCGAGGCCTGAAGGTGCCCGAGCTCCAGGAAGAAATGAAGGCCGCGCTGGCGGGCCTCGTGCCGTCGACGGCGCTCGTGCACAACCCGGCGACGCTGCTGGCGCAGGCTTCGGCCGATGAATACCGGCGCGCGATCATCGCGCTCGCCGGATCCACCGATGTGGACGCGCTGATCGTCATCTACACGCCGCAGGTGGGCAGCAGCGCGGAGGACGTGGCCCGCGGAGTGCTGGACGCCGCGGCCTCGCTGCCCAAGGCCATACCCATGGTGGCGGTGTTCATATCCGTGCCCGACGCTCCGAGCATCATGCGGTCCGGCGCCATCCGCATCCCCACCTACCCGTTTCCGGAGGATGCGGCCCGCGCCCTGGGCCACGCGTACCGATACGCCTCCTGGCGCCAGGCGCCCTCGGAGCCCGCGCCGCCGCTGGAAGGAGTCGACTCGCATCGCGCCGCAGCCATCTTGTCCGCGACCCTCGAGCAGGGTCCTGGCTGGCTGCCGCCGGCGGCGGTGACCGCGCTCCTTGCCTGCTACGGGCTGGCACCCGCCGAGTCGGTGCTCGTGGCCTCGCCGCACGACGCCGGGGACGCGGCCAAGAAGCTCGGCGGCAAGGTGGCCTTGAAGGGGCTGGTCGCCGGGCTGATCCGCAAGTCGGACGTGGGCGCGGTGCGGCTGGACCTGGAGGGATCGCACGAGGTCGAAGCGGCAGCGAAGGACATCGCGCAGCATCTGGCCGCGATCGGCCAGAAGGTGCAGGCGTTCATCGTCCAGCGCATGGCCCCGCCAGGGGTCGAGATGCTCGTGGGCGTCGTCCAGGATCGCCACTTCGGGCCCGTGGTCGCGGTTGGCGCGGCGGGGCGCCAGGCGGAGCTGATGAAGGACGCGCAGGTGCGCCTCACGCCGCTCGGGCGCACCGACGCGGCCACGATGATCCGCTCCCTGGCGACGTATCCCCTGCTGGACGGCTACCGCGGCGCGACGCCGGTGAACGTCGGGGCGCTCGAGGACGTCTTGATGCGCGTGGCGGCGCTGGCGGACGCGCACTCGGAGATCGCCGACGTCGATTTCAACCCGGTCGTCGTGCACGAGCGCGGCGCGGTGATCGTCGACGCGCGCATCCGCATCGAGCCGGTGTCTGCCTAGCCTGACTTCCCGGCAGGCACCAGCCCGGCGAGGTCGACTTTGCTGTCGCTCAGCGCCTTGGCGTCGACTTTCTGCCGACCTTCGATGATCTTCGCGCCCGCCTCGCCACCCTCCTTGTCGTTCATCGAGAGCACCGCGTCGACCAGGCCGTCGCGGAGGTAGAACACCGAGAAGTGGAGGCCCTCGCGATCGCCGCGCCACACGGCTTGGTCCTCGCCCGATGCGTTGCCGCGGTACTCGAGGCTGACGTCGTACTGATCCGACCAGAAGTAGGGGACCTTGGCGTAGGGCGTGCTGGCACCAGCCGCGATCGAGTTGGCGATGCCGCGGCCCTGGCCCTTAGCGACCTCCCAGTGCTCGACGCGGATGGCGCGGCCGAGGAGCGGGTGGTGGTGGAGGGCTATGTCGCCCGCAACGTAGACGCCTTCGGCTGCCCGTAAAGCCTCATCTGCCGGTACGCCGGGGCCTTCGATCGGAAGGTTCAGCGCCTTCGGCAGCTCGAGGTTGGGATCGATGCCGATCGCGATGAGAACCACGTCGACCTCTTCTCGCGTGCCGTCGGAGAGCGTGACGCCACTGACCTGGTTGTGATCGACGTGCCATTCCTTGACCGTCGTGCCAGTGCGCACCGCGACGCCATGGTCGCGGTGGATCGACGCATACACGTGCCCCACCTCGTCTCCGAGTGCGCGCGAGAGTGGCACAGGAGCGGCCTCGACCATCAGCACCGATTTGCCGAGCGATCTCGCGGACGCGCCCACCTCGGCGCCGATGAACCCGGCGCCGACGAGCAGCAACCTCGTGCCCTGCTGCAGCGCCTGCTTGATGGCGGAGCTGTCGCGAAGCGTGCGCAGCGTGAACACGTTCTCAGCCTCGGGCACACCGGGCAGCCGGCGCGGCGTGCCGCCGAGCGAAAGGACGAGCGTGTCGAAATCGACATGGCCGCCGGATGCGAGGGTGAGCCTGCGGTCCGCGATCGACCCACCGGTGACGCGAGTGTCGAGGCGCAGCTCGATGCTCTGCCTCGAGTAATCCTCTTCGGGATGCAGGTACACCTTCGGCAGCTCGACCTCGCCGCGCAGGAACTCCTTGGACAGGTAGGGACGGTCGTAGGGACGATCGCGGTCTGCGCTGAGGATGGTCACCTCACCGTCGAAGCCCTTCTTGCGCAGCATGAACGCGGCCGCGTCGCCGCCGCTGCCCCCGCCGACGATCACCACCCTCTGCTTAGCCACTCATCGACCTCCTGAGATCGATACCCCTGACCGGTACGCCGCGCAGCGAAGGAGTCAGTCTCGCAGGTCTATGCGGTGCATCCAGTGGTGGGAATCGGGAGCGGTGCCGCGCTGGATCGACACGAGCGCTTCGCGCAGCTTCATAGAGATCCGCCCCGCCGCACCGCCGGCGATCTTCCAGCCTCCATGCGCCGAGCGCACTTCGCCGATAGGTGTGATCACCGCCGCGGTGCCGCACGCGAATGCCTCGGCGATCGATCCGTCCGCGCAGCCATCGCGCCACTCACTCACGCTCACGCGGCGCTCGTCCGCGCCATAACCGAGATCGCCCGCAAGCTTCAGCAACGAGTCGCGTGTCACGCCGGGCAGCAGAGTGCCGGTCAATGGAGATGTCACCACGGTCGGGCGTCCGCCCTTGTTGAAGATGAAGCACAGGTTCATCCCGCCCATCTCCTCGATCCATTTGTGCTCCGCGGCGTCAAGCCACACGACGTCGTCGCAACCCTCGCGCGCCGCCTGCGCCTGCGCGATCAGTCCTCCGGCGTAGTTGCCTCCCGCCTTCGCCTCACCGGTGCCGCCCGGCGCCGCCCGCGTGTACTTCTCTTCGAGCCAGACCGTGACCGGCCTGACGCCGGACTTGAAGTAAGAGCCCGAGGGCGATGCGATGAGCAGGAACGACACTTCCCCGCCGAGGTGCACGCCGAGCCCGACGTCACTGGCAAACATGAACGGCCGCAGGTAAAGGCTGTGGTCGGGCGCTGACGGCACCCACGCGTGGTCGTGCTGCAGGAGAAGGTCGATCGCCTCGACGAATGTCTCCTCGGGCAGCTCCGGCAGCGCCATGCGCACGGAAGACCGGCGAAAGCGGGCTGCATTCGTTTCGGGTCTGAAAACGGCCACGCCGCCATCGGGCTGGCGGTAAGCCTTGAGCCCCTCGAAGATGCCCTGCGCGTAGTGCAGGAACACCGTTCCGGGATCGAGCGACAGCGGGCCATAGGGGCGCAGCTCGGCGTCGTACCAGCCGCGCTCGGCCTCCCACTTGATCGAGATCATGTGGTCGGTGAAGACCCGGCCGAAGCCGGGGTTGGCCAGGCGCCGGTCGCGCTCGGCCGCAGAAACGGGCGACGTGGTCGGGGTGACCTTGAAGCGGATGCCGGCGACTGTGCTCACGAGGTGATTATGCGGATAACCCGACCGCCGGCCACCTCATACGCCCAACCTGACACCGCGGTCCTTTAGCGGCGCCCCCACACGGTGGGGAGGCAGGCCCGGACAGTCCGGGCCTCTCACCACCCTTCGCTAGTCGTCCGACTCGGACGATCCTCCCTGAGAGCTCGTCGAGCTGCAGGATCCGTTCTTGCCCGCATTGCTCTTGGCTACCCCGCTCACATGCTTGCCGCCCTTGTGCTCGTGCGCGGCTTTCGAGACCTCGCTGCCGTGGTTGCAAGGATGCTTGGCGGCCTTCCCGTCGTGCTGGCCGGCCTGCTGGGAGCCGACCGGGTGGCTAGAAGTGAGCCGCAAGGCCACGATCCCGACGTCGACGAGCACGAGCATCAAGATCACCGCCAGCATCACGACTAGCGGCCTGCCAAGCGTGCCCAGGCGCCCCCATACCATCGGTATCAATCACCTAACGCTGCGGGCGGCAGGGCGGGTCGCCCGCTCAGGGCAGTGTTGCGCACGCCGATCCCGCGCAGGTCGCTCTGAGCCACTGCTCCATCTGGTCGGACAGCTGCTCGGAGCCGGATCCCCGAGCCAGAACCACGGTCAGGCCCTTCGAGCACGCCACGCCGTAGCCGCCCCCCAATGAGGAATCGATGATGCCGCGCAACTGGGTGTCCACCGGGTTGACAGTGCCCAGGGTCGAGACGTCGATGGCGACGTAGTCAGTGTCGGACCTCGTAGTGACTTCGTAGATCTCGCGGCGGTCGGAAAGGTGCGGCACCAGCGCGTCGGTCGCGGCCACGCTGGCGTCGGCAGGGATCACGTCGAGGCATCCCTGGATCTGCGCCGCGGTCTCATCCGAGACATAGGTCCCCAGCTCGGCGAGCGAGTGGACGGCGCCGAAGCTCAGCAGTGCCGACACCGCCAGCGCACCAACCGGCAGCGCGATCGATGCCACGCCGGCGAAGCGGCCGCCCCACCACGAGCGCAAGCGCGCGCAAGTGTCGATCGCGGCGAATGTGAGGATCGGCGCGGGCAGCATCGAGTACTGGTAGTGGAAGGACCAGAACGTCGGGGACGATGACCAGAAGCGCTCGAGGAAGCTCGGGACGGCGATCAGCACCAGCGGGGACAGCAGCGGCAGGAAAAGCCAGTTGCCGAAGGACGCCACTCCCACGCGCACCTTCTCGAACGGCGTGACCAGCAGCTGCAGGCTGCGAAGCGGGTTCTCGAGCACGTAGAGCGCGGCGCCCAGGGGCCCTTTGCCGAGCGACTGATAAGTCCAGTGCTGATACGGCACGCCTCCCACGGCGGGCATCACGACCTCGAGCAGCAGCACGAACCACACCCCGTTTGCGATCGCCATCGCGGCACCGACCAGCCACCGGCGTTGGAATACAGCGATGAAGAGGCCGAGCGCGATCACCGTCAGCGCGACGTCTTCGCGCGTGAGCATCGCCACCGCCACCGACGCCCACAGCAGGCGGTTCTGCTTGTTAAGCGTCGCGTACAGCGCGGTCGATATCGCGGGCACCGCGAAGACGACGTGGTGGAAGTCGAACACGACGCCCGCCAGCACGCCCCAGAACAGAAGGTATGAGCCGAGGAAAGCGAGGCCCGCGACGTGGCCGACGCGCCGCGCGGCCCATAGATAGATAGGAATGCCGGCCACCGCCAGCAGCACCGCCTGCGCCACGAGCACCGCCGCGGCCGACGGCCACAGCCAGTAGAAGGGCGCGAGCACCATCAGGATCGGATTGAAGTGGTCGCCCAGCAGGTTGGGTACGCCGAGCACCGTGTTGCGGATCATCTCCAGCCGGCTGTAGCCCCAGACCGTCTGGTCCTGGATGCCGAGGTCGAAACCGTTCGCGCCGAAATGGACGAAGCGGAAAAGCGAAATCGCGGAGAAGCCGGCCGCGCCGGCGATGATCATCGCGGCGGCGCCCGCGTTGGCGACCGTGTGGGCAACGGGCAACGCCATGACGGACGGCGCCGGCGCGACAGCAAGATCGCCTGGAGCCAGATTGGGTTCGGCGACCGCCCTCTCGTCGACGCTCATGAGCGAGGCGGCCAGCAGGTCAGATAGGCCACTGCGACCGGCACATTCTAGTCACCGAAGCTGGGCCTTACCCGCCCGCCAGCTCGCTGAGCGCGGGCTCGATGCGAGCGGCGAGCCTGGCGTCCGCCTGCGCGATCTCACCCGCCAGGCAGTCGATCGCCACCCCCATCGCCCGCCGCAGCTCGGCCATTTCGAGCGATCGCACCAGCGCGCCTTCGAAACGCTGCTTTTCGTGTGGCGGAATGCGGTCCACACCGCGTCCCTGCGTGGCCGGCAGGCCGTGGCGCACGCAGGCCGCCGCGATCGCCTGGTCGCGGATCAGGCCGATCATGTACTCGGCCTGCCACACATTTCCGCGCTCGATGCTCGAGCGCGCATGCAGCGCGTAAAGCCACCCGTAGTCCAGGAGCGACATCGCTGTGGGCGCCACGATCGGCGTGCGCTCAACGGACTCACCGAACAGCACTTTGAAGGTCGGCGCCACAGCCCCGAAGCTCGAGGACGGCGTGAAGGCCAGGTCGACCTGCAGCGTGCTGTTCATCAGGAACACGCGATACGTGGCCGGGCCTGCGACCACATCGAAGTGATGCAGGGCTCCATGCTCGCGATACATCAGCTCTGTCATGTCGGCCATCGCACCTACCAGGTCCTCCGCGTCGCCAACCCCGAAGAACAGGTCGATGTCCGACCACTCGTCCTGGTTGCCGAGCGCCGACGAGCCCGTCATCGCCGCGCCGGTGATGCGGTTGTCCCCGCGGGCCGCCGCGACGATCTGCTCGCGCAGCCGGTCGCGTTCCTCAGGCGTGAACACGGTCGCCGAGCATCTCCCCCATCCAGGCAGCGAACAGGCGATGAAAGTGGAAGGCTGAGAAGTTGGCGACCGTCGCCAGGTCGGCCAGCTCGAGTTGCTCGTCGAGGTGGCAGTCGATGTGCTCGATGACGCGGTGCATCCGCCGCGCGTAGACGGCGCGGCTGCCCTGGGCCCCCCGGGCAATCGCGGGTCTAACCGATATGCACCTGGCCGATGAGACTGGCCAGCACCCACAGCGCAAGACCGACCGCGATCAGGTCCGTCTTTCGCCACTTCCAACCGATCGCCGCCGCGACGAAACAAACCAACGCAAGGATCAGAACGATCGTGCTTAAGCCCATCGGCCAATTGTGCAGGTCAACGACTCGAGGTATATGAGATAGTCCCTAGAGAACGATGGCAAGTGACGCTTCCCGGCGCATCGATCAGCGGATCAAGTCGCTGGGCGACTGGCGCGGCGACATGATGGCGAGGCTGCGCAACGTCATCACGTCTGCCGACTCGAGCCTCACCGAGGAGTGGAAGTGGGAGACGGCGGTCTTCACCTCCAACGGAAACGTGGTCGCGCTAGGAGCCATGAAGGAAGGCATGAAGATCAACTTCTTCAAAGGCGCGAGCCTGCCCGACCCGCAGCACCTTTTCAACGGCGGCCTCGACGCCAAGATCTCGCGATCGATCGATCTGAAAAAAGGCGATCGCGTCAACGAGCCGGCGCTGAAGGAGCTCGTGCGCGCGGCGGTGGCGAAGAACGGCGGTAAGCGCTAGCTCACCAAGGTCGGCCTATGTCCTCGTCGCGAAAACGACCATCCCATCGTCGGCAGTTGCGGGCCGGCGAGAGTAGCCACCCTCAACCTGCACGTCGCGAAAGCCGGCATCGTCCAGCATCAGCAACATCTTCTGGACGAAGGTCTCCTCCAGGCGGTAGCCCTCTTCCTTGACCACCTCGCCGAGATGCCCCAGGCGAACGCGGACATCCATCATCAGGCGCTGCTCGAGCGGATCGAGGGTGGAGAGCTTGCTCAGCCACTCGACCTCGTCGCCGTCAGCGAATTTGCGTCGCTCGCCCTCGGCCGGCCATCGCCTGGACCGCCGGCCCGTCAGGCTAGCCTTGTCCACGTGGCTCCAACGACTAAATCGGGCGCCAAGCGGGCGCTCGTCACCGGGGGGAGCGGCTTCGTTGGGGCCAATCTCGTCCGGCGGCTTCTCGGCGAAGGTCATGAGGTCGGGGTTCTGGCCAAGGCGGACACCGATGCCTGGAGGCTGGCCGACGTTTCGGCTCAGGTGCGCTGGTTCGAGGCGGGCTCGGACCCCAGCGCCGGCGTGGAGCGAGCGCTGAGCGAGCTCAAGCCCCAATGGATTTTCCATCTCGCGGCCCACGGTGCGTATTCATGGCAGCGGGACATTGCAGCGATCCTGACGACCAACGTGCTCGGCACTGCCCACCTCGTCGAGGCCTGTCTGGCGGCTGGCTTCGAGGCGTTCGTGAACACGGGCTCCTCGTCCGAGTACGGGCACAAGGATCACGCGCCCAAAGAGGGGGAGGCGCTTGCGCCGTCTGGTCCATATGCGGTTGGCAAGGCGGCGGCGACGCTTTATTGCACCCAGGCAGGCCGCAGCAGCGGAGCACGCATCGCGACCCTTCGGCTCTACTCCGTGTACGGGCCCTGGGAGGAGCCTCGGCGCTTCATCCCGCAGTTGGTCGCGCGCGGCCTCGAAACTGCGCTTCCACCCCTCGCCAGTCCTGGCACAGCCCGCGATTATGTTTACGTCGACGACGTGACCGCGGCCTACCTGGCGGTTGCGCGAGGCGACTTCGAGCCAGGCGCCATCTTCAATGTGGGCACTGGACACCAGACGACTCTCAGCGAGGCGGTCGAGATCGCCAGGCGCCTGCTGCGGATCGAAGTCAAGCCCGAGTGGGGTTCGATGGCAGACCGGAGCTGGGATACCTCCACCTGGGTAGCCGACAGCTCCCTGCTGCAGGAGCAGCTGGGCTGGCGACCGGCGAGCGATCTCGAGCGGGGCCTGCGGCTCACAGCGAGCTGGCTCGCCGCCCACCCAGAGCTGAAAGAACGCTATCGAGGCGGCGCCTCCTGACCCATCACGAGCAGCTCGTCCCAGCCCACCGGTAGACGTTGAGCTTCGCCTCGACATCGGCTCGGACGAGGACGAAGTCAGCGCCCGGCGGACTGGGACCGATCACAAAATCGAAGAGGCAGGGAGTCGGCAGAACATCCTGGTTCGGGAACGTTCCGAGCCGCGTTGTCCCCGCGTACACACGCACCCGGCGATCAGGCAGCGCGTACACCACCGCGCCGATCTTGATGACCTCCTGGTAGCTGCCGGCCGGATCATCGACCAGCACGCTTGCACCAGTTGGGATGACCTGGGCGAAAGTGATGAGTCCGAGGTCGGCCTGGGAAAGCGTGGGCGGGTTGACCAACCACATTAGGACCATGTCTCGACACGAGTTCGCACAGGCAAGGAGAATCAGCACCAGCGCGGCGATACCGAGCCAATTCGCCTCTCTGGCTCGCGTGCTCACGGAGCGAAGCTGCTGGACCCACGAGCCGAGATCGATCGTGGCGTAGGCGACGAACGCGCTCGTGAAAGGCGCCACGTAGCAGACGATCTTGGTGAAGCCGTAGGCGTAATGAAGGCCCAGGGCTTCATAGCTCGCGAGCAGAAGTCCGGCCACCATCATCGCGGCCTCCGGGGCGTGATCCCGCGCGATCGCTCTGAGCAAACCGAGGCCTCCGAGTAGATAGACGACCACGGCCGCCGCGATGAGCACCGGTAGAAAAACCTCTTCGACACGGCTGAGCGCCTGCGGCAGCGGGTCCCACACATGTGAGTACGGCACGGTGCCGGCGAGATACTGCGGCCGCGGGAATCGCGCGACACCGCCGGCCGGCGAGTTGATGCCGGTGGCGCTCAACCACAACGTCAGTCCGTGCCTGCCCAGCAGGTTGTACAGAGAGAACGCCGACGCAGCGACGCCGGTCGCTGCAGCGATCACCAACGGCCGGACCAGTTTCGTTCGGTTGGCCCGCGGCATTAGGACCACGCTCACGATTGCAGCGCCGCCGGCGCAGGCTGCAAAGAGGACCGCGAGAGGTAGATAGAGACCCGGCAGCGACGCGGCCACGATTCCGGCCAGAGCGCCTGTGCCCACCGATCCGTTCTTGAGCGCGTGAGCCGTGAGGCCGAGACCGGCGACGAAGAGTGGCAGCGCCTGAGCCTCTTGATGGAAGCCGCTGCCCATCGTCCAGTACATGAACTGGTTCGTCATCAAGAGCAGGGCGGCCACGGCCGCTGTCCTAAACGAGGCGCCGAGACCGACCCGGACGAAGAACCACAGGGACGCGATCGTCAGCGCCAGTCCGAGCGCGTTGATGGGGTCGAACAAAACGTGCAAAGGCAACTGGGTGATGCGGCTGAGGGCTGCGTCGATCGACCCGAGGGTTCCGGGAAAGGCTGTCTCGGTGCTGGCGAGGTACCAGGAACCGGGGTTGTCCAGCGCTGCGGTCTGGAACGGAGCGGGCATTGGATGATCGAGCAAGTACTGCGCAGACGGGGTGTAGATGAAGATGTTGTCGGAAGGCCAGCCGGCAAGTGTGAAGAAGCCTCGCGCGAAAACGATTGCCAGCAGCGCCCCGCAGAAGGTCAGGGTCGCGGCGCCGGCCCACGCAAAATCACGCCATTTCGAAAGGAGGGCCCCGCGCCGGCGCCACACCATCACTACGGTCAAAGTGCCGAGCGGCACCGTGAGAACAACTGGAACCACCCATGGCGGCACGGCGAAGGTCAACCATTCGAAGCCAAGCTCCAGGATCGCCAAACCCACGGCTGCTGCCAGAAGCGGTTGGAAGCCGTCTGCAGATGAGGCGACGAGCTCAGTGAGGCCAAGGCCAAGCACGATCAAGACCGCCAGGAGGCCAGCGGCGAGCCCGATGGCCTCGACGACCATCAAAGCGATGGTCACCAGGCCACTGCGTCCGCGGCGCCGTGCATCGGGAAATTCTTGCGCAACACCACGGGCGGCGCCAGAATGGCAGCCGGTACGGCCTCACCTATCATTGGCGACTCGCTTGTGAGCACACGAACCGGCGCCCGAAAGCGGATCAGCGCAGTCATCGCGTGCTATCGAGACGCTCCAGCGATTCCGCTGATGTACGAGCGGCTCAACGCCGTGTTCGACAAGATCGGCGTCGACGGCGAGATCATCTTCGTCAACGACGCGAGCCCCGACAACGCCGCCGAGGTGCTGAGGACGTTGGCAGAGAGCGACCGCCGGGTCGTGGTGGTCAACCACAGTCGCAACTTCGGCTCCCAGAGCGCTTTCACGAGCGGGATGCGGGTCTCCACGGGCGATGCCGTTGTGCTGTTGGATGGCGACCTCCAGGACCCGCCTGAGCTGATCGAGCAGCTGCACCAGCGGTGGCTGGAAGGGTTCGACGTGGTCTACGGAGAGCGCGTGAGCAGGGAGGCGCCGCCCTACATGCGGTTCTTCTACAAGGCGTTCTACAGGCTCTTCCGCGCGGCCTCCTACGTTCGGATTCCGGTTGACGCCGGAGACTTCTCGCTGCTCGACCGCAAGGTCGTCGTCGCACTCAATTCATTGCCGGAGAACAATCGGTTCTTGCGCGGGCTGCGCGCCTGGGTGGGTTTCCGGCAGACCGGTGTTCCATATGTGCGCCCCGATCGCGTTTTCGGGCGGACGACGAACTCTTTCCTGCGCAACGTGCAGTGGGCGCGCCAGGCTATTCTCTCTTTCTCTTACGCCCCGCTCGAGCTGATCACCTGGCTGGGGCTCATCACAGTGGTGGCGAGCTTCCTGGCCATTCTTTTCCAGGTCACTTTCCGGATCCTTGACCCCAGCAGCGTGCCCAGCGGCTTCACCACGGTGATCACGGTGATCCTCTTCCTCGGAGGCGTGCAGCTGATCTGCCTCAGCATCATCGGCTCGTATCTGGGTCACATCTACGATGAGGTCAAGCACCGGCCGCCCTACATCGTGGAGAGTGTCCTGAACAGGCCAGAACACAGAGTGGATGACTGATTCGCAGCGCCGCGAGGTCGTCCTGGAGCCGACTCGATGCGCAATTTGTGGGACAGAGGGCGGGGCCGACGTGCTGTATGCGCCAACGTTCGAGCCCGACGCCTTCAACGAGCGCATCTTCTCGGCCCGCCGTTTGCCCGACCGGATCCACTACCGGATGGTTCGCTGCAGGCGGTGTGGGCTTGTCCGTTCGGATCCCGCCGCCGCCCAGGCCAGCCTGGCGGAGCTATATGAGGCAAGCAGCTTCGATTACGCGGCGGAGGTCGCGAACCTACGCAGGACTTACGGCCGGTATCTCGCCCGCGCAATGCGCCGCGCCAGGGGTGAAAGCCTGCTGGAGATCGGCTGCGGAAATGGATTCATGCTCGAGGAGGCGCTCGCGCAAGGCTACCGAGAGGTTTACGGCGTCGAACCAAGCCATGACGCGATAGCCGCCGCTGCGCCGGCTGTCCGCGACCACATCAAGGCCGACGTGATGCGGCCTGGTCTGTTCCCTGATGCCACATTCGACACGGCCTGCATGTTCCAGGTCTTCGACCATGTTCCGGATCCCGGCGCGCTTCTCGACGCCTGCCATGCAGTGCTCACGCACGGCGGAATCCTGCTTCTCTTCCACCACAACGCGGACGCGCTGTCCGCCAGGCTGCTCGGTGAGCGCAGTCCAATTGTGGACATCGAGCACTGCTACCTCTTTGGCCCGCAAACCATGAAGCGCCTTCTGGAGAGGCACCAGTTCCACGTCCTCGAGGTTGGCGCTGCCACCAACACGTTGAGCATCGCGCACCTTATCCACCTGCTCCCCGTGCCCGCCGGCGCCAAGTCGCTCGCAGCGAGGCTCGCCGGCGTGGGCAGTGCGGACCGGCTTCGGCTTCGACTACCGCTGGGCAACCTCTACGCAATAGCCGCGGCGCGATGACCACCACGAAACACGCGGCTGAGATCTTCAACCGCGACGTCGACGAGCTGGGGGGTTACCGATACGCGCTTGGCGACGCGCTCAGCACACGGCTCGCCACCGCCCGCTGGCTGACGTTGATGCTCGACCTCACATCGCTGACCGATCGGGCGGTGATCGACATCGGTTGCGGCGACGGCTCCTTTACCGTCCGCTACTTCGATGCATGCCGGCCGCGGCTGATGGCCGCCATCGACCCGGCGGCGAAAGC
>WNFL01067173.1_pt1 | contig 18124 bp, 15 predicted proteins | sample 5400361 | NCBI WGS metagenome assembly WNFL01 (sample SAMN13153351, study PRJNA577476) | soil metagenome | isolation source: 40 cm soil on Douglas fir-dominated hillslope | place: USA:California | collected 2013-09-17
CAAAGGCATGTCCCCCGCATACCCGCCCCATTTGACGGATGGATCACGCTGGGCCACGCCTGGGGTGAAATAGGTGGATCCAAGCCAGGTGACGTACGTCACACCGTCCTGGTCCGTCGGGGCATCGGCAGAGATGCAATGGACGTTGGGACAGTTCGCCAGCTGGTTGAACTGGAAATTCGCGATGATGGAATCGTCGCCAATCCCCGTGAACCCCTGGGCCGGCGTCCCACCGTTGAACAGGATGCAGATGTCCGTGGCGGGGATCCCGGAAATGGGCGAACCGTTGCCCGCTTTCACGACGACCTTCAAGCGTGCATTCCTCCGCAATACCTGACTCCCATCCTTGTTCGGACAGTAAGCCGTATTCCCGATCGCGGCCGCACCTTCCGTCGGCGTCGCGATCGAGCCGGACTGAGGCACGAAGTAGGACCAAACCGTGCTCGGCACGGCCGCATATCCGGGAAGCCCAAACAGCAAGATCACCAAGGGAAGCCAGACGGTGGGACTCGTTCGCATGACCCTAGAACCGCCTGGGGCTGCTAGGGGTTCCGGCCCGTCCAGAACCCTTCCGGGTCGATGCGGCGGAGGGCCTCGATCTCTTCCTGGGCGAACGGCCGCGTCATGCCCAGGGGCTGCGCGATCCGAGGCGTAAAGCTCATACCCACGAGGACATGGTCCACCGTCACGCCGGGGTACACCTCGTAGAGGTAGCTCTCCTCGAGCGCCCGGTCGAAGCGAAAGATCGCATGGGTGGTGACGACCGCGGACGGGCCGCCGGGCGGCAGCCCCACGCGCTCGCGCCATCCCGGCCCGTCGCCGAACCCGGGGCTGGTGCGAAAGCGCACGCGCTCTACGAGGCGGCGCTTCTCGTGCGGGATGAGGATGACCGTCCGTCGCGCCAGCGAGGCGATGTCCGCGGCGCCGCCACTGCCGGGGAGGCGCGTGGGTTTTACGCCTTCCTCGCCGACCTCGGTAGAGTTCACGTTTCCGTAGCGGTCCACTTCCGCGCCGCCGAGGAGTCCCAGATCCACGCGCCCCGCCGCCATCATGCCCATCACGTCGAGCGTGGTGGTGGCGGAGGTGGCGTTCAGGATGTTCGGGGGATCGCCCATCGTGAAGAGCAGCTCGCGCGCGGCTTCCTCGCGGATCAATCCGTTCTCGTAGAGCGCGACCGCGCTCGGGGCGTGCGTGGCCTTGGCCACCAGATACGCGAGAAGGGGGAGCCGCGTTCCCACGAACACGGTCTCCCCCTCCTGGATCTCACGCGCCGCGCGGAGCACCATCCGCTCGCGCGGCGCGACCGTCGTCGTCGTGTTACTTTCCGCCGAACTTCGGCGCGCGCTTCTCCACGTAGGCGTTCAGGCCCTCGCGCGCGTCCTCGCTGGTGAAGAGCTGCTGCTGCAGCTCGCGCTCGATCGCGAGCGCCTCGCTGAACGGAACCTCGAGACCCGACTGCACGGAGCGCTTGATGCGCCCCACGGCCTTGGAGGCCTTGTTCGGCGGCACGAACTGCTTCGCGTATTCCATGAGTTTGGCGTCGAAGCCCTCGGCCTCGAAGATCTGGTTGACCAGTCCGTACTTCTCCGCGTCCTCGAAGGAGAACGTGGAGCCCGTAGCCATCAGCTCGATCGCGCGCGACTTGCCGACCAGACGCGCCATGCGCTGCGTGCCGCCTGTCCCGGGGAGCACGCCCAGCGTGACCTCGGGGAGCCCCGCCTTGCCGGCGTTCCGCTTCGCAATACGAATATCAGCGGCCATCGCGATCTCGAGCCCGCCGCCCACGCAATGGCCGTTCAGCGCGGCGATCACGAGCTTGGGGGTCTGCTCGAGGCGGTTCAGCGTCTCGTTGGCATGAAGGCAGAAGAAGTATTTGAACGTGGGATCCGCCGTCTGGAGCATTTTGATGTTCGCGCCCGCGCAGAAGAACTTGTCGCCGGCGCCGCGGATCACGATGACGTGGACATTCGGATCGAAGCGCGCCTTCAAGATCGCTTCGTCGAGGTCGCGCATCATCTCGTAGGTGTAGGTGTTCGCGGGCGGATCGTTCAGCTCGAAGATGGCGATGCCGCCTTCGACGCGGTACGTAACCCGCGTCCCCGCGGCCGGAAGAGTCTGCGTCTCGGGTGTCACGGGTGGAGCCTCCTTCTTGGGGGTGGGATTCAACCGGGTTGCTACCGGCCCTCGAAACGGGGCTCGCGTTTACTCAGGAATGCCGCGAATCCTTCCCGCGCGTCCCGCGAGTTCCAGCACCGTTCCTGGGCATCGATTTCCTGACGGAGTGCTTGATCCAGAGTATAGCCGAGCGCGCCACGCACGGAGCGCTTGATTTCCGCGAGAGCGAAGGCGGGGCCGCTCGCGAGTCGCTCGGCGAAGGCCAGCGTCTCCTCGAGCAGTCTCTCGGGCGGAAGCACGCGCGACACGATGCCCAGCTTCAGCGCCTCGGTCGCGTCCACCAGATCGCCCGTCCACATCAGCTCTAGCGCGCGGGACGTGCCGACCAGGCGGGGGAGCGTATAGAGCGATCCCCAGTCGGGATGGAGCGCGATCCGCACGAAGCTCTGGGCGAATTTCGCCTTCTCGGACGCCCACCGGATGTCGCACGCGAGCGCGAGGCTCATGCCGCCGCCCGCGGCCGCGCCGTTCACCGCGGCGATGACCGGCTTGTCGATCTCGGACAGCGCGACGAGGAGGTCACGCCCCGTGTCCACCAGCGCGCGGAAGTCCTCCCAGCGCCCGCCCTTCTCCATGACGGACTGCATGAAGGTGATGTCGCCGCCGGAGGAAAAGCCGCGCCCCGCTCCGGTCACCACGATCGCGCCCACCCCGTCGTCGCGCGACGCATGGCGGAACGCCTCGAGCAACGGCGCGCGCATCTCGACCGAGAGCGCGTTCAGGGAATCGGGGCGATGGAGGGTGATGAGCGCGACGCGGCCACGCCCTTCGACCTGGATCTCGGGAAGGGTGCGCGTCTCGGCCATGTCAGCTCAGATCCACCCAGACGCTCTTCGTCTGCGTGTAGAAGTCGAGGCCGGCCATTCCGGACTCGCGTCCGAAGCCCGAGCCCTTGGTGCCGCCGTAGGGCGACGCCGCGTCGTAGAGGTTGTAGCTGTTGATCCAGACCGTTCCGGCCTGCAGCATCCGGGCCGCGCGGTGCGCCTTCTTCACGTCGCGCGTCCAGACGCCGGCGCTCAGCCCGTAGAAGGAGTCGTTGGCCTCGCCCAGCGCCTTGTCGAAATCGTCGAACGGAATCACCGAGAGCACCGGCCCGAAGATCTCCTCGCGCGCGATGGTCATCTGGTTCGTGACGTTGTCGAAGATGGTGGGCTTCCAGAAGTAGCCGCGGCCGTTCCCGATGCGCGCGGGCTCGCCGCCCGTGACCAGCTTCGCGCCCTCCTTCTTCCCGATCTCGACGTACTTTACTTGGAGATCTTCTCGATCTGCGCTTCGGAGGTCTGGGCGCCGAGGCGCGTCTTGGGATCGAAGGGATCGCCCTGCGGGAATTTCTGCGCGCGATCCACCAGCTTCTCGACCAAGGGGCCGTGCACGCTCCGCTCCACGAAGAGCCGCGAGCCCGCCGTGCAGACTTCACCCTTGTTGTAGAAGATCGCGAAGATGGAGCCTCGGGTCGCGGCCTCGAGATCGGCGTCGGCGAAGACGATGTTCGGCGACTTCCCGCCCAGCTCCAGCGAGACCTTCTTCAGCGAGCGCGCAGCGTTCTGCATGATGAGCCGCCCGGTCGAGGTCTCGCCCGTGAACGCGATCGCGTTCACCCCGGTGTGCGCGACAAGCGCCGCGCCGGCCGTGGGGCCGAAGCCCGGCACGACGTTCAGCACGCCGGGAGGGATGCCCGCTTCCAGACAGAGCTCGCCCAGCCGGAGCGCGGTCAGCGGCGTCTCCTCGGCGGGCTTCAGCACCACCGTGTTGCCCGCCGCGAGCGCGGGGGCCACCTTGCGCGCGGCGAGGAGAAGCGGGAAATTCCAGGGCACGATCAGCCCGACCACGCCCACCGGCTCGCGCAGCGTGTAGTTGAGATAGGGCCCGCTGACCGGGATCGTGGATCCCTCGAGCTTGGTCGCGGCGCCCGCGCAGTAATAGAACGTATCCGCGGTGAGCGGCACGTCGATCTTCGAGGATTCCCAGATCGCCTTGCCGGTATCCAGCGTCTCGAGCTGGGCCAGCTCGTCCACCTTCGAAAGGATGAGATCGCCCAGCTTCCAGAGGAGACGTCCCCGCTCGGACGCCGACATCTTGCTCCAGGGTCCCTGGAACGCCTGGCGCGCGGCCTGCACCGCGAGATCCACGTCGGCCAGGTCACCCTCGGCCACCTCGAGGAGCGTGTCGCCGGTCGCGGGGTTGATGGAGGCGAAGCGCTTTCCGGACTGCGCCTCCCGCCAGTCGCCCCCGATCAGCATCCGGCCACCGGACTGGAGCGCGGGCTTGGGCAGCGTTTCGGTCGGAGTCATGGAGGGATTCCTTCTAGCTCGGGTATTCGTACACGCCGCGTCCGACCTTGCGTCCCAGACGACCGGCTTTCACGTACTGGATGAGAAGCGGAGAAGGGCGGTACTTGTCGCCCAGCGTCCGGTGGAGATATTCCAGGATGCTGAGGCGCGTGTCCAGACCGACCAGGTCCACCAGCTCGAACGGCCCCATGGGGTGATTCAGCCCCAGCTTCAGCGCCTTGTCGATGTCGCGCGCCGAGGCCACGCCGGACTCGAGCATGGTGAAGGCTTCGTTCCCGATCAGGACGTTGATCCGGCTCGTGACGAAGCCCGGGGACTCCTTCACGATGACGGTCTCCTTGCCCATGGCCTGCGCCGCGCGGTCGGTGATGTCCAGCGTTTCGTCGGAGGTCTCGAGACCGCGCACCAGCTCCACCAGCTTCATGCGGTGGACCGGGTTGAAGAAGTGCATGCCCAGGAAGCGCGTGGGACGGTCGGACGCCGCCGCCAGCTCGGTGATGCTGAGCGAGGACGTGTTGGTTGCGATGATTCCCTGCGGGGCGAGCTGCGGCGCGAGCTTCTGGTAGACCGAGGCCTTGATCGAGACCGACTCGGGCACAGCTTCGATCGCGAGGTCGGCGCCTTTCGCGACTTCGTACGCGTCGGAGTATGTGAGCCGCTCGCGCGCCGCCTTGTGCGCGGATTCGTCCAGGTCGCCTTTCTCCTTGGCGCGATCCAGGACCTTGTCGTTCTCCGCCTTTGCGATCTGGACCATGACGGCGTTCGGCTCGATGACGGCCGTCGTGTAGCCCGCCCGCGCGGACGCGAGCGCGATGCCGCGCCCCATGATGCCGGCGCCGATGACGACGACGCTCTGGATGGAAGTCTCCTTGGAGGTGGTGCTTGCGCGCTCATTCATGGCCAGAGTCATGATCGTTCTCCGCCTCGGGTCGGATGCTCCTTGGAATCATCGCCTCATGGTATATGATGCTGGCCTCATGCGCTCCATTCTCGCTCTGGGCCTGGCCGCCTTGATCCTGGCGGCCCACGCCCCTGGTATGTTCACGGAGACGCCGGTCTGCGCCGCCGTGGACGGCACGCGGCCAGCTTTGGCCGATGCCGTCGTGGCCAAGGCGAAGCGCCCGAAGAGCCCTTCCTGCTGCGGCAGCGCTTCTTGCCCCATGCACGCCAAGGGCTGCGGCCATACCGCGGCCTGCACCATGGAGGCAGCCTACGGGCCGGATCCGATCATCGCCTCGGCGGAGCCAAAGGCACATGATGGCGCCAAGCTGTGCGCCCCCTCCTGCGGCCGCGAAGGAACCAGGGTCGCTCCAGGCCTCCCCGATCCTGGCACCGTCGAGCCGGGCATCCGCCCCGAGCCGGTCCTGGCGGGCGCCGGATGTTCCCGCTTCCACTCCGGCGAGCCGCCGGCACGAAACCCAGACCCCGCGGTTCCTCCTCCAAGATCCTGACCCGGCTGTTCCAGTCTCCGGATTCACAGGGTCGTATTCCACAATTCCAGGAGGAATCATGCTGCGCGCGTTACTCATCGCCGCCGCCGCCGTGCTGTTGCCGGCAGTCGCGTTCGCGAGCTGCGGCTCGGATCATTGTCCCATCGATCTGGGACTGCTCTGGGAGCACTCGCTTCTCACCTTCGATGTCAGTCAGCAGTACCTGGATCAGAATCAACCCCGGGTCGGAACCCGTGACGCCCTGGTCGGGGAGATTCCGGCCGAGGAGAACGAGGTCCGGACCGTGAACCGGATCACGACCGCGCGGGTCTCCTATCAGCCGAGCCCGCGGTGGTCCCTCATGGCTTCGCTCCCATATGTGAGCCGCTATCACGAGCACATCCACGACAATGCGGGCACGCCGGTGACGCAGCGCTGGAATTTCACGGGCGTAGGCGACCTGGAAGCCGTCGCCACCCGCACGTTCCCGAATGGACCCGAGAGCGGCACGGGCTATCACCTGACCGCCGGGTTCAAGGCGCCGACCGGCGTCCGCCACGTCGAGGAATTCGACGGCAACGAGCCCGAGCCTCCGGTGCGCCCGGGGAACGGCGCCTGGGCAGGGATCGCGGGCGCGGGGATCCAGTGGTCGCCCGAGGTCGCGATGCTGAGCGGGCTGAAGGGGACGCTCCCGATCCGGTTCAGCGTCCTCGGCCGCGCGAACGGGCACGGCACGGAGCGCTACAGGGTCGGCTCGGAGCTCCAGGCCAACCTGGGAATCAGCTACCCGCTGACCCGCTCGATCGAGGCGCTCCTCTCGGGGGACTACCGCATCCGGGCCAAGGACGACCCCGGCGGCACGGACGCGGAAGCGGGGCACACCGGAGGGACGTGGGGGTTCGTGAGCCCCGGACTGCGGGTCGATGTCGCGGGGAAGACCGCGTTCTACGGCATCGTGCAGCTGCCGGTCTACCAGCGGGTGAACGGGATCAATCTCGTCTCGGACTTCAATCTCTACCTGGGCGTGACCCGCGCGGCGCTTTGAACTAGGCCTTGGGAAGCGTGACGCCCTTCTGGCCCTGATATTTCCCGCCGCGATCCTTGTACGACGTGGCGCAGACCTCGTCCGCCTCGAAGAAGAGCATCTGCGCGATGCCTTCGTTCGCGTAGATCTTCGCGGGAAGCGGCGTGGTGTTGGAGAACTCGAGCGTGACGTGACCTTCCCACTCGGGCTCGAGCGGCGTCACGTTGACGATGATGCCGCAACGGGCGAAGGTCGATTTCCCGACGCAGATCGTCAGCACGTTGCGCGGGATGCGGAAGTATTCGACGGTGCGCGCGAGCGCGAAGGAATTCGGCGGGATGATGCAGACGTCCGCTTTCACGTCGACGAAGCTCTTCTCGTCGAAATTCTTCGGGTCGACGATGATGGAATTGATGTTGGTGAAGACCTTGAACTCGCCCGCGCAACGCACGTCGTATCCGTAGCTCGACGTGCCGTAGGAAATCACGCGGCCGCTCTTCGACTCGCGAACCTGATCCGGCTCGAACGGCTCGATCATCTTGTGCTGGGCCGCCATGCGGCGGATCCAACTGTCGCACTTGATGCTCACGACCGCATTGTGCCATGCGGATCGTCGGGGCGCCAGGGACGGCTACTTGGGGCGCTTGCTCGCAGCGAAGTCCAGCTGCTTGGCCAGGGTGGCGATGTCGTAGGGCTTGGGCACGAAGCCGGTCGCGCCGTCCGTGGAAAGGGAATCGGTGGTCAGGCGGTCGGCGTAGCCCGTGCTGATGAGAATCGGGAGGTCGGGCTCGATAGCGCGGAGCTCGACCAGGGTCTGCGCTCCACTCCAGCCCGGCATGATGATGTCGAGCAGAACGACGTCGGGGTGGGCTCCGTTCCGGATCGCCTCGACCGCCTCCTCCCCCGAGGGGGCGGTCATCACGGAATAGCCCAGGTAGCGCAGGATCTCCGACACCACGTTTCGGACCGGCTCCTCGTCGTCCACGACGAGCACCGTCCCTTTGGTATCCGGCATTTGTCTCCCCCGAACGGGTAGGTTCCCAGCCGCTTGGTGCATCGGCATGCCGAGCCGGTAACTTGAACTGGTATACTGCCTCCCCCATGGAACGGCGACTCTACGTCGAGACCTACGGCTGCCAGATGAACGTGGCCGACTCGGAGCTGATGCTGGGCCAGCTCGGGCGGGCGGGGTACCGGCGCGTCGAGAAGCCCGAGGACGCGGACGTGATCCTGGTCAACACATGCGCCATCCGCGAGCACGCCGAGCAGCGGATCTACGGCCGCCTGGGCGAGCTGACCCGCCACAAGGTGCGCCGCCCGGGCGTCATCCTGGGCGTGGCGGGATGCATGGCGCAGCACCTCCGCAACCGGCTCATCGAGCGCGTGCCGCAAGTGGATCTGGTCGTGGGGCCCGACGGGTATCGCCGTTTGCCCGAGCTCATCGACGAAGCGCGCGACGAGCCGACGCTCTCGGTCCGGCTGAGCCGCGTCGAGACCTATGGAGACCTGGCGCCGGCCCGCGCGGACGGCGTGCGCGCCTGGGTGAGCATCATGCGCGGGTGCGACAAGTTCTGCGCGTTCTGCATCGTGCCGTATGTGGGGGGCCGGGAGCGGAGCCTCCCCGCCGACGAGGTGATGCGTCAGGTGGAGCACGCCGCCGCGGAGGGCTTCCGCGAGATCGTGTTCCTGGGTCAGACCGTGAACGCCTACCGCGACCCGGAAGCGGGCGTGGATTTCGCGGAGCTGCTCCGGCGCGCGAACCGCGTGGAGGGCATCGCGCGGATCCGATTCACGTCGCCCCATCCCTCGGACATGACGGAAGGCGTCATCCGGGCGATGGCCGAGTGCGAGAAGGTTCCCCCGCATCTCCACCTTCCCCTCCAGTCGGGCTCCGATGCCGTGCTCTCCAGCATGCGGCGCATCTATACGATGTCGGAGTACGAGGCCCTGGTCGCCCGATTCCGGAGCGCCATCCCGGGGATCGCGCTTTCCACAGACATCATCGTGGGGTTCCCCGGCGAGACCGAGAAGGACTTCGAGGCCACGCGCCGAGCGATGGAGCGTCTCGACTACGAGAGCGCCTTCATCTTCAAGTACTCGCCACGTCCGGGCGCGCGCTCGGCGGAATGGCCCGAGACGGTGAGCGAGGAGGAGAAGACGCGCCGCATCACGCTCCTGATCGAGGAGCAGAAGGCGAGGTCTCTGAGGAAGAACGAGACCGACGTGGACCGGACGGTGGAGGTTCTGGTCGAGGGACCGACGAAGCGATCGCAGGACGAATGGTTCGGGAAATCGGCGCACTTCAAGACGACGATATTCCCGCACCGGGGCGAGCGCATCGGGGATCTCCTACGAGTATCCGTCGCCGCGGCCACGCCGCACGCGATTCTGGGGGAGGGTGTACGGGCCGCGTCATGCGCCGGGACGGAGGACGTCCTGGTCTGAGGCGCACCGCGCGCGCGTTTCTCTTCCTCATCCTCGTTCTCGGAGCGAATCCCGCCCAGGCGATTCGGCCCCCCGGCATTCACTACCGCATCGACGCCACGCTGGATCCGCTCCGCCATCGGCTGGTGGGGCACGAGACGCTGGTGTACCGCAGCGGCGCGGACACCACGCTGCACGCGATCTACCTCCACGCCTATCCGAACGCCTTCCGCGACCACCGCACCCTCTACGCGCGCGAAGGCGAGAAGTACGGGGAGGACTACTCAGTCCGCGTCTCGTCCCGGGACGAGCGGGGATGGATGACGATCGATTCCGTCACCGCCGACCATGCCAAAGCCGGCATCACCCTCGACGAGACGGTGGCGCGGATCGACCTGCCGCGGCCGCTCCTCCCGGGCGATTCCGTGACGCTCCGGATGCGCTTTCGGGTGCAGGTCCCCAAGGCTCTGAACCGGTTTGGCCACGCGGGCGATTCCTACTCGATGGGGCAGTGGTATCCCAAGGTGGCGGTCTACGACGACCGGGGCTGGCACGCCGATCCGTTCCACTACTTCTCCGAGTTCTACGGCGACTACGGCGCCTTCGACGTCGCGATCACGCTTCCCGACCGGTTCTGGGTCGGTGCCACCGGTCTCTTCCGCGGCGCGTCCGGTGGCGACAACGAGATCCCGCTCGCCGACCGCGAGACCGCGCGCGACAGCGTGACGGTGCGGCTGCACGTGGTGACGGCGGATTCGCTCCACGGGAAGTGGCCCCGGACCATGCTCTCCGTAGAGCCTGAGGATCGGAAACCGCTCGAGATGAAGAAAGAGAAGGACGTAACCCTCCGCGTGCCGCGCGGCGCCCCCGTGCACTACACGTATTCCTGGATGGAGTCCGAGAAGGAGACACGAAGCGAAGCGGACGCGGCGGGACGTCCGGGACCGCTTCGACTCATCGAGGCGACCCGCGACACGACGGTGCATGACACGATCCGCGTCCTGGCCGCGAAGTCGACGCCCGCGGACACGGTCCTGCCTTCGCTCAAGACGGTGCGCTTCCACGCCGAGCGTGTCCACGACTTCGCCTGGGTCGCCTCCCCCGACTACGTCCGCGCGGACACCGTCTGGAACAAGATCCAGATCCGGGCGCTCTGCTTCCGGGCCGACCAGGACGACTGGTCGGAGCAGCGGACCGACGTGGTCTCCGCGATGCAGTTCCTGAGCCGCGAGGTGGGCCCGTACGAGTGGCCCGCGTTCACGAGCGCGGAAGCCTACATGGGCGGCGGAGCCATGGAATATCCGATGCTCATCATGAACGAGCCCGATCTCCCCTCGACCTGGTTCGAGACCCTGGACGTCACCATCGCGCACGAGCTGGGGCACAACTGGTTCTACGGGATGCTCGGGAGCGACGAGCGCGCGTATCCCTGGCTGGACGAGGGATTCACGCAGTACATGGAGCACCGGTACGGGGACTGGAAGTACCCGAAGGGCATCCTCAAGAAACGGCGCCTTTTCCCATGGGCGAGCCCGGTCCGTGAGGTTCTGTACGACGAATCGCGATACGTCACCCAGATCTTCACGCGCGACGAGATGCCGATCGCGACGCCCGCCGAGGGGTACAAGGGCTACGGCCAGTACGCGACGGGTGCGTACTTGAAGCCCGCCCTGATGCTCCATGTGCTGCGCGAGAAGATCGGGAACGAGACGTTCCACGAGTTCCTGCACGAGTACTACCGCGAGAACCTCTTCAAGCATCCCCGACCCGAAGACGTCGTGCGCGCCGCCGACCGTGTGACGGGACTTGGTCTCGACGATTGGTTCGCGCGATGGATCGACGAGACGGAGCCCCCGGACGAATACCAGGCGATCCAGGCGCGCGTCCGTCTCGTGCCCCTCGTGGATTTTCCATCGGCGCGTACGGTGCCCTTCGTCTACGGCCCCATGATCTGGCACGGCCGCGCGGAGGGCGCGCGCCTGGGCGCCTGGACCTCGGGACGCTACCTGGCCTCGCGGGACTACCCGGACGGCATCCTGGGAGCCGGCGGGAACGCGCTCGTGGGGACGCGGCGCGGCGATTTCTCCTTCGGCTTGTGGGGAAACCGGCGCGTCGGGGCGCTCGGTGCGCGCGGTCATCTGAAGCTTGAGACGGCGCGGGACGCGGGGCTCTTCCGGCTGGGCTTGGACGCCGGGAATGTCGCGACCGCGCCGGGACGGCGGCATCCGTTCCGCACGTGGGAGCTCTCGCTCGACTACCGAGACCGCTATGACATGGATCCGGTCGACCCGCGCTACTGGTCCCCGGGGCGCGCGCTCCACGGGAAGGCGCTTCTCGCGCTCGACACCCAGGGGCCGCGCCGCGCGGAACACCTCGCGCTGGACCTTCGCCAAGGCGAGCACTACGAGCGCGCCTCGGTGGAAGCGCGCCAGCGTCTGGATCTCTTCCCGCGCGCGGACACCCATCTTCGGTGGCGCCTCTTGGCGGGCACAGCGCTCGACCGTCCCCCGCGCGAGCTTCTCTTCGACGCCGCCGAGGGGTCCCGCGTCGATTCCGTCGGCCGCTTCTACCTGAACGACAAGGGCCCGCTGGTGCGCTCGGGGCACTACTGGATCGCCGGAGGGGGAGGCCTTCGCGGGTACCGCGGCCGCGCCGCCCTCGGGAAGCGGGTCTGGGGCCTGAGCCTCGACCTGGACACGCCCCGAATCCCGGTCTCGGTCTTCGCGGACCTCGGACGTGTCGAGGACGGCTCCGATACCGACCTCATCGGACATTCCCTCCCCGACGCCGGTTTGAGCTATGGTTTAGGTCCGGTCCGCATCACGGCGCCGGTATGGGTCGGGCGGCCCGAAGCCGGGGAGAACCCATGGCACTTCCGGTGGCTGGTGTCGATTCAATCGCTCCCGATGCCCTTCTAGGCACCCGAGCCCAGCGCGTCGTCCACGCCGCGCCACCGCTCTCGCGGTGGATTCCGGCGGCGATCTTCGCGCTCGCCCTCCTCCTGCGCCTCACGTTCATCGCGACGAATCCTCGCCCCCTCCGATCCGACGAGATCGACTACGACAACCTGGGCTGGACCCTCGCCACCACCGGCTCCTACGCGACCGACGGGCATCCCACCGCGTACCGGCCGGTCGGATATCCCGCAGCGATCGCCGCGGTTTACGCGGTGGTGGGTCACCATCCCGCCGCGGTCACGATCGTGCAGGCGGATCGAAGGGCCGGGATCCTGGCCGGAGCCACCTGGGCGGTTCTGCCCGCCGCGATTCTCTTCGCGAGCCAGCTCTTCTCGGAATGCCTCACGGTCTTCGCCCTGGTCCTCTTCCTTCATCTCGCCAACGCCATCGAGATATCACCCCAACGCGCGAGGGCGGTCGGCCTCCACCTCGGCTTCATGACGCTCCTGCGCCCTCTGGTGTCGGGGTTCTTCGCGCTCGCCGCGCCCTTGGCCCTCCTGTCGAAGAATCCCGCCCGGCGCGTCGCGATGCTCGCGTTCGTCCTGGTTCCGATCGGACTCTGGGCCGCCCGCAACGCGCTCGTGATCGGCGCGCCGGTGATCACGACCAGCGTGGGAACCAACCTCTTCATCGGCAATCGACCCGGGGCGACGGGGAGCTACGCGCCCGTCGATCCGACCGACGCGCCTCCAGGCGGGGACACCGAGCTGACACGCGACGCCGCAGCCGGGCGTGCCGCCTTCCAATCAATTCAGACGGCCCCGCTCGAAGCCGCCGTGCGCCTCATCAAGAAAGTCGCGTTCCTGCTCACCTCGGAGGGTGAGCTCGTCGCCGGTCACTTCGCGGGGGAGGTCCCGGAGGGGACGCGGTACCGCGAAAGGCTCCGGTCCGTGCCGCCGTGGCTCCACATCTTGGTCAGCGGCCCGACCGCGATCGTCATGATCCTCGGCATCTTGGGGCTGGGATCGCGCCGGCCCGATCGAATCGGGCGTCTCTTCTACGCGCTCCTGTTCGCGACGGTGCTCTCCTGCGCCATCTTCTTCGGCGGAAGCCGGTTCCGATTCCCGCTCCTCGTGCTCTTGGTCGGCTTCGCGGCGGAATTCGTTGTCAACTGGCGCGCCCGCGTGTCTTCTTTCACGCGTGTAAGGCTCGCTGCATCGCGGTCTGGCTGGGAGAGGCGGCGCTGATCGCAGGATTCGGGCCCTAGCTTGACTTCCCCGCGCGGCGGGCGGAGAATCCGACCATCCCATGCAGGCGCACTCGTCTCGAAACCTCATGGAGGCCTCGTGAACATCGAGATCACGTACTGCACCGAATGAGGCTACAAAGACAAAGCCGCCAGTTTGGCGACTGAGCTGAAGAAACGTTTGGGTCTCGAATCCCATCTAACCCCGGGAGGGGGCGGCGTCTTCGACGTTGCCGTCGATGGGAAGGTGATCTTCTCCAAGAAGAAGGTGGGACGGTTCCCCGAGGTGCAGGAGATCCTGGGGGCCCTTCCCAAAACCTAGCTTCAAGGGCGTTACGCCCAAGCGTCACACGATTGCCGGCCCCGCGACGCGGGGCCGTGCCGTTTCCGAAGGGGGGGTTTTCTCCATGAGGCTCCGTTCCGCGCTCGCCGCGCTGTTCTCGTTCCTGCTCGTGGCGCCGGCGTCCGCGCGAACGGGATGCGCGTCATCCTCGTGGAGAACCATTCCAAGCCGCTGGTGGCCGCGTGCATCTTCGTGAACGGCGGAAGCCGCACCGAGACGCCGGGGCTCTCGGGCCTGAGCCACTACTACGAGCACCTGATCTTCCGTGGCGGCTCGCTGAAGCAGGGCGAGCTGGAGTTCCGGAAGCAGATGCAGCGGATCGGCGAGGAGACCGGCGGGTACACCACCAACGACTACACCTGCTACGGATTCACCGCGCCCAAGGAGAATCTCGACGAGGCGCTGGACCGCTCGGTGGACGCCTGGATGAACCTCAAGCTGTCCCAGGAGAAGGTGGCCAAGGAGCGGGAAGTGGTGATGTCCGAGTTCAAGCAGGGCGAGGACCGTCCCGACTACAAGGTCTACTACCAGATCGAGCGGCTCATGTTCCGCGACCACCCGTACAAGCGGGACACGATCGGCTTGCGCGACGTGATCGAGCACGCCTCGCTCGCGACGTTCCGCACCTTCTACGAGGAGCGCTACGTCCCGAACCAGATGATCCTCACGCTCGTGGGGGACTTCGACGCGGCCACCGTGCGCGGGAAGCTGGCCAAGGCGTTCGCCCCGTACAAGCGCGGCAAGGACGATTTCGAGCAGGGCCTGTCGGAAAAGCCGCAGACCGAATTCCGGATGGGCGTCGAGGCGATGAAGACCCCCAGCACCTGGACCTACGTCGGGTTCCACGTGCCGTCGAATTCCGATCCGGACGCGCCCGCGCTCACCGTGATGGCCACGCTCCTGGGCCAGGGAAGCTCCTCGCGGCTCTACAAGGCGCTCAAAGAGCGAGTGAATCTGGTCACCACGGTCGACGCGCAGTTCGAGGTGCGGAAGGATCCGGGGATCTTCTACGTCGCCTGCGAGCTTCCGCCGCAGAACGAGTTCAAGGTGTTCGGGCTGATCCGTGACGAAGTGAAGAAGCTCGCGACCACCCCGGTTCCCGCCGCGGAGCTGGATCGTGTGAAGTCGGGGATCGAGAACAAATACGCCTTCGCCTCGGAGCGGTTCTTCTCCCGAGCAGAGCGACTCTGCCTCTTTGGAATCATGTCGGATCCGTCGCTCGAGCCGCTCTGGCCTTCGCTCATCCGGAGCGTGTCCGCGGACGACATCCAGCGCGTGGCGTCCCACTACCTGGCCGCGGACCTTGCTTGCTACAGCGTGATCCGCCCAGTCGGCACGACGGGTCCCTCGGAAACGGACATCCGCGCGATGCTCCCCGCGTGGCGGCAGGGATGGCCGGGCCAGACGGCCCTGGCCACGACCGCGAAGCTCCGGAAGGAGACGCTCCCGAACGGGGTGACGCTCCTCCTCAAGGAAGATCACTCGACGCCGGTGGTCGCGGTGACCGCGATGGCGCGCGGCGGCCAGTGGATCGAGCCCGAGGGACTGGCCGGCGTGTCGAACATGGCGACCGAGCTCCTCCGCCGCGGCGCCGGCGCCATGAGCGCGCGCGAGATCTCGGAGCGCGCGGACGCGCTGGGCATGACGCTCGACTCCGAAGGGAGCGCCGACGGCGCCGAGGTCGAATTCCAGGCCCCGTCCAAGAATTTCACCAAGGCCTGGGACATCTTCAAGGACGTCATCGCCTCGCCCACGTTCCCCACCGCCGAGGTGGCCAAGACGCGCGAGGATCTCCTCCAGCGGGCGCGGAGTCTGGGCGATCGCCCGTTCGATTACACCAACGTCCAGTACCAGCGGGCGCTGTACGCGCATTCGCCGTACCGGAACTCGATCGCGGGCGACACCACGTCCCTGGCCAAGATCCAGCCGGCCGACATCCGCCGCGCCTACGAGACCATGTTCTCGGGGAAGAACCTCGTGATCGCCATCGTGGGGGACTTCGACGCCGCCACGACGCTCGAGACCGCGAAGCGCTCGCTGGCGCGGCTCCGTCCCGGGAAGCCGGTGGTGATGGAGGCGGCGCGCGAGGAGGCTCCGACCGAAGGCCACATCGTCTTCGTGGACAAGGATCAGGAGCAGGTGACCTACAACACAGGCTGGCCGACCTGTTCGATGCGCGACGCGGACTACGTCCCGCTGAAGCTCGCCGTGAATCTGATCGGCGACCGGCTCTTCTTCAAGTACGTCTACGAGAAGGGCGTCGCGTATCGCTCGTGGTTCTACATGAGCGACCGGCTGGGCCAGATGTCCGCGCAGAATGAGATGGGCGTGACGCCGTCCAACTTCCCCATGGCCAGCTCGGGCGTCCTGGAGGACGTGGCGCGGGTGACGAAGGAGGGCGTGTCACAGGCGGATCTCCAGAGCATCGTCCAGAAGACCCTCTCGCGCTACTACCTGGGCGCGCAGGACAACGCGTCGCAGGCGGGACGGCTCGCATTCGATGAGATGTCGGGGCTGGGTTACGAGTGGGCGGACCACTATCCGGACGTAATCCGAAAGATGCGGTGCGGAAGTACCTCGCGTCCGGACGCTACACGCGGGGCGCGGTGGGCAAGAAGGACGCCGCCGCGGGCGAAACCGCCAAGCCCTCAGCGCCCTCGAACTAGCGCTTCGCCTTCGCGGTCGCCAGGCCGCAGCCCAGGCCCAGGATGGCCGAGGGGATGAGAGACGCCGGGAACGTGTGGGTGGAGATCCCCGCCAGGACCCCGAGCAGGACCCCGATGAGGCCGCCCCACAAAGCCCCGCGCCAGAGGGGCGTCGCCCCTTTGTTGGCGTAGGCGGCGAGAACTCCGTTGATGATTCCCTGCGACGCTCGGCCCAGGAGGCTGGCCGAAAGCGTCGTGGCGGCTAGATCCGTCCGCGCGCCGTAAAGGCCGTAGAGTACCCCCAGCAGAATCCCTGTCAGGACCCCAGCCGATACCTTCGTCATCGGATCGCAGGATAAGCCTCCAGATCACGTTCCGACAAGACGATAAGTCGCGGAGACGAGTGCGCCTTGTGGTGCCCTGGGGGATCCTTCGTGCAGCCCATTCGACCATCGTTGTCCACCTTGCCGTCGGCCCAGATATCCGGGCTGGGCGAAGCCCTGCGCGAGTATTTCGACCGCGTGGACGTGGGGCACATCCTCTTCGACCACGAGCGCCGGATCGTCCTCGTGAACGAGGCGCTGGCCCGGCTCGCCGGGATCAATGCCTCCATCCTCCCCGGCTCGTACCTTCGAAGGTTCCTCTGGTCGGCGGAGGCGAACGACCTCGAGGACCGGGTCTTCCAGGAGGTGGACCGCGACGGCCGGTGGATCGGCGAGGTGGACTTCCGATCCTCGCTGGGCGACTCCTGCCCGATGATGGTGGCCATCGCGGCGGTGGAAGGGACGCCCGACGGCCCGGTGCGCTACATCGCCACCATCGTGGAGCTGGGGCAGCAGCGATGGATCGAGGCCGAGTCCTACCGGCGCGCGCAGGAGCTCTCGGCCTTCGCTGCGATCGCGGTCGCGACCGGGAGCAGCCACGACGCGCAGGAGATGCTGGCCGCGGTGAGCCGCCAGGTCGTGGAAGGCCTGGGCATGGACGCCTGCTGGATCCAGCGCTACGACTCGCAGGAGTCCGCGCTCCGCCTGGTGGGGGAGGCGAGCTACCTCAATCCCTCGGTCAAGCTCTCGCCGCGCATGATCCCCGACGCGATCAATCCCGCCGTGCTCCAGGCGATGCAGAGCCGCGAGCTTGTCGCGGAGTCGGAGCTCCTGGACCGGAGCATCGCGACGGTGGTCCACATGCCGCTCCTCGCGCGCGACGAGGTGGTGGGCGTGATCTCGATCCTGAGCGTGGCGGGCGAGAAGCTCTCGGCGCGGGAGTCCGATCTCCTGCGCGCGGTGAGCTACCAGATCGGAACCGCGGTCCAGAACGCGCGCCTGGTCGAGTCGGTGCGCCGGCACGAGACCGAGCTGGAGGACAAGGCGCGCCAGCTGGAGAAGGTCGTCGACCGCCTCCGCGCCGCGGACAGGCTGAAGACCGAATTCCTCGCGACCATGTCGCACGAGCTCCGCACTCCGCTCAACTCCATCATTGGTTTTCTGAACCTCATCATCGATGGGCTCTGCGTGGACGAGGCGGAGCAGCACGAGCTTCTCCGCCACGCGATCGGGAGCAGCCGGCATCTCCTGAGCCTCATCAACGACGTGCTGGACCTCTCGCGCATCGAAGCGGGACGGCTGGAGATGGAGCTGGAGGATGTGAAG
>WNFL01445746.1_pt1 | contig 18122 bp, 15 predicted proteins | sample 5400361 | NCBI WGS metagenome assembly WNFL01 (sample SAMN13153351, study PRJNA577476) | soil metagenome | isolation source: 40 cm soil on Douglas fir-dominated hillslope | place: USA:California | collected 2013-09-17
ATCTCCCGGCTTGTCCGGCGCGTAGGTGTACAGCGCAAAGCCCTTGTACGCCCACTGCCGCGTGCCGTCGGATCTCGTGAGGACGTCCCAATATCCCGATGGAAGCGCATCTGCCGGCGCGGTAAAGGGCGGCCAGGTTTTCGTGCAATTCTCGTCGCAGGTCGAGGTGCCGAACCAGCGGCCCAGTGCGGGCGACCCGTGGTCGGTGCGAAACTGATGCCGCTCCGCCATCGTCACGCGGTCACGCTGGTAGAGCGTCGCGCCGCGGCGGGTTGCGAGGATATCGCCCAGCTCGATTGTCCGGCGGATGGTTACGTCGTCGGGCATGAAAAAACGGACGATCAAGGAGACGGCGAACCGAGAATCGATGCCAATGCCCTTGACGTCGCCGGGCTTCTGATCTGCGGCGAACTTGTAGAGCGGCTTGCCCCGGTACGTCCATTGGGCGATGCCGTCGTCGCGCGCGATCACGAGAAAGTTGCCCACCGCGTTGGCGATCTCGGGGGCCTCGAGCGGAACCCAGAGTCGTGCGCAATCCGAGGCGTCGCAGGAAGGCTTGGGGTGGCTCGCGTTGCCCTCGAATGCGTAGAGGATCAGCTCCAGGGAATCGACCAAGCCTACGCCGCCGGCGTCGGCGATTTCCCGGATTGCGATGCCGTCGGGCAGAGCCATACTCGCGCCTGGCCGAAAAACAGCAACATGCCAGGCATCGCCGTCCGTGCCATCGCCCGCGGCGTCGCCGATCGCCTTGTCGTTGGCGAACCGATAGAGGGGCGCGCCGCGATAAACCCATTGCTTGGTTCTGTCGGCGCGCTCGAGCAGCGACCAGTCCCCGGATTGCGTTGCTGTGAGCGGCGCCAGGGCGGCCGGCCACGCGGCGGCGCAGTCGCCCGCACAGGCTGTGCCGCGCGGCGTATCCTTGTCGTAGGTATATAAAGAGTCATGCCGCGCGAGTCGGCATAGACCAATTCCGCGGCTGTCGCGACCCGCTCCTTATCCCCGCTCACACGCAGTTGCAGGGTAATTCCCGGTGGCGTCGCGATCGGGACCGGCGATGCATCAGAGGTCGGTTCTTGATGCGGCGACCCATAGAAACGCGCGGCTACCAGCAACGCGACCGACGCCGTGCCCACCCACAGCGCCCCGCGTGGAAATCCCGTGAACATGCCGACGGCGCGCAGACTGCTACGCCATCACGTCGGTGATGGTCTTCGGTGCCGAAACTACTGACCGGAACACCGACGGCCTGTTGGACAGTGAGCGAGACGCGCGTGACGGGGTCTCCCTTGGCGGCCGCGAAGTGGATGCCCGTCTTCATCCGACCGCCGGCGCTGCCCGCCGTCAGCATCGGGATGTTGTCGGTCGTATGGTTCTTGGCGTAACCGGAGTCGGTGTAGGCGAGCACCAGCATTCGATCGAGCAAAGTCCTGTCGCCTTCGCGAATGGCGTCTAATTCAGTGAGCAGGACGGTGAGATTATCCAGAACTGGAGGGACAAACCTCACCACGTTGGGTTGATAGCCGAGCTTCTCATCGATCGGATCTTCATGCGTGAACAGGTGTTGGGTATTGGCCTCGCCCGCGAAGCGCAGCTGCGACAGTCCGTCCGTCAGCATCACGTTGAACACCCGCGTCTGATCGCATGCCAACGCGTGGGCAAGGAGCCTGGCAAACAACCGATGATTGGCCGACACTTCTGCCACTTCGGTGCCGACGGGAGTGTTTTCCGGGCCGACCGGTACCGAGCACGCGGCGAGTGGGGTGGGTCTTTGAAGCTCCAAGTCGAGCTGCTGTTCGAGTTCGCGCAGCGATGTGAAATATTGGTCAAGTGGTTCATCAAGCGCTTGGTCTGCTCGCTGACTGCCGACAACACGCTGCGCCGAGCCATCACGGTCGCATCGGGCGTGAAGTCCACCGCATTCGGGTCTTTGAACTCCGACCCGAAGACTCGCCTGTAGAGCGCCAGCGGGGAGATCTCCGCCGGGTTCATCGCGCTGCCGGCGCGCTTGCTGTGCGTGCTGATTGGATTGCCGGTGCACGATACCTCGAGCGAACGGAAACGACTACGCTTCCCGATGACATCGGCGACCAAAACGTCGAGGCTGGGCTCGGGATTGAACGCGTGCTCCAGTGTCGGCGGCGTCGTGCCCTGCAAGATCACCGCGGGGCCCACGGTGTGGGCGCCGCGCGGCCGGCCATCGAGCAGCGCCGACATCTGGCTGTAGACGTTGATCTTGCTCTTGAACGGCGTGAGAGGTTGAAGCTCGACCCCGAACTCATAGTTCGGCCCCACCGTCTTCGGTTCCCAGCGTCCGGGATTGAGTCCGCACCCATGGAACCAGGTGCCGAAACACACCGGAAGCGGAGCGCCGGTGGCCGCCTGCGCCGCGCCGTTCGAATCGAGAAAGCAATCGAGGAACGGTAGGCCGACCGTAATGGCGCCGCCGCCCATCATTCCGCGCAAGACGCGCCGGCGGCTCAGCTTGGAAACGCAATTCATCTCGCTGTCTCCTCCATCGATGCGCCACGCGAAGCCAGCATGGGCGTCGACGCCGTGACCCGGTAAAAATTCTCGCTCGTTGCGATGCGCCGCATCAGGTCGGGCGCCCGGTAGCCGTCTTCGGCGAAGCTCTTCTCGAGGTAGCGTATCCACGCCATATCGCGCCGCGCCGCGGGACGCCCTGTCGCATAAGAATAGAGCCGCCGCACGAAACACGGAGCGGTTGCGGGATTCTCGTGCAGCGCGCGGCCAAGTCCGGCGGCGTCACTGAATTCGATTCCGTCCAACTCGCCGCTGGTGTCGAGCGGTTGGCCGTTCTCTGCGGATCGGTATCCGGCATCCGAATCGAAATTTTCCAGCGCCAGGCCCATCGGATCCATCAACTTGTGGCAGCCAGCGCAACTCGGATCCGTGCGGTGCGCCGTCAGCCGCTCGCGCATCGTCTTGAAGTTGGGATTGTGGGTGTCTTGGGCGATGGCGAAATTGACGTTTCCCGGTGGTGCAGGAACCGGCTCGCACAGCAGAAGCTCGCGCAACGCCTTGCCGCGCAGCGTCGGGGAGCTCAATCCCTCATGCGAGTGCAACGCGACGAAACTCGCCTGTGCATGCATCCCTGCGCGCGGATCGTCTTCGGGAAATGCGTAGGGCTGCGGTTCGGTGCCACTGGTCTGCGCCACTGGTACGCCATAGAGCGAACCCAGCAACGGCGTCAGGAAGGTTTTCCGGGCCGTGAAAAGATCGCGGTAGTCACCATGCTGCGTCAGCACGAGATCGACGATGCTGCGCAGCGTCTGTTCCTGCGCGTCCTGCGAAATCTTGGCGGTCCATTTGGGATAGATCTGCGCGTCCTTGGCGAGCGTATCGAAGAGATCGAATTGCAGCATGTCGGTGAAGAAGGCGCGCACGCCCGCTTCGAGACGCGGCGATTGCAGCATCCGGTCTACTTCATGGGCCAACCCCGATTCGGTATTGAGCTTGCCCGTTTGCGCAGCCGCCATCAGTTTCGCATCGGGCCCGGCGTTCCACAGGAAGAAGCTGAGTTGCGATGCTTTACTGTAGGCGTCCAGGCGATATGCGCCGGGATGATTCGGATCGGCTTCGGCAACTTCCTGGCGAAACAGAAATTGCGGCGATTCCAGCATTCCAGCGAGACTCATTTCCAAGCCGGAGTAGAAACTCTTCAACGTCTGCGCCGCGCCGCTCGCGAGCAGGACAGCCTCGTTGAGTTCATCCCGGGTCAGGGGCCGCCGATACAAGAGGGGTCCCGCCTTGGCTAAGAACTGAGCGGCACATGCATCGTCAGGTGCCGTCGCGGAGTCTGGCTTGCACGGAATCAGCGTGCCTCTGTGCTTCTCGCTGACGGCTTGCGCGGCGATGCCCCGAGCCATTGCATCATACTGCTCCATGCCGGTCGAGGTGACGCCGACGTGGCCGACGCCGACCGCGAACAAGCCGTCATCGCGAACGTCGGGTTCGAACCGACCTTCGACCTTGATGGTCGGGCCAAAAACATCGGCGATGACGCGTCGATATTGGTCGGGCCTGAGGCGGCGCGCGATGGGCGGTCCGCCGGGCGATTTCGGCTCGGCGGACCCAACAAGGGCTCGGGTCAACGCCGACGCCACCGACCCGGCGCAGCGGGTCAGTGTCACGCAGAGGTGCAAGGCACTCATGCTGGGATCGCCAAATTCCGCTTGGCTCGGTCGGCGAGCCGCATTTTGGGCGTTGTCCCGGATGATGAAGGCCGGAACTGCCTCGATCATATAGGCCGCGGAAATGGCCGTATTCTCGCCGGTCTTGGGATCGGGATACGCGTCGGCATTGCGGTGCAGTGCATAATAGAGCGCGGGTGTGTCGACGCCGAAGCCGCGCTCGTCGATGTAGCCGACTTTGGCGTGGCTCCAATAGATCGGGTACCAGGGCTGATAGCCACCGAGAACGCCTTCCAGACGGCCCTCGGGCTTCAGCCTCAGGCGTATGCGCGCCTGGCGAAATTCGTAGACCGGCTGAATGTAGGCATCGCATTTCATCACGATCGTGGCGGGGTCCGTGGTGACCAGACCGTTTCTGATCACGCCATGCAGCACATTGCGCGACGCCGGGTGTGCGACGATGCGATAGGTCATGTCCGCCCGGACATGGGCGTTGGCGTCCTGGGTGGTGACTGGGTCGATCGAGCTTTCGAACGTCACCGTAACGTCGCCGTCCTTGCTCAAGTCCTCGCCTCTGATCGAGATCAGCCATGCACCCATCGCTGAGCGCGTGGAATCCCACCGATATTCGGGTTCGAGCGGCGGCTGGGGTGGCGGGGAGCCCTTGTAGGCCGGGATACAGCCGAGCGCGCGAAAGAGCCGGTTGTTGACGCCCTTTTCATGCGTCTCCGGATCTTCGTAAGCCTCGGACGAGGCGGCGCCTTTGCCATCGAGATTGAAGCCATACCCGAATCGCCCGACCGCCGGCAGCAAGTGTGCGTCGGGTACCGTGGTCGGGTGCAAATACACATTGTCTTTGCCATTGCCCCGGGTCGCAGCGACCGAAACCCAGTTCGTCGTCGGCTTTCCGTTCTGATTGTTGTAATCCTTGTCGAACATCGCATCCACTTCGGCCTGCGGGAGCCCAAGGATCTTCAAGTCGCGCTTAAAGAACACGTCGGGCAGGGGATTCAACCCCTGGGGACACGTGTCGTCGCCGTAATAGGTGGCCGGATAGAAATAGTTGAGGACAAAGGTCTTGGTCACCGCGGCATGGGCGCGTTGCACCGGGAGAAACGCGAAGAACAAAGGAATCAATAAGACGACGAGGCCTTGATTCCGATGCGAACGATTCATTGCGCCAGCCTCAATCACGACGCAAATTCTCCTGATGCTATCGATTTCGTGTCATCGATTTCGCGTTATCAGTCCGGTAACGCTGCACGCAGGATCCACGCCTAAAGCACATGATCACCCTACCGCGTGACGATGTAAATGACCCGGTTGCGACGCATGATCAAGGGCGTCCGCAAGTCTCCGGCCAAGACGGGGTCCGGTACCTTGTGTGATACCCGAACTCACGAGCGAGACGGCCGCCGCGCTCTTCGTTACGCGGAAAATCCCGTCTTCCAATCCCGCCGGATCTCCCGATAACGGAAACAATCGACGAGGTGATCGTTTACCATGCCGACCGCCTGCATGTGGGCATACACGACCGTCGAACCAACGAAACTGAATCCGCGATGCTTAAGGTCCTTGCTGAACGCGTCGGATACGAGCGAAGTCGCAGGAATCTGTCGCATGATCTTCCATCGGTTGAGCTTTGGCCGTCCGTCAACGAAGCGCCAGCAATAGGAGTCGAAGCTTCCGAACTCTTCCTGGATTTTGAGAAAGGCGCGCGCGTTGCGCACGGCGGCCTCGATCTTCATGCGGTTGCGAATGATCTCAGTATTTAATGCGAGCTTCTCGATTCGTCGAACGGAAAATCGCGCGACTTTCTCCGGATCAAACCCTTGGAAAGCGCGCCGATAACCCTCCCGCTTCTTCAGTACTATCGTCCAGCTCAACCCAGCCTGTGCGCCTTCGAGCACGAGAAACTCGAAGTGCCTGCGGTCATCGTGGACTGGGACACCCCACTCGCGATCATGGTATTGGAGCATCAGCGGATCATCGACTCTGACCCACGAGCATCGCTTGATGGTTGCGGTTGCGCTGCGCATGAAGACTGTCGCTGTTACGTGCCGGGTTTGCGCACCGGAATTGTGGTTTCCTGTCCGCGAGGGATTTTCTTTTCCTTGTCGTACAAGGGGAGATCGTCGAAGACCGCCCGGTGCATTTTACCGTCGCGGCAGAGGACCTCGCTCCAGGTTCCCGCTGGCTTCGGGCTATCCAGGCGACTGATGGCTATTCCGCAGGTAAGAAACGGCGACCAAGCGCCCGCAGTGACGAATCCCGCACGCTTTCCGGCAATGGTAATCTCCCCTTCCCTGAGAGGTTCGCCACCCTCGCACTTGAGTCCCATAATGCGAGAGTTCGATTGCGCATTGGCCAAGGCGCGCTTACCGATGAAGTGCTCCTTGGTGAGGTCGATGAACACGCCTAGACCCGCTTCGTACGGTGTCATGGTTTCATCCATATCGGAACCGTTGTTCAAGATCCCGCCCTCGATGCGACGGATGTCCATGCTGTCAAGCCCGCATATCTCCATGCCATGCGGAATTCCCGCCGCTAAGTAGCGCTGCCACAGCTTCTCTCCGTCGAACTTTCCGCTGTTCGGTAGTGTGTAGATCTCGAATCCCATTTCGTTGGTCCAACCAGTGCGCGTGAGCAAGACCGGTTGTCCCGCGACGGTGGCATTCGCGACGGAGAAGTACTTGAAGTCTTGCGTTAGCCCGTCCTCCCTTTACCCACCGTATCGTCGACCAGAATGCGCGCAATGGTCACAAAGGCTCAGCACAGATACGCCAGCGCTCCAATGGTAAGACTGCTCAAAGATCGATGTAAACCGCTGGTCAAATGTAGGGCTGCCAAAATGGTCTTCATCCGAGTTCTTGGGATAGTAGCGAGGCAAGCTCAAAAGATAAAAGACACAACAGAATCATGCGCTTGACTCCGGGAGCCTCGCTGAAATCGCGAAGATCTTTTAGCGCCGATTATTTGCAGGCGATAAACGAATGAAACACAACTGTCGGCCGTCGGCGACGCACTGTCGGCAGTCGGCGACGGAAGTCAAGTGCATGATGTAACTCTTTGGCGACAACAACACTCAAAAGACACGCACCGACGATCAGACCGCGACATAACGTGACGCAGTTCCGCGCTGCAGAGTGCCGCGCCTGCTTTCATAGTTGCCTACATGGGGATGGGGACAGCCCAATGCAGGCGACCGAGCACATCGTTCTCGAAGCGGAGACACACGAAGTACCGCAGCCTCAATCGCGGCGCAGGGTGCACGCGTCCCTGCGGTGTCGCTCCCGGCTGCGGCGGCGAAGCCTGCATCTCTCCATCATCGACTATTACTACCTTGAGATCCGGGTGGGTCAGAGCGGAGCTGCCGCCCGCGAGTACGTGCTCGATCTGCGCTTTGTCGATCCCTCCTTTGCGTTGACGCGCCATATTCCATGGCGTTGCATCTGGACGGCGTTGGCGCTGACGGCGGCCACAGGCGCGGGCGCCATGTGGTATGCGGCGGAAACGGCCTCGCGACTGCGGCATCTTGCTGCCGGGGTTTCCGCTACGCTGTTTGCCGGCGCGACGCTTGCGTATCTGGCGGTCGCGGTGCGGCTGGTCGAGACCGTCGCCTTACACAGCCTCCATGGTCGCGTTGCGGTGCTGGAGTACTGCGGCGGTGCCGGCACGCTGCGCAGGATCCGCCCATTCATGCGCAAGCTCGGGGCTCATGTGCGACTGGCCGCGGCGGCGCGCCGTTCCACCAGGGCCGCGCACCTGCGCGATGAGATGCGCGAACACTATCGATTGAAGGAGGCCGGAGTGCTGGCCGGCGAGACTTACGATGCCAGCAAGGCCCGCATTCTGGCGGAGCACTGAGTGATGCGCGGCGCCGGATGGGAAAGCGGGTGTTTTTAGCCGAGCCGGTAGCGAAAGCAGGGTTGAGGAGCGCTCCGGAGCACGGGGTGTGGTGTTACTGATAAAGCCGCCCGGCTGAAACCCGGGCAGCGTTTGGATTCGTAAACGGCAAACCCACCGAAAGGTGGCGACGCAAAGTTTCCGGTCTAAGGAGCCTCGGCTCTACGACAGCGGGACCGCCGAACTCCAGTCCTTCCACCGGACTGCATCGGTGCACGTTGTTGGTGCGTCACGGCAGCGGGTGGAAAGGAGAGCAGAGCGAATGCACAAGCATTTCTTGATCGTGATGAGCGCGCTGCTGTGCATCTGGGCGCGGCCCAGTCCGGCGGACGAAAGCGCCCGGGCACAGATGAAAGGTCTGGACGAGCAGGTTCAGGAGGTCAAAACCGACGTCCTGAGCATCGCGGCGGAGCTCAACCAGCTGGAAGAGAAGCTGCTCTATCCCTCCGACACGCATCTCGCAGTGTTCGTGTCGCTGGCGCACGGCGAGACGCTGCGCCTCGATGCCGTGCAGATCCAGATCGATGGACATCTCGCCACTCACTATATCTACAGCTTCAAAGAGCTCGATGCCCTGCGCAGAGGGGGCGTGCAGCGGGTCTACAGCGGAAACATCGCAACCGGCACGCACGAGATCGAGGTCTCGGTGAGCGCCAAGCTCGCCAACGGCAAGGACTACACCCAGACCGAGCGCTTTCCCTTCACCAAGGAGATCAAGCCGAAATCGCTCGGGGTGATGCTGGCGGGCCCGGATACCCCGCAGCCCGGGATTCATCTCGGGGACTGGTAGCCGCCGATGCGTATCAGGTCGCAATGGCTGTCGATGGGAGTAGTGCTGGCCGCGGTCGCGGCTCAGCCGTCCGTCGCTGCCGAACTGCGCGATCTGTATTTCGGAGAAGCATTGTACCGGGCCTATCAGGGTCAATACTTCGACGCGCTGGAGCGCCTCGATGCCGAGTTGGCCCAGCATCATCGCGTCGACGAGCCGGAGCTGGATTCACTCCAGTACCACATCAGGCAGGCGGATTTCTCGGTCGGCGACTTCGAGCTGCGCTACCGCATGCATCTGCGTGCCGGGCGGGCCATCAAGGCAGTTCTCGATGCCGACGTGGAGCAGCCCGTCAAGAACGAGGCGGCGTACCGGCTGGCGCGTATCCAGTTCCAGAAGGATCAGCCCGAGGATGCGCTGCATTCGCTGGAGCGGATTCAAGGGACAGTGCCGGACAACATCAAGGACGATCTGGAATTCCTCCGTGCCAATGTTTACTCGGCTCTCGGGCGGCCGGCGGACGCGGTGGAGGTGCTCAAGCGCCTGCAGGGCGCGGAAAGCCTGAAGGGATTTGCGGCCTACAACCTGGGCATCGCGCTGCTGCAGGCGGGCCATAACGCGGAGGCGCTGCGCCAGCTGGAGAAGGCTGGTCAGATCGACAGTCGCGTCTCGGCCACGGCCGCGGTCCGCGACAAGTCGAACATGGTCCTCGGGAGCCTCCTGTTCAAGTCGACGGAGTACGGACCAGCACAGCTGGCCTTCGACCGCGTGCGCCTGGACGGACCGTATTCGAACCTCGCGCTGCTGAGCACCGGGTGGGCCGAGGTCACGGCACATGACTATCAGAAGGCGCTCGTGCCCTGGGGCATGCTCATCGAGCGCGATGGAACCGACGCCGCGGTGCAGGAGGCCAGGCTCGCGCTGCCGTTTGCTTACAGCAAGCTGCAGGTGTACGGGCGCGCGGCGCTCCTTTACGGCCAGGCGCTCGATGCCTTCGGCAAGGAGCTGGAGAAAGCGGACGCGTCGATGCGCAGTATCCGCGCCGGGAAGTTCCTGCAGGCCCTGATCCGCGAGGAAATCAACCAGGACAACCTTTGGGTCGTGCGCCTGCGCACGTTGCCCGATACCCCGGAGACCTTTTACCTGACAGAGCTGATGGCATCGAACGATTTCCAGACCGCATTGCAGAACTATCTGGACCTGGAGGATCTGCACCGGCGGCTGCTCGTCTGGCAAGACAGTTTCGCCGCATTCGAGGACCTGATTCGGCTGCGGCGCGCGAATTACGAGCCGCTGCTGCCGCAGGTCGATGCACACTTCCGCGAACTGGACTCGCAGATGCGCCTGCGACTCGAGCAGCGTGAGCATCTGCAGAAGCGTCTTCAGGACATTCTGACGGCGCCGCGGCCTGAGTTGCTGGCCACCGCGGACGAGCGCTTGGCGCTGGAGAGCCTGCGCAAGATCGGGAGGGCGCTGCGATCCGGCAGTGGTGCGGAACACGACGCGCTGCAGGCCCGGGTGCAACGCCTGCAGGGCCTGCTGACCTGGCGCCTGTACACGGAGTATCCGGAGCGCCTGACGCAGGCCCACAAGGATCTGCGCGACCTGAACGAAGACGTACGACTCCTGCACGAGCGCTACACCGCATTCGTACGGGCGCGGCAGGCCGCAGTGCACAGTTACGTGGGCTACGATCAGTCCATCAAGCGGCTGCGCACACATGTCGGCGAAGCGCTGCAACGCGTGGATACGTTGCTGGCGCGGCAAGGCCAGGTGATCGAGGCGGTTGCCATCGATGAACTCAACACACGCCGGCAGCGTCTCGAGGCCTACCAGGTCCAGGCGCGCTACGCGGTGGCCGACAGCTATGACAGGGCGCTGAAGCAGCATGCCGGCGGAGGTACGCCATGAAGCCGACCGTTCGCGCCGCAGGCGCCGCGCTGCTGCTGTCGCTGTTAGGGGCTTGCGCGCATCACGTCGACCAGGCGGGGACCCTGGCGAGCCTCCATCAGGTGCGGGCGGATACCAAGGAGGTGCCGGTCGACCAGGGTCTTGACCAGGCGGTGCAGAGCTACCGCGACTTCCTGAAGGAGGCCCCGGACAGCAAGCTGGCACCGGAGGCCATGCGGCGCCTGGCGGACCTGAAGATCGAGAAGGAGTTCGGAATCCAGGGCGACGGCAAGCTCGTGGAGCTGCCCGCGTCGCAAAGTGGCACGCAAGCGAAGTCCGTCGCGCCGGCGTCAGGCGCCGCGCAGGCCGAACCGATGGGCAGCCCCGGGCGAGACCACGCTACCGCGTTGCGCACGCCGGCAGTCACGAAGTTCGATGCGCGCAGCGCGACGCGGTCCCACCCGGAGGCGCCGGGCTCCGGTCCGTCGGCGGCATCGGAACGTGATCTGGAGCAGCGGGCTGCGTCCCAGCCGGGAATCCCGCCCGCGAACGCGGCTCCGCAGCTGGCGTTGCCGGGCGGAATGGATGGAGATCCCGCGAGCGCCGGCCCGCTCGAGGCGATCAAGCTGTACGACGAGCTGCTCGCGAAGTATCCGCAGTACGCGTTCCGTGACCAGGTGCTCTACCAGAAGGCGCGCGCCTACGACGAGCTGGGGCAGACCGAGGAGGCCTTGAGAGTCATGGAGCAGCTGGTCGGTGAAAATCCGCACTCGCGGTTCGCGGACGAGGTGCAGTTCAGGCGCGCGGAGCGCTTCTTCATCGCAAGGAAATATCGTGAGGCGGAGAGGTCGTACGCGGCAATTGCGGACGGCGGGAGCGGCTCGGAGTACTACGAGCTCGCGCTCTACAAGCTGGGATGGACGTTGTACAAGCAGCAACTCTATCAAGAGGCTCTGCCCCGGTTCTTCGCACTCCTCGACTACAAGGTCAAGAGCGGCTATGACTTCGATGCGAAGCATACCGAGGCCGAGCAGCGGCGCATCGAGGATACCTTCCAGGTCGTCAGCCTGAGCTTCTCGAATCTCGGCGGCCCCGAAGCAATCGGGCCGTACTTCGCCACCAGCGGACACAGGGCGTACGAGGATCGCGTCTACCGTCAGCTCGCGGAGTTCTACTTTGCGAAGCTGCGATACCAGGACGCTGCTACGGTCTACAAGTCCTTCGTGGCCCTGTATCCGTTCCACCGGGTCTCACCCCAATTCGGCATGCGGGTGATCGAGATATACGACAAGGGCGGGTTCCCGCACCTGGTGCTGGCCGGGAAGAAGGAGTTCGCGGCTACGTACGGCCTGCAGGGCGAGTACTGGCATCACTTCGACGTGAACAAGTCGCCGGAAGTGCTGAGCTACCTCAAGGGCAACCTGAAGGACCTGGCAAACTACTATCACGCGCAGTACCAGGATCCGAAGCAGCACGAGCAGCGGGCGGAGAACTACGCTGAGGCCACGCACTGGTACCGGGAGTTCCTCAGCTCGTTCCACACCGACAGTCAGGCGCCGCAGCTGGATTACCAGCTCGCCGATCTCATGCTGGAGAATCACGACTACCCGGCGGCTGCGCACGAGTACGAGGTCACCGCTTACGATTACCCGGCGCACTCCCAGTCGGCGGCGGCGGGCTATGCGGCCATCTACGCGCATCGCGAGTATCTGAAGGTGGCCGGTGCCGACGTGAAGGACGCGGCGCGCCGCGACACGATCACCAGTTCGATCAGGTTTGCCGACACGTTCCCGCAGCACGAGCAGGCGGCGGTCGTGCTGGCGGCGGCGGCCGAGGACGCGTACGAGATGAAGGACCTGGTGCTGGCGCGCGACTCCGGCCGGCACCTCATCGAGAAGTTCCCGGGCGCGGCGCCCGGCGTGCGCCGCAACGCGTGGCTCGTCGTCGCACACTCCACCTTCGGGCTGTCCGATTATGCGAACGCGGAGCAGGCCTACAGCCAGGTACTGGAAGCCACGGCGCCGGGCGATGCCTCGCGTGCCGATCTGGTGGAGAACCTTGCGGCCTCCATCTACAAGCAGGGCGAGCAGGCCAACCAGGCGGGGGACGACCGGAGCGCGGCCAATCACTTCGTGCGCGTCAAGCAGGTTGCCCCGACGTCCAAGATCTGCGCGGCGGCCGAGTACGACGCCGGGGCGGCCCTGCTGCGCCTGAAAGACTGGGCAGCCGCGGCCCAGATTCTGGAGGAGTTCCGGCGCAGCTTTCCGGAGCACGAACTGCAGAAGGAGGCGACCAAGCAGATCGCCTACGCGTACCAGCAGGCCGGGCAGCTGTCCCAGTCGGCCGGCGAGTACGAGCGCGTCGCGAGGGAGTCGGCGAATCCGCGGTTGCGCGCCGAGGCGCTGCTGCAGGCGGGCGACCTGTATGGGCAGGCAGGTAATTCCGAGCGTGCGCTGGAGGCGTACTCGAAGTATGTCGCGGAGTTCCCCAGGCCGTTCGAGGCGGCGGTGGAGACGCGCTCCAAGATCGCGGATATCTACAAGTCGAGGGCGGATCAGGCCCAGTACCACCGTCAGCTCGAGGAGATCGTGCGGGCAGAAAACGCGGCGGGAAGCGAGCGCACGGATCGCACCCGCAATGTCGCAGCGCGCGCAGCGTTGGTGCTGGCGCAGCCGATTTACGAGCAGTTCGCGGCGCTCAAGCTGGTGCAGCCGTTCGATCGCAGCCTGCAGGAGAAGCAACGCAGTATGGACGCTGCAACCAAGGCTTTCAGCGGGCTGGTCGATTACCAGGTCGGAGAGGTCACCGCGGCGGCGACTTTCTACATGGCCGAGATTTACGCGAACTTCAGCCAATCGCTGCGCGATTCGCAGCGCCCGGGCGATCTCGGCGCGGACGCTCTCAAGGACTACGAGCAGCAGCTCGCCGACGCCGCACACCCACTTGTTGAGAAGGCGATCGCGATCCACGAGAAGAACCTCGAGCTCATGAGGCGCGCGCTGAACAACACTTGGACACAGAAGAGCCTGGACCGCCTCGCGGCGCTCGAACCGGACAGGTACGCACGCGCCGAGATCAGCAGCGGGTTCGTCGGGTCGCTCGAGCGGTATGTCTACCAGCCGCCACCGCGTGCGGCGGTGGCACCAGAGAGCCCCCAGGCGGCGGCGCCCGCCCAGCAGCAGGGTGCGACGGCCTCCGGGCAGACGGACAGCGCGATCGGGCAGGCCATCACGGCAGGAGCAGGTAATGAAAGCATTCGCTGATCACGGTCGGACAACGGGCGTGCGCCGGGTCGTGGCCGGGCTGGCAGTGGCACTGTTTTTCCTGGGCTGCGGGACGACAGTGTCGGCCGGCAAGCCGCGCGGGGCGGATCCCAAGCTTCAACCGGAAGCGGGCGGCTTTCTCCTGACCGAAAACGTGCGGGTCCCCGCGGAAGCTCGTGCCGACTACGACAATGCGCTGCGCCTGCTGGAAGCGAAGCAATACGACCAGGGAATCGCCTTGCTGCTCAAGGTCACCCAGAAGGCACCCCAGGCCGCCGCGGCATATGTGGATCTGGGTATTGCCTACGGCAAGCTGGGCGATCTCGACAACGCGCTGGCGAGTCTGAAGCGCGCAGTGGAGCTCGATTCCCGCCAGCTGGTCGCTTACAACGAACTCGGGATCGTCTATCGCAGGAAGAGCGATTTCTCCGCCGCCCGGGACAGTTACCAGCGGGCGCTCGGAGTCTTCCCCGGATTCCATTACGCGCGGCTCAACCTGGCGATTCTCTGCGATCTGTACCTCGCTGATCCGGCGTGCGCCCGTGACAACTACGTCGCCTATCAGCAACTGGTTCCGGACGACAAGCAGGTGGCGAAGTGGATCGCCGATCTGAACGCCAGGGCGAAGCTCTAGGAGGACTCATGGCACGCACACTCATCATAGGTCTTGCACTGTTCGCCGCGGCGGGCGGCGTCGCGGCCGAGGACACGGCGACGGCGCCGGGCACGAACGCGGCGGCGAATGCGTCTGCGCCGGCCGCGCCCGCCGACGTCACTGGGCAAAGGACCAGGAAGCAGGCCGGCGGCGCGAAGGCCCGGGATGGCAAGGCGGACCCGGCGGCGACGGCCAGCCAGGACTTGCCGCCCGGTGGCGACGTGAAGATGTCGGGCATGTCGATCCTCGGCAACGAGGACGCCCCGAAGTCCCTGGTGCTCGTGCCCTGGAAGAGCTCCCAGCTCGCGGACATGCCGAGTGTCTCCAGGCTGCTCGACTCCTCGGCGCAGCCACTGGACAAGGACGTCTTCATGCGGGAGCTCTCGTACTACGAATTCAAGTCGGGCTCGAAGTGAGCGAGCCTGCGCAGTGGTTAACAGGTTGGAAATCAGTCTTTCAGTGTTTGACAGATCGTAACTTTCAAGAGGTTCGCATATGGAATTCTTTTATCCAGTAGTCAAGTTCTTCACGGCGGGCGGGGCCTTCATGTTCCCGATCCTGCTCGTGGGGGCGATTTCGGCCGCGATCGCGATCGAGCGCTATATCACGCTCACCAAGATGGGTGCCCGCAATCGAAGCACCTGGGCCCGGGTCGAGCCGACGCTCGCCAGCGCGGACTTCGAGAAGGCGCGCGAGCTCACCAGCAAGGACGAGTCCCCGATCGCGCGCGTGCTCAGCATGGGGCTCGCCCTGCAGGGCGCCGTGCGGCGGCGCGACGATGTGGAAAAGGCGATGCAGGAGAGCATGATGGAGATCGTTCCACAGCTCGAGAAGCGCACCCACTACCTCGCGACGGGGGCCAATGTCGCAACCCTGCTCGGCCTGCTGGGCACGGTGAGCGGCCTGATCCACTCGTTCGCCGCGGTGGCGACGGTCAATCCGGCGGAAAAGGCCAACCTGCTGTCGGCGAGTATCTCGGAGGCAATGAACTGCACGGCCTTCGGCCTCATCACGGCGGTACCGCTGCTGGTGCTGCATGCCTACCTGCAGTCGAAAACCATGGCGCTGAGTGACGGCCTGCAGACGGCAGCAATCCGGTTCCTGAACGCACTCGCCGCTCGTCAGGCGGCCCGGGCCGAGAGCCGGCTGGAACTGGTCAAACAGGCGCCGCAGGCGGCGTCGGCCTGAGGGTCACCCCATGCGCAGTTTCCTTTTCCCGATGCGTCGCGAACGCAAGCAGGCCGAGTTGCTGCTGGTGCCGATGATCGACATCTTCACCGTGCTGGTCAGCTTTCTGCTGATGACCGCGGTGTTCTCGCGCATCGCGGTCATGCAGATCGACCTGCCGAGTTCCGCGGCCGCAAAGCCCACGGAGCCGGCGTTCCGGCTCGAGGTCATTGTCCGGCAAGATGGCTTCGAACTCAGCGACGGCAAGCGGGTCATCAGCACCGTACCGAAGCTGAAGGGTGCATACGACCTGCTCAGCCTGACGGAGCACACGCTGCAGGTGAAGCGCGAGCACCCGACCTCCGAGGACGCGTCGGTGCTGGCGGAGCCCAAGGTTCCCTACGACGAGCTCATTCAGGCCATGGACGCCATCCGCAGCACGGAGGTGCCGGCGACAGATGCGCTGATCGCGGGCCAGGGCGCCGCGGGGGCGCAGACCGCCGCGGCCGGCGCCGAGCCCGTCAAGATTGCGCTGTTCACGAACATTGCTCTGGGAGATGCGCCATGAGGATGCTGGGTGCAGGGTTCTTTGCGTCGGCGGGCCAGCTGCGCGAGCGTGTCGATGCGCAACTGAACCTCATTCCGATGATCGACATCCTGTCGGTGCTGGTCGCATTCCTGCTGGTGTACTCCACCGATGTGGAGGTGCTGCAGAATTCCAAGGGCGTCAGCATTCCCCAGTCGCGCACCGACGTGCGCCCGAAGCAGTCGGTTGTCGTGATGGTCACGAAGGACGCCGTGTTAGTGCAGGGTGAGACGGTTGTGAGCCTCGCACAGGTGAGCGACCCGAAGGTGCAGCTGATCGAGCCCCTGCGCGCGGTGCTGCAGCGCCCGATCGCGGGTCTGGACGCGGCGGCGCGTGACGCCGCACTGACTTCCAAGGAGGTCACGGTCATGGCCGACAAGGATCTGCCCTACGAGGTTCTCAGGAAGGTCCTGGCGACCTGCTCGGCGGCAGCCTACGGCAAGATCTCACTCGCGGTGCTGCAGAAGGAGACGCCGGTCAGCAGGGGCAAGAGCCCCTAGCGGCGATTCGCACCGGCCACGGTGACCCATTCCCACCTCAAGGTAACGGCATGAATTCGGTAACAACGCAAGATCGGCAGATGCTGGAGGATCCACAGATGCCGAAGGATCAACAGGCCCCCGACGGTCAGGCCGCTGACGGTCAGGAGCAGAAGGACCAGCAGGCGCTGCTCGCGGAACTCGGCGAGAAGCAGGAGCGGCTCGACGCCCTGGCAGGGGAGCTGCGGTCGCTCGATGCGACGCTTGAGGCCCTGGCGAGCGAGCGCAACCAGCACCGCCTGCTGCACCAGGCCTGCGACGCCCTGGGCGAGCTGGGCAAAGTCGGTGGCGCGCAGTTGTTCTGGGGTGCTGCCGAGGCAGTGGCGACCGGAGAGGCCCTGCTGCGCCGAGTGTCGGAGCGTGTCACGGCGTTCGAGAGCCACGTGGGGGATCTTGAGGCAGCCCGCCGGACTACCCGTGAGCGGATCGACACCGAGCAGTACGGGCTGGGTCTGATCGAGGACGAGCTCTTCGAAGCGCAGGACGATGAGGAGCGGCTGCGGCAGGAGTGGCTCGTCGAGCGGGAGATCAGCGGGCTTCATTCCCGCCCGCTCACCATGCCCTGGACCTGGGGTGGAGAGGACGACCGGCGCTTCCAGAAATCGTTGCTGGGGGCACTGGCGGTCTGCCTGCTTCTTGCGCTGGCCGTTTTCCTGATCCGTCTGCCCGAGCAGCGGACGCTGGAAGCTGCGGTCCTGGAGCAGGTTCTGCACATCACCATGGCGCTGCCGCGGCCGCCGCCGCCGCGCGTGCTGCCGCCGCCACCGCCACCGAAGCCGATCGTGCAGAAAACCGTGGTCAATCCGACCCCACAGAAGTCGCAGCAGCCCCCAACCGAGGAGCCGGTCAAGCCGACAGTAGAGGAGCCGAAGCCGGCCGGGCTGCTGGCGTTCAAGCAACGACTCTCCGCCCTGGCCCAGGCACAGGTCGATCCTGCACTCGGCGCCCAGGCGCAAATCAACAACGCCGACAGCTCCTCAGGGTCACCGCAGCGCTCCATGCTGACCACCACCGCTCCGGGAAGCAGCGGCGGGATCAACCTGGCCGCCGTCAGCCGTGGCTTCGGAGCGGGCGGCGGGGCTGAGCGTGGCGCCATTCACGGCGGCGGTCTGACACACGCCACCAGCGGCATCGACTCGGGGACGGCGGCGAGCCGCCCGGTGAGCGGCGGCCCGGGGCCGGGACGCACCGACGAG
>WNFL01053934.1_pt1 | contig 18116 bp, 17 predicted proteins | sample 5400361 | NCBI WGS metagenome assembly WNFL01 (sample SAMN13153351, study PRJNA577476) | soil metagenome | isolation source: 40 cm soil on Douglas fir-dominated hillslope | place: USA:California | collected 2013-09-17
GAAATCCGGCGAAGAGCCGAAAAAGAAGGGCGATGCGCTCGACAATTACTGCGTCAACCTCAACAAGAAGGCGCGCGAGGGCAAGATCGATCCGCTGATCGGTCGCGAGGCGGAGATCAACCGCACCATTCAGGTGCTATGCCGGCGCCAGAAGAACAATCCGCTGTTCGTCGGCGACCCGGGCGTCGGCAAGACCGCGATTGCTGAAGGTCTCGCGCGCCGTATCGTCCATGGCGAAGTGCCGGACGTGCTCAAGAACTCCACAGTGTTTGCGCTCGACATGGGCACCCTCCTGGCCGGCACCCGTTATCGCGGTGACTTCGAGGAGCGCCTCAAACAGGTCATCAAGGAGATTGAGGCCTATCCGGGCGCGATCATGTTCATCGACGAGATTCACACCGTGATCGGCGCCGGCGCGACCTCCGGCGGCGCGATGGATGCCTCCAATCTCTTAAAGCCCGCACTTGCCGCCGGAACGGTGCGCTGCATCGGTTCCACCACCTACAAGGAATACCGCCAGTATTTCGAGAAGGACCGCGCCCTGGTGCGCCGCTTCCAGAAGATCGACGTGAACGAGCCGAGCGTGCTGGACGCGATCGAGATCATGAAGGGCCTCAAGCCGTATTTCGAGGATTATCACAAGCTCAAATACACCAACGAGGCCATCAAGGCGGCGGTGGAGCTGTCGGCGCGCTATATCCACGACCGCAAGCTGCCCGACAAGGCGATCGACGTGATCGACGAGTCCGGCGCCGCCCAGATGCTGCTGCCGGAAAGCCGGCGCAAAAAGACGATCGGCCTCAAGGAGATCGAGACCACCATCGCCACCATGGCGCGAATTCCGCCCAAGACGGTGTCGAAGGACGATGCCGAGGTGCTGGCGCATCTGAAGGAAACCTTGCAGCGCGTCGTCTATGGCCAGGACAAGCCGATCGAAGCCCTGTCGGCCTCGATCAAGCTCGCCCGCGCCGGCCTGCGGGAACCCGAAAAGCCGATCGGCTGCTACCTGTTCTCCGGCCCGACCGGCGTCGGCAAGACCGAGGTGGCAAAGCAGCTGGCGGCGTCGCTCGGCGTGCAGCTCATCCGCTTCGACATGTCGGAATACATGGAGCGGCACACGGTTTCGCGCCTCATCGGCGCACCGCCCGGCTATGTCGGGTTCGACCAGGGCGGCCTGTTGACCGACGGCGTCGACCAGCATCCGCACTGCGTGCTCCTGCTCGACGAAATCGAGAAGGCGCACCCCGACCTGTTCAACGTGCTCCTGCAGATCATGGATCACGGCAAGCTCACCGACCACAACGGCAAGCAGGTCGATTTCCGCAACGTCATCCTGATCATGACCACGAATGCGGGCGCTCACGACCTCGCCAAGGCCGCCTATGGCTTCACCCGCACCAAGCGCGAGGGCGACGACGTCGAGGCGATCAACCGCCTGTTCGCGCCCGAGTTCCGCAACCGGCTCGATTCCATCATCACGTTCAACCATCTCACCCCCGAAATCATCGCCAAGGTGGTGGAGAAGTTCGTGCTTCAGCTCGAGGCCCAGCTCGCCGACCGCGACGTCACCATCGAACTGTCCGAGGAGGCGGCCAAGTGGCTGATCGAGCGGGGCTACGACCAGCAGATGGGGGCGCGGCCGATGGCCCGCGTGATCCAGGAGCACATCAAGAAGCCGCTCGCCGACGAGGTGCTGTTCGGCAAACTCAAGAATGGCGGCCATGTGCGGGTCGTGGTGATCAAGGAAGAGAGCGGCGAAGGCGACGCCGGCGATAAGGCGGCTCAGGACGAGCTCGGCTTTGAGTTTCTTGAGGGCCCGGTGGTCCCGAAGCCGGAGAAGATCCCGCCCGTCCGCCCGAAGAGCAAGCGCCGCGGCGGCGGGGGTGGTGGAGGCGGTGGCGGCGGGGGTGGAGGGAAGCAGCGCGCCAAGCCGCCCGGCCCGCGCGGTGACGGCGGGGCGACGCCGCCGAGCCGCGGGTCGGTGCCGAAGATCCCGCTGGTGAGGGTGTAGGTTTTCGATCGCGACCGCGGGTAGCCCGGATCCCGGATAGAGCGCGGAGTTGACCGCGCGTCATCTGGGGCCGGGCTTTCCAGTGGAGAGGGAGATCCCGGATTGGGCCATATCGCGTCGAAGACGCGTGTAAACTCGCTTGAGGGGCTATGCCCCTGGACACCGGAGATAAGTAGAAGAAAATTTAGGGGGTAAGCGTCCTCGCTGGACGAAAACCCAGGTAGTCGATGCGGTTCGCGGTGGATTTCCAGCTGCGCTGGGCCGCGCGTAGGACGCTCGGAACGTTGCTCCAGGCACCTCCACGGACCACACGGTCGCTTGATTGTTTGCCACGCTGGCTAGCTCTTTTCGGATGCCAAGCCGAGCCGTCGATTGGTGCACCTTTGTAATTGTCGTGCCAAGTATCTTCGCACCACTCCCAGACATTGCCATGAACATTGTAGAGCCCCCATGGATTGGGCTCGAAACTGCCCACCGGTACGGTGCCCTGGCGAAATTTGCCTTTCCTTCCGCCGCCCTCGTAGACATAGTTGCCATCGTAGACATAGTTGCCATCGTAGTTGGCCAGCGTCGGCGTGATGGATGAGCCCCACCAGAACGCAGTCGCGGTGCCGGCACGGGCCGCGTATTCCCACTCCGCCTCGGTTAGCAGACGGTAGGGACGGCCCGCGACCTCGGCCAGCCAGGACGCGTAGGCCTTGGCATCGTCCCAGCTCACGCAAACGACCGGATGGCTGTCGCCCTGCCTGAAACCCGGATTGCGCCAACCCGCGTCCATCTTGTGGCTTGTGGCCTTGATGAATGCGGCGAACTGACCGCGCGTCACGGCGTGCCGGCCGACCGCAAACGGCAGCGCAAACGTCACTTCATGCTGCGGACCTTCGCTGGTAAGCCTCTCGTCATCCGGCGATCCCATCATGAATTTCCCGGCGGGGACGACGACCATTTCGGGGCCGCCCTCAAGGTCCCAAAACACCTCTGAACTGCTACGGCCGGCGCCGGGCTTGATCCAACGGACCTCCTCGCGGGCCGGTGGAAAGACGGGAATCTTGATGCGGCCTTCGGCACGCATCCGATCTTCGTTATTTTTTGCGCGCCGTTGCTCAAGCCGTGCCCCGACAACTATCAACATATCGCAAGTTTTCTTGAACTCTTCGAAGAGATGCGTCGTTGAATTTCGCTTAAATTCTTCCCACCGCTCGTAGCCCATTTGAGCGATGTCCGCGCCCAGCTTTAGATTCGTGGCGGTGTCGTTGATCAGCTGCGGATAATCTTTGAGCGCGTGAACTATCCTCCGATACAAGTTCACAAAAATTTTCTGCATCTGCAGCTCGACGCGGGCGAGGCGGTTCAGGCCGACGGCGTCGTTGATTTCGCGCTTGAGAGTCTCGGCGCGCCGTGAACTTGGGTTGGTGGTGGCCTCGACGGTAGCTTTTGCTTCAGAGAGTTTCGCTTCGAGCTGGGCCGATCTGGCAACGGCACCATCGGTAACCTCGCCGAACGGGGGGACCGCCGCCTCTGGCTGCGACTCGTCGGCTGGCTCCTCGGCCGCAAGTCGTCGGTATTCGTCAAGTGCGGTCGTCACCGAGGCAATCAGGCTGGTCAGTCTTTGATCGATCAAAGCGCCCCGCAGCACCGGCGGGGGGAGATCGCCCCAGGAAGTATCCAACTCCTCGCTCAGCACGTGCACGCGCCGGATGGCCGGCAACCGGTTACGGGCATATTCGAGCGCGGCGCGACTGCCCTCGGCCGTGCCGTCAGGCAATTGCGCAAGTGAGCGGCATATATCGATGAGCTGGCTCTTGGGAAAATCCCGCGGCAGATCGAAGTTAAGCGGCTTCGTCAGCGACTCGTTGAGCGCAATGGCGTCGCGCGCGACCTCGCGAAGTTCGCGCATAAACCCTTCGTCGGGAGCATCTTGGCTGAGAGGCATGAAATCACTTTGGGGCTATTCACGGAATGCAAAGTTGTTATGCAGGCGGTTCTAGTTCACAGCGAGATGCAACTCAAGGGTGGGGCTTAAGCCTGCGCATGCCGTTCACCCTGATCGAAACGCGCGCTACGACTCCGTCCGCGCACTTCCCTTCGCCTCCTCCATAAGCCATGCGGCGAACTGCCGGACGTGCGGCTTTGCGGCGCCGTGCTCGGATTCGATGATGAAATACGCGCGCGATCCCACCAGTGACTTTCGGAACGGCGCCACCAGCGCGCCCGACTGGATGAGGTCGTTGACCAGCGGCTGGCGGCCGAGCGCCACGCCTTGCCCGCTGATCGCGGCCTGGATCATCTGCTCGTATTGGCTGAAGTGCAGCGCTCCAGGTGCCCCAATCCAGGAATTGCGCGTCCAGGAATTGCGTGCCCGCATAGTCGAAATGCAAGAGGACGTGATGCTTGAGATCGTGGGGCCGCTTGAGCGGGCGCGACCGGTCGCGCAGCAATGAGGGGCTGCACACCACGACGACCTCTTCACCGAACAACCGGATGGCCCGCTCCGGCACGTCCTCGGGCCGGCAATAGCGGATGGCGAGGTCGACGAGACTGCGCTCCAGATTGATCACCGTGGTGGTTGCCGAGATGCGCACGTCGACATCGGGATGAAGGCTGGTGAACCGCTGCAGCCGCGGTATCAGCCACAGCGAGGCGAACCCGGTCGTGGTCGTGAGCGAGAGCTGGCGGCTGCGGCCGGACGCGCGCAACTGGTCGGTGGCGGCCTGCAGGCGCTCAAGCACATCGGTGGCAACGCGGTAGAGCGCGTGGCCGCTTTCGGTCAGCGCCAGCGCGCGCTGCTGCCGCTCGAACAGCGTCACGCCCAGGTGGTCCTCCAGCGCCTTGACCTGCCGGCTGACGGCGGACTGGGTGATGAAGAGCTCCTCGGCCGCCTTGGTGAAGCTTAAGTTGCGCGCTGCGGCCTCGAAGCCCTGGAGCGCCTGTTTGGCATTCGCAGAACTCATGACTGGCCTGAGAAACGTTCGTTTGAACCTCACCGCGGCGCGGTGCATCTACCTGCCTGTAGCGCGCGTCGAGCGTCGCCGAAACGCGGGAAAGGCGTTGCCCTATAAGGAAGGGCAGTCCCGGGTTTCGCTTGCGCCCGGCCCGGGCTACGCGCGGGAGTCCATCGATGGGGCCCATGCGCCATACTCATGCGAGGAAGGCCACCATGACAAGACTTTTTGTCGATAGCTCCGTTCGCCTCAACAGCGGCGAACTGCTTGATATCGACGGCGGCGAGGGGTTCACGGTCGAGTGTCTCGAAGGCGCCGTCTGGATTACGCAATCGAACGATCCCCGCGACATCGTGCTGAAGGCCGGACAATCCTTTGTGCTCGACAAGCCGGGCCTTGCACTTGTGTGCGCGGCCGACGGTCCCGCCACGGTGGCGGTCGCGGTCTCGCTACGGCTCTTGCCCCGCGCGCAGTCGCGGCCGCGAAACTCCCCGCGCATCCGGCTTGCGGCCTAGCGGATTTCGGGTGGTTGGAAACTGCATGGAGCATGTAGGGTGGGCAAAGTCGCGCGAGGTCGGTGGCTCTCTCATCGACTGCGGCAGGTGACTTTGCCCACCCTACGGTGGCTTGCCGCATGATCGACCAAACTGATTGGCCAGGAATTGCGCGATGAACTCCCTGAGCAGCGTTGAGCCACCGGGTCCGGCCTTTGGCCGGCCCGATGATAAACTCCGCACACCGACCGACGTGTTCCGCCTGCCGGGCAGCGAGTGCGTGATGGTGCGCGCGATCAACCCGCAAGATGCGGACCGCTTGCAGGCGTACATGCGCAATCTGTCTGGGCCAACGCGCCGCAACCGATTTCTCGGTGCGGTCAGCGAATTGACGCCGAAGGAACTCGAACGCCTCACGCACATGGGCGGTCCGGGCGAATTGGCGATGATCGCCTTCGGCCGCGTGGGCGGCGAGACGGCCATGATCGCCGAGGCGATCATGGCGATTGCGCCGGAAAGTCAGCGCTGCGAAATCGCCCTGTCGGTCACAGACGCGTGGCAGCGCAAGGGCCTCGGCACGCTGCTGCTTTCGCATATGGAATGCCGCGCGAGGCTGCTCGGCGTCCGCTACCTTGTTGGCGACGTGATGCGAACCAACGACGCCATGAAGGGCCTCGCCCGCAAGGCGGGCTTCGCCATCCGCGGCCCCTTCAGGGACGCGCGGCTCGTAGAGATTGTCAAGGATCTTTCGTCACCGCCGACCGGGCTGCCATGCCGCGAGCAATTCTCCGCGCTGCAGTTGATTGCGGCTTGAGGCGACAGCTAAGGCAGATTGCAGTCAGGTTGAAGCGCGCGCAGTCTTTCCCCGGGTCGTGGCCGGCCACTCCGATTATCTTTGCTCCGTGCCTTCGGGATCGGGGTCGCCGGGACAAGCCCGGCGACGACGCCGACGTATGCCGACACGAAATTGCCACCGGGTTTTGGCACATTTGCCACAGGACAACCATAGTGGCTGTTCGCAGCAGTGGAGCATCTGCAATGTGCGACTACAGTCTGCAATTCGTTGCATCTCGACCCGCAATGGTCGGAGACGAACTGGTGTCGACGAAATTTACGAACGCCATCACTGGCGGTTTTGCCGCGGTCGGAGAACCAGACGTTGCCGTGTGCCTGCTTCCCGGCACCGAGGTCGCGTTTGAGAAAGAGGTGGAATACGAGCATGGTTTCTTCCCGAGCCTGAAGCGCGCGAAAAAGGTTGGGGAGAAAGTGGCGCGCTTCCGGCAAGTCAACACCGATGAGCCGCACGTGCATCACGATGCGCTCGAGTTCCCTGACGGGCAGATTGTGCTCGTCACCAGGCTGTGCGAGGGGCAGCACGCAATTGTGCTGCAATTGCCGGCCGCTCCGCGCACGCCAGACGTGGAGGACCAGAAGCGCGTTGCGATCGTCGCGTGAGCGGTCGCAAGACCGGAGTCTGGTGGGAGAGATCGCCGCCGCCGTGCAGGATGGGTTGAGCCACCAGGTCAACCCATCCTACGCATTCGCTGCACGCCAGGAGCTTAGAGCAATGACAACGAGGCGCATCGCAATCGCGGCAACTGTCCTGGCTCTCGCGCTCCAGGCCGCGCAAGCCCAATCTGCGCTGCACATCGCGCGCCAAGGCAGCCTGGAGGCCGGCGGCCGAGTCATCGACTGCCCGACCAATGACGGCGGTGACCCGAACAGCAAGCGCTTCCCGCCCGGGCACGTGGTCGTCGACAATGTCTATGCGACCTATCAGTATCCCGTCGAGCAGCGCTCGCCCTACCCAATCCTCTTCAATTCCGGGGGCGGCCACACGGCGCGGGTGTACGACACGACACCCGACGGGCGCGAGGGGTGGCTGACGTTGTTTTTGCGCGAAGGCTTCGCCACCTATGGGGTCGACCGGGTCAACACCGGCCGCTCCGGCACCGACATCTGCAAAATCAATGCGGTGCGGCTCGGCCGCGCTCCAGTGTCCGAACTGCCGGCGATCAATCGTTATGCCTTCGAGTCGTCGTGGGTCACGTTTCGCTGGGGGCCGCGCTTCGGCGAGCCTTACCCGGATACGCAATTTCCCATCGCGGCGGCAGACACCTACTATCCGCAAACCGTGAGCACTTACCGCGATCCCGACGAGACCCGAAAGACCGTGACGGCGCTCGCCGCCCTCATCGACAAGGTCGGCCCGGCGGTGTTGCAGACGTGGTCATCTTCAGGATTGCTCGGCTATCTCACCGCAGCCGAGCGCCCCGAACTGGTCAAGGGCATCCTTGCGGTCGAGACCTCGGTCGACGCCTTTGACAGAATTCCGCGCGATAAGCTTGCGGCGCTCGCACGCGTGCCGATCCTCATCGTGATCGGCGACCGCGCCGAGGATCGCGTCGTCGCCTCGCGCGCATTCGAGAAAACCTTCAAGGCCGCCGGCGGCGATATCACCATCGATGTCCTCCCCGAGGCCGGCATTAAGGGCAACGGCCATACGCTCATGCTTGAGAAGAACAACAAAGACATCATGCTGCGCATGATCGCGTGGCTCGAAGGTCATGTGCTGAACCGAAAGGACCGTCGGGCGCAATAAGCGCAGCGCATTGCGCCGTTTCCGGCGCGTAAGGAGGCGCGACATTCGACTGCGACTTCGGCGAGCGCATTGAGATGGACCGGCGCAATGCGCTACGCTTATTGCGCCCTACGGGCTGGGTCCTTCGCATCTGGAGACGCACAATGAACGAGCAAAGCCGTTTCCCGTCGCGCCGGCGTGTCGTTGTGGCCGGAGCATACGCGAGTCTTGCGTTCACCGTCGGCGACGCCTGGGCTCAGCCTGACGTCGCCCCGACGCCGGCGTGCCACGACGGCGACGAGCCAACTCTCCCTGAGACTGAAGGGCCGTTCTTCAAGCCGAAGTCGCCGCGGCGCAGCGATCTGCGCGAGGGAGGCATCGCGGGCCGCCCGGTCGAGCTTTCGGGCGTGGTACTCACCCGCGCGTGCCGCCCGGTCGCAAATGCGCTGGTTGACCTGTGGCATGCCGACGCCGGCGGCGAATACGACAACAAGGGCTTCCGTCTGCGCGGCCACGTCTTCACCGACGCACAGGGGCGCTACGCCTTCCGCACCATCATGCCGGGCCTCTATCCCGGGCGCACGCGCCACTATCACGTCAAGGTCCAGGCGCCGAAGCGGCCGGTGCTGACGACCCAATTCTATTTTCCGGATGAGCCGCAAAATCGCGCTGACGAGTTCTTTCATCGCGAACTCGTGATGCAGGTCGCCGCCGCAGACGATGCGCTGCGGGCGCGGTTTGATGTGGTGCTGGCGATGAGGTAGCCGCGACCTGTAGGGCGCAATAAGCGGGAGCGCATTGCGCCGTTCCGGTACGAAAGACGGGTGATGCTCGACCGCGACTTCGGCGAGCGTGTTGAGACGAACCGGCGCAATGCGCTCCCGCTTATTGCGCCCTACGGGGTCAACTCAGGCTACGCGCCCACGGCGCCGCGAGAGGCTCAACGCAGCCAGTTCTCGACCGCAAGCGCCTTGATGCGCGCGAACTCGCGTTCGTTGTCGGTCACGAGCGTGCAACGCAGCGCCAACGCATGGGCGGCAACAAACAAGTCGTTTGCCCCGATGGGTTGGCCGATTTCTTCCAGGCGCGCTCTCAGCGCGCCATAAACGACATCCGCCGGCTGATCGAAGGGGAGCACCTCGATGGCGCGGAGCACGCTTTCAAGCTGCTCCTCGATCTGCGGCGATGCTTTGCGCGCTGCCGCGCTGCGCAGTTCTGCCGCCACGATGATGCTGGTGCAGACGCGCGTTTCGCCAACCTCGGCGATCCGCGCTGCAATACGGCCGTGCGGATGGCGCACCAAATCCGACACGATGTTCGTGTCGAGCATGAACCGCACGCCCCCTCCCTACCCTCCCCCGCTTGCGGGGGAGGGTAGGGAGGGGGCTGGCTCCGCCGGTCGGTCTTCGATCGGCGGAAAATCCTCCTCCAGGGTCGTAAGCGATGCCAGGACAGCCAGCAGCGATTTCGGCGGTGCCGGCTCGATGATGAGGCGCCGACCTTCCCGGCGGATCGTCGCATCCGCACCGGGCAGCTCGAACTCGCGCGGAATCCTCACTGCCTGATTGCGTCCGTTCTTGAAAAGCTTGACGCGCCGCTCAGCCATTCCGCGAAAGGCCCCTGCCTGAAGCATATGCCAAACGGCAACGTCAAAAAAAGGCGTGCCAAGACATATGCCCGAGCATAGGCTAGCTACGCCGGCGGGCACCGTCAACTGGATGCTGCGATCCCTTCAGATCGGCTAAGGACGCGTCGGGAAATAATCGCATCACTGCATGTCATCGCCCGCGAAAGCGGGCGATCCAGTAACCACCTGATTCGCCAGGGGTTATTGGATGCCCCGCTTTCACCCGAAGTCGGCCTTGGCCGACTTCGGCAGCTATGAGGCGAGCGAAATCGGAAACATCCGATTTCGCGGGGCATGACACGGCTATGATTCACCTAATCACGGACAAGACTGGGCGCTTACAGCAACCCCAGGCTCCGCAGCTCGCGTCGCAAATCTTCCGGCATGTCGCGGGCACCTGGTGCGGCGCGGTCGAGGTCACGCGGGGCGTCGCCCGGGACGAGATAGCGCCACCCCTGGAACGCGCGGTACGGCCGCGGCTCGACCGGCACGGGCTTGCAATCAAGCACGATGTGGCAGCGGCCGATGCCCTCTTTGTCGACGAATGGGCGGATGTCGAGGATCCGCTCCCGGCACATGATCTGTCCGCGAATCACCCAATAGAGCGAGCCGCCGTCGAGGATCTCGGCCGCGCGCTTCGGCGCCATGCGGGTGGTATGGTTACGCTCGCGCCGGCGCGCGCCGGCCTTCCCGGCGGACTTGCGGCGCGCCTTGAGCTTTTCGTTGATCCAGTCCTCAAGGTCGCGGATGGAATCGCAGCCGACGCAAAGTTTGATGAGATGCAGCACCTCGCGACTCCGGGGGCTAGAGAGGTTTTGTAGCTTGGTATTTTCGTTTGTCAGTTGACATCGCGAATCTGGCGATTCAAGTTTTGCGATATCCACCGGACCCGTCTCGAAGCACGACAAGCCAAGTCCATCCGGGAAGCCGTAAGATCAGCTCTTGGGGAGGACGATCATGGGAGCGAAGCGTTTCCTTTTTACAAACAAAGGGATGTGTTTCGTAGTCGCCGTAATGGTCTTGTTTTCGACCGCTACGGCGTTTGCAGAAATCCGCATCGTCGCTCTTGGAGACAGCGGAATCCGAGGCAAGGGTGTCCCAGAAAGTCAGGCATACCCGGCTCAATTGGAAGCCGCGTTGAGGGCTAGAGGCCATCAAGTCACCGTGACGAACCAAGGCGTGAACGGCGACACGACGACAGGAGTCCTCGCGCGACTGGACGCCGCGGTTCCGCCGGGCACGAACATCGTCATCCTGAAGATCGGTATCAACGATCTGGTGAACCGTCACGTCTCTCCCGATACCATCGTCGCCAACAAACGAACAATCATCGAGCATCTCCGCGCGAAAGGCGCCGAAGTCTACCTGTTGGAAAACATGCAACAGGGCATCGCTGACCGAGCGGACCTGCACGTAGAGTCCTCGCACGTTCCCTACAGCACCAACTGGCATTTGACTCCGGCCGGATATGCGATTGTTGTTCGCAGAACGCTCCCGGCAATCGAAGCGCTCGTCCGGAAAGTAGAGAAACGTCGATAGTTGCGCCGCATAGGCCGAAATAACCGGGAAGGTGCGGCGCGTATCGGCTAGGGTCACGCGGGCTGCTCCCGAATGCTTGGCCAAGATCAACCCTTTCCCTCATCCGCCTCGATGCGCGCGAGGACAGCGCCTTCGACCGCCTGGCTGCCGGCCACGGCGGCCACTTCTCTCACGATGCCATCCATCGGCGCCGTCAGGCTGTGCTCCATCTTCATGGCCTCCATGAGAGCAATGCGGGCGCCCTTCTTCACTCGCTGGCCCAACTCGACGAACGTGGCGACGATCTTGCCGTTCATAGGCGCGCGCACAACGCCGTCGTCGCCAAAGTGGCGATCGTCCGCGGCGTCGTGACGCCGCAATGCCACATGAAACTGGCGAGCGCCGGCGACGACAACGGCGCCGCCGGCAACCTCGATCAGCTGACTGCGCGCCCGCGCGGTCCCAGGGTCGGGAGGGGACACGCCATCCACCGTGACTTCGGCGCCTCCCGGTCCCCAGGCGACCGTTGCCCGCCGCGCCGCGCCATCGACCAGAATATCGAGCGCGATCATGCGAGCAGGGTCGAGCGCGAAGCCGTCATCCGCCGACCACGGATCACGCCACGCGGCGAGCGACGGCGATTTGCGCGCCGATTCGACCCCGGCGATGCGCCTGCGCTCACGATCGATGAGAAGCGCGACCGCATCGGCAATCGCCAGCGCTTCTTCGTGCGGATCGATATACAGGAGTTCGCCAAGACGGCGGTCGATGAAGCCGGTATCGAAACGGCCGGCGCGAAACTCCGGGTGCTCTGCGAGCATCTTGAGAAACGGCGTATTGACCCGCGGACCGGCGATGACGAAATCGTGCAGCGCCGCCGCAAGACGCGCGAGCGCCCCGTTGCGCGTCGGCGCCTGCGCGATGAGTTTCGCAATCATCGGATCATAGTCCGGCGGCACCGCATCACCCGACGCGACGCCCGCATCGACCCTGATCCCCTCGCCGGCCGGCGGCTCGAACACGGCGATCCGGCCGGACGACGGCAGAAAGTGCCGCGCCGGATCTTCCGCATAGATTCGCGCCTCGACCGCATGGCCTGCGAGCGAAACCTCGGACTGCCGCAACGGCAGCTCTTCGCCGGCCGCGATGCGCAGCTGCCATTCGACGAGATCGAGCCCCGTGACCGCTTCGGTGACCGGATGCTCGACTTGCAGGCGGGTGTTCATTTCCATGAACCAGAAGCCGCCCGACCGCAGCCCCACCGAGCCGTCCGCGATGAACTCGACGGTGCCGGCGCCCACATAGCCGACGGCCCGCGCCGCCGCGACCGCGGCGGCGCCCATCTCGGCGCGCAAGGCCGCCGTCATCCCGGGCGCCGGCGCTTCCTCCATCACCTTTTGATGGCGGCGTTGCAGCGAACAGTCACGCTCGCCGAGGTGGATCACGTTGCCGTTGCGGTCCGCGAACACCTGGATCTCGATATGGCGCGGCGCCTCGACGTATTTCTCGATCAGCACCCGCGCATCGCCGAACGCTCCCATCGCCTCGCGCTGGGCGGCGGCAAGCCCCTCCTCGAATTCCGCGTGTTTGTCGACGCGGCGCATGCCGCGGCCGCCGCCTCCCGCCACCGCCTTGATGAGAACCGGATAGCCGATTTCGTAGGCCTTGCGCTTGAGAAAGGCTGCCGTTTGCTGGCCGCCGTGATAGCCCGGAACCACCGGCACGCCGGCCCGCTCCATGAGCGACTTGGCATGATCCTTAAGCGCCATGGCGCGAATGGCCGCCGGCGGCGGGCCGACAAACACCACCCCGGCTTTCGCGCACGCATCGGCGAATTGCGCATTCTCTGATAGAAAACCATAGCCCGGATGCACGCACTGCGCACCCGTCCGGCGGGCCGCGTCGATCAGCTTATCGATGGCGAGATAGCTCTCTGACGGCGGCGCCGGCCCGACCAGGACCGCCTCATCGCATACTCGCGTGTGGAGCGCACCGGCGTCGGCCTCCGAATATACCGCGATCGTGCGCATGCCGAGCCGTGCCGCCGTACGCGCAATACGAACCGCGATCTCGCCACGATTGGCGATCAGGACCGAAGAGAACATGGATATGCGATATCATCCGGGCGACGAAGAATATACGTCGCCGGACGTTTTCCACGGGGGGCCGTGGAAAACAGGCCCCGTAGCCCGGGTGGAGCGGGAGCGAAACCCGGGGGCAGCCTCGCCGCATTGATGGGCCGATCCCGGATTTTCGCTGCGCTCCATCCGGGCTACGCGTTCCTACTGCGGCAGCCCCGAGCCTGACGGGCGCGTCCCGGCACCATCGGTCGGCGCCTCCCCGACCGCAACAGGCGCTGCCGCATGCGAACCAGGCGGGCGCGAGCCGACCGCCGCCGCGGGAGTGCGTCCTTGCGGAGGACGGCGTGGCGGGACCGGAGTTGTGGCGGGACGGGGATTGCCGTCGCCGGATGGCGCCGCCGACGGCCCGTTTGGCGGACCCCTTGGGGCCGGCTGTTCAGGCGCCATGATGTTGACCGGCGGAATCGACTGGGACGACGGGAAATCATAACGCGGCGAGACCGTGAGCGGCGCCGGTGCGGGATGAGGCGGTTCGGCCGCCGCACCGTCTATCGCGACGCGCGACGGGTTGTTCCAAATCGCTGCAAATTTCGCCACCTGCTCGTCGAAGGTGTGGTCGCGCAAATTGGCGAGCACATGGCTGCGATCACTAAACCAGGGCAGGGCATCGCATTTGGCCGCCGTACAGCCGTGGCGCTGGGCGAGCACGTGCGCGACGATGCCGAAGCGATCGACCTCGAGAGCCGTGAGGAGCGGCGCGAGTTCCGACGCAGAGGTCGGCCCGCCCCGCCGTGCATAGTCGTTGCGGTCGACCAGCAACGCCAATTTCGCGGTGACGTAAGCCACCGCCGCAGAGACGGCTTCCGGACTAGCGAACACGGCTTTTTCGCACGCCGCCTCGACTGTTTCGCCGGCAAGCTCGTCAAGACAGGACAATGCCGAGCCAGGTGCGACCGCGCGCACCAACAGGGCCGCCAAGCGCTCATCGAGCAGCCGAAACTCGGCCGCCTGCTCCTGCCGCTCCATGCGTTGAAAGTAGAGCCAGCCGGCAGAAACCGCGATGGCCACAATCGCCACGCGAAACAGCACGTTCATCGAAGCCGCCACTCCCGCCCGGCCGATCGCCAATACGATGAACGCCAAAAAGAAGGCAGATACCGCTCCCGCCGCCCAAATCGGAATGGTCAAAGTTCCAGCCGCCGCATCGACTTCCAGCATGTTTCTGACCTTTCGCGTTCACCCCGCCCTCCCACCCTACCCATCCCTCGAAAGCGGTCAGGTTAGGGTGGGCGCGGTTCAACGGAGCCAATTAGTGTACCCCAGCCGCCCGGCGGCGGCTGCCGAATCACGACGGAACAACCTGGGACGCCACAACTCATAGCTCCACCGATAGCGGTGGGCCAGTGGACTGATTTGGCGGCTATGCAGGAATTCGCTAGTTTAATCCCGCTCACCCCGCTCAATCAAAGAAAACGCCCATGAACAACGAAAGTTCCGCTGCCGTTCCGCAATCCGGCGGTCCGGTCGACCCCGGCGAAATCGACGACCTTGTCGCCGCCAACCGCATACTCGCCGACCAGGGTGTCCTCGACGGCTACGGTCATGTGAGCATGCGCCACAGTGGCGCCGCCGATCGCTATTTTCTGTCGCGTTCGAAGTCTCCGGCAATCATTGTGGCCGAAGACATCATGGAATACGATCTCGATTCCAACCCGGTCGATCAGCAAGGCCGGCTCATGTACATCGAGCGCTACATCCATGGCGAAATTTACAAGTCGCGCCCCGATGTCAATGCGGTTGTCCACAGCCACTCGCCGACCGTCATCCCGTTCAGCGTCACCGCCGTCAAGCTGCGGCCGATTTGCCACATGTCGGCATTTCTCAAGCGCGATGTTCCGAACTTCGAGATCCGCGAGTGCGACGGCATGACAGACCTGTTGATCCGCAACGCCAAACACGGCGCGGGTCTCGCTCGCACCTTGGGCTTAAGCGACGTGGCTCTGATGCGCGGACACGGCAATGTCTGCGTCGGCCCCAACATCATGACGGCGGTCTACCGTGCCGTTTACACCGAGGTTAACGCCAGACTGCAAGCCCAGGCGATCGCCATCGGCGGGCCGATCAATTTCCTGGAGCCGGAAGAGTGCGAGTTGATCACCGGCCGGCGGGATACCAATTTCCAGCGCCCTTGGGCGATGTGGAAAAGTCGCATCAGCACCAGCATGTAGGGCGGGCAAAGGCGCATCGCGTTGCGCGGAGTTGTTGGCAGGGGGTCGTGCGCCTTTGCCCACGCTGTCCGACTTCGCCCCCCCACGGCGATTCGATATGACAGAAACGCGCTCTAAATGTTTAACACCTTCGACTTCACGAGCCATCCTGCCGCCAAGCCGCCGAGAGTCGGGAATATCAGGAACAACCACACCTGCGCGAGGGCGGTGCCACCCACAAAAACGGCGGGGCCGAGGCTGCGCGCCGGATTGACGGATAATCCCGTCACCATGATGAACGGGAAATGGAGCACCGCGAGAGTGAGCCCGATGGCAAGGCCTGCCACCGGCGTGGTGCCTTTTTCGCTGGTGGCGCCAAGGATGACGAGAGTGAACAGGAAGGTTGCGACGAACTCCGTCAGCGCCGCAGCAACCGCGCCAAAGCCTCCAAGATAGTCCGCGCCCCATCCATTCTGACCAAGACCGGTGCCTGCCACATCATAGCCGGCGATCTTGCCCTTCAGGATCAGCCACAGGATAAACGCGCCGACGATGCCGCCGATCAACTGCGCCACCACGTAGCCGATGGCCTCCTCGCTGCTGATTCGGCCTGCCGCCCACATCGCCGCCGTCACGGCCGGATTGATATGACAGCCCGAGACCGGCCCGATGGCGTAGGCCATCGCCATTACGGCAAGGCCGAACGCCAAAGCGACCGGCAGAATTCCAACCGGAAACGCGGAACCAAATCCTCCGACCGCAATCGCGCCGCAGCCCACCAGAATCAAGGTCGCGGTGCCGAGAAGTTCGCACAATCTCTTGTCGCTGAGATAATTCATCTCGTTCTCTCCCCAGAAGTCAGCCCTTTGTACCGCCAACGCAACATAGCGTGAGTCGCACGTCGTAATAAAATGCCATTTAACCCCGCCAACACGCATTTATTTGGCGCGCCTGGGATGGTTTCAAGGGCAACGGGGGAGATTGAAGAGGGTTCCCTGCGCTCGCCGCCGCCTTCGCCGGCGGAACTGGGACCGCGAACGTGCGTTTCACTCTAGCGGATCACCGGACTTGGAATCGAGGAAGCGGAGATTGCCGATGGCTACCAATCTCGTCTCGTACATGATGCAATTCCTGACGCCTGATATGATCGGGCGGATCGCTGGCGCGCTCGGGCTTAATCGGAACGATGCGCAATCTGGCGTAAGTGCCGTCGTGCCGGCGCTGCTCGCCGCATTCAGCGGGCTCGCCGACAAACCGGGCGGAGCGCAGAGCCTCGTCAATACGATCAAGCAGCAATCCGGTGTGCTGGACAACTTTGCCAGCATGATTGGCGGCAACAATCAATCGTCCTTCATCGAAAGAGGATCGTCACTGCTCACCTCATTGCTCGGCAGTCATGATCAGGCTGCGCTGACCGGGGCTATCGCCAGGTTTGCGGGTCTCGGACAAAACAAGGCCAGTTCACTGCTGGGCATGCTCGCGCCGGTCGTCATGGGCCTCATCGGCAGGCAGATCGGCACGCGCGGTGTCGATATCGGCAGCCTCACCAGCCTACTCGCCTCGCAGAAGGAGCAGGTCGCTCAGGCGTTGCCCAACGGCATGGGCGAATTGCTCGACAGGACCGGGCTCTCAAGCGGGCTCGAATCGGCAGCAGCCCAGTCGCGCAGGGCGACGACGGCGGCAACTGGACAATTCACGCAGTATACATCTCCCCCCCGCGAACGCGAACGCGCCGATCGTGACACAACATTCGGCATTCCAAACTGGGCCTATTGGGCGCTTCCCCTGCTCGCGCTTGGCGGACTCCTCTGGTATCTGCTCGGCAGGCCCGCTGAGCACGAGCGGGTGGCTCAGGAGCCTGCCCCTGCGGCCCAGAGCCAGAGCGTAACGGTCGGCGGCGTCGACATCAAGAACACGATCGGCGACAGCCTCAGTGACTTGCGCACGTCGCTTCAGGGCGTCACCGATGTCGCATCTGCCAGAGCCGCGCTGCCAAAGCTCGAGGCCGCCAGAACTCAGATCGACAGAGTCAGCAGCCTGGTTGGCCAGCTGACGCCGGATCAACGCAAAGTCGTTGCCGCGGCAATCGCCCCCGCGATGCCCGCGATCAACCGCCTCACCGACAAAGTTCTCGAAATCCCCGGCGTCGGCGACGTGCTGAGGCCGACCATCGATCCCGTGAAGACCAAGCTCGCGGATCTCTCGGGGCAACCCAGCACGGTCGGTTCCGGACGTTGACGACGTTTTAGCCGGGACCGGAGTTCGCTCAGATTGAATCATGCATTGGCGTCGTCGCCGGGCTTGCCCCGGCGACGACAATTTTGTCGGCACGGAGCAACTCTGGCGAAGACAAAGAGGGAAAAGATATCATACCAGCGCTATCACCCGGGCAAGGCCGCCGGTCGAATCCTTCACTTTGGCGGCACCTACGACCAGGGTTGCGCCCGCCTCCGGCACCTTGTGGAGATTGGCGACGTTTTCGAGGCCCCAGCGCCCCGACGGAAGCCATAGCTGATGGGTTTTGAAGTCCCGCGACGGCCCGTTGTCGAGCGACATGGTGTCGACCGCGATGCCGGTGACCCGCCGCTCCTTCATCAACCAGGCGGCCGCCTCGGGGGCGAAGCCCGGAAAATGCATGGTGCCGTTGACGTCGCG
>WNFL01404557.1_pt4 | contig 18112 bp, 12 predicted proteins | sample 5400361 | NCBI WGS metagenome assembly WNFL01 (sample SAMN13153351, study PRJNA577476) | soil metagenome | isolation source: 40 cm soil on Douglas fir-dominated hillslope | place: USA:California | collected 2013-09-17
GCCCCCCGCAGTAGTTTTGTACGCGGGCGCGGCGCCGGGATCGGTGGCGGGACTGACGCAGATCAACGTGATCGTGCCGCAGAATGTGACGCCGGGTCCGGCGGTTCCCATCAAGGTATTCTTCGGACCGTTCACTCAGAACGTGACGATCGCGGTGCAATAAGGAGAGTAGTAAGCCCGCTGGAAGCGGGCTCGCCGGCTGCCAGCCGGCCCCACAAACTCAAGCCGGCCCCGCAGGATCAAGCCAAGCCGGCGCGTTCGAGCAAAGCGCTCGGGTCGGGATCGCGGCCCATGAAGGACCGGTACAGCTCGGCCGGATCTTCGCTGTCGCCTCGCGCCAGGATTTTTTCGCGGAAATCGCGGCCCGCGGTTTCGCTGAACACGCCTTCTTTGCGGAAGCGCGTGAAAGCGTCGGCGTCCAGCACTTCGGCCCATTTGTAGGAGTAATATCCGGCGCCATACGCCACCGGGCTCGCGAACAAATGCGTGAAGCCCGCGATCATCGCGTAGTCGTCCGGCAGCGGCGCGGGCGCGAATCGAGCCAGATGCCGGCGCGTGTACTGAATGACGTCCTCGCCTTTCCATTCGCGATGCAGCGCCAGATCGACATATGCGAATCCAAGCTGGCGCATCTGCGCGTTCGCGGCGCGGAAGGTTTTCGCGCGCTTCATTTTCTGGAACAGATCTTCGGGAATCGCCGCGCCGGTTTCGAAATGGCGGGCCAGCAGATCCAGCGATTCTCGCTCCCAGCACCAGTTCTCCATGATCTGCGAAGGGAGCTCGACGAAATCCCACGCGACGCTGGTGCCGGCCAGGCTACGCACTTCCACGCGCGAGAGCAGGTGATGCAGAAGGTGTCCGAATTCGTGGAAAATCGTTTCCACTTCGCGATGCGTGAGAAGCGCGGGCTTGCCGTCCACCGGCGGAGTAAGGTTGCCGCAGATCAGACCCAGGTGCGGTTTGCCCTCCGGCGTGTTGCCCGTAATCAACGCATCCATCCAAGCGCCGCCGCGCTTGTTCTCGCGCGGAAACCAGTCGGCGTAAAACGAACCAAGGAACGCGCCACTCGAGCCGTCGTGAATCGCAAAGCTGCGCACGGCGGGATCCCACACTGGGACGCCCTGTTCTTCGGTCACGCGGATGCCGAAAATGCGGCCGAAGATCTGGAACATTCCTGCGGTGACGCGATCCAGCGGAAAGTACGGGCGCAGAGCTTCTTCGTCGAAATCGTACAATGCCGCGCGCTGTTTTTCGGACCAGTAGCCGACGTCCCAGGGATCCAAGGCGCGGCCTGCGAACGCGGCCAATTCCCGATTCTCTTCGACAAAGCGCTGCTCGGTCTTGGCGTGCAGGTTGTCGAGGAACTGTTGCGCACGCGTTCCGTTGTGCGCCATGCGATCGTCGAGGACGAGGTCGGAGAAATCGCGGAAGCCGAGCAACTGGGCTTTTTCCTTGCGCAGCGTGAGGATCTTGGCGGTCAGCGGGCGATTGTCGTAGGGCTCCGCTACGGCTCGCGTATTGTAGGCGCGCCAGATTTGTTGACGGATCGCGGCGTCGTCAAGATAGGTCATCACCGCCATGTAACTAGGCGCATGCAGCGTAAATCGCCACCCGGTTTGCGATTTCGATTCGGCGCTGGCGCGCGCGGCGGCGACCGCGGTGGGAGGCAGGCCGGCTAGCTTCGCTTCATCGGTCACCAGCAGCTCGAACTGGTTGGTCGAATCGAGCACGTGCTCGGAAAACTTGGTAGTGATCGCGGCCAGCTCGACGTCGATTTCCTTCAGGCGCGCTTTACCCGCCGGATCGAGTTCCGCGCCGTGACGCTTGAAGTTGTCGACAGTCTTGGTAAGAAAACGGCGCATCGTGCCGGTGAGCGCGCGCGCTTCGTCCGAGGCGGCGTAGCGCTGGACCGCCTTCCACAGGGCTTCATTGAGCGGCAGACCGGCGTAAAATGCGCTGACCTTGGGCTGTACTGCGTTGTACGCAGCGCGTAATTCTGGAGTCGTCGCGACCCCTTCCAGGTGACGGACCACGCTCATGGCATAATCCAGCCGTTCGGTCATCACGTCCAGGGCGTGCAGCGGACGATCGCTCGCGATGGTCTCCTCCAAGCGCTTGGCTGCGTCGGCCAGCAGCTCATCCACGGCCGGCTCGACGTGCTCGGCGCGGATTTGATCGAAGGGAACGCGAAAGGAAATTTCGAGCAGCGGATTCATTTTGATTTCAGGGTAGCAACAGGAAAACCACCACTGCACCGCAAAGTCCGAGCAGGATCAGCCCAGCCCCGAAGGCCAACACGGCATTGTTCAGGAGTCCGTACAGTCCCACCACCGCGGCCGCGGCATAGATTCCACCGACGACGCGCGCGGTGCGGCGTTGGTCGCAAAAAAAATAGGTAGAGAGCAGACCGACTGCGATGAATCCCAGCGCCCATTTGAACATCGCGGTGACGTGGATCGCGTCGATCATGGCCTGAGTGGTCGACATGAGCCTAAGGTCCAAGATGCGGAGGATCGCGAAGTTTTCAATGCCATCGAGCACCGCCGCGGCGACTCCGGCGAATGCGCCCGCAATGGCGATCAACCGCGCACCCGGACGCGCTCTCGCGAGCAGCACCGCAAAGACCAGGTACAGCGCGGCATAACCCGCGATGAATCCGAAATCCTCGTATTGCTTGATGCGCATCACTTCGCGATCCGGGCTGGGTGCTTCGCTGAGCACCGCGTCTACGTCGGCCAGATCGCGCGCCATCTGCAGCGCCAGCACGGGGTCGGGAATGCCATGCTGCGGCTGGGACGCATTGGTGAAGTGCGGTCGCGCGAACATCACCGCCAGCATGGCGATGCACCACAGCGCCAGCAGTCCTGCCGCAAGTTCCAATGAGCTACGCGAGCGCACGCGCGGCATCTTTGGCGAAATAGGTGAGGATAAAATCCGCGCCGGCGCGGCGGATCGACGTCAGGGACTCCATCATCGCCCGATCCAGATCCAGCCAGCCATTGCGCGCCGCGGCGACAATCATGCTGAACTCGCCCGAAACCTGATAGGCGCCCAGCGGCACCGGAAAGCGGTCGCGCGCCTGCCGAATCAGGTCGAGATATGGCATGGCCGGCTTGACCATCAGCATGTCGGCGCCCTCTTCCAGGTCGAGCTGCATTTCGTGCATCGCCTCGCGGCCGTTGGCGGGATCCATTTGGTAACTGCGGCGGTCGCCGAACTGCGGCGCGGATTCCGCGGCCTCGCGAAAGGGCCCGTAAAACACCGACGCGAACTTCGCGGCGTAGGAAAGAATGGGCGTGTTGATGAAGCCGTGATGATCCAGCGAATGACGAATCGCGGCCACGCGGCCGTCCATCATGTCGGACGGCGCAACGATGTCGGCTCCGGCGCGCGCGTGCGAAAGCGCGGCTTCGGCCAGCCAGGCCAGCGTCGCGTCATTGTCGACATAACCCGACGCGTCGATCTTTCCACAATGTCCGTGGCTGGTGTATTCGCAATTGCACACGTCGGTCATCAGCAGCAGATCCGGCGCGGCGTTTTTCACTGCACGCACCGCCCGCTGAACGATTCCGTTCTCGGCATAGCCCTCCGACGCGTTTTCGTCCTTGGTATCGGGGATGCCGAACAGAATCACGCCGCCGATTCCGAGCGAGCGCGCCGACTCGCACTCCTTCACCAGCTCGTCGATCGATAGCTGGAAGTTTCCGGGCATCGAGGAAATCTCCTTGCGGATTCCTTCGCCGGGAACGGTGAAGAGAGGCAGAACGAATTGCGACGGCTCCAGGTGCGTTTCGCGAACCAGATTTCGCATCGATTCGGAGATGCGCAGGCGACGCTTGCGATGAATGGGAAAAGACATTTGTTCAGAAGCGATCAGAGATGTTTCAAAAACCAGTCGGCAGCCGTGCCGGCCGCATCCTCGAACGATTTTCCGGTCAGCGCGTGCGCCGTGCCGGGAATCGAGTGAACGCTGTTCTCGCCCTTCAATTTCTTCGACGCTGCCACCGCGTTCTTTTCATTGTCGACCTTCGCGTCGTTGGCCGCCACTACGAATAGGACGGCGGTTGTCTGCGGGACCTGGTCGGTGAACCAGAACGGGTGATACTCGGCCAGCGCGAGCTTCGATTCCTGGGCCGACATTGCGGCGGCCGCAAGCGGCATCGCCGGAGCCTGACCGGTGCGGGCGAGTTTGATCATTTCCTGATCGGAGGCGGCGGAGGCGCGGGTAGTTTTCTTCAAAGCGTCGAGGCCTTCGATGACGGGAGTCTGCGCGACGGCGGATTTCACGCGCGCGTCGGTCGCGGCGACGACGATCGCGTGACCGCCCGACATGCCGGTTCCCCACACACCTATGCGTGCGCGATCCACGCCGGGTTCGCCCTGCAAGTAGGAAATCGCGTTGCGAATGTCGAGCACCTGATCGCGCGGGAGCAGCCGCTTGCGGCGGATGCGCACCTTGGCCGTGTGCTGCGAAAAGCGGAGGCGATCGTCGTAGCGGAGATTGTCGACCAGATAAACGTAGCCGCCGCTCTTGCCCCAGCCTCGATAGTCGATGGTCATCGCGACCAGTCCTTTCGCCGCGAATTGCGCGCCGTACCTTTCGATGGACGACGCGGCTTCGCCCCAGTCTGGTGCCAGCACAACGGCCGGTGTTTTCCCGCTCGGGGAGAAATCCTTCGGGAGAAAAACCTTCCCATGGCACTCGACGCCTTCACTGTGGAAAATTGCATCGCGCGGTTTGGGGGTGTCTTGTGCGACGGCCGCGTTTGCGGCGATCAGAAACGCGAGTGCGGTTTTCATCACGCGCCCCCTTTCGCGGATGCGCCGGCCGCCAGATATTTCACGAACCAGTCCGCAGCGAGCGTCGAGCCGACCTCGAACGCGATCCCGGAATAAACCTGGAAATGGGTCATGTAGGGGATCGTCACCACCTGCCAGGTCCCCTTGAAAGCCTTCGCGGCTTCGGGAGCGCCGGCGGCGGGGATCAGTTCGTCATGCTCGGCGATGACGGAGAGAATTTTGGTGCTCTCCGGAATGCGTTCGATCATCGAGCCGGCGCGCACTTCGCGATTCAGCTGGTTGCTGTACATGTCGATCTTGGTCCGGAAAGAGAATCCACCGTCGACCTCGGCGCCTTGTCCCGTGCGAGCGCGTTTGATCGCGTCGTCGACCATGTTGGTGGCGATGGGAACGGGTCCGCTTGCCGGGCGCGCTCCGGTCCCGGCGACTTGCGAGACCACTGCCTTGACGCGCGCGTCCTGGGCGGCGACGGCGATCACGACGCTGCCGGCGTTGCTGGTGCCCCAGATCCCGAGGCGCTCGGGATCGACGCCGGGCTCGCCTTGAAGGTAGGAAACGGCGGCGCGATAATCCTCGATCTCGTGAAAATTATTGAGGTCGGTGCGTTTGAGCTGCACGCGCGCCGTCTTATCCCACACCGCACGATCGTCAGTGGTCGTGTCGGGCTCAAGCAGCGAAACTTCGCTGCCGCTGAATCCATAACTGCGGTAGTCGATCGCCATGGCGACCAAGCCCCGTTCTGCGAAGCGCGCCGCGAATTTCTCGATGCCGATAGAGATCGCGTTGATGCCGTGACCCACGACGACTGCCGGCCAGCGCTTCGCGGTCGTAAATCCGCGGGGCAGGAAAAGTTTGCCATAGAGCGGCGCGCCGCCGTCGACGTAGAACGTGACCTGCCGCGTCGTCACGCCCTCGGGCAACTGATACGCCCAGTCCTGCGGGAGTGTGGCCGTGCGCTTCATGTCGGGATCTTTGGATTGCTTCTCGAGGTCGGCGCGGTGGCGTTCGATGATTTCGGTTGGGATTTGCGCGGTGGCGGGCGCAAGGGTGACGACGGTCAGGATCGCGGCATTCAGGATTACAAAAGGGAGTCCTGTGCGTGGCAGCATAGAAGCTAAGATGACACGAAAACCTACCGCTTGGTCGGTTGCGGTTATTCTCGCATTGGGTTGCGCCGCACTAGGAGAGTCCGTCAAACCGAAGGATGATCCCGCGACTGTAATTTGGAAATTGCTTCGGAAAGAGATCCAGAGCGAACGAGGTCCGAAGTATTTCGAAGAATCCGTGAGGGACCATGAGGTGCCAGGCTCTGTCTACCCATTCCACGGCCGCCTGATCGCGATGCGTCCAGCGAAGAATCCGAGGGAGGTCACTCTCGCGGTCGAAAAGCCGGAGACGCAAGACGCGATCCTCAAGCTCGAAATCCCGCTGCGGGGCACAATGCCAATCGGGAGCATTCTGAAATTTAACGGCGTCGTAACAGCTTACACGGCCGAGCCGTACTCGCTCACTTTCGCCGTGGACCCGAAGGAACTAGTGGGCTGGACCGGCGAGTGAAGGAACGCCTTCGCTTTGCGCTGCGCTCCAGCGGGCCAGCACGCCGGCGAGTTCTTCCAGCACCACCGGCTTCGAGATAAACGCATCCATACCAGCCGCAGCACATTGAGCCCGGGCTTCGCGAGTCGCCTGCGCGGTCATGGCCACGATCGTCACGGGGCGGCCTGAATCCTCGCGGCGTCGAATCGCTTCGGTGGCCTGGTAGCCGTTCATCTCGGGCATCTGGCAATCCATGAAGATCAAGTCGTAGGGACGTCGTTCGACCATCTGGATCGCCTCCCGTCCATTGGACGCGATATCCGCGCGGATCCCTAACTTTTCCAGCATGCGGGAAGCGACCTTCTGGTTCACCGTATTGTCCTCGGCAATCAGCACGCGAATAGGCAAGCCGGCGAATCGGCCGCTCAGCGCGGCGGGTCTGGTTGCGCGGGGAAGCTGGCGGGGCTCGGGCTGGAACTGTTTGCGGCGCGACCACGCCCCAACCAGTGTGCTCGAAAGTTGCGAGTGCCGCACCGGTTTGACCAGGCAAGCGTCGATCCCGGCGCCCTCGAACTGGCGGATTTCTCTCCAATGACCCACCGACGTGAGCATCACGATCACGGTGTCGCGCACCTCCGGGTCGGCTTTGATCGCGGCAGCCAGTGCGGCGCCGTCCAATCCGGGCATCTGGTAATCGGCGATGACAATCCGGTACGGATCGCCGCTGCGGTGTGCCGCGCGAATGGCTTCGAGCGCCTCTTCCCCCGATGCGTAGCTGCCGTTGCGCATTCCGAGACTTGAAATCTGTTCGTGCACCACCCGCCGATTCACCTCATTGTCGTCGACGATAAGCGCGCGCAGTCCCTGCAGCTCGGTGATGGGGACCACGGCGACGCCGGGCTGGGTGTCGGCGGCGAGCGGTAGTGTGAACCAAAACGTGGAGCCTTCGCCCGCCCGGCTCTTCAAGCCAATCGATCCGCCCATCAGCTCGACCAGTTGCCGTGAGATCGCGAGGCCCAGTCCCGTGCCGCCGTATTTGCGGGTGGTCGACGAATCGGCTTGCATGAATTTCTCGAACAGCGTCGCCGCGACCTCATCCGGGATTCCAATGCCGGTGTCACGCACCGAGATTCGGAGCCGCGAGTTTGTTTCCTGACCTGTGACTTCTTCATTGACTGCGATCAGCACGTGCCCGGCGTGGGTGAATTTCACGGCATTGCCCACCAGGTTGGTGACCACCTGGCGAATGCGGCCGGCGTCGCCCAGAAAGCGTGATCCGATCGCAGCCGGATACTGAACGATCAGGTCGATGCCTTGCTCCTCGGCGCGGGGCGCCAGCATTTCGGCGACTTCTTCGATTACCAGCCTTAGGTCGAAGGGGAAGGTGTCGATGCTCAGCTTGCCGGCTTCGATCTTCGAGAAATCCAGAATGTCGTTGATCACGGTGAGCAGCGCTTCGCTGGAAGTGCGGACGGTTTCCGCGTAGTCGCGCTGTTCGGGCGAAAGATCGGTTTCGAGCAGCAGGCCGGTCATTCCGATCAGGCCGTTCATGGGTGTGCGGATTTCGTGACTCATGTTTGCCAGGAAATCGCTCTTGGCGTGGTTGGCAGCCTCGGCGTCGGCCTTGGCTTTGGCTAGCTCCTGCTCCTGCAATTTTCGCGCGGTGCAATCGCGGAGTACACTGACGAAACACAACGGATTTCCCTGCGAGTCGCGCTTCAGCGCCAGCGTCTGTTCCACAAATCGTCCCGGCGCAAACTCAAACTCCATCGCCTTGACCGGCTCGCCGGTCTGGTACACGCGCTGAAACACCTCCCGCAACTTCGCGCTGCGCTCGGGATCGAAAAACTGTTTGTAGCTGGCCCCCAGGACCTCTTGGCGGGTGCGCTTGAACATGCGGCAATAAGCGTCGTTCACGCACAGATATTTTCCTCGCACGTCGACCTCGCAGTAGCCGTCCTCGATGTTGTCGAGAATGGTCTGGTAGCGCTCTTCGCTGGTGCGAAGAGCCGCTTCGAGCTCGCGAATGCGATCTGCGGCCGCGTCAATCGGAGTCGCATCCATGGTGCTGGTGCGGTGTGAGTCGGGTCATTGGTCTTATCGGCCGGACGCGGGAGCCGCTTTAGGGTGAATGCTTTAGGGGGCTATCATAAGAGGCTCATGAGCGACGACAAAGCCCGGCATAATATCGATCTGCAGAACCTGTTTTCGATTCGTGGAAAGGTCGCGCTGGTTACGGGAGGATCGCGCGGCATCGGGCGCATGATCACGGAAGGATTCCTGAAATCGGGCGCGAAAGTATATATCTCCTCGCGCAAGAAAGAAGCCTGCGACGCGGCGGCACGTGAACTGAGCGCGTTTGGAACCTGCGTCTCCATCCCCGCCGACGTTTCGACCACCGAGGGTTGCCGGGACCTGGCCAAGGAGATCGCCGCGCGCGAAGCCAAGCTCGACATTCTGGTGAACAACGCAGGCGCGGCCTGGGGCGCAAAGATCGAAGAATTTCCGGAGAGCGGTTTCGACAAGGTGATGGACACCAACGTGAAGGCGATCTTCTTCCTGACGCGTAATCTGCTGCCGCTGCTCGAGAAGGCTGCTGCGCCGGACGCCCCCGCGCGCGTCATCAATATCGGATCGATCGACGGCCTGCAGGTGCCTGACATCGATTCGTTCCCGTACCCGGCGAGCAAGGCCGCGGTGCATCATTTGACGCGCGTCCTGGCGGTGAAGCTCGGTGCGCGCAACATTACCGTGAACGCCATCGCGCCCGGGCCGTTCGAAAGCAAGATGACCGAATGGCTGCTCTCGGAGCACGGCGAATCGATCGTCGCTAAGTGCCCTCTCAAGCGCATTGGCCGCCCGCAGGACATGGCGGGAGTCGCGCTATACCTCGCGTCGCCCGCGGGATCGTATGTGAACGGCGTCGTGCTTCCGGTCGACGGCGGGATCTGCATCAGTTGATCGGCGGGCAGGTAAGCTGGCCGATTACAATACTTTAAGAACGAATTCGCAGCTGTCATGTTAGCCTCGTTATATGAGGCATCTCGCCAGCGTTCCCGCCATTATTGTCTTCGCAAGCGCCGCCCTTGCCGACACCGCGCCGACTTTTTCGAAAGACGTCGCGCCGATTCTGTATAACCGCTGTATCGAGTGTCACCGCCCGGGGGAAGCCGGGCCCATGCCGCTGCGTACCTATAAGGAAGCGCGTCCTTGGGCGAAAGCGATCAAGGAAGCCGTGGCGTCGCGCACGATGCCGCCGTGGATGGCCGACCCGAAGGTGAATCATTTCAAGAATGACCGGCACCTCTCGGTGGAGGAGATCGCGACCGTCAGCAAGTGGGCCGAAGGCGGAGCGCCCGAGGGCAATCCGAAAGACCTGCCCAAGCTGCCCGAGTTCGTGCAGGGCTGGGCGATCGGCAAACCCGACCTGACCTTCGACACCGGCAAGGATTTTCCGATTCCCGCGCAGGGCGTGGTGTCGTATCAGTACTTCACCGTCGATCCCGGATTCACGCAAGACACCTGGATCCAGGCCGCCGAAGTGCGTCCGCAACAGCGCACGCAGGTGCACCACATTATCGTGTTCGTGCAGCAGGGCAACCAGCGCGCCACGCGCGGTGGCGAGCAGTTCAGCGACATGCTGATCGGCTACGCGCCCGGCGTTCCCACCATCACCTTCGATCCAGACACGGCGTACATGGTGAAGGCGGGGTCGAAGCTGCTCTTCCAGGTGCACTACACCACCAACGGAAAAGAAGCGCTGGACCGGTCGATTCTCGGCCTGAAGATTCGCAAGGACAAGCCGACGTATCGCGCGTTCTCCGGATCCGCCACGCAGTTCCGGCTCAACATTCCGCCCAACGATCCGAATTACGAAGCCAAGGCGACTTACACGTTCCGCGAAGACGTCACCTTGCTCGATTTCACGCCGCACATGCACCTGCGCGGCAAGGCTTTCAAGTACGTGATGACTTATCCCGACGGCCGCGTGGAGGAACTGCTCAACGTTCCCAAGTACGATTTCAACTGGCAGCTCAGCTACATTCTGGCGGAGCCGCGCCAGGTTCCCGGAGGATCGAAGGTCGACGTGACCGCGTGGTACGACAACTCTGCCAACAACAAGTACAATCCGGACCCGACCCAGAACGTGAAGTGGGGCGATCAGACTTTTCAGGAAATGATGATCGGCTTCTTTAATTACAAGGTGCCGGTGGATCGTCCGGAGCCGCCGAAGGTGCAGCAGCCAGCCCGTACGGGTACGGGGAACGCTCAGTAGTAACGCTCCGGTGGTTTTTGTGGGGCCGCCAGGTTGGCGGGCGAGCCGGCCTCCCGGTTGGCTTCTCGAAAAGCCTACCAGGATGCAGCCTCGCCGGCACGAGTGCCGGCCCCACATGATCCCCCCACGCTCGGAGTCGTGATCGCCTGCGCCGTGCTGGGCTTCCTGATCGCATCCGCAGGCCGGGTGTTACGATAACGCTCATGCGAGTTTCCACCGCGTCCCTGCTGTGGGTTTCGACCGCGACGTTTGCATCGCTCGCGGCGCTGGCGCAAATGCCGCGCCTGGATCCAGCCGCGATCGAGCGCGTCGTTACCGAAGAATTGCGGGCAACCAATACGCCGGGCGCAGCGCTGGCCGTAGTGGCCGGCAATCGCATGCTGTTCGCGCGCGGGTACGGAGTCGCGAGCGTTGAATCCCCGGCGACAGTCACGCCCGACATGCTTTTTCGCCTGGGCTCGACCACCAAGATGTTCACTGCGTCGGCGGTGGTGACGCTGGCGCTCGAGAAGAAAATCGACCTGAACGCGCCCGTCGGCCGCTACATTCAAGGACTCGATCCGGCGATCGCGCGGCTCACGGCGAACCAGCTTCTGAGCCACACCTCCGGATTAAGAGATGAAGCGCCGATGTTCGGCTCGCATGACGAATCCTCGCTGGGCGAGGGCATCCGCAAGTGGAAGCCGGACTTTCTGTTCACCGAGCCGGGGAAAATATATTCCTATTCGAATCCTGGATATTGGCTCGCGGGTTATCTGGCCGAAACGGTCGCCGGGATGCCTTACGCGGACGTAGTCGAAGAGCGCGTCTTCAAGCCGTTGGGCATGGCGCGCAGCACTTTTCGGCCAACCATGGCCATGACCAGACCGATCGCACAGGGACACGATGTGGTAGACGGCAAGCCCGCCGTGATTCGTCCGGCGGCCGACAACGCGGGCTCCTGGCCGGCGGGATCGATGTTCTCGAATGTGCAGGATCTGGCTCGATTCGTACTCGCGTTTTTGGATGGCGGCAAGGCGGATGGGAAGCAGGTGCTCCCGGCCGAGCTGGTGTCGACCCTTTCGAGCCGTCACGCCGACATTCCCGGATCGGCGGGCGGGTACGGCTACGGCCTGAGTATTTCGCGCGAGCGCGGCGTGACCTTCGTGCAACACGGCGGTTCGCGGGCGGGCTACGGCTCGTCGATCAGCATGGTTCCGGACCAGAATTTCGGTGTGATCATCGTGGCGAATCGCAGTGGATCGAGCTTGCCCAAGACGTCGGCAGCGATCGTCGAAATGTTCCTGGACCTGGAGGCGAAAAAGAAAGACGCGAGCGAACTTCACGCCTTGACCGCGGCCGACCTTTCGCGCTACGCCGGCATCTATGCCAATGGCGCCCAGCGCATCTCGCTGCGTGCCGAAGAAGGCGTGCTGGTCGGCGGACCCGGCGCCGGGCGCACGCGGTTCACCAAGGCGGGTACGGATTTTCTAACCTCCAATCCCTCCGGTGATACAACCGCCCCACGATTGGTCGGTATATCGGGTCCAGGCGGAAAGGTCGAATATTTGCATGCGGGCGGACGTTCCTACCGGCGGGTGGAATAACCCTAATCCGAAACGCCCTGGCAGGCCGTATCATTTCTAGAACGCTGTTAGGCTATTAGAATGTTGTACGGGTGTTTTTCAAGGCTCGCCGTCGCTGTTTTTCTAACGGCGTCTTTGTTTGCGCAGACGCGCGTCATCACCACGGTCGCCGGGTCGGAGTGGCTGTTTCCCGGAGACGGACGGCCGGCGATTCAGGCTGCGCTGGGTGGCCCGTTAAGTCTCGACGTCGCGACGGATGCGAGCGGCAACTTCTACATCGCCGACACGGATAACTGCATCATCGTCAAGGTGGGCGCGGACGGGATCGCCAACGTAGTGGCGGGCAACGGGCTGCTTGGAGTTTCGGGCGACAACGGGCTGGCAGTGAACGCGGCGCTGGATCTGCCGACTTCGCTCGCGGTGGACGCGAACGGCAACATCTATATAGGAGAGTACGGCGGACGGATTCGTAAGGTCACTCCCGACGGGATTATCCGGACCATCGCCGGCACCGGCGTAAATGGATTTTCGGGCGACACCCGGCCGGCGCTGCAAGCCCAGATCGGACAACCCTACGGGATGGTGTTCGATTCCGCGGGCAACCTGTACTTTGCGGAGCTGGATAATAATCGCGTTCGCCGGATTACGCCATCGGGCATCATCAGCACGGTCGCGGGGAACGGCACGCTGGGCTATTCGGGAGACGGCGGGCAGGCGACGGCCGCGCAGCTCGCGAACCCGACTCGGCTGGCCATCGACGCTTCGAACAACATCTACATCGTGGACAACACCAACCACGTAGTCCGCAAGCTGGCCAACGGAATCATCAGCACCTTTGCGGGATTTTTCCCGGCGGATAAAGGCAACCCTGCGGAAGACGTGGCAGCAACTTCGGCGGCCCTGTTGCCGTTGGCGGTAGCGGTGGATCGCTCCGGGATCGTGTACATCGCGGATTATTTCACTACCGGAGTCCGGCGGGTGGACGGCAGCGGAAAAATCCGCACCATCGCCGGCAGCCGCAGCGCAGGCTTTAGCGGCGACGGTGGCCCGGCACTCAGTGCAACTTTTAATTTCAATTTGTATCCCGGTCTGGCGGTAGACTCGACCAACGCGCTGCTGGTGGGCGATAACCAGAACGGACGTGTCCGGCGCATCACCGCCGACCAGCGCATCAACACCGTGGCCGGCAACGGTCTGTACCGCTTCTCTGGCAATGGCGGACCAGCCGCCAGTGCGACCCTGGCCTTCCCGACCAGCGTACTGACCGATTCGCAGGGCAACTTTTTCATCGGAGAGACGGAAGCGCACCGCATTCGCAAGGTCTCCTCCGACGGAACCATTTCTGTGGTCGCGGGCTCGGGAGTACAGGGCCACACGGGCGATGGCGGTCCGGCGGTCGATGCCGCGCTGAGCTTTCCAACCTATCTGGCGATGGACTCCGTGGGGAATCTGTACTTCTCCGATACGGTGAACAGCGTGATCCGTAAAATCGACACGCGCGGGATCATCACCACTTTCGCCGGCACGGGTTCCACTGACTACAACGGCGAAGGGCTAGCCCCCAACAAAACCAACTTCTCAGGTCCGTATGGAATCGCGTTCACCCCTGCCGGTGAAATGCTGGTATCGGATACCGGGAATAATCTGCTGCGCTTGATCACGGCAGGAGGCGCCCAGGTTTTTACTTTCGCCGGCGACCTGACGGCGGGCTTTGGCGGCGACGGCACCTCCTACTTGAATACCCTCTCGCGCATTAACCGGCCGATAGGCCTGACGTTCTTCAATGGCGCGACGTATTTCTGCGACTCTGACAACCATCGCGTCCGCAAGATCACGGGCGGCGGCACTTTCGTAATTTCGACCGTGGCGGGTAATGGAACGCAGGGCTATTCGGGCGACGGAGGTTTAGCAACCTTGGCTTCGCTCGATCGGCCGGAAGGCATCAAGTTCGATTCCGCCGGAAACATGTACATCGCCGAACGGGGAAACGGAGTGGTTCGCAAGGTCACGCCCAGCGGGATAATCTCCACCTTTGCGGGTTCGACGACCGCGAGTGCATTTGCGGATGGCGTGGACGCTACCACTGCTTTGCTCGGCCCGGTCACGGACGTGGCTATCGATAACGCGGGAAACGTGCTCATCGCAGGGGCGCCCAGCCATCGCATTCGCGCCGTGTTGGTGAATCCGCCCAGCTTCCAGCTTTCCGGCAACACGCTGGCGTTCACAGCGCCCGCCGGATCCGTCGCGCTCGACCAGACCGTGACCGTCAACGGATCCATTCCTGGCATCCCCTTCAACGTTTCGATTTCCAACGCGCCGTGGCTCACCGTGTCGCCCGTGAGCGGCATTATGCCGGCCACGCTGCGCATCACAGCCAATCCCGCCGCGCTGCCTGCGGGAACGCAGAACGGAACAGTGACGATCAACGCCGCGAACACGATTCCCGCGTCGCTCGCCATCGCGGTGAGACTAACTACTACGGCCGCGGGACAGGCCAGTCTGGCCGTGAAGCCCACGTCCATGGTGTTCCCCTTCGTGCGGGGCGCCGCGGCAGCCACCCGCCCGCTTACGGTGTTGAACCAGGGCGGCGGCTCGGTCGGTTTTAACCTGGCGATCACCACCAGTTCCGGTGGGGCGTGGCTGCGGACTTCGGCGACCAGCGGCACGATCGGCGCATTCAGTTCGACCACCCTAAACGTGACCGCCGATCCAGCGACCCTAGGCGTCGGCGTCTATAGCGGCTCACTTACGCTCACCAGCACCAATACCAATCCGGTGCAAACCGTGACCTTCGCGGTGACCATGACCATTTCCGCGGTGCAGCAAACCATTTTGATCCCGCAGACCGGCCTGACATTTTTCGCCGTGCAGGGCGGCGGTCCCACGCTGCCGCAGTTTTTCAATATTCTGAACACCGGCGCCGGGCAGATGCCGTTCACTGTTCGCGCCTCCACTGCCACCGGCGGAAACTGGCTCACCGTGAATCCGGGCAACGGCACCAGCGACGTCAATTCGCCGATCGTCCCCGCCATTCGTGTAGACGTGAATCCGGGTACACTCGGCCCCGGAATTTACTCTGGAACGGTGCAGGTCAGCGCGCCGGGTGCCGACAACAACCCGCAGTTCGTCTCGATTTTCCTGAACGTGCTGCCGCCGGGAAGCAAAGTGGGCCCGCTGATCCAGCCGTCGGGAATCATTTTCAGCGCGATCGCGGGAGCCCCCGATCCGGGTTCGCAAAACGTCACGGTTCAGAGTCTCAGCGCGACTCCGGTGACGTTCCATGCCGCTTGCGTCACCGAGGGCGGCAACTGGTGTAAGGCGCTTCCTCTGGACGGAAGCGTAACCGCGGCGCAACCCGTCAGGATCGTCATTCAGCCGCAGGTTAGCGGCCTCACGCCCAACGTGTATCGCGGAACCCTAACCCTTTCTTTCTCGGACGGCACCGCGCGCAGCGTTTCACTGCTGTTGGTGGTGCTGCCGTCGGGTGCGGTGGTCACGTCGACCGAAATACGAGGGGCCACCTCGGGATGCACACCCAAGAAACTCGCGCCAACCTTCGCGGGGATTCTGGGCGGCGCGCCCGCCGCGGTCGGTTTCCCGGGCCAGGTGCTGGTGAAAGTGGTGGACGATTGCGCCAATCCCATGATCACCGGAACGGTCACTGTGAGCTTCGACAACGGCGATCTGCCGCTGAGTCTGACTTCGCTCAAGGACGGCGGCTGGGCGACCACCTGGGCGCCATCGCATCCCGCGACCACTGTAATGCTCACAGCCACTGCGGAGATTCCCGATCAGAAGCTGACCGGCTCCATCCAGGCGCAGGCCGGCTTCGTCACCGCCGATTCGCCGCCGCAGGTGAACGTCGTCCCAGGGGTCGTCAACGGGGCTAGCTTTGCGCGCGATTCGCCGGTCGCACCCGGCAGTTTTGTCACCATTTTCGGAGTCAAACTAGCGCAGGGTACCGAGCAATTCAGTACCACGCCGCTACCGGGGACGCTGGCCAACAGCTCGGTATTCATCGCAGGATTGCAAACCGGATTGACTTTCGCCCGCGAGGATCAGATCAACCTGCAACTTCCCTACGAGACTGCCGTCAACACGACGCAGCAGGCGCTAGTCTTGCGTGGCAACAATTACTCTGCACCGATATCCTTCACCGTGGCCGCCGCCGCGCCGGGCATCTTTGTTCTGGGCGGCACTTCGCAGGGCCTGGTCTTCATCGCCGATTCGAGCGGCGGCCAGACGCTGGCCGATGCGGCTAATCCGGCCAAAGCGGGTGACGTACTGGTGATCTACTGCACGGGACTCGGTAGAACGGATCCGGGCGTGCCCTCCGGTCAGGCCACTCCGTTCGCGCTGTTCCCTTCTGTCGAGAAAGTGACAGCGAGCATCGGCGGCGTCGCGGCCGACGTGTTCTTTTCCGGACTGACTCCGGGGTTCGTCGGCCTGTACCAGGTGAACGCGACCGTGAAGGCGGGAACGCCCACAGGCAATGCTGTGGCCTTGATTCTGACAGCCGCCGGACAATCCAGCAAACCGGCGATGATGGCAGTTAAATAAGCTAGGCGAACAACTCGCCGCCAACCGACCTTGCGGTAGAATCTTCAGAGCATGCAACGCCGCCATGCGCTTCGACTCGGCCTCGCCGCCGCTGCTGCCGCGACTGCTTCCGCCGCGCCCGCTATTCGCGAAAAATTCGTCGGTGTCTGGAAGCTGGTCAGCTACGAGAGCCATCCCAAAGATGGCCCGGTCCGCCAGATCTACGGACCCGACCCGATCGGCCGCATCACCTACGACCAAGCCGGACACATGTCCGCGTTCTTGATGCGCGCGGGCCGCAAGCCGCCGCAGAATCCCCGCGCCGCGACCGTCGAAGAGCTGCGCGAGGTACAGAGCGGTTTCGTCGCCTATTTCGGTACCTTTGACGTGGACGAATCCGCAAAGACCGTGATCCATCACGTGGTGGGCGCGCTCAATCCGGCGTGGCCCGGCACCGATCTCAAGCGCACTTACGATTTCAACGGCGATAGGCTGACGCTGGTGGCGGCGTCTGGCTCAGGCTCGATCGTTCTGGTGTGGCAGAAGGAATCGGCTTGAGAATGCGGCTACTCGTGGGTTTGTTTTGCGCCGCTGCGATCGCAAGCGCACAATCGCCCGATGGCGAAAAACTATTCAAGCAGCAATGCGTCGCGTGCCATAACGGTGCGGAGAATAATCGCGCGCCTGCGCCCGACGTGCTGAAGCAGCGGTCGCCACAAGCCATCATGGATTCGTTCCTGGGCGTGATGCGCGTGCAGGGCGCGAAACTGAGCGGTCTCGAGCGTCGAGCCATCGCAGAATACGTCACCGGCAAGACCATTTCGGGTGATCCCACTGGGGCGGCCTTCGGTCGTTGCCCCGTTTCTGGAAGTGGATCTCCGCCGTTCACTATGGGCCCATCGGATCCACTGTGGAACGGCTGGGGTCCCGACATCACCAACACCCACTCGATCACGGCCAAGCAGGCGGCGCTAACCGCGGCCGACGTGCCGAAACTCAAACTCAAATGGGCGTTCGGATTCCCGGACGCGACCATCGCTTGGGCGCAACCATCGATCGCCGGCGGACGTGTTTTCGTCGGTAGCCACAACGGGTCGGTCTTTTCGCTTGACGCGAAAACCGGGTGTATCTACTGGGTGTTCAGCGCGAAAGGCGGCGTCCGCACCGCTATGTCGATCGCCCCGCGTGAGGGCGGCGGGTACTCCGTGTACTTCGGCGATACCAACGCCAACGCGTATGCAATCGACGCGTCCACCGGAAGGCAGCTTTGGATCCGCAAGCTGGACGAGCATCCACTGGCGCGCGTCACCGGGTCGCCGGTACTGTATCAAGGACGCTTGTACGTTCCGCTTGCGTCGTATGAAGAGGCTCAGGGTGCCAGCCAGGATTACGAATG